>PVML01017641.1_pt1 | contig 126960 bp, 113 predicted proteins | sample 1853371 | NCBI WGS metagenome assembly PVML01 (sample SAMN08533508, study PRJNA380276) | Human gut metagenome, whole genome shotgun sequencing project. | isolation source: participant 1, chromium library | host: Homo sapiens | collected 2017 | reverse complement strand
GTTCCGATCTGCCATACTCCTTCTCCTCTCTCTTTTCTCCTGATCATTTGTAATGCCTTATACGTCTTAAAATGGTCACTGCCGTTTTAAATGTTCCCGTTCTGCCATGGAAAGGATCTCATCATGGCTTAGCTCCACATTTCCAAAACGTACAAATATCCCATTTGTCACTGCGCTGTTCCACACCTTCGGATCTGCAAGAGTACGGAACCGTATTTTATCCACATAAGGTTCCATATCTAAAAGCAGCCGGCTTCCTGATATAAAGTCGATCTGCAGGATATAGGGTTCTAAGGGCTTTACCGCCAAAATATACTTTCTCTCCACATGAGTCCTCCTTCCAAAAGGATATTTCCAATCCGCTGTCGCTGCTTGCTCCTAACCAAACAAGCTGCTGTACTGCTTATCTGGTAAAAAAATAGATCCACCGTACCTTTACTGTACGATGGATCTTTTATAAAACATATTAACTAAAGGTTAGTTATTTGTATAAAACTGCTCCAAAAGCTGCTTACGCTTTGTTCGGGTATCTCCTGTTATCTCCAGTTTGGAATAGATCTGGTTGATATATTGCTTTACCGTTCCCTCTGAAAGATAAAGCTTTGCCGCGATCTCTTTATTGCTCATATGGGCTGCCATTAATTCTGTCAGTTTCAATTCCTGTTCTGTAAGACACTTAAACTGTTCCGGATACTGTTTTTCATTTCCCTTATTTTTACAATTTTCTCCATAAATTTTTCCAAGGGAAAGGATCTTTTCCAGAAATTTCTCTTCGATCTCCGGCATGCTTCCCTTAAAAAGAGGTTCCAGATAGGTAAAATTCTCCACAAAAGGCATGACCATATGATCTTTTGAAGCAGCCAAAAGGGCCTGCTTTAAAATTGCTCTGGCTTCCCCCTGTTTTCCCATCTTTTCATAAGCTGCTGCCGTCTGGATCTGCACATGAAGGGCAACTAACGCATAATGAAGTCCTTCACACATTGCCAGGATCCCTTCTCTTCTGCCGATCACCTTGGCATAAGCCCCCTGAGCCAGGTAAACCTGATTTTCGATCATTTCCATCATAGGTCTTCCCGGAGCCAGGAAATTAACTGTCGCCAGCCTGTGGTCTCCAAATAATTCCGGTATCTTGTCTACGCATCCCGTAAGCGCATAATAATAAGCACAGGTGCTGTTAAAAATATTGATCCACATAGAATTATGGTGCTTCATCAGATCCATATAGCGCTGTTCAAAAGAATACCTCTGCTTTATATCCATACACAGAGAAAGCCGCATGGACAGAAAATCACAGCATAATGCCATACATTCCTGACCATTTTCCTCAATCTGGGAGTAAGCTCCTTCCAGAGCAATATGGGCATCTGCAAAATTCCCCTGGACAAATAGCGCCTCTGCATCCATGACCCGTTCCGCGCCCTGACCATGTCCATTGGTGATCTTATAATAATGAGGCATACACTCATTCATTTCTTCCTGCTCTTTTAAAAGTTCCCCCGGCTCTCTGTGAAACATCATAAGCACAGATGGTGAGCCAAAGGTCCATCCGCCGTCATTTCGTATGCTGATAGCCGGCCGTGACATCTGCCTGCTGGCGCTGCGGTGGAAACGGCTCATCTGGGAAATGTCATTATACATCAAAAAGCTGGTGATCAGGTCACACTCCCCTAAAAGATTTCCCCTTTCTTCCTCTGAGATCTCCTTATGTCTGTCAATAGCCTGGATCAAAAATTCCTTTAGCTGCAGCATCTGAGGGATCTTGCGCCAGTTAAACATAGAACGCATCAGTACCAGTACAGACAACGGATGTTTTTCCAGTACTTCTTTCGGGCATCTGCTTAAAAATTCCAGCACATCCTCTGCTTTTAAAGAAGCTAAAAGGATTCCCGCATCCTTTTGGATCACCCGAAGGGCTGCATCAAAATTGCCGCTTTTCCGGTAAGAAGCCAATCCATGGAGATACTGTCTGTGATCTTCATACCACTGCCCATAGCGGTCCAGATAAAATGTCTTTTTTTCCTGGTCCAAAGCTGCAAAGGCACGTTCTGCACATTCCTTCATCATATGGTGAAACCGATAAGTCACTCCATCTGCCAGGCGGCTTACAAAAGCGTTTTGACTGGTCATATCTGCCAACAGCTGCTTCGTATCTTCATTTCCTGTAATAAACTTTGCCATTTCCGCAGAAAATTCATCTGCAAGCCCCATGACAATCAGAAATTCTCTCTGTGTATCCGGAAGGGGATCGATCATGGCAGCTGAAAACATTTCATAAATATCAGAATGGTTATCCGGCAGTTTTCCCTGCTCTGCAAAGGAACACAGATTTAAGTACACAGCTGAAAACCAGCCTTCACTGGAATGAAGAAGAGATTCTATCTGTCTGTCACTTAATTCCGTACCGCAAAGGTGAGCATAAATAGAAAGTTCTGTATGATTCAGCCGCAGATGGTCTACTGTGATCTGATGAAGTTTACTTCCCAGACTTACCACTGCCCCTCCAGTTAAAAAGCGGTCACGGCTTGCTACTACCAAGTGGACATTTTCCGGGATCCGTCTTGCCAGAGTACAGAGGAAATCAGCAATCCTTGCATCAGTAAGAAGGTGAAAATCATCAATAAAAATATAATAATCTGCTTCACCTGCCAGAAGATGACTGAGATCATCTGCAAACAGCCCGCCGCTGGCCGGATCAGAAGGGCACTCATAGTCCTCAAAAAAGTCAAAACCTGCAAATCGGAAGGCATTCTGTACACTTTTCCAGAAAATCGGAAGGTTATTGGTATAAATGCTGATGCGGATCACACCCCCATGGTCTTTCTTAATCCGCTCATTCAGATACCAGTTTACAGCCGTTGTTTTTCCATAACCCATAGGAGCCACTACCGTTGTCAGAGCACACCGTGAAATGGGCCGCAGCTTCTCCTGCAGACGCTCTGATATATAAATGGTATTCAGATCATTTTTCTTTCTCGGCATTCCATTCCCCCCTGTTTTTAACCTTTTTATTTCATACTGTCATTTTAACATGGATTTATCTTTTGTAAAAGAATGCACTCCCGAAATCTTGCATAGACTTGTAAAAAGCCATATAGAGAACAAATGTTCTTTGTTCCGTCTATACTTTTTCCAAAATGCATGATATACTTTTTATAAATCCGGTTATGAGCAATAGTGAAAGCGGATTGCAACTATCCTTTGACAAATTAAACAGGAGTACTTCATGGATCATTTTAAATTAGTATCTGAATATAAACCTACCGGTGACCAGCCTCAGGCGATCGAACAGCTGGTCAAAGGATTTAAAGAAGGAAATCAATTTGAAACCCTTTTAGGTGTTACCGGCTCCGGTAAGACATTTACCATGGCAAATGTAATAGAGCAGTTAAACCGCCCTACTCTGATCATTGCCCACAACAAAACGCTGGCAGCCCAGCTTTATTCTGAAATGAAGGAATTTTTCCCGGAAAACGCAGTAGAATACTTTGTTTCCTACTACGATTATTACCAGCCGGAAGCCTATGTTCCTTCTACAGATACCTACATTGAAAAAGACTCTTCTATTAATGACGAGATTGACAAGCTGCGCCATTCCGCTACTGCCGCTCTTTCTGAGCGCCGGGATGTGGTGATCGTTGCCTCTGTTTCCTGTATTTATGGTCTGGGAAGTCCCATTGATTACCAGAACATGGTCATTTCCCTTCGCCCAGGTATGGAAAAAGACCGGGATGATGTGATCAAAAAGCTGATTGAGATCCAGTACGACCGTAATGACATGGATTTTAAGCGGGGATCTTTCCGGGTAAAAGGGGATGTTCTTGATATCTTCCCTGCTTATTCTGACAGCGAAGCCTACCGGATCGAGTTTTTCGGAGACGAAGTAGACCGTATTATGGAAATTGATACGGTGACCGGTGAGATCAAAGCACAGTTAGGCCATGTGGCGATCTTTCCTGCTTCCCACTACGTTGTCCCCAAGGAAAAGATGTTAGAGGCAACGGAACATATTTTAGAGGAATTAAAAGAACGTGTGGCTTATTTTAAAAGTGAAGACAAGCTTTTAGAGGCCCAGCGCATTTCTGAACGAACAAATTTTGATGTGGAAATGATGCGGGAAACGGGATTTTGCTCCGGTATCGAAAATTATTCCAGGCATCTGACCGGTCTGGCACCAGGAGAACCACCTTGTACCCTGATCGACTATTTCCCGGAAGATTTCCTTATTATCGTAGATGAGTCCCACATTACACTGCCTCAGGTCCGGGGAATGTATGCCGGTGACCGCTCCCGTAAGTCTACCCTGGTAAATTATGGTTTCCGTCTGCCCTCTGCACTGGACAACAGACCTTTGAACTTTGAGGAATTTGAAGGAAAGATCAACCAGATGATGTTTGTATCTGCCACTCCTTCTGATTATGAAAGGGACCACGAACTGCTCCGTGCAGAACAGCTCATCCGTCCTACAGGACTTTTGGATCCTGAGATCTCTGTCCGGCCGGTAGAAGGCCAGATCGACGATCTAATCTCTGAAGTAAACAAAGAAACTGCCGCCCACCACAAGGTTCTGATCACCACCCTTACCAAGAGAATGGCGGAAGACCTTACTGATTATATGCGGGAAGCAGGCATCCGTGTTAAATATCTCCATTCAGATATCGATACCTTAGAGCGGGCCCAGATCATCCGTGATATGCGTCTGGATGTATTTGATGTCCTGGTAGGTATCAACCTTCTGCGTGAAGGTCTGGATATCCCTGAGATCACGCTGGTTGCCATTCTGGATGCAGATAAAGAAGGATTTCTTCGTTCGGAAACTTCCCTGATCCAGACCATCGGCCGTGCCGCCCGAAACTCTGAAGGCCATGTGATCATGTATGCCGATACCATCACCGATTCCATGAGAAAAGCCATTGACGAGACAGAGCGCCGCCGCAAGATCCAACAGAAATACAATGAAGAACATGGAATCACTCCTACTACCATCAAAAAAGCGGTCCGTGATCTTATCGCCATTTCCAAAGCTGTGGAAAATCCTCACGGTTCTGATGAAAAAGATCTGGAATCCATGGATGAAAAAGAATTAAAGAAGCTTGCAAAAGAACTGGAAAAGAAAATGCGTCAGGCAGCCGCAGAACTGAATTTCGAGGAAGCTGCAAGCCTGAGAGACCGTATGATCGAAGTAAAGAAAATGCTGCTTGATATGGAATAGAATGGGTGCAGCAAGCAGCTGCAGCGCAGACATTTATTTTTTCAAATAATTAAAAACACAGGAGAATATACACTATGGAAACAAAACTTGTCCTTTTAGGAACCGGAACCCCAAACGCCTGCCCCAATGCCAGCGGACCTGCTTCTGCTGTGGTCGTTGGTGACAGAGCTTATCTGGTAGATTTTGGACCAGGCGTAGTACGTCAGGCTTCTAAAGCTTATTTTAACGGCATTGATGCCCTTCGCCCTGATCTCCTTACAGTGGCTTTTTCCACCCATCTGCACACAGATCACACAGCCGGATACCCGGATCTGATCTTTACCCCCTGGGTGCTGGAGCGGTCTGTTCCATTAAAAGTTTTTGGCCCAAAAGGCTTAAAACATATGACAGAACACATCTTAAAGGCTTATGAAACAGATATTGATTTCCGTATCCATGGCTTTGAAAAAGCCAATGAACAGGGCTACCAGGTAGATGTAACGGAAATTGAAGAGCCAGGTATTGTTTATAAGGATGACCGTGTCACTGTAGAAGCATTTCCTGTCAGCCATGGAACTCTCATCAGCTACGGCTATAAATTTGTGACTGCTGACCGCACCATTGTGATCTCAGGAGACACTGCCCCATTAGACATCGTAGCTGAAAAAGCCGCTGGCTGCGATATTCTTCTTCATGAAGTGGAATACAGCGCTGGTATCACCTGCCGAGAACCAAAATGGCAGAAATATCACCAGGAAGTACACACCTTAAGTACAGACCTGGCAAAAGTAGCACAAAAAGCAAAGCCAAAACTTCTTGTCACCTATCATCGCATTTACCATATGAATATCCAGGACAATCACATCAATCTGGAAGCAGAAATGCGCCGCAGGGACGAAGCTATTTTAGATGAGATCCGTGCTGCCGGTTATGAGGGAATGACCGTAAACGGACGGGATCTGGAGATATTTTAATGAAAAAGTCACTATTTTACGGAATACTTGCTTCCTTTTTCTTTGCTTTCACCTTTTTATTAAACCGCAGTATGCACCTTGCAGGAGGCTACTGGTTATGGTCCTCCTGCCTGCGTTATCTTTTTACCTTTCCTATCCTTGCGTTGGTACTGGCTCTTTCAGGAAAGAAACAGCAGACGCAGCCCCTTTCTCATGCCTTAAATGAGATCAAAAAAGCTCCTGGAGAATGGTTTCTCTGGAGCAGTGTTGGTTTTGTACTGTTTTATGCGCCTTTAACCTTTGGTTCAACCTTCGGTGAATCCTGGCTGGCGGCTGCTACATGGCAGCTGACCATTGTAGCCGGTATTTTATTAACACCTTTATGGGGTAAGCCAATACCAGTAAAAAATCTTTCCTGGTCCTGTCTGATCCTAGCTGGTGTTTTTCTCCTTCAGGTTCCCAATATGCGGCAAATGAAGCTGGAAACAATGGCCTTAACACTGATCCCCATTCTCATTGCAGCTTTTTCATATCCACTAGGAAACCGGAAAGTCATGAGCCTGGTGTCCGGTGATATTTCCACACTGGAACGGGTCTACGCCATGACTTTATGCAGTCTTCCTGTGTGGATTCTTCTTTCGCTCTGGGCTTTTATCACTCACGGCCTGCCCGGAAAGGACCAGATGATCCAATCCTTCTTTGTAGCACTTTTCTCCGGAACCGCTGCTACTGTCCTGTTTTTTAAAGCCACTGATATGGTAAAACACAACCATAAGTGGCTGGCAGTGATCGAAGCCACTCAGTCTGGAGAAGTGATCTTTACTCTTTTAGGAGGTATCCTGTTCTTAAAAGATCCTCTGCCTTCTGCCGTCGGGCTTATTGGTATTGCCATTATCGTAGCCGGCATGACCGAAAACAGCTTATGTCAATGATCCGCAGACTCTGCATAAAATAGACTGCTCAGGGCTGCTCCCGCAGCAGCCTCTTCTTCATATTCCGATAATGTCACATTGCTTTGAAACATTTCCCCGATCATTTCACAAAATATGGGATTTTTCCTCACGCCGTTGCCGGAACCGATCATTTTCTTAACCTGAATACCGGTTCCGGCTTCGATGGTCCGATACATTTGATACAGTTCCGTACACATTCCTTTTAAGACTCCATAAGTAAAAGCTTCCGGAGTAAAATTCTCTGTATTTAACTGTTCAATACTTCCACTGCTTTTAGGGTCTGTTCTTGTGCCGTCAAAGGTGGTTTTTATCTTAAGTTTTCTGTCTTCCTGTGTTGTAAGATCCTGTTCTTTTCCTGCTCTGGCAAACTGCTCCATCACTTTATAAAGTAAGATTTTTTCTCCTGTAGCTGCTTTTACTATACTGCTAAAAAACTTTTCAAGCAATGCATATGCTTTTCCACCACATAAAGAAGAGCCTGCCAGCAGATATTTTCCACCCAGAAATGGTCTTGCTTCAATCCCGTTTTCTGCAAAATACTGGTCTGAAAGAATAGAAATCTGACCTCCAGTTCCTACATTCACTAACAAAGTATTTTCTTCATTTCCAGCTGCTCCAAGGAAACTGGCCTGATTATCTCCCATGGCTGTTGTCACGATGCAGTTTCTGTATGTACCTAATTTTTCTATTTCCGTACATACATCTGGAAGCCAGCTCTCCTGCACTCCCATTTTCTTTAATTTTTCGATGTCAAACTGCATGTTCCGGCCGTCAAAAAAGCTGAATCCGGCGGCATTGCTTACATGCACTAGCGGCCTTTTCCGACTGGTCAGGTACATTCCGAAATAATCCATGATCGTACAGAAACTTACTGCATTTTTCGAAACCAGACCATGTCTCATATTATAAATATGGGTAACCAGACCATAGCCGGAAGCCGTGTCCATTTTACAGTTCTCCCAGATTTCAGCTACCAGAGACTGCTGTCCCTTTTCCCAAAGGCCGCCTCTGCCATCCTGCCATGTATACAAAGGACTAACACATTTTCCAGCCCGATCTATGTATACAATCCCATGCATCTGCCCGGTAAGTCCGATCCTTTGTATCCGGTGGTATTTGTTCAGGAAATAGTCCAGCAATCCTCCAGCCTTCCTTACGATTCCATCAGCATCCTGGATCTTCTCCCATCCATTGGCGGCAGGAATAAAACAGCCATTTTCTATGGTTTTTGCTTCTAGCAATTTTGCAGTTTTTCCCTTTTTATAATCTAAAACAACGCCGCTTATAGTCGTTGTTCCAATGTCGATCCCTATTATCTGCATTTTCTGTGCCTCACATATTTCGCAGTCATAAAAATTATGGGACCACTATTCTATCCAGAATACTCTTTTATCTTTTCTAGGCGCTGCTTTCGGAAGTTCGCCATCCGCATAACCAACCGCACAATGGCCAATACCTTCCCATTCGCCTTCCACTCCCAGTTCCTTTAATAACTGCTTATATTCTGGAAGTTCAAACTCCTCTTTCGCCCTGTGGATCCAGATGCTTCCCAGATTTAAAGCCTGAGCTGCCAGCATCATATTTCCCATAACAAGGCTTCCATCATACACATGAGTTGGCCTGCTCTTGTCCGCCAGCACAACAAAGATCGCCGGAGCGCCATAAAAAGGATCAAATCCTTCCTGCCAGCCGCCGATCTTACGGTTTAGTTCTGACAATCTAGCCCTAAGTTCTTTGTTGGTAACAGCAATGGTGATCGTTGCCTGCTGTCCCATTCCATTTGCTGCATATAAACCAGCTTCTATGATCTGGTTTAAGTCTTCCTTTGACGGCATATCCGGCTTAAACTTGCGGATACTGCGGCGTTCTTTCATAACATTCATAATCTCATTCATAATATTTCCTCCATAATTTTCAGTCAGGCACACTCAGCATCTGTTATTTACTGTTTTTGTATAACTTCTATTACACACGTATATCTGCAACCCCTTTGCCAGCAGGCAATCACGAACGATTGAAATTCTTCATGGGCTTTTACAATTCCAGCTGCCAACATATCTGCAGCCATTGACTTTCCAAAACGGCGTGGGCGGCTAACACAGAGGAATTTCTGCCGGGTATTAAGAACCGCATTGGTTTTTTCGATCAATCCTGTTTTATCTACATATATCTTTGAATTCAAACTTTCCTGAAACCCTTTCGTTCCAGGATTTAGATAACTCCCCATGCATATTACTCCCAGCAAAATTTCTTTTTCTGTATTATTATACCCGAATCTAATTGCAACTACAAGAGTATACAGATCCAATCCCTTTACGCATATCACTTATCCTTAAAACCATTAATCTCCTCGATCAGCTTTTTTGCTGCAGTTGAATAGGGAATATTTCTTCTCCAGGCGATCACCGTACTTGTCCGGATCTCCGGATATAGTTTCTTCTGGATCAAAAGATCCTTTCTCCAGTATCTTTCAGCCCCTTCTACAGATACCGGATATCCCAGACTATATAAGGCCATAATCCCTGCATTCGTGCCCAGGTTGCTTGTAAATGCAATATTCAACCGGTCAAAATCCTTTCCAAACCAGTTGGCGATCTCGCTTTGAACGTTCAGCCTCTCTGGAAGAATCAATGGAAGCCCTATAAGATCCTCTTTTGTAATGTATTCTTTTTCTGCCAATGGATCATCCGGCTTCATCGCTACCACCCAGTGATCACTTCCCTGTATCCGGATATAATCCAGACCTTCCGTATTCACTGGTTCCAGAAACAGTCCAATATCTACCAGTCCCCGGTTCATCATTTCATAGATCGCATCAGCAGTTCCCGTATGAATAGCAAAACGGACCATTGGATATTTCTCTTTATAAGCCTTACAGATCTGTGCAAAAACTTCCACTGCCATAAATTCACCGCAGCCTATAGTAATGGTTCCATCTACGATCCCGTCACCATCCTTGATCTCACTTACGATCTTATCTTCCAGATCCACCATTTCCAGTGCCCGCCGTTTCAGGAGTATTCCCTCACTGGTAAGTGTGATTCCATGACCGCTCCGGTCAAATAATTCCACCCCCAGATCTGCCTCCAGCGCTGCCAGCTGTCTGGAAAGAGTAGGCTGGGTAATATGCAGCTGTTTTGCGGCTTTTGTAAAGCTTTGTTCCTTAGCTACTGTAAGAAAATAGCGCAGTACTCTTAAATCCATATGTTTTCCTCTTCTGTTTACTTTTGTAATCTCGGTGTCTTATCTGTCATTGTATACCAGATCAGGAAATTCTGCAAAAAAATCAGAGCAGGCCTTCATCACCTACTCTGACTTAAAAAACTGCATTCTTATTTCTGTCTTTTATTTCAGCTTGCCATATTCTTCATCAGAAACCGGCTCACACCATTCATTAGAACCATCTACACCAGGTACTTCCACTGCCAGATGACTGAACCAGCTGTCTGGAGCTGCACCATGCCAGTGCTTTACTTCTGCCGGAATATTGATGCAGTCGCCAGGCTTCATTTCAACAGCTTCTTTTCCTTCTTCCTGATAATAACCTCTGCCTGCAACACAGACTAAGATCTGACCACCGCCGCTTTTTGCATGATGAATATGCCAGTTGTTGCGGCAGCCCGGCTCAAATGTCACGTTAAAAATACCAACCTGGCTGGTAGATACAGGAGCCAAATAACTTTTTCCGGAAAAATACTGGGCAAAACCATCGTTTGGAGCACCAATTGGGAATACCATTTCTTTTGCATGGGCTCTCATGGCCTCATCTTCGTATGGAAAATCCCCTTCACCATCTGCCCATACTTCCTTTGCCAGGTTAAAGACTGCCCAGCCCTTTGGCCAGCCTGCATAAAATGCCGCATGGGTAATGATGGCTGCAATCTCCTTCTGGGTCACACCATGTGCCTTTGCATTCTGTAAATGGAATTTTAAAGAAGAATCCGTGATACCGGAAGCCATTAATGCTACAACGGTTATAATACTTCTTGTTTTCAGATCAATATCCTGATTATTCCAGTTTTCTCCAAAAAGAACATCATCATTATAATGTGCAAAATCAGGAGCAAATGTTCCTAATGCATTTCTCCCTGCTGTCTGAACTACCTTCTTCATAAAGCATTTCTCCTTTTTTAGCCAATCATAGATTTATAAAGACTTTACCCACTTTTCAATTTCCTGCTTGTTTGCTCTGTTAAGAAGCTTTCCTTCTACAATCTCAGCTCCCGGTGCAGATGGCTTTAATTCCTTTACTGCATTGCCAAAGCCGCTTCCGCCGGAAGTTGCAAACAGCACGATCTTCTTACCGGAAAAATCGTATTTTTCCAGAAATGTATTTACAATAGTAGGTGCCACATACCACCAGATCGGAAATCCCAGGATAATGGTATCATATTCTTCAATATGAGCATCTGTATCTGTTATCTCCGGACGGATCTTCTTATCGCTCATTTCCACGCTGCTTCTGGATTTTTTATTCATCCAGTTTAAATCGTCATTTGTGTATAATTCCTTTGGTGTGATCTCATACAGATCGCACGCTCCAGCCTCTGCGATCATCTGAGCTATTCTTCTTGTTGTTCCGCTTGCGCTGAAATAAGCAACTAATGTTTTTTTCATGGTCGATACCTCCTGATCTCATGCTAAAAAATGTGCAGGACGTTTCTCTCTCATCCCGCACATTTATTATATAACCCTTTATTCTACTATGTCTAATACTTATATTACATGATTTTTTATGCCCGAAAAGCATCATATTATAAGAACTGTCATTCTTCCTCAGGATAGGTAAGCCCCCATGATTTTCTAAACCGGGTCATCAGATCCATGACGTCCTTTGTATAGTCTAAGTACATGCAGGATGCATCCTCCGCAATAGCCTTTTCCATATCAGAAAGCTCATAAGCCAGTGCATCCTCATGTGCCCCAGCCTTTATCACCTGAGTTTCCCCAGTTTCTGCATCCACGATCTTCGCCTCCCAGGCTCTTGGATACTCCATAACCTCAATATAGCCCTTTTCGCAGGATACCATGCCCCGCTTTGGCTGCTTAGAATGCATGGACAGCATCACCGTAGCCATCTGTCCTTCTTTGTTGCTTAAAAGCAGTCCCGCCTGCTCATCTACTCCAGTAGGCGCAGCCTTCATCTGGGACAGTAACTGATCCGGTTTGGAATCCATAAACCAGCGGATAAACGAAAGGGCATACACTCCAATATCCAGCATGGCTCCCCCTGCCAGGTTCCGGTTAAAGAAACGGTTTTCCATGTTATATTCCTTAAAACTGCCAAAATTCATGGTGATCAGATTGACTTTTCCCAGCTTTCCAGACTCCAGGATCTCTTTTAGTTTCTTATAAACCGGCATATGGAAAATGGTCATGGCCTCGGCAACAACAACCCCTTTCTCCTCTGCCAGTTTCAAAGCCTCATCCAATTCCTCACTGTTCAAAGTAATGGATTTCTCCACCAGAACATGTTTTCCGTTCTCAATGGCCTTTTTCATAAACTGGATATGTGTATTATGAGGTGTAGTAATATAGATCACATCCACTTGCGGATCTGTAAACATTTCATTATAATCTTTATAAACCTTACTGATCCCGTATTTTTCTCCAAACTTTACTGCCTTTTCATAGGTCCTGTTTCCCACAGAATAAAGCTTTTTCCCATTTTTTTCCAAAGCTGCAGCCATTTCATTAGCGATCACACCTGTTCCCAGCACCGCCCAGCGGATTTCTCTCATTTTATACGCTCCTCTCCCGTTTACAAAATCGATCACCGCAATTATACCACTTCCGGCCTCTGCCGCATATCCCCGTTTTTCTCATCCGCTTCGCCATAAGGATATTTACAGGTTCCCTTCACTACTTCCCCCATATATTCTAAAAGCCCTGGCAATATCCATCGCCAGAGCTTTGATCTGCAGCTTTATCTAATTAATCTCTGTCATTTAAATATCCCGGTTCATTATAAATAAGAGCCATAAACTCTACATCTGAATCAGAATTATTCTCAATGCTGTGATACTGTCCTACTTCGATGATACAGCAGTCACCAGGGCCAACCTTAGTCACAGACTTGTCATTATCAATAAAATCTGCCTCACCCTTTAAAATATAATATGGCTCAGTGTCATGTACATGCTGATGCCAGCCTACACTTGCACCTGGAGGAAGAACTACCTTTGCGTACATTCTGCCGTGTCCTAACAGCTCCTCTTTCGATACAATGTGATGAACGTAAGCCGTTCCCTTACCTCCGCCTAAATGTTCCACTTCCAGAACGTTGTCTTTACGAACCATAGTCATGTCCTCCTGTTGAATAAAATCCTGAAGCAATTTGAAACACCTTACTGCTTATATTTTATCATTATACACTCATTTTCTCATTTTTCCAAGAAAATGCGGCCAGTTTTATCTGACGATTGTTTCATTTTGCATCACCAACCATTATAAAGTCAAACATCAAAGATTTATGTTCTCACTGCAGTCAATGACCAGATTATACACTTTCTTTTTTAACTTGCCTTTTCATACACACTGAACCCGTTTCTTCCGCCCCGCTTAACCTGATACAGTGCTGTATCTGCATGTCGGTAAAGCTCCATAAACGTAGTTCCGTGGTCCGGTGCATAAGCAATGCCTACACTGATGGTAATACCATTCCCCGCCAGTTCCGGTATCTGAAGGGCTCTTACTTCTTCGATCAGCTTTTTTACACGGCTCCTTGCAATCTCCACATCATTGATATTTCTGATCAGGACCATAAATTCATCACCGCCAATGCGGCCTATAATATCCTGTTCTCTGAATAATTTTGCAAGAAGACGTCCAAAGGACTTTAACACCTTGTCTCCCACAATATGTCCATAGGTGTCATTAACTTGTTTAAAATAATCCACATCCATGATCAACAGACCATTATAGCTGTCTTCACCATTCTCTTCCAAGAACCGTTCGATCATATCTTCCGTAGTTTTTTTATTATAAAGGCCAGTCAGTGCATCTCTCTGGGCACGTTTTAAAAGTCTGGCCTTTTCCTGCCGGTTTTTATAAATAACTAAAACTTCCCACACCTAAACAGGGCTTCGCACCTTGAAAATTCAATATTTCAGCTAACAAAATAGTGCTTTATGCTATTGCAACCTCTGGATGAAGTGCATTACGCAGATATTCCGGCAATCTTGCCTCAAAATCAACAGTAAAAGCAGTCAATTGTTTATCGCTGAGCTTTAAGATTTCCTGAAGGCTTGCCATTAAGGCATCCATTAAGATGCAAAGTGACCTGCGGAAAGTAATGTCTGCCATTTCATCAATGAGAAAGAAGAATAACTCACCAAGAGTTCTCTGATCTTCGTTTTGGCGCTGTTCCATTGCAAGCAACATATATCTAGTAAATACAATGGCCACATGGGCTGTCAGCGCATCATAAGATAAGCTATGGCATTCTCCAATCAGGTTCAGCATGGATTTGCAGGTCTTGAAGAAAACCTCAATCTGCCAACGTTTTCCATAAACACGGATGATTTCTTCCTCAGAAAGAGTCGTATCCGTACAGATAAAAGCAAGCCAGTCCTTGCGGTTCGATTTGTTCCTTACGCATACGTTTTTCGCCGGAATTGGAGTTTCTTTTCCTACCATAACATCAACAGACAGCAGATATTTTGATCTGCCATGGCTCTTTTTGTTCTTGGAATAGATTTCTTTGATACTCAGCTGTTTACCACCGTATGAGTATTTAATCCGGCTGCTCTTCTTGATCATAGCAATCACATCCATGCCTTTTGAATGGATGGCTGTGATCTGCACCGGGTTTGAAAACCAGGAATCAAACAGAACATAGTCAGCATTCAGTCCCACGCTGAGGGCAGTGTCCAGCAAAGCCATCATTGCTTCTGGAGCTTTTGTCTGAGCAAGCTTGCGTCTTTTTCCTGCAAGGGTTCTGTTATCAAAGTCCTTTACCGGACCGATGATATTTGTAGTTTTTGCAGATGCCAGCAGACAGCTGTTTACAGGAATCAATGTATTTCCATCACTCCAGCTTAAAGTAAGCATTCGAAATCCTTTTTTGAAACGCATATCCGTGTGGTCAAAAACTTTTGATCCCAGTTCTGTTTTCTTGCAGCTGGTGCGGTTAAAAAGACTGTCATCAATGATGAAGACATTTTTTCTGCTGTCATTCGTCAGACCTTTGATGTCGTGATTTACGATATCTGCAGCAAGAAGAGAAGTGAAACGGAGCCAGTTTGTCTTTGCAGAATTAAGGAAACGGTAGAACGTGTTCTTGGAAAATGCTTCCTTAAAAGAGCCGATCTGTTGCTGCATATACATACTTCTTCCGACAAAAATGTTACTGAGTTTGTAACGAAACAGAGAAACCGGAGAAACGCCTTTTTCTTTCATGCCATTACATCTGGCAAGAAGCTTGCCGACATGGTGTTTAGAAAAAAATCTCTGAACGCAGTCAATTAGGGCTTTTTCATCAGAATGGTTTTGTGGTATACTGGACATGGCATAAATCTCCTTTGTAAAGATGGTTTCTAGTCAATTCCATTATACCAAACGGAACAGGTTTATGCCTTTTTTATTGGCTGAAATATTGAATTTTCAAGGTTCAACACACCACATCGGTGTGGGAAGTTTTAGTAAATAATATAAAAGATGACCGCTGTTACCAGCATTCCGAAAATAGTAATAAAAATAATCTCATATTCCCTGATAAAGTCGTAGGAAGCCTGCGCTGCCTTTACAGGAACAATATAGCTGATCATCCAGTCATTCATTCCAAGAGGGGTATAGGCAATATAATAAGATGGCTTTTTCCACACTGTAAAACGAAATTCGTGAATTCCTTCTTTTCCATCTGCAAAATCCGTTTTCACATTCTGGATCTGTGGAGTCCGGATCTGATACTTATCAAAATATTCAAATACATTGTTGTACATTGTTTCCTGTTCCTGCTGTGTATAAACACGGTCATACGTGATCACATTTCCATCTTTATCTGTGATCACACTATAGCCCGCTCCATCAAACAGATCATCAAACATCATACGGCTTAAGGCTGTTACATTGTAAGAGCCGCCCAGAACGCCGATCACTTCATTATCCTTAAAAACAGGCACTCCCAGTACTACCCTTACCTCATGATCCACACTGCTTTCTACAGGATCGCTTAAAGTCTGTTTTCCGTTAAAAGCTTCTTTAAAATAACTTCTGTGGAATACGTTTTTCACATCCCCGGTATCATAATGGGCAGTACCGTCTGCTTCGATCAGTGCCACCCGCTCCAGATTTGTCTTATTATGGATGGTTACCAGCGTATCCAGATTGATCTCTGAAAAAAGATCCTCTTCTTTCGCCATCTCTTCTGCTATCCCATTCAAATACTGATAATGAATGTCTAATATCGTCCGCAAATATTCACTCTGACGCGAAACATTGTGCATCATGGTCTGTCTGGAATTTTCACCCACCGATGACTGGACGCAGCCAAAGAAGATCATAATCCCCAGGATCACTGACGATATAAAAAGTCCCATTATAATCGCATAATTTTTTAAATGAGCAGCTCTTTTTCTCATTTCTTTTTACCCCCCCCCCCCCCCAGCAACGTAATTTCGTGCATAATCTGCACAGTAGATATATTTGATTATACCATAGACGGAGGGGGAAAGCTACTAGATTTACATAAAAAGCCCCCGGATATCTGCGTATAATATCCGAAGACTTTCTAAACTTTCACTTTTTTGTTTTCTTTAGATTTGGCTAATACATGATCACTTTGCTTCTCCAAGTGCCTGGATCGCCGCCTGCACCTGATTATCCTCCTCAGGTGTAACTACTGCCTGACTCTTTAAATTCTCATCCAGTTCCACTTCTACATCCGGGGCAATTCCCTTTCCGTGAAGATCAAAACCGCTTGGTGTATAATAATGGGCAGTTGTGATCTTGATAGCAGATCCGTCTCCCAGTGGGATCAGGTTCTGAACAATGCCCTTTCCATAACTGGTCGTTCCTACAACCACAGCCTTCTTATAATCTTTTAAGGCACCTGTAAATACTTCCGAAGCGCTGGCAGAATTTTCATTAACTAAGATCGCAATGGGCAGGTCCACCTCATGTCCGTCAGAGGCAGTATAGGTATCTCCATCCCCGTTTTTATCTGCTGTGTATACGATCAGGGTCTTTCCATCACCCTTTTCGAAATTTTTCATATCATCCGGTAAAATATAATCTACCATGGCGACAGCACTGTCAAGAATACCGCCTGGATTGCTTCTAAGATCAATGACCAGCTGTTTCATGCCCTGTTTTCCAAGATCATCAATAGCTTTTTCAAACTGTTCTACTGTGACAGCGTCAAATTCGCTTACTGCCACATATCCTGTATTCTCTGCCAGCATCTGGGATTCTACTGTAGGAACCTCGATCTTCCGTCTGGTAAGCGTCATATCCACATAGGTATCAGAATCTGCCCTGTATACAGTGATCTGCACATCTGTGCCTTCCTCACCCTTGATATAATTGCTTACCAATACATCCAGGCTTTCTCCTGCTACCAAAGTGTCTCCCACTTTGTATACAATATCCCCAGGTTTCATACCAGCTTCCAACGCCGGTGAACCTTCAAATACCTTCACAATCGTACAAAGTCCTGTCGTCTTATTCTGGCTGAGCATAGCGCCTATACCTGAATAGCTTCCGTTTGTACTGTCCTGAAGGGCCTGATAATCATTTGCATTATAATATACAGAATATGGATCATTTAAACCTGCCATCATACCGCGATAAATATAATCTTCTACCTCTGCGGCATCCTCATCATACAGAAATACCTGATCGATAATGCTCTGTATCATCTGCATTTTTGAAGATACTTTTTTAAGATCCGGTTTTGAGTCATTTTCCCCATCTGTAATGCCAATAGCCCCATTTTCCGTTCCGGAAGGCTGTTTTGCATTGATCACTCTTCTGCCTGTAATATAGATTCCGGCAGACACGCCCACTACTAAAAGAACAGCCAATGCCATGATCAGGGCACCTGTTAAAACACCGGCCCAGAAATGACCGCCTTTTTGCCCTTTCTTTTTATCTAAACTGTCCTGGATCTCTCCTCTGTCCTGCTCTTCCACTATTTTGTCTCCTATCTGCCTGTACACTCTTATTTACAGCCTATGCTGTTCTTTCCTATAAAATACCGTTACAGTTCAGCCTTGCGAAGATTTAGGGTCAAAAGTATGTTGAAAACCAAAGCTTCTTGTCCGCTGTAAGCGGGCAAGAAGATGCAAGGCTGAACTGTACCAAAATGACCTGGTGCAGTGTCTCACTCATACTTTATAAAATGACCTGCCAAATTTTCCACCTACGGACTTGCATAATTGCTTGGATTTACATAGCTTCCTCCGGAGCGGATCCCAAAATGCAAATGGGAACCAGTAGAATATCCGGTAGAACCTACTCTTGCGATGGTCTGTCCTTTCTTTACGGTCTGCCCCTTGCTTACAAGAAGCTGAGAACAATGCATGTAAACGGTGCTGACGCCACCGCCATGATCGATCATAATATAATTCCCCGCTGAATAACTGTATGTAGCTATCACTACCTCACCATCGGCAGCCGCCACAATGGAAGCTCCTGTGCTGGCTGAAATATCGATTCCCTGATGATTGGTAGAAGCTCCTTTCGTAGGCGAATTTCTCTTGCCAAATCCAGAAGTGATGCGTCCACTGGAAGGACAGGGCCATTTAAAGCTAATATTCCCAAGATTTGTTACCTTATACGTCTTTTTCTGAGCTTCGGCTTTCTTTCTGGCTTCTTCTTCCTTTCGCTTCATCTCTGCCTCAATGGCCTTCATCTGATTTTCCTGGGCTTTGATATCTGCATCATACTGGTCAATGCTGTTCTGTGCTGCACCGATCTGACTATTATAAGAAGAAAGCTCCTTCTGTTTTGAATTCATCAGCTCCTTCACTGATGCCTGCTTTGCTTCTGTAGAATCCTGAAGTTCTAACAGATTGGCATGCTCAGTCTCCAGATCCTGTTCCTTCTGGTTTACTTTTTCCCTGGTTGCCTGATACTCTTTAAGCATTTTCCGGTCGTAAGCAGCGATCTGGCTTGCATACTCCGCCCGGTTCAACATCTGGGACGCATCTTTTGAGGTCATAATACTGTCCGCAAAACTGACATTTCCATTTTCGTACATATACTGGATACGCAGTTTCATAGAGGCGTATTGCTCCTTTTCCACTGCTTTCGCCTCTTCTAATTCCGCTTTTGTATCCTCGATCTGACTTTCTTTGGCTGAAATATCCTTCTCAAGCTGACTTAATTCTGCATCCAGAGAAGTTAATTTCTTATCCAGTTCCTTTACATAAGCTGCTGCATCGGACTTCAGACCTTCTAGCTGTTTTAAAGTATCCTGAACCTTTTTCTTTTCTTCCTGAAGAGAAGACATCTTGTTTTTCGCATCCTTCAGGTCTGCATTCGTTGCATAAGAAGAAAAAACACAGCTAAAACCAAGGACACAGCCAAGACTTAAGGCCAGCAATCTGCTTTTCCTGTTTTTCATCCTGTTCCTTCCTCTCTATACACGCAAATGTCTCTGTATGGTCAGAAAACTTACGATCACACCAATACCAACGCCTAAGCCCATAGCCGATGCCGCCATAAAAGGAAAGATCTGTCCTAAGGGCAAAAGCTCAAACAATCCTGTTATCATCTCATAGTTTGTATTCAGATACAGCAGTCCACGTTTGTAAATAACAATCATGGCCGCTAACGGGATCACTGCTCCGAAAAATCCCAAAAGCAGACCTTCCACAATAAAAGGAGCCCGGATCATAAAATTAGTTGCTCCAATATAACGCATGATCTCATTTTCCCGTCTTCTGAAGGCAGCTGCTACAGAAATCGTATTGCTGATAAGGAAAACTGCAACTGCAAGCAATACTCCGATAATAACTGCCGATAAGGCTCCGATCATCTTTCCGGCATTGGTAAAGCCGGCTACCAGAGCGCTGGAATAGCGTACCTTGCGCACTCCTTCTATTGCTTCCAGCCGTTTTACGATCATATCCTGAGCAGATATATCTTTTAAATATACTTCATAGGAAGCAGAATTTGCCAGAGGATTATCTGCTTCAAATCCCTCTGCCAGTTCCTCCATTCCCTCAAAGTATTCACTTTTAAAAGATTCCCATGCTTCCTGGGCAGATATATATTTCACTTCCCGGACTTCACTCCAGCTTTGTATCTGGTCTCCTATGGCCTGTATCTTATCTTCTTCCATTCCTTCATCAAAAAACACAGAAATACCCACTGTCTCTTCTGCAGCCCGGGCTCCGTGCTGCACATTGGCTATCATGGAAAAAAACAGACAAAATAAAAAAATACATGCAGAAATGGTTGCCACAGATGCCAGAGAAAACCATATATTCCTGCATATATTAATTACGCCCTGTTTCAGGCAATATAAAAATGTACTCATTTACTCCTATGCCTTTCCGGCGGTCCCAGGCTGCTTTTATCTCCTGGTCCCGCCCTCATCTCTGATGACTTCCCCCCGGTCCATGGTAATAACCCTTTTATTCATCTCAGCTACCATTTCATGACTGTGAGTTACTACGATCACTGTCGTGCCTCTCTGATTGATCTCATCTAAAAGGTTCATGATCTCATGGGTATTAAAACTGTCCAGGTTTCCTGTAGGCTCATCTGCCAAAAGCACCTCAGGCTTGTTGATCAGCGCTCTCGCAATGGCCACTCTCTGCTGCTCGCCTCCTGACAACTGCCCCGGGTATGCCTTATATTTAGATGAAAGGCCTACCATGCGCAGCATCTGAGGAACTGTCTCACGGATGATTCTTGGAGATACACCGATCACTCTCTGGGCAAAGGCAACATTTTCAAATACAGTCCTGTCTTTTAAAAGACGGAAATCCTGAAAGACAACTCCTAATTTTCTCCTGTATTTCGGAACATATCTGCGGGGCATTTTCCCCAGATCCATATCATTGACCACAATACGTCCCTTAGTAGGATCAAGCTCCTTCATCAGGAGCTTGATCAATGTACTCTTTCCGGAACCGCTGCGGCCTGTGATAAACACAAATTCCCCATCCTCAATGGTTAAGGACAAGTCACGGATCGCTTTGCTTCCGTTTCCATAGGATTTACTTACATGACTTATTTCTATCATTTTTTAACTTTCCGTTCGTTAATGGCTTCCAAAAAACAAATGTCTGCTGCGCAGCCCTTTGTTTTTGGCTGCTCTCATTTAGTAGTCAAGACTTTCCATGTACTTCATATACTTGGCAACCATGAGGGCAATCTTGAAGGTAATGGCATCTTCAAAGACACGCAGATCAAGACCGGTGCTCTTCTGCAGTTTGTCCAGACGGTAAACCAGTGTATTTCTGTGGATATACAGCTGTCTGGAAGTCTCAGATACATTTAAGCTGTTCTCAAAGAACTTATTAATCGTAGTTAAGGTTTCCTCATCGAACTCGTCTGGAGACTTTCCGTCAAATACTTCACGGATAAACATCTTGCACAGCGGGATCGGAAGCTGGTAGATCAGACGGCCGATACCTAAATTACTGTATGCGATCACGTTCTTGCTTGCATAGAAGATCTTGCCTACATCCAGAGCCATCTTTGCTTCTTTGTAGGAACGTGAAACTTCTTTAATATCATTAATTACAGTACCATAAGCCACACGAACCTTTGTCATAGCTTCTGTATTTAACATATCCAGGATCATATTTGCAGTCTTATCCAGTTCTGTATAAGACTCACCCTGACGTACTTCTTTTACAAGGATAATGTTCTTTTCATCTACAGCTGTGATAAAATCTTTGGTCTTGGAAGCAAACAGACTGCGTACTGTTTCTAATGCATTTACATCTTTTTCATTGTGAGTTTCGATAATGTACACAACACGCTTTACGTCAGTATCAATGTGCAGCTTCTTTGCACGATTGTAAATATCAACTAACAGCAGGTTGTCAAGAAGCAGGTTCTTGATAAAGTTATCCTTATCAAAACGCTCCTTATATGCAACAAGCAGATTCTGGATCTGGAAAGCTGCCAGTTTTCCTACCATATATACATCATCGCTGGCACCTTTTGCCAGTAATATATACTCTAACTGGTGCTCATCAAACACCTTAAAAAACTGGTATCCCTGGATCACCTGGCTGTCTGCCGGTGAATCTACAAATGCCAGAATAGAGCTTTCAGACTCTTCTGCATCTGTAAAAGTAGAAGCAAGTACCTTTCCTTCGGTGTCACATATTCCTAAATCGATCCTTGTGATTCCCTTTAATCCATCCAATGTGGTCTGAAGTATCTGATTTGAGATCATTCCACTCTCTCCTTTTCGTCTTATTGATTTAATACCCTTTCGGATTTTTATGAACATTGCCATGAAAATGCATAGTGGAGTTATTATTTTCCCTATTTTCATATTTTAATGCAAAATAACAAAAAAAGCAAGAGAGTTGTAAACTCTCCTGCTTCTTTTTACTGTCGTTTTTAACAGAGTTTTTTCACTGTATTCTCTGATATTCGTTAAATATTAGTTAATGATCACAGCCTCTGTTTCTTTATCAAAAATATGAACCTTATCCAGATCCATGGCCAATTTTACAGTATCGCCAGGTCTTGCGGTGGTACGTGGGTTAACCTTTGCTGTAAAGTTAGCATCATCAATATCAAAGTACAGAAGTACTTCAGAACCTAACATTTCATATACACGGATCTCTACCTGGAAGATACTCTTTGGATTCTCTGCCAGGAATGCTTCTTCGTCATGAAGATCTTCTGGACGGATACCAAGGGTAACTACCTTTCCTACATAGCCTGCTTCTTCCAGAGCTTTGCCTTTTGCCTGTGGAAGTGTTAATGTATGTCCGCCGAATGTTAATGTTACATCTGCGCCGTCTTTTGCTACCTGAGCATCGATCATATTCATCTGAGGTGCTCCGATAAATCCTGCAACGAACTTGTTACATGGCTTATCGTACAGATTCTGTGGGCTGTCTACCTGCTGTACCACGCCGTCCTTCATAACAACGATTCTGGTACCCAGTGTCATAGCCTCAGTCTGGTCATGTGTAACATAGATAATGGTTGTTTCCAGTCTCTGATGCAGTTTAGAGATCTCAACACGCATCTGTCCTCTTAACTTTGCATCCAGGTTTGACAGAGGCTCGTCCATAAGGAATACTTTAGGGCTGCGGACAATGGCACGTCCCATAGCAACTCGCTGTCTCTGACCACCGGATAAAGCCTTTGGCTTACGGTCTAACAGATGTTCCAGATCCAGGATCTTAGCTGCATCATGTACCTTTTTATCGATCTCATCCTTTGGAGTTTTTCTTAATTTCAGACCAAATGCCATGTTGTCATATACAGACATATGTGGATACAGAGCGTAGTTCTGGAATACCATCGCAATATCTCTGTCCTTTGGCTCTACGTCATTTACCAGTTTTCCGTCGATATACAATTCACCAGAAGAAATATCTTCCAGACCTGCGATCATACGAAGAGTAGTTGACTTTCCACATCCTGAAGGGCCTACAAAGATGATAAACTCTTTGTCCGCAATCTCCAGATTAAAATCCTTAACTGCCACAAATCCATTTGGATACTTCTTTGTTACATTCTTCAGTGATAAACTAGCCATTTACATTTTCCTCCTATTAGATAGATATCCTTCCTCACCCCCATTTTCGGAAGGATTCTTAGCTCATTTGCAACTGTCTCTATCATACAGGAAAGCTTCTTTTTATTCCATACTGTAAATCCACAAAATCCAAATTTGTTATTTAGCTAAAATGTATATTCAATTCAAAAAATGCTGTATCTGTCAAAATTCCCCCGGTTTTTTCTCAAAAAGTTTGGTTATTATGTTAGCTGGTTTTTATCTTCAATAAACCCCTCCCCAAAAACTTCACGGGCGTCACTGACAATAAAAAATGCCCTGGAATCATATTCCAATACAATTTCTTTGATTTCAACGATCTCTTTTCTGGAAACTACACAAAAAAGCATATTTTTTGTCTCATCTGAGTACATTCCCTTTGCAGCAAGACCGGTTACGCCTCTTCCCATACGGCTCATAATGGCATCTGCAATTTCTTTATAATGATCTGAAATAATATAAACCTGCTTGGAAAATTTCATACCTTCGATCAGGCCATCTGCCACTTTTCCCATACAAAAAATAGCGATCAAAGCATACAGTGCCGTCCGGATGCCAAATACAGTGGCACCTGCTACTACGATCAGCCCGTCTAACAGCTGCATGATCTGGGCTACAGAATAATGAGGAAATTTTGCCCGGATCAGTGCCGCCAACATATCTGTTCCACCGGTAGTACAGCCGCCAGCCAGCACAAGGCCTGTTCCCACGCCTGTGATAATGCCGCCGAAAAGAGCCGACAACAGCAGGTCATCCTCGATATACATTCCTTCCGGCAAAATATAAAATGCCACAGACAACAATACCGTTGCATATAATGTACGCTTGATAAACTTCCAGCCCATGATCTTAAAACCAGCTAAAAATAAAGGAATATTTAAAACCGTATTCGTCAGCCACAAGGGCAGGTTCCAAAGTTCTTTTCCGATAATAGCGATACCAGAAACGCCTCCTGTTACCATACTGGCGGGATCAAAAATATTTTTGGTGGCCAGACCAATAAGAATGGTTCCCAAAGTGATGGCGCCGTAATCTTTCCATACTTTCTGCATTTTTATGCTTCCTCCTTATTTAAAATAAAAAGACAGCTGTAATAAACACAACTGTCTTTCTGCTACCCATATTAAATCTGCGATTTTTCGCAAAGGTACTTATACCCTTTCTATGGTCTTTTCTGTAATTCTTACTTTTCCTTCTTTTAAGAGACGGCCAACCGCCCGCTTAAATGCGTTCTTGCTCATGTTGAACTCTCTTAAAATAGTCTCTGGTCTTGCTTTGTCATTAAATGGAAGCACTCCGTCAAACTCATCAATGACTTTTAACACCAGCTCTGCATCAGATCCCATCTGCACATAAGAACGTTCCCTTACGCAAAGATCAAGTTTTCCGTCCTCACGGACCCTCATAACTCTTGCCTTAACAGTATCTCCTTCGCGGAACTTTCCATACATTTCTTTTTTAGGGATCAGTCCATAATATTTATTATCCACTGCAACAAAAGCACCGATGGTCTCATTGATCTCATAAATTGTACCATTTACCCAGTCTTCTGCTTTATAAGGTGATTCACTGCTCATGTGAGAATAAACCTTCATCGTCGCTGCCAGTCTGTGGCTTTTATCCACATAAAGACATACCAGACATTTTTCTCCCTTTCTCACTGGATGTGTCTGTTCTTTAAATGGAAGGAGCAGATCCTTTTCCAGACCCATATCCAGGAAAGCACCGATCTTTGCCACATCTTTTACTTCCAGGATCTCACACTGTCCTACTTCCAGCTTCGGAGTACCTGTAGTTGCAATCAGACGATCTGATGAGTCTTTATAAATAAATACTTTTACCTTATCTCCAATCTTCGCTCCGTCCGGAACCTGTTTCTTCGGCAAAAGCACAGCTGCTTCATCTCCTGCTTTTTCACTTAAATACACACCGAATTCTTTTGTGCGAACGATCTCTAATTCCTGTGTCTTTCCTAATTCTATCATATATTATACTCCTTTTTATCCTTACTCTTCGTATCTGAGCCAGACCACTGCTCTGGCCTCACCTGCTTCATCTGCCAGTACGACCGTCCACTCGTCTTTTCCTGTATTTGTCACTCTCGGTATCAGGACTTCCCCTAAAACAGCTGCCTTCTTATAATCAGCCCGGATCTCCTTTACCATTTTCGTACATGGAACCGCTTCCCTTGCTATATCTACATACTGGGCATTATTTACATGATGGTTGGTATCCAGGTGATGAGCTGCGATCGTAACAGGTGTTCCCTCTATATATTCTTTTGGAACAGCGATCTTTCTTGGAGCTTTTTCCAGATCAAAAGCCTCTTCTTCTCCGTAGGCCGCTACATCTTCCGGCATTACACGTACCGGAATCATCTTCTCTGTGTCATAGAAAAACCAGACTGACTCGGCCCGTACCAGGTAGTTTCCTTCCTGATCCATGATCACGAAATCGCGATAGCCATAAATCCCCTTAGACGATGTCGCCCAGGTTCCTATCTTTATCTTTTCTCCCAAAACCGGATACCGGTCGATCACGATCCTCCAGGAAGATAACAGCCATGCTCTCTTCTTTTCTTCCAGATGCTCTACCCCAAGTCCAATATCCTCTGACTGAAAAGTACTGCAGTCCTGAAGATAATTGATCACTCCCAACAAACTCAAAGCACCAGTTTCATCCGTCTCACTGTAACGGATCCTGCTGTCAAATGTATACATGCATTTCCTCTGTTTCTTCTTATTATAATGAGCAGCTATCCTTAACTGCTTTTCTCCACAAGTATAGCACGGGAAAATTCTCGGTGCAACAAAAAAGTCTTTCATTTCCGATCACTCAGAAATCAAAGACTCTCTTCAGCTGGGCTAGAAGGATTCGAACCTTCACAATGACGGAGTCAGAGTCCGTTGCCTTACCATTTGGCGATAGCCCATTAGTATAAAGTTTTAAAGCATTTTGCTTAGCTGGGCTAGAAGGATTCGAACCTTCACAATGACGGAGTCAGAGTCCGTTGCCTTACCATTTGGCGATAGCCCATTATTTATCTTCGCAGCCTTAATCGCGACTGCGAAGATTATTATACATATAATACCAATTGAAGTCAAGTACTTTTTTATATTTTTATATCTTGGCTGTTTTAGCGCAGCTGCTCCATGGGATCTTTTCCAAGAATACCCGGCTCTGTCATGGTATATGGATCTAACACTGTATTTAACTGTTCCTCATCCATCAACCCTTTTTCCAGGATCAGGTCACGTACCTGTCTTCCAGTGCGCAGTGCTTCTTTTGCAATATTTGCAGCTGTCTCATAACCTACATACGGGCAGATAGCAGTGATGACACCGATACTGTTCTCCACCTGCTTTCTACAATGTTCTTTATTGGCAGTAATGCCTGTAATACAATTGTCTACCAGTGTCTTTACTGCAGAAGTCAGTGTCTCGATGGATTCAAACAGATTATAAAAAATAATCGGTTCAAAAGCATTTAATTCCAGCTGGCCCGCTTCTGCTGCCATGGTGATGGTCATATCATTTCCTATAATATTAAATGCAACCTGATTTACTACTTCCGGAATAACAGGATTGATCTTTCCCGGCATAATAGAAGAGCCATTTTGTCTTGCCGGCAGATTGATCTCTCCAAAACCAGTTCTTGGACCTGAAGACATCAGCCTCAGGTCGTTGCACATCTTTGACAAGTTTACAGCACAGTTTTTCACAATACCAGATACGCTGGCATAGCTGTCCAGGTTCTGAGTCGCATCGATCATATCATAGGACTGCACCAGTTCTTCCCCTGTTAAGGTGGACATATTTTTAACCACTCTGTGGAAATACTGTACATCTGCGTTTAAACCGGTTCCAATAGCAGTTCCGCCTAAGTTCAGGCAGCGGATCTCTTCTTTTGCATTATCAAATCGTTTAATATCGCGGCGGATCGCTGATGCATATGCATGAAATTCCTGTCCCAAACGAATGGGCACTGCATCCTGAAGCTGGGTTCTTCCCATTTTGATCACAGCATCAAATTCTTTGGATTTATCCATTAATGCCGTTTCCAGACGTTTTAACTGTTCCTGGGCATTGGAGATCAGCTTTAAAGCTGCCATTTTACCGCAGGAAGGAAATACGTCATTGGTAGACTGACCAAAGTTTACATGGTCATTTGGGTTTACCAAGCTGTAATCGCCTTTTTTTCCTCCTAAAATCTCAATGGCACGATTTGCGATCACCTCATTGGCATTCATATTCAGCGAAGTTCCTGCACCGCCCTGGATTGGATCTACAATAAACTGGTCATGAAGCTTACCTTCTATAATCTCGTCACAAGCCTGTGTAATGGCAGAAGCACGCTTCTTATCCAGTTCTCCTACTTCAAAATTCGTGATTGCTGCCGCTTTCTTGATCTGAGCCACACTTTTGATCAGCTCTGGGTGCATTTTTAAACCTGTAATATAGAAATTTTCATGTGCGCGTAATGTCTGTACTCCATAATAAGCATCAACAGGTACTTCCTTTTCTCCGATGGAGTCATGCTCCAGGCGGTATTTTTTCTCTGTCTCACTCATGATTTTTCCTCCCGTACCTATACAATATTCATCACCCTATAAAGGGATTTTCTTCTTGACTCCAATATAAATCCAGACTACAATATTTTCAAATACTTATGAATTCATACTTTCTATAGATAAATGACTATAACATATTTCCAGAGGATCGGTTACAGAAATATATATATCATACCAAGGAGGACTCCCATGTTTCAGGGAATGCACTACGTTTATGAAGTTTATAAAGAAATGAGTTTTTCCAAAGCTGCCAGGAATCTTTTTATCAGCCAGCCTTCTTTAAGCGCAGCCGTTAAAAAGGCAGAAAAACAGATCGGATTTCCCATTTTCGACCGCAGCTCCAACCATATACAATTAACAGAATTAGGGAAAGAATACATCCGCTCCATTGAGATCATTATGGATGTAGAAAATGGATTTCAGAATTATATTAATGATATGAAAGAATTAAAAAGCGGAACTATCGCCATTGGAGGTACCAATCTGTTTGCTTCTTATGTACTCCCGCCTCTTCTGTCACGTTTTACAGAACAATACCCCCAGGTTCAGGTGGATCTGGTGGAGGCAAACACCGCCCAGCTTACGGAACGGCTGTTTTCAGGATCCCTGGATCTGCTCATTGACAACAAACACATGGATCCGGCAGTTTACCAAAAAAGTTTCTTTAGCGAAGAACATTTGCTGTTGGCCGTTCCTACTCGTCTGGCAGTAAATGAAAAAATGAAAAATTATGCTCTTACTGCTTCGGATATAAGGGAAAACCGCCACTTAAATTCCCGTATTCCCCCGGTACCTCTGGAAAATTTTCAAAACGAATCCTTCCTGCTTTTAAAATCAGGGAATGATACACGCTCCCGTGCAGACCGTATCTGCCACAATGCTCATATTATTCCCAAAGTAAAGCTGGAACTGGATCAGCAGATCACAGCTTATAATCTGTCCAGGTATGGCATGGGGATTTCTTTCTGCTCTGATACTCTGGTCCGCCATGTACCAGATGATGAAGGACTGGTTTATTATAAATTAAATCACCAGGACGCCCTTCGGGAAGTAAATTTTTATTACAAACGGAACCGGTATATGTCACGGATCGTTGCTACTTTTTTGGATATGATCTGAGACATTTCGAAATAGTGATTGTCTCTTATCTATCATGTCTATAGTTATTATAACTATTTATCTATAATGCAGTCACTTATATCAGTATTTTTATTTTGTTGTCTTATTGCGATATAGTCGTGAAAGGTCCGAAAGCCACCGGCGCGCATTACAGATGCGCATTTGGGAGAAAATCCTTTGTTCGTGGGCTTGCGCCGCCTATTGTCAGAACTGCGAACCCAACTCACACGCTTCGCGTGTTCGGGCACGGTTCTCCGTTCTGCCGCTATGCTCGCCCACTCACGGATTTTCAAACAAATGCTTATTCTGTAATGCGCGCCGCTGGCTTTCTACGCTATCACCTATTTACAAATTAAAAACGGTGGATATTAGTTACAGTTCAGTCTTGCATCTTCTTACCCGCTTACAGTGGACAAGAAGATTTGGGCGTCTGACTTATGAAGATTTAGCGCCAAAAACATTTATGAAAACAAGTTTTCAACGTATTTTCGACCCTAAATCTTCGCAAGGGAACCGTAACGGGTATTATCCAAAATTAAGGAAAACACTGGATTTCCCTGCTTCTATCGCATAAAACAATAAGTAGCAGGGGGACATTACGCTTAAATACTGTATTTTTTTTGCGATATGCCAATACAGTAGAAAGAGCCCCGCCATGTATAATAAGCATTCGGTAGGCAATTTTGGACCTTTTGTGAGCATAGCGGACAGGGCGGAGGCGTTGCCTGAACACGCGAAGCGTGTGAGTTGGCCGGAGCCCTGTCTAATTGGCGGCGGAACAAAAGGTCCAGAAAATTGCCGTGAATGCGTTTATACATGGCGGGGCTCTTTCGGACCTTTCTGAATTAAATAGCAATATTACGCTTCCCTTACAGCCTGCTTCATTTCCTTCACATACTCAACTACATAAGGAACACTATCTTTTCCATATTTTGCGATCCGCTTTACAACGGCACTTCCTACAATCGCTCCGTCTGACAGACCAGCCATCTTTTTGGCCTGTTCTGGTTCAGAAATACCAAAACCTACAGCACAAGGAACATCGGTGACTGCACGGATCTGTTCTACCAAAGCTCCGATATCTGTCTTAATTTCACTTCTTACACCAGTAACCCCCAAAGAAGATACCACATAGATAAATCCAGTTGCCTCTTTTGCCACCATCGCAATACGGTGATCAGAAGTAGGCGCGATCATGGAGATCAGATCCAGGCCATATTTTTTACAGATCGGTTCAAATTCTTCCTTTTCTTCATATGGTACATCCGGAAGGATCAGACCATTAATGCCAATTTCAGCTGCCTTGGAAATAAAGCGCTCAGAACTGTAGGAAAACACTACATTTGCATAAGTCATAAATACCATTGGGATCTTTACTGTTTTTCTGATGCGGGCAACCATATCAAAAATCTTGTCTGTGGTGGTTCCGGCAGCCAATGCTCTCACGTTAGCTTCCTGGATCACAGGTCCTTCTGCTGTTGGGTCAGAAAACGGGATTCCCAGTTCGATCAGGTCTGCGCCTGCCTCTGCCATAACGCATACCAGCTTTTCAGTCGTCTCCAGATCCGGATCTCCACAGGTCAAAAACGGAATAAATGCCTTACCATCTTTAAATGCATCTCTTATCTTAGTCATAAATATTCTCCCCTCTGTAGCGTGCGATCGCTGCGCAGTCTTTATCTCCTCTTCCGGAAATGTTGATAACGATGATCTGGTCTTTTCCCATAGCCGGTGCCAGTTTCTTTGCATAAGCTACTGCATGAGCAGACTCAATCGCCGGAATGATGCCTTCTGTTCTGGAAAGATATTCAAAGGCATCTACTGCCTCATCATCTGTTACCGGTACATAAGTTGCACGGCCCGTGTCATGGAGCATTGCGTGCTCCGGTCCGATTCCCGGATAATCAAGCCCTGCGGAAATAGAATATACAGGTGCGATCTGTCCGTATTCATCCTGACAGAAATAAGATTTCATACCATGGAAAATTCCTAAGCGGCCCGTTGCAATGGTTGCTGCTGTTTCTGGTGTATCTGCGCCCCGTCCTGCTGCCTCACAGCCGATCAGCTTAACAGACGGATCCTTGATAAAGTTGTAAAAAGCGCCGATCGCATTGGAACCGCCGCCTACACAGGCGATCACAGCATCCGGAAGTTTTCCTTCTTTTTCCATCAGCTGTTCCTTGATCTCCTTTGAGATCACTGCCTGAAAATCTCTTACGATCGTTGGGAACGGGTGTGGTCCCATAACAGAACCAAGGCAGTAATGGGTATCGCTGATGCGGTTGGTCCACTCTCTAAAGCAGGCAGAGCAGGCATCCTTTAATGTTCCGGTACCTGTAGTTACAGGAATCACGGTTGCCCCCAACAGTTTCATACGATATACATTTAAGGCCTGACGTTTGGTATCTTCTTCGCCCATGTAAACCACGCATTCCATTCCCATAAGGGCCGCAGCTGTAGCCGTTGCCACTCCATGCTGTCCTGCTCCGGTTTCTGCGATCAGACGGGTTTTGCCCATCTTCTTTGCCAAAAGTGCCTGTCCTAATACATTATTGATCTTATGAGCGCCAGTATGGTTTAAGTCCTCTCTCTTTAAGTAGATCTTGGCTCCGCCTAAGTCTTTGGTCATCTTCTCTGCATAATACAGACGGCTTGGTCGGCCTGCGTATTCATTTAACAGTTCCGTCAGCTCTGCCTGAAACTGAGGATCATTTTTATAACGGTTATATGCCTCTTCCAGTTCCATCACTGCGTTCATCAATGTTTCCGGAATATACTGACCTCCATGGATCCCGAAACGTCCTTTTTTATTTGACATATCTTTTCCTCCTCTTGCCAACCTTAGTGTTTTTTCCTTCTTTTCCTTCATCTGTTGTGACAGTTTCCAAAAGTCCCTGTAAACATGAAACTTTAACTTTCCTGTCACGCAAAAAAGTCCCTGATGATACAAATATATCATCAGGGACGGAATAAACCGCGGTGCCACCTCTGTTTCACATAAGCTGTGCGCTCTGCGTAGTACTATCATACTACCGGCTGTTAACGTCAGCCTCACGTCGCAGAATACTCGAAGTCTCCTTCTTTGACTGCGCCCTCAACGGTCCATTTGACAACCTGGGTTCTATCGGACTTCCACCAACGCCGACTCTCTGTGAGGCCATAACTGCCGTTATCTCCGTTTCAACGGTTTTCTAATGAAGTTGTCTGGAGTATAGCACTGTGACGTGGTGATGTCAAGAGGTGTTTTTCAGATTTTCTTTAGTCCTTTTCATTAATTTCAGAAACTGCCTGCAATGCACACACTGTCAGTGCAATTCCATCCATATACTCTTTAATGGATAAATGTTCATTTGGCGCATGATTATCTGAATCAGCATCACTCCATCGCACCTGAATAGCCGGTAGCTTTAAAACATTAGTCCACAAATAATCAGGGGCTGATGATGGTCTGCATGGGTAGATTACATATTCACCATAAATATCACGACAAATCTCTTCAACAGCCGGCAGATACGGCGTGTTCACATCTGTTTTTGAAGAAGGGATATAACCATCATTTTCAATTTTTACATTATCATATCCCATCATCTCAACGTGCCTCTTGATACATTGAAATACCTTCTCAGGATCCTGATCTGGTACTAAACGGCAATCGATCAATGCTTCCGCTTTTGCAGGAACTACTCCATTAGCTCCTGTTTTGATCCAGCAAATATTAAATGTAGGCTGTCCTAAAAGCCTTGGATAAAAGTCCTTGCCATAATTAGATGACTTTGCCTCATAAATTGTATTCAAACTTTCCTCTGACTTCGGCAGTTTATCCATGATCTCAATTTCTTTTTCTGTAAAAGGTAATATTCCTTCCTCAAAACCAGGTATCAGAATCTTATCTTTTGACTTGCACTTTCCCAATATCTCCACCAGCTGCCACGCAGCGGAAGGCAGTACCGGTGCATAACGGGCATGAACATTCCTATTCATCGTTTCAACTGTAATATGAACAGACAAATCTCCCTTTGCTCCCAGCGCAATGATAGGCAATCCACTAGGATCCTTTGGACCATCGCTGAAAAACACCAGATCTGCTGCCAATTCCGTCCTGTGCTCTGCCAGAAATTCTTCCAATCCTCTACTGCCGCATTCCTCATCCCCTTCAAATACAAAAATAACATTTACGGGAACTTCCATTTTTTTTCTGACAAAGTATTCCAAAGCTTTTAAATGCGCCATTAAAGGTGATTTATTATCAGCACTTCCTCTTGCATAAACTTTTCCATCACGTACTGTAGGAACAAACGGATCTGAATGCCACAATTTTCGTTCTCCAGCCGGTTTCACATCGTAATGGGCATAGATCAGAACTGTCTTTTTTTCCGGATCATTGCCAAACCTCCCTACCAGGACCGGAGCGGGTTTTACAGAATATTTTGTCACTTGAATTCCAATTTCTTCCATTTTTTTCTGGATCCAGTCACAGCAAGTTTCAATTCCTTCCCCTGTTTCACTAACACTTATATGACGGATCAGTTCATACCAATCTTCCAAAACCTGATTCTCATAATATTTTAGATATTCCTTAATATCTGATAAAAGTTTTTTGTTTTTCATGTCCACCTCTTTTACATTTCACTGATTTCTTTTAAAACTGTAGCTGTAAGCTCAGTCCCTTTGATATAATTGGATAAAGTTAAATGTTCATTTGGTGCGTGATTATCAGAAGTAGCATCACACCAACGCACCTGGATCGTAGGAAGCCCCAGAATATTGGTCCACAAATAATCCGGTGCCGTTGATGGCCGATTAGGATATACCATGTACGGACCAAATACATTCTGGGTCGCTTTCTCCACCGGAAGCAGATACGGAGTATCAACCGGTGTTTTGGCAGGCTCTGTAATTCCATGACAAATGACTTCTACATTATCATATCCTAATTTTTTAATATATCGTTTCAGATTATCCAATATTTTATTGCCGTCCTGGGCAGCTACAAGACGCATATCAATTTTTGCAATTGCCTTTGATGTAAGAACAGTTGCTGTTCCGTTTCCTGTATATCCAGAACTGATTCCTGATATATTAAAGCTTGGGGTTCCATTTAATTGTATATAGTAACCCTTATCTGCCGGATAGATTGGATAGGCTCCATAACTTTTAAATAGATTTTCTCTCACGTCCGGCAGTTTATCGTATATAGCTTTTTCAATTTCTGTCGGCTGTACAACATCATCATAAAAGCCTGGGATATGGACAGTACCATCCTCTGTCTTTAATTTATTTAATAGCTGAACCATTTGCCATGCTGCACTCGGCAAAACAGGTGCATATTGGGAATGAACATTTCTGGTCATAGTTGTCAACACTAATTCTACATATAACATTCCCTTTACACCAAGAGCAATAATCGGCTGGTCATTATGGTTTTTAGATCCATCACTAAAATACACCATATCAGCTTTTAATAATTCTTTATGTGAGCGAAGAAATTCTGGCAATCCTTCGCTATTACTTTCTTCTGAACCCTCAAAAATGGTTTTAATATTAACAGGCAATTCCCCATATTCTTTCAGCCAAAATTCAATTGCATTTAAATGAGCCATTAATGGTCCCTTATTGTCTGCTGTTCCACGTCCGTACATTACCCCTTCTATAATTGTTGGCTCAAATGGCGGTGTTCTCCACTGAGTAAGGTCACCCTGAGGTTGTACATCATAATGAGCATATATCAAAACTGTCTTTTTTGAAGGATCTGCTCCAATTTTTCCAATAATCACTGAATGCGGCTCGATTGGATAAGTCTGTACATCCATGCCAATTGCTTTCATCTTTTTCACTATTAGTTCACAGCATTTAGATACTCCTTCACCAGTACTGCTTACACTAGGCTGAGCTACAATCTCTGATAATCCTTCTATAAGTTTACTTTCATTTTCTTTTAAATACTCCCTTAAGTGATCTGAAAAAGACGTATGTTCCATTATAAATCCTCCTTTTTTTAATAGCATGTCTTCTCAAAACCATGTAATCCATTCAAAAAAAGCCAGACCTTATTCAGGACTGGCTGTATTACAAAAAAGAGAATATTATACAATTCTCCTTTTCACATTCTGTTCATTTCACTGTCTCATTTATCTAAAGCTTCTCACACATTTTCTTTTTTGTCAATCTTTTTTATCTTCATTTATTGCCATTCATCATCTATACCAATATTACTTTGATAATACAAAGCGGATCATGTCCAAAAAACGGGTAAAAACCGGATATTGTTTCATTTTTTCCGGATAAAAAGCCATATAATCCACCGTAATCGGAGGATTTCCTATAAGAAAACAAGCAGGTTTGCGTTCTTCGTTAAAATAAGATAGATAGCTTTCAAAAATAAAGCCAACCCCTGCGCCTGCAGTGACCAGGCGTAAAATAGTCTCTGTTCTGGTATATATTTCTATTGTTTCTGGTCTCCATCCTAAAGAGGAAAAAAGTTGTTCTGCATGTTCCCTCAATGTATATGCTTCCGGCAGTAGCATAAAATTTTCATTTTTAAACCAAGATAAATCAATCCAGGGATATGGATTGGCAGATCTAATTCCATATGCGTTTAGCAAATGATTCTTTGGAGTGATAAACAGCAACCGGTCCTTCATCAAAAATTCCGCACTTATTCCCGGTATCTGCCTCATATGATTATGAAGTAAAAGATCAATTTCTCCCCTTTCCAGCATATTAAACAAATTTTCACCATGATTTTCGTTAAAAACAACATCCAATTTAGGAAATTCCTGTTTAACTGCCATAGTCAATGGCGGCACAACATGAGGAGCTCTGATCTGCTGGATTCCTACTCTAATACATGATAAATCCCGTTTTTTCAACACCTGAAGTTCTCTATCAAATTCTTCTTTTATGCAGAGCATCTTTTTAGCCTTATTAATATAAAGCTCCCCAGCAGGAGTTAATTTCATAGGAACTGCAGAGCGGTCAAATAACTTTACATCCAAATCCTTTTCCAAATGATTTAAGAATGTAGTTAATGCCGGTTGACTAATTCCCAGTTCTTTTGCCGCTCTTGTAATATTACTATGACGTTCCAAAGAAAGCATATAAATTTGTTCTTTTAAATTCAAAGACCATTTTCCTCCTCTCTGCCAAATATGCAAAATTTTCTCAGTATAATCAAACATTATGGGAAGCATTCTGTTATAAACAGATTTTATCTTTACAATTCTTTGTTTATTGATTATACTTCACTCAACATTTTCCTGCAACAGGAAGCTGTTTCTTTTCATTTCTGTTCTCATTTTCTTAATTTTTACTAAAGGGGGAATTTTTATGCTATCAGAAAAACAAAACGTACCTAAGAAAAAGTTCAAAGTGCCTCATACCTTTGTCATCATCATTGGTATCGTATTCATTGCCTCAATACTCACATGGATTCTACCGGCGGGAGAATTTGCCCGTGTTGAAAATGCTCAGGGAATTAAAGTAGTTGTTCCTGATCAGTTTTCATTTATTGCTAAAACCCCTGTAAATCCACTTTTAATTCCTAATTATATTATAGACGGTTTTTCCAGCAGTGCCAAACTGATTTTTATGGTCATCATGTCTGGTGGTGCTTTTAATGTTCTGGTTGAAACCGGTGCACTTCAGGTACTAATCGCAAAAGTAGTTGCAAAATTTGGCAATAAGGAAGCTATTTTCATCCCGCTTCTGCTCCTGGTTTTCGCTGCCATTGCTACTACACAGTCTGTAACTGTATTTATTGGATTTACTCCTGTTATCATTATGATGACAAGAGCTATGGGATTTGACTCCATTACTGGTGCTGCACTGCCACTTTTAGGTGGTGCCATTGGTTTTTCCACAGGTACTTTAAATACCTCAACTACCATTGTTGCCCAGAAAATTGCAGAACTTCCACTTTACTCCGGTATTCAATACCGTTTCTTCTGCTTCTTCGTTTTCTGGATTTTTACCAGTATTGCCCTGATCCGTTACGCACGTAAAGTCAAATCCAATCCTGCTTCAAGCCCTATGTACGAATTGGATAAACTGAGAAATGATGAAGATGTTGATGCCTCTCACGACTCTTCTCTGACTCCACGTAAGCTTCTGGTTCTTTTAACTTTAATTGGTTCCCTTGTTGTTCTGGTATGGGGTTGTGTAACACGAGGATGGGATCTTCCTGAAATATCTGTTGTCTTTATCTGGCTTGGTGTAATTTCAGGTGCTTTTGCTGGGTTTGGTCCAAGTACTATTGCTAAACATTTTGCAACAGGATGTCAAAAACTCACTGTATCTGCTTTAATCCTTGGTCTTGCAAGAGCTACATCTGGTGTTTTATCTTCAGCTAATATTCTGGATACTCTGGTTTACGGATGTACCATTGTACTTAATGCATTTCCTCCTGCACTACGTGGCATGTGTATGTACTGGGTTAATTTTATCATCAATATATTGGTAACTTCTGGTTCCGGACAAGCTGCTGTAGTTATGCCAATTTTTACTCCCGTTGCAGATATGGTCGGAATTACTCGTCAAACTGCTATTCTGGCATTTAACTTTGGCGATGGATTCTGCAATTACATTCTTCCTATGTCTACCGCATTAATGGGGAACTTAAGTGTTGCAAATATTCCTTACGATCGTTGGATGCGCTTTATGTGGAAAATCATGCTTCTCTGGTTGGCAGTAGGAAGTGCCCTGGTATTTATCGCTCAAATGATTCACTTAGGCCCCATGTAACGGCAAATATATCAAAAAACTTTTAATATTCACTATACGTTAGTAATTTCGAAAAAAGGGGCTGTCGCATTAGCAAATATTTTTTGCTGGGCGTCAGCCCTGCTTTATGCCCAAATGGCATCGAAATCGGTCACGTTTTCGATGCCATTCTTTATAAACGCAGTTCATTCCCAGGCATCCCTTTCGGCATGCCTTATTTCAGGCTGTTTTGTTTTCAACTATCAAAATCTATGCCCTTTTTAATGGAAAAAGATAACTTCCCGTTCTTCCGGTCTGAATCTTGCAATGAAGCTTATTGATATTTCGTCCCATCGCCAGAAGGATGCTCTCTGCCAGTGCATTTGCCTTTCCACGATACAGATATCTTCGAAAATTCATGTCCTCTTTTACGTCAGCAAAAGAACCTTCTGCCTGAATACTGCGATTCATACGGAGCATCGTTCCATACTCACTTGTGATCCGTTCCAGATCTTCTGCGCGTTTCTGGCTCATTGTTTTTGAAACCATCAGCACTTTATTGCGCTTTTCCATAGGTGTTTTGCAGTTGTTTCCCTTGATACATTCCGTTTTATAAGGACAACCAGTGCAGTCTGGGCTTCTGTAATAAGTTTTTACACTGACATATCCGCTAGTTGTTTTACTTCTGCGTTCATTTGTGACAGTTAGTTCCCTTCCGTTGAGGCAGATGTAGCTGTCCCTGTCTGCATGGTACTCCATGTTTTCCCTTCTACTGATGTCTTTTTTGTATTTTCGGGTCTTCGAAATCTCATAGTTCTGCGGCTTTATATAGGCGGTCTGTCCGTTTTCCTCAATGAAAAGATAGTTTTCTTCACTTTCGTACCCGGCATCTGCAACGACTTCTGAATACTTAAATCCCAGGTGATTCTCCATGTCTTTCAAAAACGGGATCAGGGTACGTGTATCGGTAGGGTGCGGGCTGATATCGATCCATGTGATGTATTCGGAATCCACTCCATGCTGAATGTTATAAGCAGGCTTTAACTGTCCATTCAGCATCGCGTCCTCTTTCATTCTCATGAAGGTTGCGTCAGGGTCTGTTTTGGAATAGCTGTTTCTATCCCCAAGCGTATACAGCTTTTTTGTATATTCCTTTAGTTTCTCCAGATATTGATCCAGCTGTTCCAGAGATTTCTGTAATTGTGTTTTTCTACGCCCGATTCCATGTACAAACACAATTCCCTCCTGCACTTTTATGCGGCACAACTGCTTTTTTAACCGTTTTAATGTGTGGATGGATATCCGGTCTTGGTATACGGTCCTGATTCCATAGAGTTCTTCACATTCAGCCACAAAAGAAGATAGTTTTGTGTATAACCGGGCCTGATTTTTCGTAATAGCCCGTTTCCATACAAAGGTATATTTATTGGCTGCAGACTCGATCTTGGTGCCATCAATAAAAATGGTCTTTCCTGAGATCTCACCAAGAAGATAGAGCAGATCTGACATTTGGGCAAGCAGTACCTTTGCACAAGCCGAAAAATGCAGGGAGATAAAACGCGCGATCGTTGCATGGTCAGGAGCCGGCATTCCTTCCAGGAGGTACATAAAGTTGATATCCCGTTTGCATGCCTTTTGGATATCCCTGCTTGAGTAGATTCGATTCATTACTGCATAGATGACGAGTTTCAGCATCTGACGCGGCGTTGCCTGATTTTTTCTGATCCTGCTGTAAGTTTTATACAGTTCAGAAAGGTCCATTTCCTCCACAAAGGCACTTACCAGACGAACCGGATCATCAGATGGAATAGAAATCTCTAAATCCAGCGGAAGTTTGATTTGATAATACAGAGAAAAAGAGGTATAATCTCTCTGTATTATTTTGTTTAGTCGCATAAACTGATTATACCACGAACGCCGGGCTTTTCGAAGCTCGGCGTTTTGTGTTGGGAATATGAAATGAGCTGCCGCACGTTAGTGCGACAGCCCCTTTTTTATCAACTATCTGACTACGCCTGTGGCTGTCTAATACTGTCATAAACCTGTTGTACCTGGTTTTTCAGCTCATCATAGTAATCAAAATGGATCAGGACCAGTTTGGAATCAATCTGGCGTACATACCAGTCAGAGTGATGGGCGGTTCCATCACCAAAATCGTAGGAAGTCCTGCAATAGCGGAATTCATAGCCACCCAGGCTCACTTTACCTGAAGCATCTACCTTATAGCCATCTGTTCCCCCGTGACCAACTACTGCATCCATGAAACGATCCAGCTCCATGTCTGCCTCTGTAAAATCCACTGTAATACGGTAACTTAATTCAGGATCATTTACATCCACATGTTCGCCTCCAACCAGGGCATAGGTCTGGGCACTGCCATTTCCGATCATAACAGTAGCTTCCTCCGGGAAGGAAAGTGTCATATCTGCCCAGTAATTCGTATAGGTATTTCCTTCCAGTTTTCCAAGGGAATAATCCGGGGCCGCTTTCTCACTTCCGGCGATCATATTTCCCTTATCATCAAAGGTATACTGGGTCCCGTTAATGGTTCTGGTCACGGAAGTTACCATATGACCGCTTTCATCCACGTATTTCCAGCCACCATTTTCCTGTACCCAGGCACTGCGCTCAATATTTCCATTTCCATCCAGATGATAGGTAAGCCCATTTTCATCCTGTTCCCAGCAGCCTGCTGCCATCTGACCATCTGCCTTTTTATACTGCCAGTCCTCCCCATTTTTATACCAGCCTTCTACACCTGTATACGGCTTTAAAAGACCCAGAAATGCAGCAGCCCGCTGCGCCTGATCTGAGGAATAGGTCTGGCAGAGTACATAGATTTGGTCTCCTGTATTCCGGATATAAAAATCATTGACCAGCATCTTTTCCATCTGGTTGATAAAGGTCTGTGCCTGTGCTTTCTGCTTTTCAGAGAGCCCTCCTGACTCCAGCTGCCTGCGTATGGAATCCGCCATCATTTTTCCGTAATTTACTTTCAGATATTCATAATCTGCAGCTCCCAGCTTTACTGTACCGCTTTCTGTATCTGCCGGATCCAGACCGGACTCTGCCAGCTCCGCTTTTAAGGTTTCTACGCTAAAAGGCTGTCCGGAACCATCATCTGCAGGCAGGACCATGGCTGTATTGATGATATAACTTTTATTGGTTTCATCTACCATGGACGCCGCAAAATCGATTTTTCCGCCATCTTCCACAAGACCCGCTACGATCTCCCCGGAAAGAGCCGAAGAAGCGCCACTTCTGTCTACTTTATACTCTGCCGGTGCGCTAAATTCAAAGCCGCCCATACGGCTGGTCACAGTCTGACCATTAATATAGCTTAAGCCCAGCGGATCTGCAAACGCTGCAAAAGCACCTGCTGCCGCCAGTGACATTCCAAGGGCCAGTGTCAGTACACTTTTTGATAAGGTACGTTTTTTCATATATATTCTCCCTGTACTTTCAAATATATTCAACCCATGTACTCTCAGGATCTTTTTGTATCCGATTTTGCGAGTACATCTAACAAAAAAGCAGGGGCCGACCCAGGCAAAATACCTGTGAAACAGCCCCCGCAACTCTGTGTCGTGCTTCTTATTGTACTATTTATTCTGCTTTCTGTCCAGCCATGATCATCATAATATCATTGCTGCGGTTTACAAACCCGGTCATACGCTCCGGTGACAGCTGGCCATGTGCCAGGCTTGCCAGGTCATACAGCTGTTCACAGATCTTAGCTGTATTTTCGCCCTCTTTGTTGTCCAGAACATATTTAACCAGTGGATGATTAGCATTTAATACAAGAGTCTCGCCTGTTGCGCCGAAAGCACTCATATCCATACCGCCCATGCTGTACATCTTCATCATATCCTGCATACGTCTTGTTTCCTCAGATACAGTGATCATAGATGCAACAGATGCGTTCTTCATCTTCTCAACCTTGATATCCAGCTTATCGTTATTTAAAGCCTTCTTAAACACCTCTGTCAGCTCTTCGCTGGTCTTCTTAAAGGCTTCGTCATCTTCCTTTACTTCTTCCTTGAAAGAAGCATTTAAATCTGTATCAATACGCAGGAACTTAAGTCCTTCATGCTTCTGCTCTACATGGCTGATAAATGGATTATCAATAGCGGCAGGCATGATCACTGCGTCAATGCCTTCTTCCTTAAACATGTTGATATACTGGCTCTGCTCTTTTTCGTTGGTTACATAGAAAATGGTATTTTCATGTTTTTCCTTGTTCTCTTCCAGGCAGTCATTTAAGGTAAGATACTTGCCTTCCAGGTTCTTATACAGGATATAGTCGCCCATCTTCTCAGCAAACTTCTCGTCCTTGATATAACCATATTTGATAAATGGAGCAATATCGTCCCAGTATTTCTCATAGTTCTCACGGTCAGTCTTGCACATACCGGACAGCTTGTCTGCTACCTTCTTGGTAATATAATCAGAGATCTTCTTTACAAAACCGTCATTCTGCAGCGCGCTACGTGACACGTTAAGAGGCAGATCAGGACAATCAATAACGCCCTTTAACAGCATCAGGAACTCAGGGATAACTTCCTTAATGTTATCAGCGATAAATACCTGGTTGTTGTACAGCTTGATAGTTCCCTCTAAGCTGTCGTATTCCATGTTGATCTTCGGGAAGTATAAGATACCCTTTAAGTTAAACGGATAATCCATGTTCAGATGGATCCAGAACAGTGGTTCCTTGTAATCCCTGAATACCTTGCGGTAGAAGTCCTTGTACTGCTCGTCTGTACACTCATTTGGATGCTTATTCCACAGCGGGTTGGTATCGTTTAATGCAACCGGGCGCTTTAAGATCTTATATTTCTCTCTGGATGGCTCAACTTCTACTGTTTCCTTGGTACCATCCTCTTTTTCCTTTTCTTCTGTCTTTGCAGGTTCGATGACAGTCTCAACTACTGTATCCTTATCTGTCAGCTCATCTTTTTCAATGGTCTCATATTCCGGCTCTGCAGTCTCATTCTTTAAGAAAATGTTTACAGGCATAAATGCGCAGTATTTTTCGATGACTTCTCTTGCTCTGTATTCATTTGCAAATTCAGTGCTTTCTTCGTTCAGATACAGCTTAATAGAAGTACCAACTTCTGCCTTGTCGCCTTCGGTCATCTCAAAGTTGATGCCGCCTTCAGACTCCCAGTGTACCGGCTTTGCATCTTTCTGGTAAGACAGGGAATTGATCTCAACCTTGTCAGCTACCATAAATGCAGAATAGAAACCAAGACCGAAGTGACCGATGATCTGATCCTCATTTGCCTTGTCTTTGTACTTCTCCATAAAGTCCTGAACACCGGAGAATGCGATCTGGTTGATGTATTTGTCGATCTCTTCTTCTGTCATACCAAGACCATTGTCTTCAATAGTGATGGTCTTATCTGTAGGATTTACACTGACCTGGATCTTGTACTCAACCTCTTCCGGTTTCTCGTACTCTCCCATCAGTTCTAACTTCTTTAATTTAGTAATCGCATCACAGCCATTGCTGATCAGCTCTCTGTAAAAAATGTCATGGTCGGAATACAGCCACTTTTTGATCACAGGGAAAATATTTTCACTTGTTATAGATAAACTGCCTTTCTTTGCCATAATATACGCCTCTTTCTTATAAATCTTCTTAATAATCTTATGTGTTATCAAAATCTGAATAAGCGGATCTTACTCACAACGTATATTGTAGTACCGATATATCTAAAAGTCAACAAAAAATTAGCACTCATTTTAGTTGAGTGCTAGCAAGCAATTATTTCAACAGCCGTTTCATCTCCTCTAAAGACGCAATATAGCTTTTCTTCACTGCGTCTATATCTCTTACGTCCACATCATACGCTATTGACGCAAAATCATGATCCGTTTTAAGAACCGTAGGCGCAGCATCCTCATATCGTATAACAAGTCCCTTAAATACCACTTCTTTTCTTTTTTCGTATCCATCCCGGATATGTCCTGCTTTGTATACATGATACAACCTTATATTTACAGCATTAAAATGGATCCCCTGATACATTCCTTCATACGGATCTTTGACTTCCCATTCTTCCCATTTTCCTTGAAACAGCCCCAGACTTTCAAGAAATCTCTCCACAAATTCCGATTAAGATTTCACCTGTTTTAAGAAATTTAATAACTGTTATATTTTGTTATTAAATTCTCCGCAAACCATTGAAAACACTGGATTTGTCGCAGGTGAGCTTTCCCTTATTGTTTCCCTTGTGTTATATCGTCCCACCAGTGTTTACGAACTCTGATAAGGGCAAATACAAGGGTGCAGGACATCCGGTGGATGTCCGCTTTGCACCGACCGTAGCGAAGCGAAGACCACAAGAGGTCCGGTGGACCTCTGCTCTGTGCCGACCGAAGCGGCAGCGGAGACCAAGAAAATCCTATAAAACAGTATAACACAAAATAAAAGTGACATGGTGAACTGATTGAAATGCTTCTGATTTTTGCAACAAATGATTGATTTAACGATAAGGAGATTTGATACGATGAGAACAATATTTGCAGAATACAATCCCAAGCGCAACAGTATTGATGTTTACACAAGTGCCGGCTATATGCTTCGCATTGACTGCTGGGAAGCTGAAAAGAATTTAAAGACTACACCTGGATCAGACTGTGCATTAAACGCACTCGCCATTGATGATCCTCTTGAATATGCAAGATTATATCTTGATGGAAATTTGCAGATGTGAGTAGATGCAGAAGATTCACTTGAACTTTAATATTTCCTGTTAAAAACATATGATAAAAGTCCCCCTTACTATTTTTGAAGGAGGACTTTTATTAAAATTTATTAGAATTTTCCATTCTGGTTTTGCCATGTGGATTTATTGGCAATCGTTTCCATTACATCCCAATGCTCAGCAATCTTGCCGTTTTCTACTCTCCAAAGGTCATAGTAAGCAGTTGGTTTATCACCAAAGGTACCTTCACTTACTGCCAGTACAAAGTTTCCCTGAGCAAGCACCTGATGAGTAGTAGTATAAATCATCTGAATATTCTGTTCAGCAAGTGCTGCAAGTGCTTCATTCAGACCGGATATGCCATCAGCAATGCCGGTGTTATGCTGAATATATGTGTCACCATCAAAATAGTCTGGTGTTTTATCTAAATTATTGCCTTGCATAACATCATAAAGGAAATCTTCCACGAGTTTGCGATTTTCTTCGGTTTTGTCAAGATCGGTTACTTCCATAGTTCCGTCAATCTGTGTATGTCCTGATGGATTCGGCTCAGCCTTTGCAGCAAGGTTATCCCAGTGCTCAGCGATTTTTCCTTCGTTGTCAAATCTAAAAATGTCGAATGCTACCTGCTCGCCAGCACCTGCAAAATTGTAAACAGTCTGAAGAAATACTTTGTCACCGTCTTCAAATGCCCGGATGTTTTCAACAGTGGTTTTTTCATCTGCCGAAGCCAAGTATTCGACAGAACTGATGAATGCGTCTCTTCCAGTACCATAGGCAAGGTTGTGCTGAATATAATCTTCTGCAAGCAATTCTTTAGCAATATCGGTATCTCCAGTTGCAAAAGTATCTATCAATGCCAGAGCTTTTTCAGTCTGGGTCTGTTCAGTTTTTGTCGATTCGGTCTCCTGTGTAGTTGCACTGGTGGAAGAAACAGTGTTGTCAGCGTTGTTGCTGGATGTTGAACATCCTGCTAATGCAGTCATTGTTAAAGTTGCGGTTAAAAGAAGTGTGATAATTTTTTTCATAGTGTGAGTCCTCCTTAAATATTATAATGTATTTTAAAATTTGCCGTTCTGATTCTGCCATGTAGATTCATCAGCGATAGTTTCCATTACATCCCAATGCTCGACGATTTTGCCGTTTTCAACTCGGAAAAGATCGTAGTAACTTGTATGAGCACCACCAAAAGAGCCTTCACTTACTGCAAGACCGTAATTTCCGTCTGCAAGTACCTGATAAGTTTGATCATAAATCATCTGAATGCCCTGTTTGCCAAGAGCTTCAAGCGCTGCTCCGAGTCCGGAAAGCCCATCAGCAATTCCTGTGTTGTGCTGAATATAAGTATCTCCATCAAAATAGCTGGTCAGCTTTTCCGGATGCTCGCCACGGAGAACATCACCTACAAACGCAGAGACAATTTTGCGTGTTTCTTCTGCATTTACAAGTTCTTTTTCCATAGTACCGTCAATCTGGGTACGACCAGATGGATTTGGCTCAGCCTTTGCAGCAAGATTATCCCAATGCTCAGCAATTTTTCCGTTGCTGTCAAAGCGGAAAATATCGAATGCTACCTGCTCACCAGCACCTGCAAAATTATAAACAGTCTGTAAGAAAACTTTGTCACCATCTTCAAATGCACGAATGTTGTTGACAGTTGTTTTTACCGGTGCGGATGCGAGATAAGCTACAGAGCCTAAAAAAGCATCTCTGCCTGTACCGTAAGCCAGATTGTGCTGAATATATCCTTCAGCCAGTAAATTTTTTGCTGCATCTGTATCACCAGTTGCAAATGTGTTAATGAGTGCCAATGCTTTGTCTTTGTTTGTCATGTTAATATCCTCCTTATATGTGTGTGTATGATTAAAAAGATTTTTCAGAAATGACATTTTGTTACCTCCCTTTCTGATCTAATGTTTGCCTGGGTGAATGATAAGCTTGCATCGTTCGTTTCCCTTGCTGTGACTATACTATAACGCAGTCGGCACATTTGAAAAATGGCTGAAAATTTGTATGGGCTACAACTTGAAATTGTAGTATGATATATACGAAAGGAAGTGATAGCGATGGAATTTAAGCATATCGAATATTTTTTAAAAACCTGTGAGTACACATCTATGTCCAAAGCGGCAGAAGCACTTTATATCTCACAGCAGGCATTGAGCAGATGTATCGCAGGCATGGAACAGGAACTAGGCTGTCAGCTATTCCAAAGAACCGTAAAAGGAATAAGTCTTACTAAAGAGGGAATGTATCTTCTAAATAAGTTTAGTCCTCTGGTAACGCAGTATCATCATGTATTAGATGAAGTTACAGAACACTTCGAGAGTCAGCCCGTGAAGCTGCAATTCTGTTGTGCACCACTGATATTTCGATGTATTGATCCAGAGCTGTTGTTTGATTTTCAGGAAAAATATAAAAACATAACACTTGAAATGTTAGAATTGTCTGACGCAGACTGTGATAAATATGTTGAGGAAAATGTGACACGCTTAGGACTTCTTGCAATTCCGGAGAATCGGCATGGCGAAAAGATTCCATATACTTTGGTGAAAACATTTCCCTTATATCTTTTTGTGCACAAAGATAATCCTCTGGCAAAAAAACAATCGGTGAATTTTTCAGAACTGAAAAATGAGAATTTCCTAATGCTTGACAAGAAATCGTATTACAAAAATCTGGTGTGGTATTATGCAAAAAAATATCATTTTGAACCGAAGGTCGCCTTTGAATCATCGGATGCAAATCAACTGATCAGTCTGGTAAATAAGGGGCGTGGAGTCGCATTAAGTCTTGAGCCGATGTATGATAAAGGCGTTTATGGAAATCTTGTAATGGTTCCATTCGATGATAAAGATATTACGTGGAGTATTGCTTTCATTTATCAGGACTACGAACGACTGAGTAATGTAGCACATAAATTTATGTCATTCATAATAGAAAATGTTAGATAAAAGAATCATTAGAACTTATAACAATCCACTGTATATTTTTAAATCTTCATCCTTAAACACATTAAAGATTACCTTTTTGATTCTGCTGTCTTTGTTAAGATACTGCTTTACAGTGTTCGTTGCAATCTCGGCAGCTCGTTGCTGTGGAAAACGGAATACACCTGTAGACAAACAACAAAATGCAATGGATTCTGCACCAGTATCAGCAGCAAGCTTTAGGCACTCTGTGTAACAGCTTGCGAGCAGTGCTTCATCCTCTTTTGTGACTTTCCATTGTATAATAGGTCCTACCGTATGAAGAATATATTTTGCCGGAAGATTGTAGCCCGATGTTATCTTTGCTCTGCCGGTCTCTTCTTCATGCCCCTGCTTTGCCATAATTTCATGCATTTTCAGACGCAGCTCAATTCCTGCATAAGTATGAATAAAGTTATCGATGCAGGCATGCATCGGCGAAAAACAACCAAGCATCTGTGAGTTGCAGGCATTTACGATTGCGTCACATCTCAGTGTCGTAATATCACCCTGCCAGATATATAATCTCGAATCGGATTTTACAGGTACAAGCGTGGCAACATCTGTGATTCCACGCTCTATATTTCTTTCTGAAAGATACTCATCCTGTATTTTCAAAAAATCATTACTGATTGGTCTTGGCGGTCTGACATTCATAAGTGATCGGAGCAGATTTTCCTGTCCCTGCTTATCCGTATGAATGTTCTGTCTGCCAAACCGTATTTCTTCTTTTAAAAGATACTGAATCAGATATTCTCTTCGCTCATCCTGTGTCATAATACCAGCCCCCTTATATCAGTAATTGCCTTTGCCATATCACCGCCAATACCGATTGCACGCTTCCCGAAACTTTCCGGCACAACAGCTTCGTCCATATTCAGGCGTATCAAGCTGTATGACGAGTTCTCCCGCACCATCTTTTCAAAAGGAAATCGTATAATAATAGGCGTGTTAAATCCAACTCCCAGTTCCAGAAGAACAACCTTTTTATCCTTATTCTGTTCCAGGAAATCCGCATATCTGTCAGCTGCCTCATGCCATGCTTCATCTTCCACAAAATAGTTATCACAACGGAGATTCATAGCCATATTGCCGCCACAAACCGGACATTTTGGTACAAGCTCTGATGGAATCAGGCAGTCTCTTCTTGCTTCATCCATTTTACGAAACAGAGCTTCTGCATCGTAAGTCTTTGGATGACAGGCTTTCTGGCACTGGATTTTTCCATAATCTCCCTGTGTTGCAAATATTCTTTTTCCATCGAATCCCGCTTTATAAAACTGATGATCCACATTGGTTGTAAGTACAAAATATTCTTTGTTCTTTACAATATCATAAAGCTCTGTATAAAGCGGCAATGCCGGAGGATCAAAGCGGTTCATCAATGCATGTTTTGACCAGTATCCCCACTTTGCCTCCTCAGACGGATATGGATAAAATCCGGCTGCATACATATCTGTCATGTAATGCCCACCGTATTTTTTTATAAATTCTGCAAAATGGTCTGTAAACCTTTTACCGCCATACTGGATTCCCGCAGCTGTCGATGCCCCGGCTCCTGCCCCGATTATAACACAGTCTGCATTTCTTATATTCTCTGCTGCCCTGTCAATCTGGTCTTCATATGCATCCTTTTGGAATACATAATCCATTGCCGGAGTACTACATAAAAAGTTTCTCCAGTCAGCATGCCCTTTTCTGATTTTCTTAAAGATCATAATTAACCTCTTTTCTCAATACACTGCTTCGGACAAATTTCTGCACATCTTCCGCAATGCAGACAATGATTCTGGTTGATAGTAACCGGAACTGAAGATATATCAATACACTTTTGCGGGCATACAGAATAACACAACTTACATCCGATACAGTCTTTTCCAACAAAATAACCTGTCTGAACAGCTTCGGTTTTCCCGATTGTTATAGTATCCCTCACAATATTTGATGGATTGCTGATATCAAAATACTCTCCCTGTGCCTCATACAACCGAAACACTTCGATTGCATCTTTCGTATCTCCCGGATAGATTTTCTTCATATAAGGATTTTTTTCAAACATAATATCAAGATTCTTTTTTCCGATGTTCTTTATTTTTCCACGCAGGGACACCGCAATTTTGTCTTTTGTTGCGGATATTGCCACATACTGCTGTTCCATTAACTGGTCATAAAATGCTTTTCCCTTTGCTGTAAGGAAATACACACCTTCTTCATCATAGTACATCATATCTATGATTCTTGTCTGAGGATGTCCATCTGAACCTATCGTTGCAACTGTTGTTGAATGAATTTCATCCACAAGAAGTTTGAGATAATCCATTTTTGTCATTTCAAATTCTCTCCTTTCAGTATCGGTGTAAGTTTTTTATATATCATCATGGCAATTGCTCCAATCACCAAACCTTTTAAGATATTAAACGGCAATGCATTGAATAGCACAACGTCCAATTTTGTCTTAATAAATGGCAGAAATTCACCAAATGATGCGATCAGCTGATCCAGCGGCATAAATGTTTCAAACAGGGGTAGCAGAATAAAATAATTTACAATCGCTGCGGCTATTCCCATAACTACGCTTGAAATAACACATGCCCACATCGCCATTTTCCTAGTCTTTTTGTATTTGTATATAAAACCGGCAGCCAGTACATAGGATGCACCCATCAGAAAATTGGCAAGTTCACCAATTCCCCCCGTTGATGTTGACAGAAGCTGCAATATATTTTTTATCATTTCTATCATCACTCCTGTAACCGGTCCAAACGCAAATGCCCCAATCAGTGCAGGTAAATCTGACAGATCCATTCGTGCAAATGATGGACTCAAAGGAACCGGAAACTCAAAAAATGCCAACACATATGATATAGCTGCCAGTAGAGCTGTCATTGTTATCGTCCTTGTAGAAACCAGATTTTCTCTTGTTTTAATAGTTGCTGTATTGTTACTCATAAATCTCCTTTTTGTGAGATATGCCTGAATTTAAAACAGCCCGCAGGACGGGATTTCCTGCGGGACTTCCTTTATCATATCTTCTCTCATCCGGACTTTACCGTCGGTTATGAAATTGCACCATATCAGCTTTTTGCTCGCAGACTATACTGCCGGTCAGGAATTATACCTTGCCCCGAAGACTGTATTTTTTTTGTTGATTACCTGTTATTAAAATTCATAAGGTGGATTTCCAGAGAAATCTGCGATTACACCATGAGGATTTTCAAGATAGAATACCTCAAAAATAGGATTATCTGCTGTCTGGTACTGTCCCTTAACGATTGGATTATTCATGCATCCTTCCTTTACACTCTTGTTGTCCTCAAATACTGCTTTACCATGAATACGAATCCATGCATATTCTGGCGAAGAAACAGAAACTTCTACTTCAGGATTTGCTAACATATCCTTGTAAACATCCTTTGTGTTGTTTGTACAAAACCAAAGCTTTCCATCCTGCTCAAAGCAGAACATGAATGGACGGCATTTTGCCTTTCCATCTCTTCCGACTGTTGCTAAATACTGAACTGGATTTTTCTGTAAAAATTCTACTACTTTCTGCATTTTAAATTACCTCCTTGATTTGTTGTAACATTATTTGTTACATCTTATGTTTGTACTGTAGCACTTGTTTGATGTAATGTCAATAGTTACATCAAGCTTTTTGTAACTTTTTTTGTTACAACTCCCTTTAAAGGTTTTGCATTGATTACAACAAATGAAAAAGGCTCCGAAAATTGTGATGATATAATCACGCATCCGAAGCCTTCTGTATGCTACTCTTTCTCTGTATACATTGCAATATCTTTTTTCACATCAGCAAGTGTCATTTCTGAAAGCTTTTCCTCCATCGCCCTCTGTACCTCTAACAGCCTCTTATCAAGAACATGATGAATATTCTTTCCTACCGGACATTTCTGATTGGGATTCTCATGAAAATGAAATAGTTCTTCATCTGGTGAACACTCCACTGCTTTATACACATCAAGGAATGTAATCTGCTCCAATGGTCTGGTAATTGTCACACCGCCTGTCCCTCTTGCAACTTCAATAAGACCAGCAGCCTTTAATTGTTGCAATATTTTACGGACAATCACCGGATTGGTTCCAATGCTTGCTGCCATAAAATCACTGGTCATCTTCTGATCTGAAAATGTATCTATACAGGCAAACATATGGATTGCCATTGTAAATCTGCTTGAAATCTGCATTATAAACACCTCTCTTCGACAGTAATCATATCAAAAAACAGATGTAATTTCAATGGTTACATTGTAGGATTTATTATAATCCTGTATCGGTGTTATTAATTGTAATTGTGGTATTTTCTAATAATAAAATAACTGATTGTCAATTCCATAAATGGGAACTTGTCGATTTCCTTGCAATAGAAAACAACATTCTGATTTACTCACTATTTCGCAATTACTATTTTCAAAGTGATATCCCCATTTGACAAAAGTCCCGTCACATCACCTTCTGGAAGATTCATTTTCCCCAGTCTGGTATATGCCCATGAATTTGAGCCATAAAACGCTACTATTTTGTCTCCACTGTATAGAACTATATCACCGCTATGAGTAGTTATCTGCTCATCATTTTTTGTATAACTTTTTTCCAGTGAACCAACCTGCTCATTGTCGCTATACATAGACATCTGCACAACGATATCACCTTTGCCAGCTTCTTCCATAAGTTCTTGCACAGTCTGATTATCTTCCCATATAACCGGGATTTCAGTGTCATTAAAATATAACTTCATGTATTCTTTCTCATCATCAATCGCCGATTTGTCGGTAATTTCTGTTTCCTCTACAGCTGAAATTTGAGATTCAGTACTATTGTCTATCATTTCTTCGGATATATCATTTTCAAATGAAACACTTCTTTTTTCTCTGCATCCTGCAAGCCCAGATAAAACTAACACACAAAGACTAAGTAATAGTACTCTTTTCAAACTTATAATCCCTTTCCAAGTTCATATGCTTTCTTCATCACATCCGCATGACCAGCAGCTGTATTTGCAGCATCAATTCCACCGCCACTTACTATGCCTTTTAAGGATGCCTTTTCAAAACAGTCTACCCAGCCTTGCAGACCATTATAGGCTTTTTCAAATGCACTTTCATCATTCTCAGCGGCAGTTGCAATCATATAAATATCTCTGAATGAATAATCTGCCGAATATAAAGGATTCAATCTATCAAGAAGTGTTTTCATCTGGCCACACATCTCATAGTAATAAATTGGTGTTGCATAGACAATGACCTCCGCATCCTTTACCTTTGCCATAATATCTGCAACATCATCCTTCAGTACACACCTTCCATTCTTCTGACAGGATAGACAACCGATACAATATTTGATATCTTTTCCTTTCAAAGAAAGAAGTTCCACATCATGCCCCGCTTCTTTTGCTCCCTTTGCACACTCATTTGCAAGTATATCAGAATTGCTGCCTCCTCGAAGACTTGTCGATATGATCAATACTTTTTTTGCCATAATTAAATTTCTCCTTTTCCATTGTTATTTTTAATGCCCTTTGAGACAGCTCGTGCATAACCAGATGGTCTTCACTTCCTGCATCTACGATATATATTCCTCACATGTCATGACTAACCAACCCCATTTTCTTCGAAAAATCTCTGGATTTTATCAAATGGGATCACATCCAGATTATCGTAAAGATCTGTATGCACAGCCCCCGGAATTGTAAGCAGCTCTTTATTGGATGTGTACTTGCTGTTCTTAATCATATTCTCATAAGCATCTTTTCCAAAATAATAGCTGTGTGCTTTTTCTCCATGAACGATAAGGACTGCACTTCTGATCTCATTACTGTACTTTAATATTGGCTGATTCATAAATGACATACATCCAATACTGTTCCATCCATCATTGGAATTCAGGCTCCTTTTATGATAACATCTGCCTTTATAATACTCACTGTAATCTTTTACGAAGAAAGGTGCATCCTCTGGAACCGGAAGTGGAACACAACCCCCGCCTCTGGAATATTCGCCTTTACGGTATTCTTCTGTTCTGAGGGTATTCAGCGACTGTTTCTTCGCATAACGTGCTTCTTCACTGTCCTCAGAATCAAAGTATCCGTTCGCATTTACCCTTGTAATATCATACATGGTAGATGCAACGGTTGCTTTTATTCTTGTATCCAATGCAGCTGCGTTAAGAGCCATTCCACCCCAGCCACAGATTCCAATGATTCCTATTTTATCCGCATCCACATCTTCCTGAACAGAAAGGAAATCAACAGCAGCCATGAAATCTTCTGTATTAATATCCGGAGAAGCCATGAATCTTGGATTGCCTCCACTTTCCCCCGTAAAAGAAGGATCAAATGCAATGGTAAGATATCCTTTTTCAGCCATCGTCTGCGCATATAATCCGGAACACTGTTCTTTGACTGCACCAAATGGTCCGCTTACGGCAATCGCAGGGTATTTCCCCGATACATTTTTCGGCTTATACAAATCTGCAGCAAGTGTGATTCCATAACGATTTACAAATGTTACTTTCTGATGAGCTACTTTTTCACTCTGTGGAAAAGTTTTATCCCATTCAGATACCAGCTTTAATTCTTCTGTTTTCAACATATTTATCATCCTCCATATACAAAATTCTTGTAAATATACTAACAATAGTATATGATATAAATATCATACAACCTAAAGCTAACTTTAGGTCAAGCATATTTTGAAAGAAGGTTTTTTATGTATACAATCGGTCAGGTCGCTGCAATGTTTGGTATTCCTGTTTCTACCTTAAGGTATTATGACAAGGAAGGCTTTTTCCCTAATCTGGAACGTAAGGGAAACATCCGTTATTTCAGCGATAATGAATTAGAAGCGCTTCGTATTATTAAATGTCTGAAGAAATCCGGTCTTGAGATCAAAGATATAAAGCAATTTTTTGTCTGGGTATCTGAAGGCAGCTCCAGCTATGAAAAAAGGAAAGAATTATTTGAAGTCAGAAAATCAGCTGTTGAAACTGAAATTCAGGAACTTCAAAAAACTCTCTCCCTCTTAAAATTCAAGTGCTGGTATTATGAAACAGCAATGAAAGATGGTAACGAAAATGCTATAAATGCCATGTTGCCTGACAAACTTCCCCAAAATATACAGAAACTATATGACAAAGGGCATGAATGATTTTTGCTTTCTCCATCAAGCTTGAAGTTGCACATGAATAGAACAATATTCAAAGTTTCTGTTCTTAATAAATCCCGATTTTCCTCGGACAACAGACCATCCTAAATATGCAGATATGCAGAAAAGGGGCAACTGCGCCCTTTTCCTGCCTTCCGGCGAGAACAGGTCCGGGCAGCGCCCGGTAATGGGGCAAGGGGCTGGCCCCTTGCGGGTTCTCAGGGCAGCGCCCTGTGCCCCCGGAGGGTTTTACCCAACGAACTGAGTTCGTATTTTGATTTTGATAGAAATATATTTGCAATTTTCAAGGTTCATTTGAGCCTTTTTATTTGACTCAGTTTTTCATAGATTATTTGACACTACCGCCTTTTTACTTGTCAAACCTGCTACCGGCAGCTTCTTTCAGATACATGGCATCAAAAAAGATCCACCGTACTCCTATTGTACAGTGGATCAAATGAGAAAAATATTAACGATTGGTTAGGACTTTGCCGGATAGGATCCGGCTGTAAGATCTTACGGCAGGAAATCTCTTATCTTCTTACTTCTGGACGGATTGCGAAGTTTTCTTAACGCAGCAGTCTCGATCTGTCTGATCCGCTCTCTGGTAACTTTGAAACGCTTTCCTACTTCCTCCAGTGTCATAGGATGTCCGCTTTCCAGGCCAAATCTTAAAATGATAACTTCCCTTTCTCTTGGGTTCAAGCCCTGGAGCATCTGGTCGATCTCTTCTCTTAAGAAGACGCTTTCTGCCTTTTCTTCTGTGGAAGCATTGGAGTCATCTGCTACGAAATCCCCTAAGTTGGAACCGTCTTCATCACCTACCGGAGTCTCTAAAGATACTGTATCTCCAGAAGACTGCATCAGTTCTGTTACACGTTTTTCAGACATTCCCACTTCCTTGCCGATCTCTTCATTAGAAGGCTCTCTTCCCAGTTTTACAGCTAAGGCTCTCTGGGCCTTTCGGATGCGGTTCACTGCTTCTACCATGTGGACTGGCAGGCGGATGGTGCGGGACTGGTCTGCTAAGGCTCTGGTAACAGACTGCTTCACCCACCAGGTAGCATAGGTACTGAGGCGGTATCCCTTGGTATAATCAAACTTCTCTACTGCCTTCATCAGGCCGATATTTCCTTCCTGGACCAGATCCAGAAAACTCATGCCTCTGCCAGTATAGCGCTTTGCAATGCTGACTACCAGGCGAAGGTTTGCTTCCACTAACTTTCTGCCCGCTTCTGCGTCCCCTTCGGATTTGCGCTTTGCCAGGTCCTGTTCCTGCTCCTGAGTCAGCAGCGGAATGGAACCGATCTCCTTTAAATATTCACGGATGGGATCCGTACTTGCAACGCCTTCTAACAGCTGTTCCGAGGTAGCAGTTGTCTCTTCTTCCTCTTCTGCAGAAGAAGGGGTAAAATCATCGTTATCCCCGTCATCTAAGGAATCGTTGTGGCTCCATCTGTATTTATCTCCAATGATACTGGAAACAGACTCATCATTATCATCTGCATCATCTAAAAGAAGGCTGTCATCGGTTTCCCCCTCTTCCTCCTCTGTCAGTATCTGGATCCCTTTCTTCTCCAGCTTGGCATAAACAGCTTCCATTTCCTCCGGTGTTACCTGTTCCTTTGCAAAAGCATCCAGAACCTGTGTCATCTGGAGTTTGTTTTCACTGGCTGCTGCCAGCGCTGTCAGTTCAGCCAGTTTCTGCGAAAAATTGTTTTTATCCATGCCATTTCCTCCATTGCTGCTTATGTTCTCTCAGGGTCTTTCTGTGCCTGAAAAGGCAGGTACACGAAAGACTCCAAGAGGACATTTGTACGCTTTCAGAATCTTTGTCCTTTTACAGACAATCTTCTTCCTGCTCTTATCCTTCAGTTGCCTCTGTACATGGAATCTCATGGGACTGTAAAAACTGTTTGACTGCCTTATCCCACTCAAGATCCAGAGTTTTGTCCATGGTGAAAAAGTTTAATGATGTTCCGGTGATACAGTACATTTTCCCGTCATCGTAACGTATGTTCAGATACAGTCCCTGGATCTGGCTTCCTTCGATCCCGGCACCTGTTCTGGCTGCAAACTTCTCTGTGCCTGCCTTTGGCAGCTGCAGCACGATACGAAAACTTCCAGGAAGCTTTTTTCCCTTGATCAGTGAAAAACAAAAAGGCCTTAAGGTCTTCCAGGATGAAAACTCTTCTATGTGGTTCTCTTCCCGTTCCTCCTCTGTGTAATAGCCCTGTTTTACATGTCCGTCAATGGAAAAACTGTTGTAGGTGGTAATGTTTACTTCCTTTACCAGAAATGCATCAAAATCCTCCCGTACAAACAGCTTGGTAGTAAAGGACTTTACATCTTCGGCCTTTAATGCGATCATCTGTATTCTCCCGTCTGAAAATTTCCAAATTCTTTATCAATTATACAATTTTTCAGTCAAAACGTCAATCAGGTTTATACAAAAAGACGGCGTTTCCGTTTGTATTAAGAACTCAGAAACGCCATCTTTGTTATACATTTACATTAAAGCTCTGTACAGAAAAAATGATAAGCGTTATTAAAAAATAGTTTATCTATAATTTCTGTGTTTATTCCATGTGCCTTTAAATATTCTCCATAAACAACGGCACCATAAGGTGTTCCAATGGAAGGATCACAGGTGATCTCCCCATCCAGATCCATTCCCCAGGCAATCACATCTTCCCCTCCTAATTCCAGCATACGGTCGATCAAACGAAGCAGCTGCTCTTTTTGTCCCCGTCCGCCATCATCGGGATCGCTGAGAAAACGGGAATATAAATTAATTCCGCATAAGCCTCCTCTTTTTACGATCTCCTTAAACTGATCCTCCCTCAGATTTCTGGGATGATCACAGCAGCTGCGAAGATTTGAATGGGATGCTACAAAAGGTTTGGACGAATAATTTAATAGATTTTCAAATCCTTCATCATTTAAATGAGAACAATCTATAATCATTCCCTTTTTTTCCATATATCCTACTGCTTCTTTTCCAAAATCAGTAAGTCCGCCTTCTGCCTGTACACCGCTGCCCAGGTCATTATGGCCATTCCATGTCAGTGTCATCATCTGATAACCTGCCGACATAAAATGATCGATATTTTCAATTTTCCCACCTAAAGCAGCCCCATTTTCAATAGAGGGGATAAATGCCCATGTTCTTTCCTGGATGATCTTTTTTAAGGACTGCGGATCCTTTGCAATCGCTCCTCTGTTTTCAATTTTCTTTACTGCTTCTTCCATATACCTGGTGTAATCATCTACGAAAGCCACAGCTTCCTGTCCGCAGATTCCATCCGGGACCCATACAGCCAGTACCTGGGCCATTGCTTCCATTTTTTCCTGGTTTTCCATATTAAACTGCGTGCTGCAATGATCAAAGGTTTCATTTCTCTTTCGCAATTCTTCTATGGTATCACAATGCAGATCAAAAAATCTCATGGTCATCACCGCCTTTACTTAAGCAATGCCTTCATTACGCCATAATAGGATTCCATTACTTTTAAGAGCTGATCTAATTCTATATATTCATCTACCGTATGTGCCAGTGATTCCAGAGAAGGACCTACACCGATGGTTTTAATTCCTGCTTCTCCGGCATAATGGCTTCCATTGGTACAGAAATTATAGTTTGTGATAACAGGCTCCAAGCCTATGGATCTCATTTCATGATAAATATCCTGGATCCATTTTTCCTCTTTATCAAAAAGCCAGCCTGGGAAAAAGCGCTCTCCCTCAATCATTTCTCCTGTCCAGCATTTTTCTTTTCCTAAAGCATAGCTTACTTTCGCTTTGATCCCCGGATCTTCCTTCATCAGCTGATCTAACACTTCTTTAAGAGGGGCAAGAACACTTTCTTTTGTTTCACCTACTAAAAGTCTTCTGTCATAGGTAGCGCAGCAGTAATCCGGTACTACAGAAGCACCTGGATAAGGAGATGATTTAATATCCGTCAGTTCCAGGATCCCGTCTCCAAGCTGATCCTGATGAGGCGGTACTATTTTGCGTATTGCTTCGATCACACGGCACATGCTGTATACTGCATTCAGTCCCTTTTCCGGATTTGCTGAATGGGCCGGGATCCCATATGTTTCTACTTTGATCTCTGCCCGTCCTCTCTGTCCTACTTTCAGGTTCAGATGAGACGCTTCTCCAATAACAACATAGTCCGGCTTCACCATTGAACTGATGCTTCTGGCAGCCACACCTTCAAAGCATTCTTCATGGCATACACCTGCTACATAGATATCACCGCAGAAATCACCTTTTGTATCTTCCTCATAATAAACGGCGGCAGCCAGCATCGCAGAAAGAGCGCCTTTCATATCAGAAGTTCCTCTTCCGTACATTTTACCGTCGCATATTTCCCCTCCAAATGGATCATGGGTCCATTTTTCCGGATTAGGGACCGGAACCGTATCCATATGACCATCAAATAAAACTTTCGGACCCGGTCTGTTTCCTTTTATATGACAAATGCAGTTTCCATATACATCTGTAAAAGTTTCTACATTGCCATGCTTTTTGCAAAATGCCTGCATCTCTTTTACAACATTTTCTTCCTGACCGCTGTAACTTTGTGTCTGTATCATTTTCTGTGTAAATCCGATCAGTTCCTGTTTTCTCTCTTCTGTTAACATTACCATTCCGCCTTTCTTATTTTTTACATTCAGTGATCATTTTCATGGTTTTATTCTGAACCAATCGCCCCTTTAGGACATACATCCATGCACAGACCGCAAAAACGACATTTTTGCAGATCCACCGTCATTTCAGGGAACTGAAGCTTTCTCGCCTGATAGCAGCAGACATTTTCACATTTTCTGCAGCTGATACATTTTCTTGTTTTTCCATCTTCCTCAAAAGGAGAAAACATAAACCTTATACTTCCTTTTGTCTCTTTGGAGTTAAAAAAACGGATTGCTTTTCTGTTTACTTCCCTGACAGAGTTATATCCTAATTCCTGCAGTTTTAATGAAAGATCCCTGCAAAGTGTTTTTATATAACCGGTACCTTTTAAAATAGGTGCTGTACAGATTCCCACAGCCCCGGCTCCTGCCATCATATATTCAATGGCATCCTCGGCAGTCATAACACCCCCTGAACCATACAGGTTCATAAGATCCGGATATTTGCCGGCAATCTCATAATTATATCTGAGAGCAATGGGCTTTACCGCTGAACCAGTCAGCCAGCCAAACCCGCCATCTCCCTTCATTTCCGGCTCTCCTGTTCGGATATTGATCTTTAACACAGGGCCAATAGAATCAATAGCACACAAACCATCTGCCCCATGGCGCAGACATTCTCCTGCTGTTTTAACCGCATCCGGCCAGTTTCCGGACAGTTTGCAGATCACGGGAATGTCTGTGTGCTCTTTGGTGTAATCTAACATAGGGATCAGTGTGTCCTCTGTATAGCTTACCAGCTCTATCATATGGGCACCTGCTTTCCAGACCTCTGTTACAATCGCTTTTACCTCTTCAAGGGTATGGCCCACGGATGCGATCACTACAACTCCTGCTTTCACAGCTTCCGGGATCTCTTTTTCACACCATGTTTTCCAGTCTATATCAGACCATTTTTCACAGTTGATCAAAGAACTGTTTCCCACTGTTCCCATGTGATGAATGGGATTGTCTGCTGCATCAAGACGGATCGTTTTAGTTACAACTGCGCCCGCTCCTGCATTGTAAGCACGGATCATTCCCTCTGCCGAATAACTTAATGGGCCGGAAGACAATATATAAGGACTTTTAAGATGATAACCACAAAAATCAATGGAAATATCCGCACCTTCTGCATTTATAAGATCACCCATTGTATCCTCCTTTTATTTTTTATCTGCTTTCCAGAACATTTCTGCTGCCTGTGAGAGTTTTTTTCTCACCGTTTCTTTATCTGTTCTGACTAACCTTCCATCTTCTTTTAAAATCTTTCCATCTACCATAACATAGACCACATCCGAAGGATTCCGAAACAGGATCAGCTGGTCATAAACATTATGCTCATTGACAGGTGTAGGTGTATCTGTGCGGACCGTTATCAAATCTGCCAGCCTGCCTTCCTCTAGCACACCTGCGTCTATTCCCAGTGCTTCTGCGCCATATTCCGTTGCCATTTTATATACCTGTCTGGCGCTCATAACCTGTGGATCTTTCTGATTTGCTTTATGGATCAGAAAAGCACCTCTCATAACTTCAAAGAAGTTGTCAATATATCCATCTGTTCCCAGGCAGGGATGAAGTCCTTTCTCCAGCATAACCGGTACCGGCGCAATCCCGCCTCCCACTTCACAGTTTGAAAGAGGCATGGTAACTACCTTTACTTTATGATCTGCCAGTATATCCAGTTCTTCTTCTGTAGCCTGCACTACTTGGGAAGCCAGTATCTGTTCATCTAAAACATCCATATTTTCATATACCTTAACAGGTCTGGCAGCATATTCTTTTTGTGACCATACAGGCTCAAAATCACTTTCGCTTAAATGCATATGGAACAGACAATGATTTTCTTTTGCGATCTTTTTTGCCTGTTTTATAAAAGACGGCGTACAGGTAAATAAAGTATGGATGCTCATAAATCCCTGGATCAGGTCATCTCCCTGCTCTTTATTTTTATTGCACCTTTTTATAAAATCCTCATTTTCATTCAGACCTTCCTGACCGTTTTCCCAGCTGACCCGCTCACAGGCTTCAAAAGAAAGAAAGCCTCTCACCCCTGCTTTTCTTACTGCCCGTTCTTCTGATCTGAGACCACCCGGGATGGAATAAGGCCCTTCTAAAATATCCGCAAAAGCGGTAACTCCTGATTCCGTCATCTGTATACAGGCCCATTCTGCTGTCAGCTCTGCAAGATTCTGATCGATCCTGTTTTCAATCCAGGGCCACCAGAATCCGGAAAGAAAATCAGAAAAATCTGTCACCAGGCTTTCTACTGTAATACCGTGAGAAAGTACACCATACATATGGTCATGTCCATTTACAAAACCGGGAAGTATCATTTGATCCTTTAGCAGGATGACCTGATCTGTATCTTCTTCTTTTAACTCTTCCCAGGGGCCCACCTGTACGATCCGTTTTCCTTCTACGCGCAGGCCCCAGTTCTTTTTCAAACCGTTTCGGGTCATTAAAAATTGTCCCTTTATTACGATTCCATTCATATTTCTCTCCTATTTTATTCCGACCATTCAGTGAAAATATAGTTTCCCAAAGGATCCTTGCATTTTTTCTCTCTGTCTTCAAACAGGAGTTCCCCTCTGCGAAACACTTTATGTATCCTGCAGTAAACAGTCATTCCTTCGTATGGGGTATAATCTGTTTTCTGGTATTGATCCTCTGCTGTAATAACTCTCTTCTCACCGGTACGCAAAAGAACAATATCTGCATCACTTCCGGCTTTTAAAATACCTTTTTTAGGATACAGTCCCATGATCCGCGCCGGATTTTCCGCTGTAAGCCACGCAGCCTTCTCAAAAGTCATGTTATTTTCATGAAGGACTGCCATGGAATAGATCAGTTCCAGTCTGTTTTCAATACCGGGAACTCCCCCCGGAACCAGGCGAAAATCATGGATCCCTTTTTCTTTTTGTCCTTTAAGATAAAAGGAGCAATGATCTGTAGCAATGGTATCTACCGTTCCATTTTTTATCCCTTCCCACAAAGCGGTTACATCTGCCTTTTTCCTCAGAGGTGGGCTGCATATATATCCCATTGCCTCTTTCCCAGGAAGACGGTACTTATCTTCTGTCAGAAAAAGATACTGGGGACAGGTTTCACAGTAAACAGCCACTCCCTCTTTTTTCGCTTTTTCAATCTCTTCCAGAGCTTTTTTTGTACTGACATGTACAATGTATACATGTGCTCCCGTAAGCCGCGCCATATCTAAAACTCTGGACACTGCTTCATGCTCTGTCAGATCTGGTCTGGATCTTGGATGGTTCATCATATCTTCCGGCGCTTCCCGGGCCAGTTCCTTCCGTCTTTGATCTATGATATCTCCATTTTCACAATGTATCATCAGAAGCCCCTTTTTCTTCCCTATCAGTTCCATAAGACAGTACAGTTCCCTGTCTTCCAGTCCAAGGCTGTCTTTATATGCTGTGTACGCTTTAAATGTCCCCACTCCCTGGCGGATCATATTCTCTATCTCTTTTTCTGTTCTCTCGCTGCAATCAGGCACTGTCATATGAAAACCATAATCGCAGAATGAATTTCCTTTTGCTTTTTTCATCCACCTTTCAAGTGCATTTTGGAGTTCTTCTTTTCGCTCCGGTTCCGGAAAATCCATGATCGTAGTTGTTCCGCCTGCCACAGCAGCTAATGTACCTGAATAATAATCATCAGATGTGTAAATATCCCCACATGGCATATCCAGATGTGTATGTACATCTACTCCGCCTGGAATTGCCATACAGCCAGTTCCATCAATCACCTGTTCTCCCGGCTCCGGCTCTGATCCCCGGATGATCTCTTTTATTTTCTCTCCCTGGATCCGTATATCCATCATGGGATACACCTTATCTCTTACAAGATCCACATTTTTTATCAGTATCTTTCTACATTCAACTTCCTGCATTTTCTTCTATCCCTCCCAGTGCATGGAAAGATCATCAAAACCAAGCTGGTTTAAAACTCTCCCTATGAAGAAATCTAACAATTCATCCATGGTCCGGGGATTATGATAAAAGGAAGGACTGGCTGGTATGATCTTCACTCCGTAAGTTGACAGTTCGTAAAGATTTTTTAAATGCAGTGTACTGAAAGGCGCTTCTCTTGGTACTAACAGCAGTGGCTTTCCTTCTTTTAACATAACATCTGCTGCCCTTTCGATGAGATGATCGGAAGCCCCATGGGCAATGGCTGATACCGTTCCCATAGAGCAAGGGATCACGATCATTCCTTCTGTTCTGTGGGATCCGCTGGCAATGGCTGCTCCTATATGATTATTTTTAAAAACCCGGATCTTTCCCTGACTGCCTGGGATCTGCGCACTGATATAGGAAGCCATTTCTTCCTCACCCATATCATTTGACAGTTTCCACCCTAATTCTGTTTCCATAACCTGGATCGCTGTTTCTGACATACATACTTCCAGAGATTGGCCCAGACTGATCAGACGTTCCATTATTTTTTTTCCATATACAGAACCACTGGCTCCTGTAATTCCTACCACATATGTTCCCATGTTCATCCTCCTGCATTCTTGTTTTCTTTACATCTCTTAAAAGCATCCATCCTTTTCAAAATATTTCATCAGTGCCCGTCGTCTGCTCTGATATCCACTGCATCTGCAAAGATTTCCCTTAATATAGGACTCTATCTGTTCTTTGGATGGATGAGGATTTTCTCTTTTCAGTGCCAGCACTGTCATGATCAGTCCTGGAGAACAATAACCACATTGTTCTGATGCTTCCTCCATAAGACACTCTCCTACTTTTCTTACTTCATCCTGTATCCCCTCCAAAGTTGTAATTTCACAATGACTGCATCGAACTGTAAGGATATTACAGGACAATACCGGTTTTTTGTTAACCCACACAGTACAGGTTCCGCAGCTGGCCTCATTACAGCCATCTTTTACACTGACACATCCCAGGTCCCGGAGTGTTTTCAACAAAACTTCTCCAGCCGGTACATCTACCTTCACTTTTTCTCCATTCAGTATAAACTCTGTACTCATATAAATTCCTCCAAAAGTGACCCGATCAGCTTTCCCTGGATCTGCCTGCAATAATCAGAACTGCTTCGTATACTGTCTTTAAAATCAATCTCTTCCTGCAGTCCATCTAACTGCCTGAAAATCTGCTCTTTTTTATCTTCCGGTAGTTTTCCCTGTACCTGTTCTGTTTCTTTATTGACGATCTCTTCTGCTTTAACTGCCCTGACCGGATAATGACCGGAACCCCCGATCCATATCTTCCATCTGTTGTTTTCAAAAGAAGCCGCAGCGCTTAAAACCGGTTCCTCCAGTTCTGAATTTTTTATGTGATCTGCAATGATCCATTTTTCTGGATCTTTTATTTCTATCTTTACAAGAATATCCTTACCAGATATCCCCGCTCCATTTCTCAGATAATCGGAAAAACTTATTCTCCCCGCCTTATAAAAGATCAGATCCGCTTCAAACGCAGAAAGGAAAACAATAAAGTCCATTCTCCACATGGGAGTACAGATAGCTCCGCCTGCTGTCAGTTGATTTCTCAGTTGTATTCCTCCTGTTTCCCTTAAACATCTTTTAAAATTTTCTCCTGTAACAGGACCAAAACAGGTCAATGACGCCCTTTCCATTTCACGAAAAGACGTCATTGCCCCGATTGAAACTATTTCATTTTCTTTTTTCATTTCATGGGATAGGATCCCACATACTTCAATTCCTTTATGGATATGGGAGACCCACTGGATCCCGGTTCCGCCTGCCAGAATAAAATTTTTTTTATTTTCACAAAGCAATTTATAAGCATCGTCCAGATTTTCAGGTATGATATATTCGTCCATTTTCATTTACTTTTCTCCTCGTATAGCTTTATATATACGTTCCGGCGTAAATGGTATCTGATGAAGATTGATCCCTTCTGCATTATAAATTGCATTGGCAATTGCCGGTACTGGCGTATGAAAAACTACCTCGCCTATTGATTTCGCCCCAAAAGGCCCTGTTGGTTCATAACTTTGCTCAAAAGCTGTTTCAATTTCGGGGATATCACAAATACAGGGGATTTTATAATTATGATAATTGTTACTGATCATTTTTCCATTTTCATCATAAACTACATTTTCATACATGGCATATCCGATGCCCTGAGCGATCCCACCTTCTAACTGGACTCTGGCAAACGCAGGATTGATCACTGTCCCGCAATCACATACAGCTGCAAATTTCAGTAACTTTATCTTTCCCGTCCATTCATCCAGTTCGACCTCTGCAAAACCTGCTACATAAGGAGGCGGCGCTACCGGCTGTCCATTACTAGCTGTAACGGTGATCTGATGGCAACCGTTATAGCTGACCATTTTCATGGCGAACTCATCCAGAGTCATTTTCTTTTCTGTGTGCTGACAGCTGAAGGTTTCTCCGTCAAAAATAATTTCTTCTACCGGTACCTGAAGCATTCCTGCTGCACCTTCGATCAGTTTGCTTTTCATCTTTTCTGCTGCTTTTTTTGCCGCATTTCCTGTAATATACACCGTAGAAGATGCATAAGGGCCCTTATCATAAGGTGTTGTATCTGTATCAGCTCCTACAAAAATAAAGCGGTCCAGTGTAGTCATAAGTACCTCTGCTGCGATCTGCATGATAGCCGTCTGTCCTCCTGTTCCAAAATCGGCAACACCGGAAAACAGAGTATAACTTCCATCATGGTTAAAACGGATATCCACTGCCACATTATCCAGTTTTGCAATACCGGATCCATGTTGGGCGATCCCGACTCCCACGCTTCTTACTTTATGCCTGTTTATTCTTTTAAAAGGATAGATCTGACCCCAGCCGATCATTTCTTTTCCTTTTTCAATACACTCTTTTAAAGCTGTACTGTAAAGAGTTGCATCTGTCTCAGGGCTTCCCCCACCTCCAGATAAGAATGGATGTTTTTCTCCCTGTTTTAAAATATTTTTCAGATGGACTTCTGTTACATCCTTCCCTATTTCCTTTGACAGCTCTGCAATGGTCCCTGCCAGAGCAAAGGTTGCCTGAGGACTTCCAAAGCCCCTGAACGCTCCTGCGGAGATGGTATTGGAATAGGCAGCTTCTCCTCTGTAGCGGATGGCTTCGATCCCTCCATAAATAGGAAGTGTATTGCTGCAGGATACACACAATACATCATAAGAATGCTCTGCATATGCTCCTGCATTTGTAATACAGTGCATATCAATGGCCCGTATTTTTCCCGTACGGTCTGCTCCAACTTTTACCCATACCTTCATTCCATGACGTACTGTAGATGCCTCAAAACATTCTTCCCGGTCTAAGATCATCATGGCTGGATATCCTGTTTTCCATGTAACAAAGGCACAGAAATGTTCTACAAAAATACTGTTTTTTCCCCCAAAAGAACCTCCGGACTTTACGGCGATCACTCTTATTTTTCTTTGGGGGATCTGCAGGACTTTGGAAATGATCCTCTGCATATTAAAAGGTGAATGGATACATCCTGTAAGAACAAGCCGGTCATGATCATCTATATAAGTAAAACATCGGTGGGTTTCCAACATGGCATGTGGCTGGGAAGGAACCAGATAGGTACCTTCTTTTACTACATCACAGTTTTCCATGACCTTTTCTACATCACCGCGCTGTCTGTATATGGAGGTAGCGATATTTCTCTCCGGCTGTGCCCCTACATCAAAGTTCGTAAAAGTATCTTCTTTTTCATGGATCTGGATGGGATTATCAATTGCTTTGGTAAAATCCAGTACAGGTGTCAGAACCTCAAAATCTACCTTTACTTTGCTTACAGCTTCTTTTACTGCCTCTTCATCCCAGCCTGCAACAATGGCTGTAGGATCCCCTACATATCTTACTGTATCGCTTAACATATACCGGTCATAAGGAGAGCCCTCAGGATACGCTTCCACAGCAATGGAATGCAGGACTTTGGGGACATCTTTATAAGTATAGATCCCTACGATTCCCGGAACTTTTTTCGCCTCTTCCAGATCAAAACCTTTGATCTTTGCAAAAGCATAAGGACTCCTGCAAACCCGGACCCATAGATGTTTCTTGGGGCACAGATCCTCTGTAAATACCGGTCTTCCAAGGATCAGCTCTTTTCCTTCATATTTTTTTACACTCTGTCCCACTGATGTACCCATACGTTTTTCCTCTTTTGTTACTGCAGATAATCTTTTAAATTTACTTTCGGATAGATCACTCTCTCAAAGCTTTTATTTCCTTCACTCAAAGTAGCATCTATTCCCATTTTTGTCTGAACGCCCCGCTTATCTGATCCCGGGTCCATTTCATGTCCCTGGGCATTCTTAATTGTAAAAATGTCCTCTCCTGGGATCACCCTTGTTGAAAGGGCCCATAAAATATCATTGGGATCGTAAATATCCACATCTTCATCTACTACGATCACATTTTTAATATTTACATGGGAAGTCATAGCTGCCAGTGCCACATTCTTTGGCTCTCCCGGATTCTTTTTCTTCATCTGTACGATGGCAAGAAAACCGCTTCCATAAGGTGGAATATGAACAGCCGTAACACCGTCACTGACATACTGCGTATATTTTAAAAGAAGAGGCTCTCTTGGAACTACATTGCCCAGATTAATATGTTCAAAAGAACCTCCGTTGATGGTCTGGAAAATGGGGTCATTGCGGTAGGTGATCGCTTTCACTTTAAATACCGGGCTTAACCATGGTTTTCCGTAATGACCTGTAAACTCTCCTAATGGTCCTTCATAATCCAGATCTTCCGGAAGGATCTCGCCCTCGATCACAACTTCTGCATGAGCCGGTACATAAATATCGCAGGTAACACATTTTACTACCTCTACTGCCCTGCCTCTGATTGCCCCTGCAATGGAAATCTCTTCTCCGTCATAACGCATACCTGCTGCAATATAAAGAGCAGGGTCAACACCGGAGACGATTGCAACCGGAAGTGCTTTTCCCTCTTTTCTGGCTTCTTCGTGAAACTCTTTTAAATGTCTCCATTCATTAATGCAGATACCTGTTGTCTCTTTATCTTTAATGTGCATCCGGTTGTATCCCATATTATGGCGTCCCCCATGAATGGATCTGGAAAAGCATATGCCTCCGGTTATCACCGGTCCTCCGTCTTTTGGAGCATGTTTTGGAACAGGCAGTTTATAAAGATCTGCGTCACTTCCCATAAGCACATTTTCCTGGCAGGCTCCTTTTTCTACGATCACAGGACCGATAGGATGTTCCAGACAATCCATGATCTTAGGAGAGATCTCATTTTTAGCACAGCCCATAGCCAGTGCTACCTGATCCATGGAACCTAAAACACCGCCGCAAAGCTTAAATCCCTCTCTGTCCTTGATCTGATTAAACAATACTGTTTTTCCACTTTCACTTTGTGCCGTTGCAATCACAGAACCTGCTTCCAGATTCCAGTTCACTTCTTTCTGCACTTCATATAACAATCCATTTTCTTTTAACACTTCCAGAAAACTTCTTAAATCTTTGATCTCCATTATCCTAGTTCCTCCTTCTGCAGCTGTTCTTTCCCTGTTTTATAAATATAAGCTGTTTCTGCCAGTTTCTTTACCAGCGAAAATACATGTTCCATTCCGTCTTCATCATTTTTACATCCATCTGCCTTCTGATCTTTCGACCACACAAAAGCTCCTATATAACCACCGGTCGTATTGCTGACGATATTAAACCCCCGTGACAACATCAGATTATTTAAGGTATTTACCGTCATCTCCTGGCCTCCGTTTCGCGTACCTCCTACAGCAATGGATGCACCCAGCTTATTGTCCAACAGCCCCGGACACGTATGAAATACGGGCCGCATACGGCTAAAGAAAGCAGAAATCTGAGGGGTGACACCAAACACATATACAGGAGATGCACAGATCACAGCATCCGCATCCCGGATCTTATCAAATACATTCATAAAGTCATCCTTTATAACACACCAGGTACGATTTTTTTTACAGTAATCACAGCCTACACAGGAAGCTATTTTTTTCCCTTTTAAAGTAACAAATTCCACTTCTGTTTTTCCCGGTTCTTCAATAGACTTTAATGCCTCTTTTAAAATGTATTCCGAAGCACCATCCCTGACACTTCCACATAAACCTACAACTTTTATCATTTGATCTCCTTTTTCTCCATTTTCCATCCTCTTGTTTTCCGGATAATATCTGTTTCTCCAACAAGTGTTATGATTCTGGTTTTATCAAAAATTTTTTTATCTGAAATACATTCTACAACAACCTTTCCCTGTTCTGCTCCTTCATTATCCACTGCAACCACAAACGTTTTTTCCTGCAGGTCTGCATTACCTTCCCAGGGAATATCGATCGATGCCCACTGCCTTGTGGTATCATATTCCATATCTATTACAAAACAGGCTTGTCCCGGACACATTGCCACACATAGTCCGCATCCTGTACATTTTTCTTCATCTACTACCGGAAGATCTGTAAAACCTTGTATCATTTTGATTGCACCGCCCGGACACAGACCTACACATGGATTACAGGGAATATCCTGAGGACAATCCATTTTTGCTTTCCTCATATTATTTCTCATCTTCTTTCAATTCTACATCAGCCAGATTTTTTAGTGAAACACTGCCACTTGGAAAACGGTCATTGCTTTTAAGACATTCTTCTAAAGAACACCCAATCATTTTTGCGATCAATGATGCAACATGCATCCTGCATCCTTTTCCCTGGCAATATCCCATTCCAGCCCTGGTTCTTTTTTTAACAGCATCTACTGTGCGGTCTCCTTTTCGGATCGCTTCTAAAATCTCTTCTTTTGTTATTTCTTCACACCTGCATACATATGCCGGATGTTCCTGCTCCTGCTTCATTTTTACTCCTGACTGTTGGCAAAACTATAATAGACTCTTTCTTTCGCCTGTCTGCGTCTGTTTCCAAAACTGCCAGATCTTAAGTTAGAAAGGCTTTCTTCTAATTCTTTTTTTCTTCTTTCATATAACTGTATCGATATATATCCCATCTTATAGGCAATCTGAAGTCCTGCCAATCTTCCTTCATCCATTGCCGTGCTGGCTTCTTCCACTCCGGCAAGATCTCCTGCTACTAAAATTTCAGGAACCGATGTTTCCATCTGACGATTATGCACAGGAAGCATACCGCCTATTGTTTTTTCAAAAACCTGTCTACAGCCAAATGCCTTCGAGATCTGATTATTAGGTGACATTCCTGCTGCAATACAAACAAGATCCACATCCAGTTTTTTTTCTGTGCCACTTACCAGCTCTCCCTTTTCATTTACACTGCTGATCACTGCCAGCTCTACTTTTTCTTTGCCTGTTACTTCTTTTAATACCGTTCTTGTATAAACAGGAATTCCCCGACGCTTTAATTTTCTTAAATGAACCTCATATGCCCCCGCTTTGTCACTTAGGTCTATGACTGCAGCTACCTGGATCCCGGCTAAAAGCATCTGATACGCAACGATTACTCCCACATTGCCTGCTCCGACGATCAAAGCTTTGTGTCCTGGTTTTACATGATAAAGGTTCATCATTGTCTGAGCTGCTCCTGCTGAGATAACTCCCGGAAGTGTATTACCGGAAAAAACAAGTGTATTTTCTCTTGCTCCTGTAGCCAGGATCACATAAGATGTCTCCACTGTTACTGTTTCATTTCCATTTCTTTCTGCTGTAATGATCTTGTTTTCTCCCCATTCCCATAAACCAAACGCTCTGGTACAGGTCATAACAGCAACGTCCTTTGTTTTTGCTTCTTCCATCAATAGGGCTGCTATTTCAAATCCTCTTTTTCCGGCAAAATGGGAAGATGAACCAAAAAATTTGTGGATCTGTTTCCTTAACTGTCCCCCTGTTTCCTGATTTTCATCTATAACAAGACATTTTACGCCATAAGAAGCTGCCTCTATTGACGCGCAAAGACCTGCCGGACCAGCACCTATAATAACCGCATCAAATTCTTTCATGCTTTATTTCCTTCCATTCCATGTTGAACCCTTACATCCATTCCATCTTCTACTTTTGTAATACAGGCTCTGACAAAAGGAACTCCGTTTACGATCATCATGCAATCCATGCATTGTCCATTTGCACAGTAATAAGCTCTCGGACTGGTTGTTTTAACAGTATAGCGAAATATGTTGATTCCATTTGCTGTTAATGCTGCTGCTATGCTATCCCCTTCCAAAGCTTTTAAAGAAATACCTTCATAGCAGAATGTGATTTCTTTTCGTCTGTCCTTTCCCAAAATCGGGTGATCCTTAATCCTCATATCTTCCATATACCTCTCACCTCCTGTCAGGTGAACAGCCTGATATTTTCCATTTTTTCCCATTTATCATTTCATCGGCAGCTTTTCTGGCTACTGACGGTGCAGTAGAAAGAGCTCCCGGAAAACTGCATAAATGAAACAGATTCAAACATTTTTCTGACCATCCATATATAGGCATCCCATCTTCACAAAAAGGCGTAGGCGCTGACCAACACCTGAGGATCTGAAGATCTTTCAAACCTGGAACAGACGCAAGCAGACGGCGACTGACTAAAACAGGTTCTTTTAATAATACGTTTCTGGAGTTTTCTACTTTTTCTTCCATTCTTGCCTGGGAAATAAGGATACTTCCGTTTTCCATATGATTTAGTCCAAGAGAAACACGGAACTTTCCTTTATCTCCCTGACCCGGATTTAAAACATCGCCTCCTATTACAGAACCATATATTTTCAGTGGTGTAGGTACTGATACCATCGCCATCCCCTTATGATTACGAACAGGGATCCTTACGCCTGCCATTTCAGATATAGATCCAGACCATGAACCAGCCGCATTGATCACTACATCTGCCGGGACCGTTTCCTTTTCCGTTATAACAGCTGTGATTTCTCTGTTTCCCATTTGAAACCCTTTCACTTTCTGCCCCAGCCGGATCTTCGCACCTTTTGCAGATGCCAGTTCTGCAAATGTTAAAACTGCTTTAAAGGGATCGATCTGACCTTCTTCTTTTAAATACAAAGCACCCAGAACAGGACTATCAGAAAGAATTGGCTGTATTTGTTTCATCTGCCTCTGATCCAAAAAATCAACCTGCAGATCCGCAGCTGCACATTTGCTTATAAAATTGTGAACCTGTTCTCTCTGAACTTTATTTTCTATCAAAATGGTTCCGCCACTTCTTTTAAAACCAGACTGTAGCAGGCTTTCATATATTTTTCCACTTTCTCTTGCCAGTCCCATATGCCATGGCGACAATCTCTCATAAAGACTGTAATGAGCTCTTGGAGCTGCACTTGCACCAGATGAAAGTTCCGACTTTTCTATAAGCTCTACCATGTCTCCCGTTTTTTTCATACAGGAAATCCAGTATGCGCAGGCAGTTCCAAGTATTCCGCCTCCTATGACCACATATCTTGTTGCCATTCTTATCTCTCCCTATGAAAGTTCTTTTGCAGCGTCCTCTGCCTCATTCATAACCTTTGAAAAATCCAGAGTTTTAAATTCCCCGTCCTCATAAAGAATGCGTCCTTTTACCATAACCAGATCTACCGCCTGTTCATCCCCTGAATATACCATTGACGTAATTTCATCTGTACATGGCCATGTTTTTGGACTGCGTTTTGGATCATACAGAAACAGATCTGCATCCTTTCCCGGTTCAATACTTCCTATCCGCTTTTCTAAATGAAGGGCTGTGGCTCCGCCTATGGTGCTCATTTTCATCATTTCATACGCAGTTACTGCTAACGGATCTTTCTCTGCTGTTTTCTGCAAAAGAGCTCCGAATTTCATTGCACTGATCAGGTCATTATCATTATTGGATCCGGCTCCATCTGTTCCAAGACCAACTGTCATCCCCATTTTTAACATCTGCGCTATAGGCGCTGCTCCTGATGCCAGATACATATTGGCCACCGGATTATAAGAAACAGATACACCATGTCTGGCATATGCATTTAAAATATCTTCATTTACAGCAACTGAATGAACTGCTAAAAGCCCCGTATCCATAAGACCGGAATTTTCAAAATATTCACACCCTGACATGTTATAATTTTTCCTGCTTAAAAGTTCATCTGTTTTTGTTTCAAACATATGCATCATCACAGGCACATTCTCTGCTTTGGCATAAGCTGCCGTTTCCCTTGCTCCTTCATAAGTAAGTCCCCATAATGCAGCAGGTGCCAGCCATATATCAAACAGATCATTTTCTTTAAAGGCTTTTTTTAATTTTTCTACATCTTTAAAAACCTTTTCCGGTTCTTCAAATAATGCACTTGGCGCGCCAATGTCTTTTCCGGTGTTCCTATAGCCTCTTCCGTAGACCATACGGATCCCTGTCTGAGCAGCAGCGTCTAACTGTGCCATTCCCAGACCTTCTACCGGCTGGATCTGCATATAATCAGCAACTGTCGTTACTGCGCATTTTAAGGCTTCCGCAATTCCCAACATTACGCCTGCACGTACCTGTTTTTCACGTAGTTTCAATCCGGCCGGAGCCATTGCTTTAGGCCACCAGTCTTCCAGGCGCATATCTGCTCCTTTCCCTTTTAACAGTTCCTGATATAAATGTGTGTGCGTATTGACAAGTCCTGGAAATAATGCTTTTCCTTTCATGTCCTTACAGGAAATTCCCTCTTTTTCCGCAGCCTGACTGATCTTATCGCTTTCACCTATCTGTCTGATCTTTCCTTTTTCGATCAGCACCCCGCCATTTTCATAAATAGTATCAGACGGATCCATTGTGTAGATCTTTAAATTTTTCCAAGCATGTACTTCCATAGGTACTCCCTCCTGTTATCAGTTTCTGGAATCATGTTTAACATAAGGTTTGCCCATACTTGCCGGTGCTTTTGTCTTTCCTACTACAACTACCATGGCGATCATGGTAATAAGATAAGGAAGCATTAAAAGAAACTGGGGCGGTATGGATACTCCTTCTGACTGCAGGCGCATCTGCAGTGCATCTGTAAAACCAAACAGAAGACAGGCCACCATAACTCCTATAGGATTCCATTTTCCAAATGTAACTGCTGCTACTGCAATATATCCTCTTCCGGAAGTAAGATTTTCTGTGAAAGAAGCAAGTTCTCCAATGGACAGATAGGCACCGCCAATCCCTGCCAGAACACCTGCGATCACACAGCAGGTATAACGGATCTTTACAACACTTCCACCCGCAATATCCACAGCCTTTGGATGTTCTCCTACTGCTCTTACTTTCAATCCAAAAGGCGTTTTAAACAAAACATACCAGCACACCGGAACACATAAATAAGCCAGATAAACTAAAAGCTGATGATCAAAAAAGATGGTTCCCACATAAGGGATCTGGGATAAAAACGGGATCTTTATCTTTTTAAAAGACGCTACAATGGATGGACGGCCGGAAATACCAAACATAACTGTAAGTAAATAAGTGGTAAGTCCCAGCGAAAACATATTGATACCTGTTCCTGCTACTGACTGGTTTGCTCCTACTGTTACCGAAAAGAATGCCAAAAGCAGCTGCATTGCGATCCCACCTGCGATTGCAAATAAAATTCCACCCCATACGCTTCCTGTAAAATAAGAACCATAATAACCGGCAAATGCTCCTAACAGCATGGTTCCTTCCAGCGCCAGATTTACGATCCCTGCTTTTGCTGTAAATACAGATCCTAATGCCGCAAGAAGAAGGGGCGCTGCCACTCTGACGGTTGCCGCAAGCAGACCGCATATAAACGTATGTGTCAAAATACCCATGATCAACATGCCTCCTTCTTCAAAATGGACTTGCTTTCCTTTTTCATCTTATAAGACTGTGCCATGGACAAAACCAGCTTATCGCACAGAATAAATAAAATGATCATTCCCTGGATCATATCCACCAGGGAAGAAGGTACTTGAACCGATATCTGCATGGAATTAGATCCTACACGAAGAGCTCCGAAAAACAAAGAAGCAATCAAAATTCCCATAGGAGTCAGCTTTCCCAGCAATGCAATGGCAATGGCGTCAAATCCTACATTAGCGGTAAATCCATTTAAAAGCCTTCCATGCATGGCACTGACTTCAATAGCTCCTGCAATCCCTGCAAAAGCTCCGGAAAGTACCAGAACCATGACCATATATTCCGTGACCCGGATACCGGCATATCTGCTTGCTTCCGGATTGTATCCTACAGAACGGATCCTGTATCCAATGGCTGTTTTATTCATCAGCATATAATACGCAAACACAAGAAGCAGACCGATCACAATTCCCATATGTAATCTCGTTCCCGCAATAAGCACCGGCATACGGGCACTGTCCGGAAATGGATAAGACTGCTGATACCCGCTTGCAATATCCTTCATTGGCCCATTTAAAAGATAAGCCACCAGATAAGTAGCAATGTAATTCATCATGATCGTATTTATGATCTCTGAAATACCAAATCTGGCTTTCAGATATCCGGGAACCGCACCCCATATACCTCCGCCTACAGCGCCGGATAAAAGTACCAGAACCAGTCTTAAAGCAGCCGGACAGGGAAGATAAAGAGCCGCAATGGAACCAAACAATCCTCCCATCATCATCTGTCCTTCTGCACCAATGGAAGTAAGATTAGCTTTAAAAGAAATTCCCAGTCCCAGAGAGCAGATCAGAAGAGGAACTGTTTTTGCAAGGGTTTCTCCTATATAGTTTTTTGTTCCAATTGCTCCGTAAATCATCCACTGAAAGGCATATAAAGGATCTTTTCCTGCACACATGATCACAATTGCCGCAATAAAAAGTGCCAGTCCGACGGCCAGAACAGGGATCATTTTCTCCAACCATTTATTTTCATGCTGTCTGGACAACAGCGTCCGGATCTTTATATCCATCTTTTGTTTCTCCTTTCTCTGCTGCCCCTGCCATTAACAGGCCAATTTCTTCAAAGGAAGCTTTTCCCGGAATGATCTCTCCTGTAATATGCCCTTCAAAGATCACCAGAACACGGTCCGAAACTGCAAGAACTTCATCCAGGTCCGTATCGATCAGCAATACACCTTTTCCCTGGTCTCTTTCTTCCAGCAGTTTTTTCTGTATAAACTGGGTCGCTCCTATATCCAGTCCCCTGCTTGGCTGAGCTGCTATGATCAGTTTTGGACGTTCCCCTGTTTCTCTTGCAAGAATGATCTTTTGCTGGTTTCCTCCGGATAACTCACCAGCTGCTGTCTTTGGTCCGGCACATCTTATATCGAAGTCTTTCATCATTTCCAGTGCTTTTTTATGAACCTCTTTCAGACGGTAAATCCCATGTTTTGTATAAGGCTCCTGGTCAAAATCCTGAAGGACCAGGTTTTCTTCTACTGAAAAGTCCAGGACCAGTCCTGTTTTATGCCTGTCTTCCGGTATATGGCTTAAGCCTTTTTTGTATATATACTTAGGTGCTTTGTTTGTGATATTTTCTCCCAGGAATGTGATTTTTCCACCTGAAACTTTTTTCAGTCCATGGATTACTTCCGCCAGTTCTCTTTGCCCGTTTCCGTCAACACCTGCAATTCCTACGATCTCACCGCTTTTCACCTGTAAATTCAGATCATTTAATCGTAAAAAACCTTCTGTATCTTTTAAATTTACATGTTCCATTTTTAAAAGAATATCTTTATAATCATTGGGCTTGTGTTCATATTTCAGTTCCACCGGACGTCCCACCATCATTTCAGCCAGCTGTCCGCTTGTAACATCACATGTATTAACAGTACCAACAGACTCCCCATCTCTTAAGATCGTTACACGGTCAGAGACTTTCATAACCTCCCACAGTTTATGGGAGATAAAAATGATACCTGCATTTCTCTTTTTCAGTTCTGCGATCACCTGGAACAGGCCTTCTACTTCCTGAGGTGTTAAAACTGCCGTAGGTTCATCCATGATCAATATTTCCGCTCCCTGATATAACACCTTCAGTATTTCTACTCTTTGCTGTTCACCAACTGAAAGCGTATCCACACGGCTTTTAGGATTAATCCCCAGTCCATATTTTTTTGAAAGTTCCTCTGCCCTTTCTTCTACGATTTTCAGGTCAATTCGAAATGGATTTTTCTGCTTTAACCCCAACGCTATATTTTCTGCTACTGTTAAAGTGGGGATCAGCATGAAATGTTGATGGATCATACCAATCTTATTTCGGATGGCATCGGCCGGAGAATACATCTGGACTTTTTTTCCGTTTATAAAGATCTCTCCGCTTGTAGGAATGTAAAGTCCGTATAAAATATTCATCAGTGTTGATTTACCAGCACCATTCTCACCAAGAAGAGCCAGTACCTCTCCCTTTTTCAGGTCAAAACAAACATTATGATTTGCCACCACACCTGGAAATGTTTTTGTTATGTTTCTTACTTCAACTAATGTATCTTTCATGCTGCCCACCTTTTCTTTCACTAATTGGCGTCAAATGCTGATTTTGGAAGAATTCCGTCTTTCAACAGGGAGCCATCCTGGATCTTTGCGTAGATCTCTTCCATTTTGTCCTTTACGTCCTGACTGATCTCCTGTTTTTCAGAGTCATACCACTGAGTGTAGGAGATAACACCCTGTGCTGCTCCTAACAGGTTTAATCCAGACTGAATGGTTCCATCTAACTGGGATCCAATAATGATCTTTACAACGGCTCCTCCATCCTGGATTGCTGATACAGGAACTGTATTGGGAGCAACTTCATGCTGATCTGCAATATATCCGATGGCTGTTACATCATTTTCTTCACAGGTTGCAATTACCCCTAAACCTACTGCATTGGCATTGGTACAGATAGCATCTACACCTTTTTCAATATAAGAAAGAGCTGTCTCTTTTCCTTTTACCGTATCTGTCCATGAATCCAGATAAGAGGTCATTACATCCTCTTCTTTAATGTCAGGATTTGCATACATCGCTCCTGCAATAAATCCATTAACTGCATCTTCCACATGTGTGAACTGCTGTCCCGCAATGTATCCCACTTTATTATTTTTCGTAACAAGTGCTGCTAAAGCACCTGCAATAAATCCGGTTTCAGGAGTATTGAAACGATATCCAGATACATTATCACCTTCGCCTTCACCATTAATAATGGCAAAACGTACATCCGGATAATTCGGTGCTACTTCTTTCATAGCATCTGCGAAATCAAATCCTACCAAAATGATCAGTTTATAATCTGTATCGCAATAACTTCTCATGGTACTGACCATATCTGCTGCGCCTACGTTTTCTGAATATGCAGTTTCAACCGGATATTCCTTTTCTGCCTCTGTCAATCCTTTGTAGGATGACTGATTAAAAGAAGCATCATTTACAGGACCGGGAAAAAGCATTGCCACTTTCAGCTTTTCATCCTTCTCCCCTTCTGTGGCTTTTGATGCTTCCACTGTTGTCCCGGCGGTCTGTTCCTGTTTTGCCACAGGAGCGGAACATCCAGAAGCAACTACCACCATTGCTGCTGCCAACACTGCACTTACTGCTTTTTTCACCTTGCTTTTGATCCTCATAATTTTTCCTCCTTTTGTGTAATTTTTGCGTAATAAGACTTTTCGCAATCTACGAACGATCCTGTATAGCAAAAAACGAAGACATTCTGATCTTTTATCTGATCAAAACGCCTTCGTTTTCGCTCCATTATGAAATTAAAAAACGGCATAAAGCAAGAAGGATGCATCCTTTGTGAAAGGGTACCAAACTCTTGCTTTAAAGCCGTTCTTACTTACTTTAAAGACTTTCCGTAAATTGCTTGTTCAAATCTTATTTCACATTTTACAGTAATATTTTTGAAAATCAATGATATTTTTTTATTTATTATTTTTTTAAGTCAGTCTCTGTTTTTTTATCATTTTTATCTTTCATTATTTAAAAAAATGAACAATACACAAAAGATAAAAAGATTTTTAATCAGAAACCATAGGCACATCTTCCCCAACTGCCTTACGTCCCATATTGTGGACCAGTCTGTAGTAAGTCGGAAGAAGGATCAGTGTCAGGATCGTTGCTGCGATCAGACCACCTACGTCTACCAGTGCAAGGCCCTGCATCATGGCACCAGATTTACCGTAAGCAACTGCGTTAGGAAGCATGGAGATCACAGTTGTTCCTGTTGTCATCAAAATAGGTCTCATACGGATAGCACCAGCTTCTACCAGCGCCTTATCCAGAGGCATTTCTGCAAGAAACTGGTTTACCGTATCTACATACAAAATACCATTGTTTACTACCGTACCAACTAACATCAGGAAACCTAACATAGATACCATACTGATCGGGCTGTCTGCCAGGAACAGAAGTCCAAAGGATCCTATCAGCGAGAACGGAATGGTCGTCATGATCATCAGTGAGAACTTAGGTGACTCAAACTGGATAGCCATTACAACGAATACCAGGAAAACGCCGGTTATAAGAGCTCCTCCTAAAGCACCTATCTCACTTCCCATGCTCTCATCCATGGCATTTGGTGCCATTTCTACCTCATTTGGCATATTCCAGTTACGCACAAATTCCTTCACATCTTTTTCAGCTGTTTTCTTATACTCAGACTGTGGCTCCATAGTAATAGATACCTGGTACTGCTTATTCTTACGCTGGATCTGCTGCGGACTGTCCTCGTAATGGATAGTTGCCAGATCTTCCAGAGGAAGTGTAGTTCCTGTTGCTGTGGTGATCATCATTCCCTGAAGCTTATCAATACTGTCATATTTATCTGCTGCAAACTCTACCCTTACATCTGTATCTTCACCATTTACACGAACAGTGGTTGCTTTGATACCGCTTAAATTGCTGTAGATCAGAGAACCAACAGAGGCAGGCGTAAGACCTTCTGCCTGTGCTAAAACAGGATCTACATTTACCTTAATAACAGGCGCCGCATTTTCAATAGAGGAATGTACCTGCATTACATCTTCTCTCTGGCGAAGCTCCTCTACCAGTTCATCTGAAGCCTGTTTTAAAGCATTGTAATCCGTACTCTGTAAGTCAACTTCGATCTGATTTGTATTGCTCATAGAGGAAGATGTGGTACTTCCCTGTTCCAGGGTTACAGAAATATCTTTATATTTTTCTGTTTCACGGGTCCACTTGTCAATGACCTGGTCTGTGGACATTTTACGGTCATCCTTTAAGTAAGCACTTAAAGTAACACTGCTTCCTCCCATGGTGCTTAAACCACTGGAACCGTAGGTCAGCAGATAATGATCGACTTCTTCGTCATTTGCCACCATATTTTCAATCTGGGCCACTGTGTCATTAACAGCAGCAACAGAAAGACCCGGTTTTGTTTTAACAGTTACATCTACAATACCTTCATCTGTAGAAACCATCAGCTTTACATCCAGTCTGGAAGCTAAGAAGAAGGAAAATACAAGCAGTAAAATACTGGCACTGATAACTGTCTTTGTCTTCGGGATGATACCAGGCATGATATTACGGTAAATTTCCTGGCATTTACGTATAAAACCGGCAACAGGTACATTTTCCTTTTCTACCGGATGCCACTGATAATAACACAGCGGTACGATGGTGACCGCAGAGAATAAGGACGCGATCAAACTGAATACGATCGTGAAACCTAACTGCTTAAACATCTGACCGGACAGACCGGAAAGCATTGCCAGCGGGATAAATACAACGCAGGTAGTGGCTGTACCACCTACAATGGAAGTGATCATAATACGGCTTCCTTCAATAGCCGCATCAAAAAAGTTTCTATGTTCTTTTGCACGGAAACAGCCATCCAATACGTTGATGGAGTTATCTACCATCATACCTACACCAAGTACCAGGGATGTCAGTGAGATTACGTTTAAGGAAAATCCCATAAGCGACATGGCGATCAAGGTCAGCATGATTGAAATAGGGATAGAAGTACCTACAATAACAGAGGCACGTATATCTCCGTAGAACAGCCACAGAATGATCATAGACAAAATGACCCCCATGATCATAGTCTGGAATACGTTAGTAATTGATTCGGTGATCATATCACTGGAATCATTGACCACGGTAAATGTAAGTCCCGGATAAGTCTTTTCCAGTACACTTACCTGCTTTAAAACATCTTTTGATACATCAATAGCAGTAGAACTCTGCTGTTTTTTAATGGATACAGATACAATGTCCTGACCATTATAACGGCCAATAGAATCTGCATCTTCCAAAGCATTGGAAACAGTTGCCACATCAGAAAGATGGATCACATCTCCATTTGCCAGCGGGATCGCTACATTTTTCAGTGCTTCTGTGTTGTCAAAATCATTTCCGACGCTGACAGACAGATTCTGCTTTCCTACGTTTACATCACCTGCAGGAATGGTAAAGTCTGCAGCACCTACAAACTGTGCAATACGTGACATGCTAAGGCCATACTGCGCTACTTTTTCAGGATCCAGCTTGATGCTGATATATTCTTTCTGGCCACCTGCCAGAGAAACTTCACCAACAGAACCTAATTTTTCCAGTTCCGGCTTGATATTGTTTTCTACATATGTATAAAGGTTTCCATCTATCTGTCCACCTACAGCCAGTGTGATAACAGGCTGGGAGTTCATATCCATTTCCATGATATTCGGCTCATTTGCATCATCTGGCAGATCACCCTTAATACCATCAATGGCTTTCTTTAAGTTGATATATGCAGTATCAATATTGGTGCCATAGTTATACTCAACTAAAACGATAGCTACATTGTCCTGGGAAAAAGAATAAACATTCTTTACATCATCCAGTGACGAAACCGCATCTTCTTCCTTGGTAGCGATCAGGTCCTTAATATCATCAGGGCTTGCGCCTGCGTAAACGGTGCTGACAACCAGCATAGGGAATTCCATTTCAGGAGTCAGCTCTACCTTTGTCCCCAAAAGGGACTGGATACCAAAATATGCAATGGTAAGCAAACACATGATAATGGTCACAGGCTTGCGTACCGCAAATTTTGTCAGATTTAACATCTTTTATTCACCTGCTTTCTGTGTTTCTTCTCCAGCATTTTCTGCAGTGCTCTCTTCCTGGTCTGCATTTTCATTCTGTTCATTGTCACTGTCTAAAAGAACTTCCTGTCCATCTACCAGTTCATTGCTCCAGGTTGTGATGACCTGGTCACCGGCATTCAGTCCGGACTTGACCTCCATAGTCTGCGAATCATAAATACCGGCTTCTATCATAACCTTCTTTGCAGTACCATTGTCATAGCAGTATACAAATGCCTTTCCATTATCATAATTTACTGCGTCAACAGGAACGGTCAGCACACCCTTTACCTGATCCATGACCACTGTTAATTTTACTTTTGTTCCGCTTGTAAGACTTTCTGCATTATTTACAAATGCCTTTGCATCATACAGACCGGTTGCAGAGTTTACCATGCTTCCAACTTCCGTTACATTTCCATCGTATTCTGTGCCGTTCTTTTCAACCTGTATCGGGTCATTTACTTTCATATTGCGAAGGATCTTTTCTGTAATGCCAAATTTCACCTGAAGCTGGTCACCGCCGGAGATCACGCAGATTTTGGTATCTGTACCAATATGATCATGTGGCTCTACATTTCTGGATTCGATCACACCGCTGATAGGCGCTGTTACTGTAGTATATTTTACCTGCAGGTCATACTGGTTCTTTGCAGACTCATAAGCCAGCTGGGCGCTGGTTGCTGAGGACTGTGCCTGATCGTACTGCTGCTGTGAAACATAACCAGATGCATACAGCGGCTGAATACGTGCCAGCTCTCTTGCTGCGTTATCTGCTGCTACAGAAGCAGACTGCATCTGAAGCTGCAGAGCAGTCAGTGCATCTGAATCAATCTTGCAGAGCACCTGACCAGCCTGTACCTGGTCACCAGCCTGGAAATTAACTTCCAGAAGTTCTCCGCCGATCTTTGGCTGAACCACTGCTTTTGAGATTGGTTCAATGGTACCAGTCAGATCTGTATACAAAGTGATATCTCCTGTTTTTGGATTTTCAACAGCTACGGTTGGACGTGTCTCGTATTCTGCTTCTTTTTTATTGCCGCCGGCAATACGGACTACGATCCCCGCTGCTACCAAAAGAACTACCGCTCCCGCGATGAGTCTTTTTACATTTTTCTTCATTTTCCTGTTCCTTCCTTTCTTTTTCTCAAACTTTCGGATCACGCCCTGATCCCTTTATCCAATATTGTCAGCTGATGCCATGTAGCTTCCTTCAGCTCCTCCAATGGAGCATAATTCTCTACATAACGCATGGAAAGCTGTACCATAGCCAGCACTCCCATTTCAACAGCATATGCCAGTTTTTCCGGCGTTAGTCCCGGATATAGCAGCAGATCCATACAAGAATAGCAATCGTCTATTGCACGTTTCCACCGCGGGCTTTCATTTACCTGAAGATTGATCATCTTTGCCTTTTGGCAGCTCTGATCATCTTCCATAACTCTCCTGTAAAGTTTCCAGCAATCTCTGCAGATATCATCTTCCAGAAATTCCGTCATCCATCGCTTCATACCATTGTAATAGCTTCCGTCTGCCTTTCTGAACGCCTCTGCTATATGCTTTAATACAGCATCCACCCAGGAATCCACGATACATGCAAGAAGATCTTCTTTATCCTCAAAATACAGATAAAAGCTGGCTCTTGAAATACCTGCTTTCTGTATCAGGCTGCTGATACGGATCTCGGAGTAAGGGATATTCATAAATTCCCTGCACATAGCTGTAAGGATCGCTTCTTTCTTTCCCTCTCCCAGATTTATGAACTTTTGTGTTGGCATCTTACTTCATCTCCTGTTCTTTCCCAGGCTGCTGTCCCCATTTAGGACAGGGGAAATTTTGCCTTCTCTCAGTCACAATTAATCATTATATGGATTTTTGTTTAAAGAGCAATGGACAAAATAAAACCGAATGCACAATTTTTGTGCATTCGGCTATCAAATGTACTAATTTTGATCATAACCTGGATCGCTGTTCACTGCGCTTAAGAGCCATCACAATAACTCCGTTAAACAGATAATTGGCGCGCATCAAAAGATCAGATAAAGACTGACTGCTTGCGTTTTCCCTGCTTAACCACTCGATCATAAGTCCCCTGACACCATGCTGGCACATAGAACTGATCAGCTCTTTGTCCTGAGGCGAAGCATCTATTTCTTCACTGATACTGTCGATCACATAGTCAAAAAAGCGTTTAGAAGACACATCTAATATATTTCGCACTTCTTCATTCTTTATAGAACGCATCAGATTTTCAAATAAGCTTCTGTGGCTCTCCAGCTGTTTTACGGCCTTCTCGCAAATATGATCCTGATCTTTTTCCTTTTCCTTCTGTAAAAACAAAATAGCTTCATCCAGGGAATCATCCACATAGGCTTTTAACACTTCATATATATCCTGGTAATGATAATAAAAGGTATTGCGTGAGATCCCGCACTGATCTGTAATGTCTTTTACGGTTATCTTCTCAACCTGTCTGGTGGAAAGAAGACTTTCAAACGCCCTCATGATCGCTATTTGTAAATGCTGCCATATTATGCCGCTCCTTTAATGTACTCCAACATGCAAATCTGAATCTTTATTATACGTTACAGGAGCGGATATAGCAATAGACAAATTTTGGATTTTTGTCAGTTTTTCTTACATTCTGGCTGGCCGTTTTTAGACAAGGCTTGTGTATCCCATCAGACACTTATCCACCTGGCTGGCTACTTCTCTTCCCTCACGGATCGCCCATACTACCAGTGACTGGCCTCTGTGCATGTCTCCGGCTACAAATACTTTATCTACATTGGTCTTGTAGCTTCCTGCTTCTGTGGCCACATTGGTTCGGGCATTGCGCTCTACCCCAAATGTATCTGCCACATAATCCTGGCATCCTAAGAAACCGGCTGCGATCAGGACCAGGTCAGCAGGCACTTCTTTTTCACTGCCTTCTACAGGCACCATCATGGTACGGCCTGTTTCCGGGTTTTTCTGCGGAGTCAGACTGACTAAAATAACCTTGCAAAGCTTTCCTTCCCCATCTTTTACAAACTCTTTTACTGTAGTCTGATAAATACGAGGATCGCAGCCAAACAGGCTGATAGCCTCTTCCTGGCCATAGTCTGTCTTTAAGATACGCGGCCACTCCGGCCATGTATTATTTTCCGTTCTCTTAACAGGAGGCTTTGGCATCATCTCTAACTGGGTTACAGAAACACAGCCCTGACGAATAGCGGTTCCCACACAGTCATTTCCTGTATCGCCGCCTCCAATAACGATCACATGCTTATCTTTTGCAGAAATATAATTTCCATCCTCTAAGTTAGAATCCAGAAGGCTCTTTGTATTTGCCTTTAAATAATCCACTGCAAAGCAGATACCAGAGGCATCTCTTCCCGGAACATCAATGTTTCTTGGGTTAGAAGCGCCGCATGCAAGGATAATGCTGTCAAAATCACGGAGGATCTTTGCTGCCTTATAATTTCTTCCTACATCTGCATTGACAACAAAGGTTACGCCCTCTTCCTTCATTATATTAACTTTCCGGTCGATCACCCATTTCTCCAGCTTCATATTCGGAATACCATACATCAGAAGACCGCCGATCCGGTCGCTTCGTTCAAATACCGTTACGCTGTGTCCTCTCTTATTCAGCTGGTCAGCTGCTGCCAGTCCGGAAGGGCCGGAACCGATCACAGCTACCTTCTTTCCGGTACGTACAGTAGGCGGTTTTACCTTTGCATAACCTTCTTCGTAAGCTTTTTCAATAATGGCATGTTCATTTTCCTTAATGGAAACCGGATCACCATTTAAACCACAAGTGCAGGCAGCTTCACAAGGTGCCGGACACACTCTGGAAGTAAATTCCGGAAAACTGTTTGTTTTCTTCAAACGGTTAAATGCCTGCTGCCAGTTTCCTGTGTATACAAGGTCATTCCACTCCGGGATCAGGTTGTTTAACGGACAGCCACTGACCATACCGCACATCATCACACCGGACTGGCAGAAGGGGACGCCGCAGTCCATGCAGCGTGCTCCCTGTATCCTCTGTTCTTCTTCACTTAACGGAATATGAAATTCATTCCAGTTTTTAATACGCTCCTTTGGTGGAAGCGCCTTTCCAGTTTCACGTTCATACTCTAAAAATCCTGTAATCTTGCCCATTTTCAGCGCCTCCTTAACCTCTGATGTTTGCGTAAAATGCTTCGATCTGTGCCTGCTCACTGTTTAAGCCCTTCTCTTCCATCTGCACAATGGCATTCATCATGCGGCGGTAATCGTGAGGCACGATCTTCTTAAACTTAGGCAGATATTCGCTGAAGTGGTCCAGGATACGCTTACCCTTTTCAGAGTTGGTGTATGCCACATGCTCCTGGATCAGGCCTTTCAGTTCCAGAACATCATATTTATTAGAAACATCTTCAAAGGAAACCAGTTCCTTGTTCAGGCGCTTATAAAAGCTTCTGTCTTCATCTAATACATAGGCAATACCGCCGCTCATACCAGCTGCAAAGTTCTTGCCTGTAGGACCAAGGACGACGACACAGCCTCCGGTCATATATTCACAGCCATGATCGCCTACTCCCTCTACTACTGCTGTAGCACCGGAGTTGCGGACACAGAAACGTTCACCGGCGATTCCGTTGATAAACGCCTTGCCGCTGGTAGCGCCATAAAGCGCAACATTTCCTATTATAATGTTTTCCTCTGCCTTAAACTGCACACCCTGAGGCGGATATACGATCAGCTTGCCGCCGGATAAACCTTTTCCAAAGTAGTCATTGGAATCACCGGTCAGCTCCAGAGTCAGGCCCTTAGGGATAAATGCACCGAAGCTTTGACCACCGCTGCCGTTGCAGCTGATAGTAAAGGTATCTTCCGGCAGACCATCTGGGTACTTTCTTGTGATCTCAGAACCGAAAATAGTACCTAAGGTACGGTTTACATTGCTTACATCTAACTGGATGCTCTTCTTCTGGCCATTATTTAAAGCAGTCTTTAACTTCTTTAATAATATGCTTTCATCAACGGTTTCTTCCAGTTTAAAGTCATAGACCTCTTTTGCATTGTAGCCAGCCAGCTTTACACCCTCATATGGATTGTCCAGAATACGGCTTAAATCTACTTCTTTTGCACGGCTGTATTCAATATTCTCTTTTCTCTTTAACAGGTCCGTACGTCCTACCAGTTCATCTACTGTACGCACACCCAGTTTTGCCATATATTCCCGCAATTCTTCTGCAATGAATTTCATAAAGTTTACAACATACTCCGGTTTGCCCTTGAAACGCTTGCGAAGTTCTGGATTCTGGGTTGCAATACCCATTGGACAGGTATCCAGGTTGCACACACGCATCATAACGCAGCCCATGGTTACAAGAGGAGCTGTTGCAAAGCCAAATTCCTCTGCACCTAACATACAGGCAATGGCAACATCACGTCCAGTCATCAGTTTACCGTCTGTTTCCAGTACCACTCTGTCACGCAGTCCATTCATGATCAGGGACTGATGAGCCTCTGCAACACCTAATTCCCATGGAAGACCTGCATTGTAAATAGAGTTTCTTGGAGCCGCACCTGTACCGCCATCATAAGAGGAGATCAGGATAACCTGGGCACCTGCTTTTGCAACACCTGCAGCAACGGTACCAACACCAGCCTCAGAAACAAGTTTTACAGAGATCCTTGCTCTTGTATTGGAGTTCTTTAAGTCATAGATCAACTGAGCAAGGTCCTCAATAGAATAAATATCGTGATGAGGCGGCGGGGAGATCAGGCTGACACCTGTTGTTGAGTGTCTGGTTTTAGCGATCCACGGATATACTTTCTTTCCAGGAAGCTGTCCGCCTTCACCAGGTTTTGCGCCCTGAGCCATCTTGATCTGGATCTCCTGGGCACTTACCAGATAGCGGCTGGTAACACCAAAACGGCCGGAAGCTACCTGCTTAATAGCTGAGCAGCGGTTATGGTCAGCGGGACCAGGAACCAGACGATCCAGGCTTTCACCGCCTTCACCGGTATTTGACTTGCCGTGGATCCGGTTCATGGCAATTGCCAGTGTCTCATGTGCTTCCTGAGAAATGGAACCATAGGACATAGCACCTGTCTTAAAACGACGTACAATGGAATCTACACTTTCTACCTGTTCCAGCGGGATACCACCGTCTTCCGGATAATTGAAATCCATCAGATTACGCAGATGATACGTCTTTCCTTCATTATCAAGGGTATCTGTATACTGCTTGAAAATACTGTAGTCTCCCTTTCTGGTCGCCTCCTGAAGCAGATGGATGGTAAGAGGATTGTACAAATGCTCTTCCTGTCCGGAACGTGACTTATGGCTTCCTACGCTGTCTAAGGTCAGATCTACATCCAGTCCCAAAGGATCGAAAGCCGCAGAATGAAGGATATCCACATCATTTTCAATATCTTTTAATGTAACACCGCCAACACGGCTTACTGTATCCGTGAAATATTTATCAACTACTTCCTTAGAAATACCGATGGCCTCAAAAATCTGGGAACCCTGGTAAGACTGGATGGTGGAAATACCCATCTTGGAAGCGATCTTTACAATACCGTGAAGCACTGCCAGATCATAGTCTTTCACTGCTGCATAATAGTCTTTGTTTAACATACCTGTCTCAATAAGGTAACGAATGGACTCATGAGCCAGATATGGGTTAATGGCACAGGCACCATAGCCTAACAGAGTGGCAAAATGATGAACTTCTCTCGGCTCACCGCTTTCAAGGATCAGCGCCACGCTTGTACGCTTCTTGGTACGTACCAGATACTGCTGAAGAGCAGATACCGCCAGTAAGGACGGGATCGGCACATGATTTTCATCAATATCACGATCAGAAAGGATAATGATATTGGCGCCATCCTTATGAGCACGGTCTACTTCCAGGAACAGACGGTCAATGGCCTTTTCAAGGGAAGTATTCTTATAATAAGTAATAGGGATCACTTCTACTTTAAAGCCAGGTTTCTTCATATTTTTAATCTTTAACAAGTCAGTTTCTGTAAGGATCGGATTTTCCACACGCAGGATCTTACAGTTTTCCGGAGTCTCTTCCAGGATATTTCCTTCTTCACCTACATAAACGGTAGTGGAAGTAACGATCTCCTCACGGATGGAATCGATAGGCGGGTTGGTAACCTGGGCAAACAGCTGTTTGAAATAGTTAAATAAAGGCTGATGTTTCTTGGAAAGCACTGCCAGTGGTGAGTCAACACCCATGGCGGATACTGCTTCTGCTCCGTTTAACGCCATTGGAAGGATCATGGTGCGGTACTGCTCATATGTATAGCCATATGTCTTCTGTAAACGGAGACGTTCTTCTTTTGTCAGAGTAGGCGCAGCCTGGTTTGGCACCTTTAAGTCACTTAATTCTACCAGGTTGGAATCCAGCCATTCACCATATGGATTCTTTTCTGCATAGCGCAGCTTCAGTTCCTCATCACTGATCATCTTGCCTTCTACTGTATCTACCAAAAGCATTTTTCCAGGACGGAGACGGTCTTTCTTCACAACTTTTGTCTGGTCAATGTCAATTGCGCCAACCTCAGAAGAAAGGATCATGTAGCCGTCATCTGTAATATAGTAGCGGGAAGGACGCAGACCATTTCTGTCAAGGACTGCACCTACCATATCACCATCTGTAAACAAAATGGATGCAGGTCCGTCCCATGGCTCCATCATAGTGGCATAGTAACGATAGAAATCCTTGATCTCGGAATCCATGTATTTATCATGCTCCCATGGTGCCGGAATGGTTACCATAACAGCCAACGGCAGGTCCATACCGCTCATGACCATAAATTCCAGGGCATTGTCTAACATAGCGGAGTCAGAACCTTCCTGGTTAATAATAGGAAGGACTTTATGCATATCATATTTAAAGTACTCAGATTCCATGTTCTCTTCACGGGCTACCATCTTATCTACGTTGCCGCGGATGGTATTGATCTCGCCGTTGTGAACGATGAAACGGTATGGATGGGCTCTCATCCAGCTTGGATTTGTGTTAGTACTGAAACGGGAATGTACAATAGCAATGGCAGATTCATAATCCTTATCCTGAAGATCTGCAAAGAACAGGCGCAGCTCACTTACCAGGAACATACCTTTGTATACGATGGTTCGGCTGCTTAAAGATACAACATAAGTATCTTCATTACTCTGTTCAAAAACGCGGCGTACCACGTACAATTTCCGGTCAAAATCCAGGCCTTTCTTTACATTTGCAGGTTTTGCCACAAAGCCCTGTGCAATATAAGGCATAACGTCTACTGCCTTTTTTCCTAATACATCTGGCGTGGTAGGAACGTCTCTCCATCCAAGGAAAGTCAGGCCCTCTTTCTTAACGATGATCTCAAACATCTTCATGGCCTGTTTTCTGGCAAGTTCATCCTGTGGGAAGAAAAACATGCCAATACCATACTCTCTCTCATCACCTAAAGTAATTCCAGCCTGGGAAGCTGCTTTCTTAAAGAAACGGTGAGAGATCTGGAGCATGATGCCAACACCGTCACCGGTCTTTCCTTCTGCATCTTTACCTGCTCTGTGCTCTAAGTTTTCTACAATGTGGAGTGCCTGGTCAACTGTTTTATGTGTCTTGATGCCTTTGATATTGGCAACTGCACCAATACCGCAGTTATCATGCTCAAAACGCGGATCATACAGTCCCGGCAGTTTCTGTTTGGGGTCCATAGTGTTCTTCCTTTCTTTACGTGCCGCAGGAAACAAAGGTCTCCTTTTAAGCTTTCGTCACAGGAAAGAACCATATGGGGGATGTCCTTTCTCAGTTGGGGTAAGACTGCAAGCATCAGCACTTTTTTGTTGAACCGATAATACTACCATTTTTCTCGTTTGTAAATAATTGATTTTTTCATTATTGTCAGATAATTAGATTGTTTGAAGATTTAAAGGTTTTTATCAGAATTTTTTAAATTGTTCTCGAACTTTTGTTTTTGTTGTTTGTGCAACTTCAATCATTCCGCACACTTTATTTTCTTATTTTTTCGCTTTGGAATCTTAAGTCAAACAGAGGGGCATGATTATACGTAAAAGAATGTCTCTGATCCACATAAAAAGGGACGCTGTAAAACACAGTTTCTATTTCCTGTGTTTTACAGCATCCCCTGCATATTCTTTTGTAAGACTTACATCTCACCTAAACCGCTTTCAATTGCCTGGCTGATGGTCTTCATAGCTTCTTCTTCATCCTCGCCATCGCAAACCAGAGTGATCTCTGTTCCGCACTTGATCCCTGCTGCCATTACGTTTAATACGCTCTTTGCAACGATCTTCTTCTCACCGGAGATAATGGTGATATCGCTCTTAAACTTCATAGCTGTCTGGGATAAAACACCTGCTGGTCTTAAATGTAAACCGGATGGATTAACTACTGTTAAATTCTTGCTGATCATAATCATACTCTCCTTATCGCATTTTATACGCCGGTTCCCGACTCCCCGCCGGCCCTGTATTTAAATTTTATTACATCTAAGTATTGATGTCAAGTTAATACGACAGGAATCTCATTCGTCTTCTGACACTTCCGTCTATTGTTCCCGAAGTTCGGATTCTCTCCTGGAAAACACGCAGCCGCAATAATTCTGTCTGTACAGATGATGTTCTGCCGACAGTTCTACAGACCGTTTGTAACCATTCTTTTTCTTAAAATCAGACATAAGATAAGCTACGCCGTACTCTTCTCCCAAACGGATCCCGATCTCATTTAACTTCTGCGCGTTCTTTAACGGACTAATGGAAAGTGTAGTGGTAAAATAATCAAAACCTCCCTTTTTCGCTGTTTCGGCAGCCTGACGAAGGCGCATTTCATAGCATAAAAAGCAGCGTTCTCCTCCTTCTTTATCCATTTCATGTCCTTTTGCCATTTCATAAAAGGTTTCCGGCACATATTCTCCCTCTAAAAAACTTACAGGATGAACAAAATCCATTTCCCCGATCAGGCGCTTCTGCTCCCTTACACGGGACTGATATTCCTCTTTTGGAGAGATGTTGGGATTATAATATAATAATGTGATCTTAAAGTATCTGGAAAGATATTCCAGCACATAGCTGCTGCATGGTGCACAGCAGCTGTGAAGGAGAAGGCTTGGCACTTTTCCTTCTTTTGTAAGCTGTTCTATGGTCTTATCCAGTATTCTCTGATAATTTTCTTTCTGCTGCTGTACTGCCATCTTATGGTCTCCTATCTTAGATTTTGATTTTATGAGAAATTTTTTATCCAGAAAAAAAGGACCGCTCCTTAAAGCCGCCCTTTTTATCTTTTAAATTCATCACATTATTTACAGGAAATCCCTGATACGTTTGCTTCTTACCGGATTGCGCAGTTTGCGCAGTGCCTTTGCTTCGATCTGACGGATACGCTCTCTGGTTACGTTGAACTCTTTTCCAACTTCTTCCAATGTTCTTGGATGTCCGTCTTCCAGCCCAAAACGAAGCACAATAACCTGACGCTCTCTTTCTTTTAAATCTCCCAGAAGTGCATCAATGTGCTCTCTTAACATAACAGACTCTACATTTCCCTCCGGAGTCACTACATTGCTGTCAGCAACGAAATCTCCCAGGTTTGAATCATCTTCCTCACCGATAGGTGTTTCCAGGGAAGCTGGTTCTCTGGCGATCTGCATGATCTCCATAACCTTATCTTCTGTCATATCAAGTGCTTCTGCCAGTTCTGCAACAGAAGGCTCATAGCCCAGTTCCAGTGTCAGCTTACGCTGCATCTTTGACATTTTGTTGATAGTCTCTACCATATGCACCGGTACACGGATCGTTCTTGCCTGGTCAGCTAACGCTCTGGTCACTGACTGACGGATCCACCAGGTTGCATATGTACTTAACTTATAGCCTTTTGTATAATCAAACTTTTCAACGCCTTTGATCAGTCCCAGGTTTCCTTCCTGAACCAGATCCAGAAAGCTCATTCCACGGCCTGTATAACGCTTTGCAATGCTGACAACCAAACGCAGGTTTGCCTCGATCAGTCTTTCCTTGGCAGCTTCATCCCCATCTGCCTTGCGCTGCGCAAGCTCCAGTTCTTCGTCTGCTGTAAGAAGAGGTACTGTACCGATTTCTTTTAAATACATACGCACCGGATCTTCTGTTCCGATACCTTCTAAAAGATCTACGGCATCCAGGTCGATATCCTCATCTTCCGCGTCCTTCATAAAGCTGTCATCATCCAAGTCAAGATCAAGGCCAACATCATCCAAAGCAGGATCTGCATTTAACATCGCTTCGTCCAGTACGGGAACTACGTCAATATTACGGTTCTCCAGGTAACTGTAAATCTGATCCATCTGCTCTGGTGTCAGGTTATCGCCTACAAAGAAATCATTGATCTCACCTGCATCCACAGTGTTATGCTTGGATTTTGCATGGGCAACCAGCTTTTCCAGCTTTTTTAAAAAATCGTCCTTTTCCAATGATAAACGTCCTTTCGCTTAAAGGTAAACGTGGATACTCCCACAACTTATCATTATATACCAGTTTTTTATTTTTTTCAACATTAATCGACAGATTTTTTAGAGGAAAGTATGATAGGAATCCTTTCTTTCAGATTCTCGATCATAACCTCTGTTCTGGCGCCGCCATACTCTCCATCTAAGACCCAGTCTACACTGTCCTCAGAGAAGAAACGGATGGAAGAAGCCTTGAATTTATAAACATATTCGTTTGGTGCCTCTACCAGAAACATATAGGAAATAATATTGCTCAGATCAGCCGGTGTCTTTGGCATACGGATCAAAAGCACTTCAAACACACCATCATTTAAGGCAACTGACTGGTTTACCAAGCCTTTAAATCCACCTACGCTTCTTGTATTGGTCACCATTCCAAATACAAAATCCTCTTCTAAAACATTATCATCCCATTCTACCCGCATATGATAAGGCTTAATGGACGCCAGGCTTTTTACGCTTTCTAACATATAAGCCTGATGTCCTAACAGATTCTTCTTATCCTGGGGCGTCTGATAGGATACTTCTGTAAAAGCTCCAAAAGCCGCAATATAGATAAAGCTTCTGTCCTGGCAGAACTGTCCTGCATCTACAGGTACCGGCACACCGGCCACAATAGCCTCTGCTGCCTTTTCCATATTTTTAGGGATTTTCAGGCTGGCGGCAAAATCATTGGTGGATCCTGCCGGGATATAACCTAATACAGGTGTTTTCTTCAGCATAAGCATCCCGGATATTGTTTCATTTAAGGTTCCATCGCCGCCGCTGCAGACGATCACATCTACATTTTTTCCCTGGTGTTCCACTGTTTTCTTTGCATCATTTGCGCACTGGGTCACATGTACCCGGATATCGTACCCGGCTTTTGTAAAAATATCCAGGATCCGCAGCAGGTGCCCTTTGATTTGTTCCTTCCCGGAACGTGGATTAAAAAGAAATAACATTTTTTTCATCCTGCATCCCTCGCTTTCATTGTGTCCATAATCTGTGTATTTTATCCAAGCAGTCTTATATACGCGCCAAAGGCAGATGGAACAGAATATTCTTTCTTCAGTTCTGTCTTATCAACCATAAAAAAATGTGTATTCTCTGAAATATTTCCCGTAAGTTTTTCTGCGCTTTCTCCCATTTTGCAGGAAATTTTCACTCTATAACCCACCATATCCCATTGTACATGAGAAAATATATGTTTTGCCGTTCCTAAAGGTTCCGCTGTAATATGCAGATCCTTTTTCTCCAACAGCCTTTCTTTCCTTTTTGCCAGACTTTCCGGCTCTTCTTGTTCCTGGCAGATCCAGCTTTCCACCAGTTCTTCAGCCGCCTCCTTTGTTAAATGTCCCTCTGCATTCGGAAGTTCATACAAAGAAGCCAAAAGCCCCTTTGGCGGCCGTTTGTGAATGGCTGTTTTTCCGTTCCATTCGATTAAAAGGATCGTTTTTTCTTCTATTTTTTTAGGCTTTGGCGCTGATTTCACCGGAATTTCTTTCCAAAGACCTTTTTTCTTTGTAATACACAGCGATTCCAAAGGACATTCCCTGCATTTCGGCTCCCCGCCGGGAATACATACCAATGCACCAATCTCGATCAATCCCTGATTATAACTGCTGGCTGCGTCTTTGGGCATTACCTGTGCGATCTCCTGCTCCATGGCAGATTTTACAGAAGCCTTTTTAATATCGGAAGTATCTCCCCAAAGTCTTGAAAGTACCCTGAGTACATTTCCGTCTACTGCCGGATTGGGAATTCCATACGCAATGGAAGAAATAGCTCCTGCTGTATAACTGCCGATCCCCGGAAGCTTTAAAAGTTCTTCTTTTTCTGCCGGGATCTGGCCGTTAAACTCTTCCATGACCATAGCAGCTGCAGCCTTTAAGTTTCTTGCACGGTTATAATAACCTAATCCCTCCCACATTTTCATAAGGTAGTCATCATCAGCCTCTGCCAATGCCTTTACATCAGGAAACGCGTTCATAAAACGCTCAAAATAAGGCTTTACTGCCTCTACTCTGGTCTGCTGAAGCATAATCTCAGAGATCCATACTCTGTACGGCTTCGGATCATCCCGCCATGGAAGACTCCTGGCTCTGGAATGGTACCAGGACAGCAAAGGTTTTTCCACATTTTTTAACCGTTCCAGACGGCTAAGTGGTTCTTCCTCCCGTTCTGACACCTGCAGATCCTCATAGAAACGCAGATTCTCAGGATATAATCTGCTTTGTTGGATTCCACTGTCCTGTTTCGTCTTACACATATCCATAAATTCCCCGCACAGATACTTCCCCGGAAAGAACGTGGACAACTTCGCCATTTTCCTTTTCTACTAAAAGGCAGCCTTCTTCATCGATTCCCAAAGCTTTTCCCCGATATTCTCCTTTGGGGTCTAAAACGCAGACTTCCCGGTCCATATTGGCCAGCATTTCATTATATGCAGCCTGCAGTCCTGACATATCACAGGTCTTTTCATAAACTGCACAATATTCTTCAAAGCTTTCAGCCACGGAACGGATGATCTCACTTCTTTTTACAGATCTTCCCAGTTCCAGCTTTAAAGATGTGGCTTTATCCCGGATTTCCTCCGGAAATTCCCTTGCATTTACATTGATTCCGATCCCCACCACCACATAGCGGATGGTATCGTCTTCTGTACTCATCTCCGTTAAAATACCGCAGATCTTTTTTCCATTTACCACAGCGTCATTTGGCCATTTGATCATGGCGTTTAAGCCAGTGGCTTTCTGTACTCCCTTTACCACGGCCATTCCCGCTACCAGCGTCAGCATAGACGCCTGAGCCGGTTCAAAAGAAGGTCTCATAAGAAAACTCATGAAAATATCTGTTCCATGAGGAGAATTCCACACTCTGCCTCTGCGCCCTTTTCCTGCGGTCTGGCAGTCTGCCACTGCAAGATAGCCATGGGACGCTCCTTTTTCCGCTGCATCTCGTGCACGGTTATTGGTGGAATCTGTTTCATAAAAATACTCTACTTCTTTTCCTAGCCATTTTGTGTCAAGAACAGACCGCAGTTCTGCTTCTGTCAGCACATCTGCTTCTTCCACCAGGCGATACCCCTTATTTCGCACCGCTTCTATTACATATCCTTCTTCTTCCAGCTGGCGGATCGCTTTCCATACAGCAGTCCGGGACACGCCTAACCGTTCGCATAACTGCTGACCGGACACATAGCCCTCTGCTTTTTTTAATATCTTTAAGATTTCTGCTTTCATTTTCCTGTTTCCTCAATCCAGTGTATCTTACATGTAATCTTAGAACCATAAACTAAGAGCGCTTAACACGCCAATAAGCCCAAGGCCTGCGCACAATATCATCTGAAACGCTCCCATACGGAAACGTTTCTTATCCCTGCCGCAGGTCTTAAGCTCAAAAACTCCGTTTATTCCATTTAACAAAGCTGCCAGTAAAAATACCAGAGGGAAAAGCATTTCATTTCCCTCCGGATCAAAAAACGACAGCACTGCAAAGATCACAATTGCGATTCCCAGGATCAAGTGCGCCACATCCAGAAACACTCCGGCCCGGCGCTCATTTCTTCCTCTCTGGCCCTGCATATCCCAATCTCCTGTTTTCCAGGATGCTTTTTCAGGCTTTTTGTCCCTTTATTGGCTACAGTTCAGCCATGCATCTTTATCGCTGAAACGAATCGTTTCATTATTCGCTTAAAGTAGCTAACATAACTGCCTTAATGGTATGCATCCTGTTCTCAGCCTCATCAAATACAACTGACTGGCTGGACTCAAATACTTCATCTGTTACTTCCAGTTCTGATACACCGAAACGTTCTCCCATTTCCTTGCCGATCTTGGTCTTTAAATCATGGAAGGATGGCAGGCAGTGAAGGAAAATGGCCTGTGGACCTGCTGCATCCATTACTTCTTTTGTTACCTTGTAAGGGGTCAGGTCTTTAATACGTTCTGTCCATACTTCATCCGGCTCACCCATGGATACCCATACGTCTGTATCAACAACATCTGCTCCCTTCACAGCCTCTGCCACATCTTCAGTAAGAGTAATGGTAGCGCCGCTGATCGCTGCAAATTCCTGGCATTCTTTTACTAATGCTTCGTCTGGGAAATATTTCTTTGGAGCGCAGGCTACAAAGTGCATACCCATCTTTGCGCAGGCGATCATCAGGGAGTTACCCATATTATAGCGCGCATCACCCATATACACAAGCTTAACTCCCTTAAGGTGTCCTAAATGCTCTCTGATAGTTAAAAGATCTGCCAGCATCTGGGTTGGATGATCTTCATTGGTCAGGCCGTTCCATACAGGTACACCTGCATATTTAGCCAGTTCTTCTACGATTTCCTGACCAAAACCTCTGTACTCGATTCCTTCATACATACGGCCTAATACTCTGGCAGTATCAGCAATGCTCTCTTTTTTGCCGATCTGAGAACCTGAAGGATCCAGATAAGTAGAGCCCATGCCAAGATCATGTGCGGCTACTTCAAAGGCACATCTGGTTCTGGTACTTGTCTTTTCAAAGATAAGAGCTACATTTTTGCCCTTTAAAGTATCTACTAAAATGCCTTTTTTCTTTTTTTCCTTTAACTCTGCTGCAAGGTCAAGCAGGTATGTGATTTCTTCTTCTGTATAATCTTTCAATGTTAAAAAGTTTCTTCCCTTTAAATTCATAGTTTTTTCCTCTTTTGAAATTAATATTTATGCAACTTTTATGCATAATATACCACTTGTATTTTTACCTGTCAAGAAAAATCCTCTTTCTTTTTCTCTGTATGATAAGAAACAGCTCCTGAGGTGTATATATTTTAAAACGACTGATCTTATATTGTCTCGCCAGATGTTCTAACAGGCCTAAATATAATTCCTTATAATCCCAGTCTTCCTTCAGATGCAATGTCTTTGCAAGCTTTGGAAACCATTCTTCTGTATATCTGCGGCAGGAAGCCATCTGGGCTGTAAAAAGCTCATTTTCAGAAAGCTGCGGCCAGATATCTGAAAGCAGTTCCGGTGCCTCTGCCAGAAGCCGGTTAAAATAGTAGATCTCACTTTCAGGGGCGTCCAGATAGTAAACTCTCCCCTCCAGCCCGTAAAGCATCCGTCTGGTATCAAAATAACCAAGGATCATATTTTTCCTTGCCCGCCTTCTGTCAAACTCTAACAGGCCGCCCAGGTCCTGCCTGGGAGCCACATGATATAGCTGTACATCATCTGGCACCTTCAGATGCCGTTCCGTATCAACACCGTATCCGTAAATGCGAAATACCAGGATATCCTTATATCCCTTCTCCATTAAAACATCAATAGGAACATTATTCACCCCGCCGCCATCCATGTAATATTTACCGCCCAGCTTTTCCCGCCGAAATCCAATAAGATAAGCGCTTGCCATCAGCATATCTGCGATCTCACCTTCAGGGACTTCTTTTACATTAACCACCATAGGCTTTCGGTCACTTAAAGAATAAGTAACTACATATAACTCTTTTTCAGAGTTTCGTATTTTTTCCTCATCCACTACTTCTTCGATCAGGCTTCGCAAAGGAGCGATATCAAACCCTCTGTCTTTTAATACCTTTTTTGCCGCCGGAATCAGTTCTGAAAGTCCTAATGCAGCAATGTCCCTTAAACGGGAAGTCTTTAGCTGCTCCACCAGGTCATCATCCACATCCATAACTCTGGAATAACGGATCGTTTCCCATATTTTTTCTGCCTTTTCAAAATCATCCATGGCAATGAGAGCGCCATTTAAAGCTCCTACAGAGGTTCCTGCGATCCCTTTTATACGGATCCCCGCCTCTTTTAAAGCCTTCCAGGCTCCGATCTGGTAGGCACCCTTGGCACCTCCGCCTTCTAATACCAAACCATATTCCTTATTAATATCCAGTTTTAATTCCATGGCTGCTTACCTTCTTTCCTGTTTTTGCTGAAAGCTCTTCTTTTTTCAGAAATTTTCCCCAGAAACGAAAAAGGCCTTATAAGCAGAAAAGCTGCTATGGAAGATAAGAGAAAGGCAAGAAGCTGCTCTCGTGCCCCCATACCCAAAACAGCACATATAAAGGCGGTAACTGCTCCAAAAACAAACCACAGAGAAACCAGACATCTGCAAATACATTCTGCACCTAAAAAGAAGAGAAATGCAAGAAACCATCCACAAATACCTGTCATTTTCCTGCACTCCCTTCTTATCTGCCTGTTTTCACAAACAGGATCATTATCTGTTTCTTCTCTGTCTTGCAGCTTCAAACATTAAGACAGAAGATGCCACTGCTGCGTTTAAAGACTCCACCTGTCCTGCCATGGGGATCTTAATATAAGTATCTGCAGCTGCTGCCATCTCATCTGTCAGCCCCTTAGCCTCGTTTCCAATAAGAAAACCTGTATCCTTAGTATAATCCTCCTGGTCATAATTATTCATACCTTTTAAATGAGCTGCATACAGTCTGACTCCCGCTTTTTTCATCTGCTCGCAGGCCCCTTTCAGATCAGATGCATATACAAAAGGCACCCTGAGCACAGAACCCATGGTAGAACGGATCACCTTTGGATTATAGATATCTGCCGTGTCACTGCTCATGACCACACCGGTAATACCGGCACCTTCTCCTGCACGGATGATCGTGCCGAGATTTCCCGGATCCTGGATATTTTCCAGGATCATGATCAGTTTCGGCATGTTTGTCTTCTTTAAAATATCTTCCATGGTACATTTTTTCTGTTTTGCCACAGCTAAAACTCCCTGGGGAGTCTTTGTATCTGCCATATAATGCATCACTTCATCTGTGACCATCTCAAATTTAAATCCCCGCAGCCACTTTTTATTATCTTCCTGTTTTCCAAAGCTTTCTGTGATATATAAGCTCTCCACATCATCCGGCTTATATTCCCGGCACATGCGCAGCCCCTCTGCCACATATAAGCCTTCTTCCCTGCGTGCTTTCGCCTTATCCCGCAGATTTACCACACGTTTTACCTGCTTATTGGATGTGCTGTTTATCATATCATCATTCTCCTTTTTCTATCATCTCCAGTTCCTTTAACCACAGGCGGCTGCAGGCATCACTTGGCATACGCAGGTCTCCTCTTGGAGAGACAGCGACAGAACCTACTTTTGGACCATCCGGCAGACAGGAACGTTTAAACTGCTGGGCAAAAAATCTGCGGTAAAATGTTTTCAGCCATTTTAAGATCGTCTCTCTGTCATAGCTTCCTTCAAATGCCTGCAATGCCAGACGGAAGATCTTTGCCGGGCTGTATCCAAAGCGCAGCACATAATACAGATAGAAATCATGGAGCTCATAAGGACCCACTAAATCCTCTGTTTTCTGGGAAATCTTCCCATCTTCCGGCGGCAGAAGCTCCGGACTTACCGGTGTATCAAGAACATCTAAAAGCACATCGGAAAGTTCCTTTTCACCACAGGTATCTGCATAATAACGTACCAGATGACGGACTAATGTTTTAGGCACCGATGCATTGACACCATACATGGACATATGATCACCATTGTATGTTGCCCATCCAAGAGCCAGCTCTGACATGTCACCAGTACCAATGACCATGCCGCCCACTTCATTGGCAATGTCCATTAAGATCTGGGTACGCTCTCTTGCCTGTCCGTTTTCATAGGTTACATCATGTTTTTCAATATCATGACCAATATCCTTAAAATGGCCTGTAACTGCATCACGGATATTGATCTCAGTTAAAGATGCACCTGTCTTTTTTGCCATGGTGCAGGCATTGGTATACGTACGGTCTGTGGTACCAAAACATGGCATGGTAATGCAGTGGATATTCTCCCTTGGAATCTGCAGCATATCAAAAGCACGGACCGTTACAAGAAGAGCCAACGTAGAATCCAGGCCGCCGGAAAGGCCGATCACTGCATGCTTGCAATTTGTATGCGCCAGACGTTTTTTCAGTCCCATTGCCTGAATGGAAAGGATCTCCTCACAGCGGCGTTCTCTCTGCCCCGGATCATGAGGCACAAAAGGAGCCGGATCAATATATCGAAGAAGTTCATTTACCTTCTGGCCTGATTTTTTACTGTCTTTCTTTATACTGTCCTCTATATTTAATTCAAAATAAACGGTTTCATAAGAAGCAGACCTGTTTTCTTCATCCCTAAAAGTGGTCATGCGGCGGCGTTCACTGATGATCCTTCCAAGATCCATATCTGCACAGATGCAGGCATTTTTAAACCGCTCAGACTGCACCAGGCAGGTACCATCTTCCGCAATGATATTCTGTCCGCCAAATACAAGATCCTGTGAAGATTCTCCCTCTCCGGCATTTGCATAAATATAACCACACACCAGTCTTGCAGACTGTCCGCAGATCAGGTCATAACGGTAGCGGTCTTTTCCAGTAGTCTCATCACTGGCAGAACAGTTGGCGATCACAGTAGCGCCTGCCAAAGCATGAGAAATACTTGGCGGACATGGAACCCACACATCCTCACAAAGCTCTGCTGCCAGTACCAGATCCGGCATCGTCCGGCAGGGAAACAGCAGATTCATCCCCATAGGAACCTGTGTCCCTTCCCAATCCGTCATCTCTGTTTTCTCCATACCTGGATGGAAGTGACGCAGCTCATAAAATTCAGAATAATTTGGAAGATGCTTTTTAGGCACAATACCCAGGATACGTCCTCTGCTTACCACAGCCGCCACATTGTAAAGCTTTCCTCTGTGCATCCATGGCATTCCTACAAAAAGGATCATATCCTTATTTTTAGATGACTGCAGAATACGCTTTAACCCGTTTTTTGCCTCTCTCATCAAAGAGTCCTGCAAAAATAAATCAGAGCAGGTATAGGCTGTTAAACACAGCTCCGGAAACACCATTACTTTCACGCCTCTGGCGCTTCCCTGTTCCATTAATTCTATGATCTGCTGGCTGTTATAATACGGGTCTGCCACATGGATGTCTGGCGTTGCCGCTGCTACCCTTATAAATCCGTCTTTCATTGTGTCCTCCATGTATTTCATACTGTAAAAGCATTTTTTTCTTAAAGTAGTATAGCACGTTTAACCAAATCAAGGAAGTCCCCTGCTTCTATCTCGTAAAGCATTTCGCCAAACAATAATCACCTGAAAAAGCACAGTCAGCACTTTAACCCTGACAAATTTCTCTTGACTATTTGTTCAATCTGCTGTATACTCAAATTGTTCAGAACGCCTGTTCTGTACATTTTATAAAGCCCTGCACCACTACTACCACACTTGCCAGGGCTTTATTTTTTTGTCCAAAAAGGACGCCTATTCCATAGGCGCCCTGTAAAAATGTCCAACAAACTGTTCTGTTTTCAACACATTGATGATTACATGTTCATCTGCCTCCTGCATTATCTGGACAGCATCCGCTATCTCATAAGATGAGACCACCGTATTTAAAAGATACATCTTTCTTTTGCTATAGCCACCTACAGCTTCCACACAGGAAATACCATGACGAAAATGTTTAATATAAAGATCTACTACTTCCGATCCCTTTTCTGTAGTAGCCTGGAGAGTTACCAGATCATAACGATGGTGGAACGCAGAGATCATATGAGTGGATATAAACTGGAAAATAATGGAATATCCAGCAAATTTCCAGCCGAAGATCACTCCGTATACACAATACATCAGGGCGTTTCCAAAAAATACATAACTCCAGATGGATTTTCCTGTTTTATTAGAAACAAACAGCGCGATAAAGTCTGTACCGCCGGTAGATGCATTGCCTTTTAAGGCTATTACAATGGAAGTTCCATAAATAACGCCTCCAAAGATCACATTTAAAATCTCATCCTGAAAGATAGGCTGGAAATTAAATATCTGTAAAAAGATACTTCCAAAGACAACCTGGAGCAATGATACCACAGTAAAACGGACGCTGATACCGCGGCAGCACATCAAAGCTACCGGGATATTAAGAAGGATCATCGTCACCTGCATCGGGATTGTAAGTCCTTTTAAGCTTCCCACACGTTCAATAAGCATTGCCGCACCGGAAAAGCCGCCGGAAATGATCTCCGCCGGTCTTACAAATACCTGGATCGCCCAAGCCTGGATAAAGGCTGAAAGGAGCACAGCACCCATTGTGATCACCAGACGTATTTTTTTGTCTTTTTGCAGGATCTTTATCTGTTCAAGTACACGTTTCAGACCACTTGTTTTTCCCATACCATACATTCCTCACGTTTATAATCAATCCAATGTTTTTCTCTCAGATACAAGAAGAGCTGCCCTTCCCCCACAGAAGGCAGCTCTTAGTCACGATCAAAAACCGTCACACTATAAAATATTGCTGGCATCCCCATACCAAACAAAAACCTGTAAGGCACTCCTTTGTGCTGCTTACAAACGTAACTATATCATCCTTTCACAATTTTGTCAATCTTTTTGTGCATTTTAGCAAATACCTTTTATTTTTTTAGGTATAATCCTATAAAATTCGTCGGTTTTTGTCGATTTTTATTTCGTTTTTCCCCAGCAGATGTAACATATCTTCCAAAGCCCTTACATAGTTTCTCCATTTCCGGATATACTATCCTACAAGTCTGACAATTGCGGAAAAGATTCTTACATTGTTTCGCAGAATTTAAGGGACATTTTCACATTGTCTTTATAACGCGGACATTTGTTCTTCTTATTTATGTCAGCAGAAAGGAGTTTTCCATGTATTTTACAGACCAGCTGGAAGAAAACATGACCTGGCTGAACCAGGCTCTCCATGTGGATAAAAATTTTGATGTGGTATACCGTGTTCTTACCATTGCGGATAAAAAAGCCTGCTTATATTTCATTGACGGCTTTACAAAAGATGATTCTCTTTTAAAAATACTCCAGGGCTTTTCCTCCATCAAACCCGATGATATGCCAGAGGACGCCCACAGTTTTTCAAAAAAATATCTGCCTTATGGTGAGATCGGCCTTTTATCAGACAGCCGTGAAATGATCATCCAGCTTCTTTCTGGTGTTTCCTGTCTTTTTATTGATGGTTACGACAAATGTCTTACCATTGACTGCCGTACCTATCCTGCAAGAGGTGTCAGTGAACCGGAAAAAGACAAGGTTATGCGCGGTTCCAGAGATGGTTTTGTAGAAACTCTGGTGTTTAACACGGCACTTATCCGCAGAAGGATCCGGGATCCAAAGCTGATCATGGAGATTCTCTCAGCAGGAGAAAGTTCCCATACAGATATTGCTCTCTGCTACATGGAAGGCCGGGCTGATAAAAAGCTGATTGAAAAGATCAAAAAAAGGATACAGACTGTACAGGTAGACGCCCTTTCCATGAACCAGGAAAGTCTGGCAGAATGTATTTTCCCTGGAAAATGGTTCAACCCTTTTCCAAAATTTAAGTTTTCTGAACGGCCGGATACTTCTGCCGCATCTATTCTGGAAGGAAATATCGTTGTTCTGGTGGATAATTCCCCCTCTGCCATGATACTGCCTTCTTCTGTATTTGATATCATTGAAGAGGCTGACGATTATTATTTTCCACCGGTTACAGGAACCTATCTGCGCTTAAGCCGTATGCTGATCTCTCTTTTATCCATGCTTCTGACGCCTACCTGGCTGATGCTGATGCAAAATACACAGCTGATCCCCCACTGGCTCGCCTTTATCCGGTTGTCCGATCCGTGCAATATTCCCCTGGTCTGGCAGCTTCTCATCCTGGAATTTGCCATAGACGGACTTCGTCTGGCAGCTGTCAACACGCCAAATATGCTGACTACTCCTCTCAGTGTCATTGCCGGCATCGTACTGGGAGAATATGCTGTAGAATCCGGCTGGTTTAACTCAGAGACCATGCTGTACATGGCTTTTGTCACCATCGCCAACTATTCCCAGGCCAGTTTTGAACTTGGCTATGCCATGAAATTTATGCGCATCATCATCCTGATCTGTACTGCCATTTTTAATATCTGGGGCTTTGTGATCGGGATCATCTTCTCCTTCTGCGCCATTATCTTTAACAGGACCATTGCTGGTAAAAGTTATATTTATCCGCTGATTCCATTTCATTTTAACGAACTGAAGAAAAGATTTTTGCGTGGGCGGCTGCCTCATAAGCTGGAGGGTGAGTAAGAAACGCGATTCTATTTTTATAGTTGTGAAAGGTCCGAAAGCCACCGGCGCGCATTACAGATGCGCACCGGCGGTTTTCGGACCTTAGTCAACAATATAGCAAAAATACCCTAATCCTGCTTTGTGAAGCCAGCTGAAACCAAAAATCTCTCAAAAGCTTCCCGGCCTTCTGGCGTACACTTATACACACCAGCATCTTCCAGAACTTTAGCAAATACCTGTCCTACTTCTTCTTTTAAAATAGATTCTGCATTTTCCTTTGTGATCTCAATTCCCTTTTCCCTGTATGCAGGAAGGAAACCTTCTACCCAGTCTGCATGTTTTTCAAGATCCTGATTGCTGCGGATGTCTTTGCCTTCTACTATGTACTCAGCCAGATCAGCTAGTTCTTTTTTCAGTCTGGAAGGCAGTACTGCCAGTCCCATCACCTCGATCAGGCCGATATTTTCTTTTTTAATATGATGCAGTTCCTGATGTGGATGATAAACTCCCAACGGGAACTCCTCAGTAGTGATATTGTTGCGCAGTACCAGATCCAGTTCATACATATCCCCGTTCTTTCTTGCAATAGGGGTAATGGTATTATGAGGTTCTCCCTCTGTCTGCGCAAATACAAAAGCAGCCTCATCGGTGTAGTCTCTCCATGTCTGCAACACCTTATCTCCCAGGTCGATCAAAGGTTCACAGGTCTTGGAACGCAGACGCAGTACAGACATAGGCCAGTAAACAATACCCGCTTCTACCTTTTCATATCCTTCTGCCTTATAATATTTCTCAATCGGTGCTTTCGCCATTGCAAAAGTATAGTGGCCGCCCTGGAAATGGTCATGGCTTAAAATGGATCCGCCTACAATAGGAAGATCCGCATTGGATCCCAGAAAATAGTGAGGGAACTGGCTGATAAAGTCAAACAGTTTTCTGAATGTCGCCCTCTCGATCTTCATAGGGATGTGCTGGCCATTAAACACAATACAGTGTTCATTATAATATACATAAGGTGAATACTGGAATCCCCACCTGCTGTCATTTACAGTAATCGGGATCACACGATGGTTGTTTCTGGCCGGATGATTCACTCTGCCTGCATAGCCGATATTTTCCATGCAAAGCTGACATTTTGGATAGCCGCTCTGTTTTGCAAGTTTAGCTGCCGCAATCGCCTTTGGATCTTTTTCTGGTTTGGACAAGTTGACGGTAATATCCAAAGTGCCATATTTTGTGTCAGTGGTCCATTTCATATCCTTACATACACGATATCTGCGGATATAATCAGAATCCTGGCTCAGTTTGTAGTAATAATCTGTAGCCGCTTCAGGAGAAGTCTTATATTTATCCCAGAACTCCTTGATCACTTCACTAGGTCTTGGCATAAGACAGTTCATCAGTTTTGTATCAAAAAGATCTCTGTATACCACACTGTTTTCCTGCAAAAGTCCTTTTTCTGCTGCATAATCAAGAAGTACCTTAAGGATCTTTTCCAGATTTTCTCCATCGTTTCCTGCAAATTCCCCATGATTCTCCGGTTCTTCGTATTCATCCATTTTTAACGCTTCCAGAAGCTGATTTCTGGCATAAATGGCATCATCTTCTGTCAGCAGACCTTTATTCAGTCCATATTGTACAAGTGCTTTGATCGCCTGATAAACCATCTGTGTATCCCCCTTTGTCTTATATGCACTCTCGGAATCTTTTGGTACCTTATTTTGAAAAAATTTCCTAAAGCACATCTGTTGTTTTTATTATAAGCGCAAGGGGTGCATAAAACAATGTCATTTTCTTTTGATATTTATGGATTTTCTACTGTATTTCAGCTGGTCTGATACCCAGACACAGATATAAGCCAGAGGTATTCCAAGCAGCGCACCTGCTCCAATATCTGTAGGAAAATGTACATAAAGATACAGTCTGGAACCTGCGATCAGACACGGTGAAATATATAAATTTGTTAAACAGATTTTAAACAATGTATCTTTTTATAAAATACGGCTGATGCGTTTTAAGATAAGCCCTCCTAAAAGCCCGATTAAAGCTCCTGCCACTGTTCCGGCAATTAAAAGCACCGGAAGATAGGAAAATACCCCAAAAGTCTTTGTCACAAAGGCTGCAACCAGAAACTGTCCAATGTTATGGGCCACGCCTCCTAAAATGCTTATACCAGTCATATCAAGAAGCTGAAACTGTTTGCACAAAGCCATTAAAAGCAGGCTTAAAACTGCTCCAGCCAGTCCAAAAAGAATGGATGACATATTTCCAAAGGTAAAACCAGTCAGTATCACCCGCACCAGGTTGATAGCAAAAGCTTCTCGGATTCCCAGGCCGTAAAGGGCGATCACTGTAACCAGATTCCCCAGTCCCAGCTTCACCCCCGGCGCCCCCAGATAAACAGGGAATAACGTTTCGATATAACTTAATACAAAAGCCAACGCGATAAGCAAACCGTAAAGAGCCACACGGTTTGACATAGTTTTCTTGTTTTTTCCTGCTGTTTTCATATATTTTTGTAGTTTCCTTTTGTTATTTTCTATGTTACTATACCTACGTTAGAACACTGGTAATTTAACATAAACATTCCTGTATGTCCATAGAAAACGATTCACAGAAAGGGCCTTTTCCATGAAACAAAACCCTCATTTAAAATACCGCAGTCTCGCTCTGGCTGCCATTCTCATTCTTTTTGCACTGTTGTTTCTTTTATTCCAGCGTCTTCATCCTGGCAAAAAAGGAGCCGCTGCAGAAATCTCCTGCAGCGGTCAGGTAGTACAGGTTCTTGACCTGTCTAAAGATCAGGAAGTGACCATTGAAACTCCAAATGGCGGCACCAATCATCTCGTTGTCAAAGACGGGGAAATCTGGTGCTCCGATGCCAGCTGTCCGGACAAACTTTGTGTAAAACAAGGTAAAAAACATCTGGATACCGACACCATTGTATGCCTGCCGAATCAGATGATCGTAACAATTACAGAACGCTGAAAATGTGATTTGGGGGCTGCTGCATTTTGCAACAGCCCCCTTTGTTTTTATCTGGTGATCTTTTGTGCCTGGGTAGCAAACCGTTTTCCGTAAATTTCAAACAGTTCTTTAAACTGCTCTTTTTCCGGACTGACTTCTACCGGTCCCATATGGATCACCGGCTTGCCGTAAGAACCGCCGCCGGAATAGATCATCATTCCATATACCAGCAGATGGATGAGCAGTGCGTTCATGGTCAGATCAGCACCGCCATGGATATACTGCTCTGTTGCAAAGACACCACCCAGCTTTCCAGCCAGATTTAAGGTTTTTGCAGATTTTTCCATCCAGGTGTAAAAGTCTGCAGTAGGACCTGCCATATAAGTTGGACAGCCAAATACCACACCTGCACTCTCTTTTACAAATTCTGCATCAATCTCAGAAAAATGGAATGCCTTTGCCTCTACTCCTTCCAGACTGTTCATCCCCTCTGCCATATAGTTGGCTACGGTTGCGGTATTTTTTGTTTTTGAATCATAGATCACTGCTAATTTCATCATTTTAAATCTCCCTTCTCTTTATGTTTCTTTATGATCTGGTCTGTGATCTCATACAGCTTTTCAGATCCTTCTTTGGTACGTTTCTGACGGCCATATACCTGCTTAGCGCTCACTCCATGTTCTCTCCAGTCCCCTCCGCCATTGCTGTTGTTCAGCATCAGCGGCTGAAGATTATCCATTGCATGGGCAAACTTAGCTTCCGGTGTTTTGCTTTCCTCAAATTCGTCAAAAATAGCCGACAGTTCCTTTTTCTGGTCTTCCGGAAGCAGAGAATAGATCCGTTCCTTTGCTGCTTCTTCTCTTTCTTTCTGGGTCTTTTTGCCTTCTTCATCATAGGCATACGTATCCCCGGCATCAATCTCCACTACATCATGGATCAGGCACATAAGCATCACTCTGGTAATATCTATCGGCTCATTGGAATATTCCCGCAAAAGGTATGCCATGATCGCCATATGCCATGCATGCTCCGCATCATTTTCATTTCTTCCATGACCAGATAAGTGGGTCTGACGAAAGATATTTTTCTCTTTATCAATCTCCAGGGCAAAATCCATCTGTTTTTTCAGACGTTCATCCATAACAAAATCTTTTCCTCTCTTTTCTGTTTTTACCAACTTAAGGAAGTCCTCTTCTGATAAACTGTACATTAAACTTACAGAGACAATCCACCTCTCGCTCTTGCCTTTCTGTCACTGATAGACTGTACTACAGGTACCAGGAAGATAGCAACAATACCCCCTGCGAAACCATTATTATACAGATTCATGCCCCCGTATACAATTCCCACATTTAAAGCAACTGAAGAATGGAGATAACCTGCAATGATTCCTACAATAGGGCCAAATTTTCCCGCCACCGGTGCCAGCGTAGTTGAAAATAGCAGCGCCAGAATCGGGGAAGGCTGGTTAATGGCCCATGTCTTGGTAAAACTTGCAAGATAAACACCAAACATAATAGGTGCAATATTTCTTAAATGCTTTCCTGTGGAACTAAAACCTACAATCGTGAAAATACCGCAGATAGTCGGGCCATTCAGATCCCCCTTCACTGCCAGAACAAATAATGTAGCAAACAAACCGTTAATACCCATATTAAATACGGTAGTTGCCCCGCCTTCGTCTTTCAGATAATCTGTACCTGCGATTCCCGTTGTTTTCAGAACCCGACGGTAAGATTCCAAAATGGTCTTTCCTCTTACTGCAACCGCTGAAGCAATCATAAATCCAAACAAAGACAATAAAATCACTGCAAACAACGTATTATTCCCAACGGACCAGATCAGACGGGACTCTACTTTGATTCCAAAAGATTTTGCCAATGACACTACCACTGTTGCAATGATACCTGCGCCAAAACCCACATTATACAGAGAATATCCCTGATGAGCATAATGTACATGAGTACACAACGGCGGCAGCACAAAGCCAATGCCAAGTCCTAAAAGCAGTGACAGCATAAGACAGACTGGAAGGGGAAATTTCCCAATATGCATCATCTGAGTCATGATCGGCGAAAGACTGGTGCCATACAAACCAACGTACAGATATCGTTTTAAAGAAGTACCATGATATTTTGAATACAATACAACACCTGCCATAATCGCCCAGATGTTGACAATGTTCTTTCCAAAAAGAGAAAAACCAAACATCAGGCAGCTGGATGTAATGGTATGTCCGTCCATCTCCTTTCCTGAAAAGTAGATCAGAGCAATGCTGAGCAATGTGGTAAGACCGGCATTGATCAGCGCAGCTCCAAGCCCTCCTACAGCAAAATAGTCCGTGATCAGCACGTCCGGCTCCCGCACAATACGTATGATGCCCGGAATGATCTCGTTAAGCGGCTGAAGAAATAAACCAATAACAATGAAATATAACGGGATCAGGGACAGTACAAAAAACTTTTCTCTTCTTTTAAGAGAACGCAATTCTTTAAAGGGTGCAAAGTATCGTTTCAAAAAGTACTCCTTTTTATATCAATGGTATTGTCATTCAGTGTTGTGGCTTCTCCTATATCAGACAGGCGCTCATGATTTAATGCGTTTACCTGAAGCCGCTGGCCTGTAATAGCCGAACTGTAGACTCCAGAAGCTGCTGCTGTTTTTCTGGCGATCTGATCTGTAAATAATGCCTTAAATTCTACCTCCGCCAGGTCATTCCAGGCGATGATCCTGTCTCCATCCTTTATCCCCAGTTCAGCCCCGTCTTCCGGATGGAGCATCAAAGATGCCGGACCTCTGCTTTCTATCAGATCTTCTCTTTCTAAAAAGATGGAATTTAAAGTATGGCTGTCAGGCACTGAGATCAGATGATAGGGATATGTACCTCCGTAACATGGCATATAATGGGGGACCGGCTCTTTCTGGGTCTCATTTACGATCATGAATTTTCCAGAAGGCGTTTTAAAATCACAGTGATCTGCAAAATCTGCTGAAACAGTACCGCCTTCTTTTAAAATCTCCCATTGTTCTTTCGTAAGCCGTGCTAAATCCTTTCCCGGATGGGAAAGCAGATCTTCTAATGCATCTTCCGCTGTCTGTTTAAAGTAATCTTCTTTCAATCCCAGCTTCCCGGCTAAGAAGCAAAAAGTATCCCAGTTGCTCTTGCATTGTCCCGGTGGATCAATGATCTTGTTTGACACAGCAAAGGTACCGTATCCGTATGCCTTATAACAGTCTGTCTGTTCTACAGAAAAGGCTGCCGGCAATATGATATCTGCGTAAAGAGCTGTATCTGTCATAAAACGCTCATGAACTACAGTAAACAGGTCATCCCTTTCTATGCCTTTTAAAATACCGGTCTGGTCACATACAGAGTTCACTGGATTACCTGCATAAACATACAGTGCCCTGATCTTTTCTTTCCCTTCTGCATTTAAAGCAGATGAAAGCTGATTAATATTTACGATCCGTGCCGGACTTTTCCTGAAATCCGGTCTCGTAATCCGCTTTGTATCCACAAAATCACCCAGATTGTGGTCGCAGCCGCAGATACCGCCTCCCGGGTGCTTCCAGGCTCCTGTAAAAGCAGAAAGGATGGTGATCAGCCGCACCGTCATTCCACCATTTCTATAACGGGACAGACCGCTTCCCAGTACGATGGCAGGTGCTTTTGCTCTTCCATAAGCAGCGGCCAGTTCTTCAATCATTGCTGCAGGGATCCCTGTAATTTCCTGTGCCCACTGGGGAGTGGACTTTTTGATCTCAGGCAAAAACTGTTCATATCCTTCTGACTGGTTCCTTAAAAAATCCTCGTCTTCCAGATGCTCCCGCCAGAGAACATGCATCATGGCAAGTGCCAGTGCCCCGTCCGTTCCGGGACGGATATACACAGCCTGATCACAGTAAGAAGCACTGTCTCTGCCGCAGGCTTCAATAAGGATCACTTTTTTTCCTTCTTTTCTTTTTCTGGCAAGAAGCGGCAATATCTGCAGTCTGGTAGCCTTAATATTGCTCCCCCAGATAAGAAAGAAATCACTGTCTTCCAATTCTCTTGGATCCAGACAACCTGTTTTTCCTGCCACAGCGCTGTAACCGGCTCCTTTGGCAGAAGCACAAAGCGTCATTACCAGGGAACAGGCGCCTAAACGGTTAAAAAATGCTTCCCCGCACTTTCTCTGGATCACGCCCATAACCCCGGAATAGACAACGGGAAGGATAGCCTGAGGGCCATCCTCCCTGATAATTTTCAGAAAACGTTCTGCGATCTCATCTCCTGCTTCTTCCCAGGTAACAGGCATAAACTGCCCGCTTCCCTTTTTACCGGTACGGCGAAGAGGGGTAAGGATCCTTTTTTCACTGTTTACGGATGTTTCGTAATTTTGCATCTTCCGGCAGATCAGACCTTGATTAGCCGGATGCGTCTTATCTCCTCTGACGCTTAAGATCTCTTTTCCATCGGTCTCTGCCAGCAGTCCACAGGATGTGGGGCAGTCATAAGGGCAGATGGTTTTCTGAATATAGGTCATGGCATTTCTCCTACAGCATGTGCTTTCTTAAATATGCTCCGTCTTCTGCTGCCAGATAAGCTGGTGCAATATCAAATACAGTCTTGCAGCCTGTCTGTCCTTCGTTTCTTAAACGATAAGCTGCTCTTGCATAAGCTGCCAATACAGAAGAAGTAAATTCAGGGTTGGAATCCAGCTTTAAGCTGTACTCGATCACATGAGAGTTTTCATCATTCCATCCTGTCTTTCCTGTACGGATCACAAAACCGCCATGTGGGATACCTGCATGGTCTCTTAACAGCTCTTCTTCGCTGATAAAATGTACCGTGGTATCATAATCAGCAAAATAATTTGGCATGGTAACGATCTCTTCTTCGATCTTCTTAAGATCTGCTCCCTCTTCTGCCACTACAAAGCACTCTCTGGTGTGCTTCTGTCTGGTAGTCAGTTCCGGCTGGCTTCCGCTTCTTACTGCCTCTAAGGCACTTTCTACCGGAATAGTATACTGTCTTGCATCCTTAACACCTGCAATACGTCTGATTGCATCAGAATGTCCCTGGCTTACTCCCTTGCCCCAGAATGTATAATCTTTTCCTCCTGGAAGGATGGCATTTGCATACAGACGGTTTAAAGAGAACATACCTGGATCCCAGCCTACAGAGATCAGTCCGATATGACCACTTTCTTTTGCCGCTTTATCTACTGCTTCAAAATGCTCTGGGATTCTTGCGTGAGTATCGAAGCTGTCAATTACATTAAAATATTTTGCCATTTCCGGAGTCTGTTTTGGAAGGTCTGTGGCACTGCCGCCGCAGATGATCAGAACATCGATCTCATCTTTCATAGCAGGCGCATCTGCTACTGAATATACCTTTGCCCCTTCTGTAAGAATAGAAAGACTGGCAGGATCTCTTCTTGTGAAAACTGCCTTCAGTTCCATATCTGGATTGTGCTTAACAGCGCACTCTACTCCTTTTCCAAGATTGCCGTAACCTAAAATGCCGATTCTGATTGTCATGTTTGTACTTCCTTTCTGTCATTTGGCCCTTTTATCAACAAAAATCAGGTTCCAAGATCAAACTCCTTTCTGCAGGCAGAACTGCATCAGATTTCAGACCATTTGACCTTGGTACTCTCAAAAATTATACTATATTGCTAAAATGTTGGCAAGAAAAAAAGGCATCGGGGGGTGAAGTTCCCGGATGCCTTTTAAATAATTCTTCTGCTTTTATACGTATCCAAGCAGTCCCGGCAGCCACAATGACAATGCAGGAACATAGGATACAAACATCAGTACGATAAAGATCGCCCCAAAATAATACAACAGCGGCTGGATCACCTGTTCGATCCTTGTTTTTCCTACCTTAACACCTACAAACAAGGTAGTTCCTACCGGCGGCGTAATGGTTCCGATACAGAGATTGAAGATCATCATAATACCAAAGTGAATGGTATTCATTCCCAGAGCCTGGCAGATCGGAAGGAAAATAGGAGTAAAGATCAGGCATGCCGGTGTCATATCCATAAAGGTTCCTACGATGAGAAGCAGGATGTTAATGATAAATAAGATCACATAACGGTTATTGCTGATTCCAAGCATGCCTTCACTGACTGCTGTAGGGATACCGGTGAAAGCCATGACCCAGCTCATAATGCTGGATACACCGATCAGGAAAATAATAATGCCTGTCATTTCCGCGCTGTCAAGGAAGATCTTTGGCAGTTCTGATGGTTTAATGGATTTGTAGAAGAAAATTGCCAATACCATGCTGTATACAACTGCAACTACGCTTCCTTCTGTTGCTGTAAATACACCTGAGATAATTCCGCCAATTACTACGATGATCATAAACAGACACGGGATCGCCTGTAAAAATACTTTTACTTTTTCAGATGCTGTATATTTCTTCGTACTGCGATATCCTTTTTTCTTTGCAAAAACGTAGATCACTACCATACATGCAAGTCCCCAGAGGATACCGGGAATATAACCTGCCATAAAAAGGGCTGCTACTGAGGTTCCACCGCTGACCAGTGAAAATGTGATCATAACGTTGCTTGGCGGGATCAGAAGACCAGTAGGGGCTGTGGCAATATTTGCAGCAGCAGAGAAATCACGGTCATAGCCTTCTTCCTCTTCAATAGGTCCGATAATAGATCCCATAGCAGAAGCTGCCGCTGTACCAGAACCGGAGATCGCGCCAAAAAGCATATTTGCCACTGCGTTGGTATGAGCAAGGGCACCTGGAATATTACCGGTAAACAGTTTTGCAAAATTGATCAGGCGGATCGCAATACCGCCTTTGTTCATCAGATTTCCAGCCAGAATGAAGAAAGGAATTGCAAGAAGGCTGAATACAGAGATACCGGAAAAAATTCTCTGGGCACCAGTCAGTACACTTGCGCCCATATTTAAAACAGGCAAGATAGCGCAGATAGAAGAAACCGCCAGCGCTACTGCAATGGGTACACCTGCGATCAGCATGATCGCCAGCAATACAAAGATAATAAGTCCGCAAAGTCCTGCGATTGTCATACTCTCACCTCCCCGGCTTCTTTGAACTCATGATGAAACATTTCAGCTGCGTTCATAGCCGCAAATATCATAATAAGGATGCCGCTTACAGGAAGGATCACATAAATATATCCCATTGGCACACGTAAAGATGCTGTTGTCTGGATCATTGTCAGCTTTGTAATGGAACAGCCGCCGTATACCATAACAACTGCCGCAAAGCTAAAGGATAACAGGTCAATGGCGATCTCCAGATATTTTCTGAAATTTCCTGTCAGTTTATCTGCCATAAATCCCATTCTCATATGGTCTCTTTTGCCGAAAACATAGGCAGATGCCAGAAGGGACATCCAGGTAAAGGAATAGGTTAAAAGTTCTTCTGATACAGTACTTGGACGGTTAAAGAAATACCTTGTGATGATCTGATAACTTCCTACTGCCGTCATCAGCATAAACAGAACTATGATCAGATACCCCAGCACTTTCATCATGGATCTTCTTACTTTCCGTATTGTTTCCATTACTTGCCTTCCTTTCCGGCTACCGCCTCATTTGCTTCCTTGATATGTTCATAAACATCTGCGATCTTCGGATTCTCTGCCAGCATTTTCTCATGAAGGGGAAGAACCTTTTGTTTAAATGCATTTACATCCACATCAATAAATTCCACACCCATATCTTCAGCTGCGATCTTTTTAGCCTCAGCAATGCTCTTATCCCACTCTTCTAACTCTACTTCTGTGGATTTTTCTGCTGCTTCTTTAAAAATCTGATATTCCTCCGGACTTAAGCTGTTTAAAAACTTCAGGTTTGCAACCAGCATATCCGGTACCATCTGGTGTTTATTATATGTATAGTACTTGGCCACTTCGCCGTGCTTATTGTTTGTCAGTGCCAGCTCATTATTTTCTGCTCCGTCGATCACGCCCTGCTGGATCGCTGTATAAACTTCTCCAAAACTCATAGGCGCTGCTGCTGCGCCAAAAGCATTTGCCATGGCAACACTGGCCGGACTCTGCTGTACACGGATTTTCTTGCCTTTCAGGTCATCGGGTGTATAGATCGGTGTTTTTGCATAAAAGTTTCTGGTTCCTGCATTGTACCAGGTAACTACACGGAAACCTGCTTCATCTGTAGATTCATACACTTTTTCCATGTAATCCGAATCTTCCATTACGGACTTATAAACTTCTTCTGAATCAAAAAGATATGGCATACTGAAAATCTCGTACACACTGGCAAATGTCTCCAGATTCGCGGTACCTGCCACAACAAAATCAATGGCTCCTGTCTGTGTCAGCTCAATTGCTTTCTGTGCTGATCCTAACAGTTCATTTGGAAAGATCTGGACTTCGTACTTATCTCCCAGCCGCTCTTCCACATATTCCTTAAATGCCAGAAGCCCCAGATGCTCTGGATGTGTTTCAGACTGTGCATGGGAAATACGCACAATACGCTTACCGCCGCCTGCAGAACAACCGGAAAGCGCCAGCGCCGTTATACCGGCTGCTGCAAGGAAAACCGCTTTTTTCATGATCCCTTTCATAAAAATATCCCTCTCTTCTTTATACTAAATTAGGTTCTGTCACAGATCATTTCACTTGTTGAATCTGCCTTCAACAAGGTTTTATGATCCTGATCTGTTAGAACTTATGCACTAAGTATAGTAAAAAAAGAAAGGGATTTCTCTGGACAATTTTTTCCTTTTGCAGGACTATTTTGTCTTTTTATTAAATTGTATTAGCAACTTTTTAGCGTATTTTTTATTGCGTCTTAACACCCTGTTTTTCAGCTTTCTACACCTGCTTTTTTACAGACATCACTAAGACAGCAATGGCCGCAGTCAGGCTTTGTCCTGGCACTGCACACAGCTCTTCCGTGATACACCAGACGGTGGCAGAAATCGCTTCCTTCCTGGGGCGGGATCAGTTTCCAAAGCTCCATTTCCACCTTTTTCGGGTCTTTTATGCCATCCACCAGTCCTATGCGGTTGACCAGGCGGATACAATGGGTATCTGTTACGATGGCCGGCTTTCCAAATACATCACCCATGATCAGATTGGCACTTTTGCGGCCGACTCCCGGCAGTTTTAACAGAGCATTAAAATCATCGGGCACGTTTCCATTATAATCCTCTTTCAGCCGGGTCATGCAGGCTTTGATATCTCTTGCCTTGCTGTGTCCCAGTCCGCATGGTTTTACAATGGCCTCGATCTCTTCTAACGGTGCATCTGCCAGGGAATTTACGTCTGGAAACTTTTTATACAGATCTTCCACCACCACATTGACTCTGGCATCCGTACACTGTGCAGCCAGCCGCACACTGACTAACAGTTTCCATGCCTGGTTATAATCTAAAGTGCAGCCTGCATCCGGATATTTTTTTTTCAGCCGGTCAATCACAACCAGTGCCAGTTCTTCTTTTGTCATCACTTTTCTCCTGCTATTTTTAATAATGTTCTTTCGGAATCTTTTATGTACCCGCTTCTGCAGTTACTTTTCCTCTTATGCTTTTCCGGAAATATGCTCCCAGGTACTTTCCGGTACAAGATCACGGATCTGTTCTAACTTTCCTTCCTTTACAGCCTGACGCACACGGGAAGCACTGATTGCTTCTCCACTCTGCTCTTTTCTGGGGATCTCTGTTACTTCAATGCCAAGACCAGGAAGGATCTCTTTCATAGTCACATTGTAGCAGTCTGTAACAGCACAATTGGGCTCTGTTCCTACAAAGCGCTTTGTAATGTGCAGTTTTGGCGCGATCCGTTTGCCAAATAATTCCAGATCCAGACGGCAGTTTGCCTTTCCTGCCTCTGTTTTTTCCTTCATAAAATAAGTTGGAAACGTAGCCGCGGAAATAATATAATCAGAAGTATGATGTAAGATCACACGGTCCAGATCCTTTACTCCCTCTTTTACCATTTCATAGCGCTCCGTGGCACTGTAAAAGGTGCGCTTATCAGAAAGCACAAACAGATGGAGATAGTCACACTGTTTTAAGGCTGTTTCGATCAGATAACGGTGTCCTAAGGTAAATGGATTACAGTTTGCTACAATGGCGCCGATCACTTTTCCTTCTTTTAAAGCATCCTGCGGGCTTTCCGCCTTCACTTTTTCCATAAAATCTGTAAAACCGGTCTTTTTATTTTCCATAAACAGAACTCTGTCTGTCTTTAAAATAGTATAAAATCCCAGGTCTTCAAACATGGCCTGATTTTTCGGTTTTGTATACATTAATAAATGGCTTCTGCCCTTTTCAAACTCATACTGGGTCAGGTGGGAAATAATGGTTCCGGACAGTCCTTCTCCCTGATGATCAGGGGAAATAGCAATGCATTTTAAAACATTTTCCTCTACAGAACCGGCTGCAATAATACGGTAATCCTCATCCTCCAGGCAGATACTGTATTCAATTCCTGTATCATAATCTAAGTCCATGGATTTTAAAAATTCTTTTAAACGTTCCAGGTCATAACCTTTTAACGGTCTTCCTTCCAGCATAATATCTCTCCTTGCAATCTCAAACTCTGTTATTTTAACTACAACATCCCATCCAAAGGTGGTGGAACTATTCAGCTTTCTTTCCCCAGGTTTTATATGTCTTTAAAAGCAGAGGTGTCTCTGCAACCAGCATTCCGATCCAGCCGGCCAGATAAGAGTATGGCAGTGCTTCAATTCCCATTTTCCAGATCAGTACTAATGGTGCAGCTGCCAGAACACGCAGTGCCATATTAATGAAGCTGCTTATTAATGTGATCTTCAGATCACCGATTCCACGGAAGAAGCCCTGAATACCATTTGTAAGCGCCGGAAGCAGATACATCACTGAGATCAGATGAAGATAGGTAACGCCATGTCCAATTACCTCTTCATCCTTTACAAACATCATCATAAGAGGTCTTGCAAGGGCAAAGCAGACAATAAAGATCAGGATGCCATAGATTGTTTCCAATACAATACCGCAGCGAAATCCCTCTTTCATACGGTCGATCTTGCCTGCGCCTTTATTCTGTGCCATAAGGGCAGTCATGGCATGGGCTATATTCTGTTCCGGAGTATAGGCAAAATCGTCAATACGGTTGACTACCGCAAATGCGGCTGATACCGATACGCCCATGGTATTTACAATGGCCTGGATACCAATCTTTCCTAACTGCACAGTAGCCTGCTGCATAGCAGATGCCCATCCAAAAGCAATGGTCTTCTTTAAAAGGCTGCTGTCAAATACAAGCCATTTTTTACCCATACGCAGCAAGGGCACCTTTTTCTGAATATAGATCACACAGAAAAGGCTGCAGAGAGCCTCACTTAAAACAGTAGAAATGGCACAGCCACGGCTTCCATCCTTTAATACGATAACAAAAAACAAATCACCAAACACATTTAACACAGCACTGATGATCAAAAAATACAATGGGGAATTGCTGTCTCCCAGCGCTCTTAAGGTGCTTGAAAAGAAGTTATATAAAAATGTAAACATCAGTCCCCAGAATATGATCCGCAGATATTCTGCCGTCAGATCCATAATGGACGGATCTACCTGGATCAGCTTTAACATAGGCACTGCAAATATGATGCAGAGCACTGTCAACGTAACAGAAAAGATCACGCCGGAGATCATGGTAGTACTGATCTGGCGGTGCAAAGTATCATAATCTTTTGCTCCATACTGCATTCCCATTAAGATAGCAGCGCCCATGCACAGACCATTTAAGAATAAGATCATAAGTGTTGTAATGGGGTTGCAGATACCAACAGCAGCCAGCGCTTCTTTTCCTACAAAATGACCTACGATAATGCTGTCTACTGCATTGTAAGTAAGCTGGAACAGATTTCCCAAAACCAGGGGAATGGTAAATTTCACCAGAATGGGCATGATTTTTCCAGTTGTCAGATCTTTTGTCATAATCCCTTATCTCCTTGCTTTTTCACAGTCTCTAAAAAAGGACCTGATCTTAATATTAGGCGGATTTGAATGGAAAGTCAACACCAGAGCGTGTTTGAAAAATACTTTCTGCAAAATTGGGCGTGCAGATTGCGGAAATGATTTTTCAAACACGTTCTAAGGATTTCAAAATCAGCAAACAGGCCGCTGGTGTATTTTCCATATCCATGGCAGATCAAAAGAGCTGAAGCAAGGATCAGCCTGCTGCAGCTCTTTCATGGGGGATTTGAATCTCAAATTTATCTATTATTGTGTGATTATAATGGAATAATTCCTACAACTACACCGACAAGCATACAGATGATACTGAAGGCCCATACCCACAGGAAGCTGTTTTTGATATGGTCTTTGATATCTACATCTGCAAGACCTACGCCTAACAAAGTTGCAGGTACCATTGGGCTGATGAAGGTTGCACAGTTACGGCAGACAACCATAGCAACTGCGATCGGCATTGCACTAACACCAAATCCTTCGCCGATACCGATCATTACAGGAAGCATTCCGTAGAAGTAGCTGTCTGTATCGAAAGCCAGTGCTAACGGTACGCTTAAGATACCAATTACTAATGGCAGATGCTGTCCAAGTGCTGCAGGTAAGATGCTGCTGATCAGGTTTGACATACAGGTGATAACACTGTTGATGCCTTCAATATCCTTAACCAGGATACCCATTAATACAGCTGCGCCCATTAAGGTAGAACACATCATCAGAGCAGGACCTGCGTGAAGGTTAATGATCTTCTTCTGCATCTTTGCGCCTGGGTAGTTTACCAGGATAGCAATTGCTACACCAACCATGAAAGGAACGTAGCTTGGGAAGATATCCTTAATTAATAATGCGATAACTGCGATAGTTAAAATAATGTTGAATACAAACAGCTTTGGACGAGCCAGTTCATTGTTTGCAGATTCAGCTGCTGCAGCCGCTTCTTCTGTGCTGTTTAAATGAGCTGCTTCCTGTGCCAGCTTACCATTTAAGCCAGCGCCTCTCTTCTGCTCAATGATACCATTTAATACTGCTACTACTAATGCCAGAACAATACCACATGCCTGGATCGGCAGAATGGTCTGCCATAAGGAACCTGCCTCAATACCAAGAACAGTTGCTGCTCTCATGGTAGGACCAGCCCATGGCATCAGGTTTAAAACGCCCATGGCGATAACGGAAATACGAAGTAATGTTGCCGGACGCATATGCATCTTTTTGTAAACCGGAAGCATAGCCGGAACTACGATACAGAAAGTGGAAGCACCGCCGCCGTCCAGATGTCCAATCAAGGCAATGATACAGGTCATAACACAGACACCGATGACATTGTCCTTTACTAACAGCATCAGCTTTCCAATAATTACATCAAACATTCCTGCATCTGTCATAATACCGAAATACAGAACGCTGAATACAAACAGTGCCGCTGTGGGACCTGTACTGGAAAAACCGCTCTTGATCAGTTTTCCAATGTTTTCCCATGAATAATAACCGCCAAATACAAGAATGGCTCCCAGGATCATAGGGAAGATAATGAATGCAATGCTGGGAAGGGTTTTGCTCTTAAAAAGCGTTACAACGATAGCAACGATACAAGCAAAACCAAGAAGACCTACTACAACCTCTGACATACTCTTGTTCTCCTTTTTCTTAATCTGCACTTTTAAGTGCCCTGATTTACTTTCTGAACTGAGTATACAAAGGCAACCTTACAGACGTAAGGGATTTATCTTAAAGTTTGTTAAGGTTTGTATTAATCTTCGTACATAAATAACATCAAAAAAGGACTGCTCTTTTGACAGTCCTCATAAATTGATCATTATAAAGTTTACGGCAAAAACCTGTATCCCATCCCCCGCACAGTAATGATATGCTCCGGCTTCTGTCGATCTGTTTCGATCTTGCTGCGCAGACGGTTAATATAAACCATAATCGCATTATCATCAATGGCAACTGTGGTGCCCCACACCTGCTCATAGATCATATCTTTTGTATATACCTGACCTGGGTGCTTGATAAACAATAGCAGCAGTGCACTTTCCTTAGATGACAGGATCAGTTCTTCCCCGTCTTTATAGAAACGCATAGTAGAGCTTTCATAGCTGAAAGGCCCGCACTGGATCACATCTGAATGGTTACCCATATTTTTTGTACGGCGGATCAGCGCCTTTACCTTGGCGCCAAGAACCAATGGCCTGAATGGCTTTGTAATATAGTCGTCCGCGCCAATAGAAAGTCCATATAAAGAGTCGTAATCCTCATTTCGGCCGCTGACGATCATTACCGGTGTCTGGATCCCATTTGCCCGGAGTTCTTTGATCACATCAAAGCCTTCCATATCCCCTAACATGATATCCATAAGGATCACATCGTATGTATGGTGCTTCAGCAGTTCTAAGGCTTCTCTTCCGCTTCCCGCTGTTTCTGTATCAAGTTCATTGCTGTGCATTACTTTTTCCAGTAATTTACAAATGGAAATGTCATCGTCAACGATCAGTACTTTATCTGCCATGGTTTCTTTTTCCCGTCTTATCTTGTTGTTTGTTTCGTGAATTACCATAAAACTTTTGCATATATGCGCTTAATTCATTATAATATTACCAAAGAAGCAAGTCAACCAGAAAGGACATAACATCATATATGGAAAATACGGAACATTCAGCATCAAAGGGATCTGCATTTGCGGAACACATAAGGAAAAACAGCCGTTTTTACCTGGTCACCCTGTTTTTAACTGTCATTATCCTGGCGCTTATATGTATTGGAAATGGCATCTGGAATGAATACCGCAATTCTGCTGTGCAAAACCAGAAGAACCAGATGCTCTTAGCAGTAGAAAGTCTCTCCGGCCGCCTGGAAGAGACCATCAGCGAATATGCAGCTGATATAAGAAGTCTGTGGAACTGCAGCCATTCTCTGGATGAAAATGAACGGGAAGCACTGTGGGATACCTATGTGGAAGAACATGGACCTGTGGTCCAGGATATTATCATTAAGAAAAAAGGTGAGACGATCTTAACCGCCGGTACAAATGATGAACCGGAAGAGATTCTCTCTGAATCCAGGATCGATGGCCAGATGTGTTTCCGACTGGTAAAAATTGGAAATGAAAATCATTATCTTATGCTTTACTATGAAACAGATACTGGCGAGACCATTTCCATGATTTTAAACGGAATGGCTTATTATGACAGAACCATGCGTCCTTTAAATGTAGGGACCAACGGTTATTTTGTATTAAAAGACCGCAACGGCATCGTGCTGATGCATCCCCAAGCTAAGCAATGGGGCATCGATGTGATCCATGGACGTGAAAAAATGTTCCCAGGAAAAAATCTCACCAGTTTAAATGCCATGATCGAGCGTCAGAAGCAGGGACTGACTGCTGTGGATGAATATTATTCTTACTGGTGGACAAAGCCGGGAGCGCCAGGTGTGGAAAAAGTCAGCGCCTATACTCCTGCTTATATTGGAGATGATTTTATCATTGTCAGTGCAGTTATGGACTACAGTGATATGTATGTGCCTCTGGAAAAAGGTGCTTTTAAACTGCTCCTTGTTTTCACCGGTGTTCTTTTTACCATCCTTGCTGCTTCTTCCTACATTTTCCATTTGATGTTAAAGAGCAGAAAAGACCACCAGCAGATCACCTATTTAACAGAATTAAACGGTATTTTAGAGCAGATGCACCAAAGTGAGGAAACAATTGCTCATCAGCAGCGCCTGCAGATCATGGGAACTATGACCGGCGGTATTGCCCACGAATTTAACAACCTGCTGACACCGATCATGGGATATGCGGAATTTCTCATGATGGACCTGCCGGAAGACTCTGACAACTATGACAGTGCAAAAGAGATCTACGATGCCTCTGTAAAGGCAAAGGAGATCATCCAGCAAATCTCTTCCCTCAGCCGTAAAAATATGGAAACGGCCTTTAAGACACTGGATGTGGACCGTATGATCAAACGTGCCTTAAAAATGGTCCGTTCTGTATGCCCGGATAATATTGAACTGAAAGAAAATATCAGTCTTCCGGGAGTTACCATTGTAGGAAATGAAACACAGCTGAACCAGGTCATTTTAAATATCGGTGTCAATGCCATCCACGCCATTGGACATGAAAAGGGTGAAATATCTTTCTCCGCCAAACTTCTAAGTAAAGCAGAACTTGACCCGGAACTTCCTATAAGAAAAGAGGGAACCTGGGATCAGTTTATACGTATTGATATAAAAGATAATGGCTGCGGCATGAGCCCGGACGTGTTAAAACAGATCTTTGATCCTTTCTTTACTACCAAAAAAGGTGGAAAAGGAACAGGACTTGGACTTGCCCTTACAGAACAGATCGTCACCTCTCACCGAGGTATTGTAAACGCAGAAAGTACCCCAGGTATAGGATCTGTCTTCCACCTGTATTTCCCGGCGTCTGTACCTGATAAAAAGAGTCATTTTGAACCAGCTGTTCAGGACGCCCTGGATATCGTGAGAAAAATTCTCTCTGAACAGCTTGGAGAAAAAATCTCATTATTGATCGTAGATGACAATCCTAAAGTACTCCGCCTGTTAGAGCGCAATTTTTCTAAACGGGATATACAGGTGACCTGTGCCATGAATTTTAAAGAAGCCGACCAGAAACTTAAAAATAATCATTTTGACGCATTGGCCATCGAACAGTTTATAGAAGGAAATTCTGCTGTGGATTTCTGTATGTCTGTGAAAAACAGATACAGCGGAATGCTCCGCCTGATCATGGCTGACCAGGTTGACCGTGAGCTTGCAGAAGCAAAGGAAAAGAATATTATCGACAACTACATGATCAAACCTGTATCGGATCTGGATATTTTAAAGGAACTGGGAATAGATTGATAATAGATTGACAAAAAAACGTTTCTTTTCTAGCGGCTGTTTTGTAAAAAATACCAGTGATTTACCTCAGTATTTTTATTATGATGAAAATACAGAAAACAGTAAAAATGAGGAGGTAACTATATGCTGGATTTTGATGTAGCAAAAGGGGATTACTCAAAATTACAGGGGATGAATCCATTTAAATCCATTGCGGTTCCAAGACCCATTGGATGGATCTCCACAGTGAGCAAAAACGGGGTTGACAATCTTGCTCCTTACAGCCAGTTCTGTAATGTAGGATTTGATCCGCCTTATGTTATGTTTGCCGCTCAGCCAAGGATCAATCAGTCCAGGAAGGATTCCGTTGTAAATGCCGAGGACATGAGATGCTTTGTTCACAACATGGTTACTTATGACCTGAAAGAAAAAATGAATCTGACCGGTGTCAGCAGTGATCCTGATGTAGATGAATTTGAAGCAGCCGGATTAACAAAACTAGATTCCGTTCTGGTTCCTGCAAAACGTGTAGCTGAATCACCTGTCCAGATGGAATGTGAATACGTCACTACGATCCGTTTGCCTGGAAGTACACCTTCCTGCCACTCTGATATCGTGATCGGCAAAGTATTGATGATCCATATCAACGAAGATTATGTTCTTCCTGACGGCAAATTGGATATCTTGAAACTGCGCCCACTTTCCAGGTTGGGATATGCTGATTATACATCTGTAACAGAATTATTTGAGATGTCCTATAAAAGTATGAAAAAAGATCCTATTCCTGGCAGTATGGGATGGATGAGTCCGGAATCACTCAAAAAGAGCGCAACCAGAGATCTTTAATCAGCGATTTTCTCCTATCTGGTCGTTCTGTCTCTTCGAGATATCTGTACAGTCAGGCGGACTTTCATCCGAGCCAAACGCGCAGATACTAAAAGAGGCTATACAGCCGACGGATGCCAAAAGAGAGACTGCATTCTGCAACAGTCTCTCTTTTTTATATTCTTATTTAACTAAA
>PVML01017053.1_pt1 | contig 127935 bp, 121 predicted proteins | sample 1853371 | NCBI WGS metagenome assembly PVML01 (sample SAMN08533508, study PRJNA380276) | Human gut metagenome, whole genome shotgun sequencing project. | isolation source: participant 1, chromium library | host: Homo sapiens | collected 2017 | reverse complement strand
CTATTCTATATAAAAATATATCTCCAAAGGGGAGCAAGATATGAACTTTCATTTAACCGATCAGCGTAAAAAGAGAATCAACTCTGTACAATCCAAACCGATGAAACATTGTGCAGAGTATAGCGTATAAATGACGCATTTCGATTTCATCGGGAAGCCATAAAGGGGGTTTTATACCCATTTTGAGAAAATGGCTTTCCATGCAGTTATAATGTGTACGAGGCTATGGGCAATGTTTTGTCCATAGCCTTTTGTTTTTGCGTTACTATGTCAAAGGCAGAAGGCAGATACCGTTGTGTATCTTTGCTTTCTGCCTTTTTCTTTTTTTGTATACATAAGAAAGGTTTTTTGAAAATGAGTTTATTAGAAATTACAGGATTAACACATTCTTTTGGTGAAAACCTGCTTTACAAAAATGCAGGATTCACACTGAATAAAGGGGAACACATCGGGATTGTGGGACAAAACGGAACCGGCAAAAGTACCCTGATTAAAATTTGTACAGAGCAGATCATACCTGATAGCGGACGGGTTATCTGGCAGCCAAATATTACGATTGGCTATTTGGATCAGTATGCAGAAATCGACCATACGCTTACCATGAAAGAGTTTTTGAAATCAGCCTTTGCAAAGCTGTTTGAAATAGAAATACAAGTTATGCAGCTATATGAAAAGGCCGCCGATGGAGATATGAAAAATCTGGAACTTGCTGCCTACTATCAAGAGCAGCTTGAAACACATGACTTCTATTCCATTGATACTGCGATCGAGCGCGTTGCAAATGGGCTGGGGCTGCTTGCGATTGGTCTTGACCGCCCTATCATTGAAATGAGTGGCGGCCAGCGAGCAAAAGTGATTTTGGCAAAGCTACTGCTTGAAAAACCAGATGTATTGCTATTAGATGAGCCGACAAATTTTCTTGATAAAAATCATGTTGCATGGCTGGCGGAATACCTATCCTCTTTGGAAAATGCTTTTTTAGTTGTTTCCCATGATTTTGACTTTTTGGATAAAATCGCAAATCGTATCTGCGATATAGATAATGACACAATAACAAAGTATTATGGCACTTATTCTGAATTTCTGCGAAAAAAGACACTGTTGCGGGAAGATTACATTCGTCAATACTCAGCGCAACAAAAGGAAATCAAAAAAACAGAGGAGTTTATTAGGAAAAATATTGCTGGACGAAAAGCAAAAATGGCGAGAGGGCGGCAAAAACAGCTTGATCGAATGGACAAAATGGAGGCTTTGGAACAGAAAGAGATTATTCCTCATTTTGATTTTCCTGTTTTACCGCTGACAAATACGGAGCATCTGCTGGTCAAACATCTGGCAGTTGGTTATCACTATCCAGTTCTATCAGATATTGATTTTAGCATAAAAGGCGGGCAAAAAGTTGTTATCACTGGCTTTAATGGAATTGGGAAATCTACTTTGCTCAAGACATTAATTGGACAAATCCCGTCCATGCAAGGTCACTTCAAATTTTCCGATCAAGTTACCCTTGGATATTTTGAGCAGGACTTAATATGGGACGAACCTGAACAGACACCAATTCAAATTGTTTCCAATGTCCATCCTGATATGGTCATAAAAGATGTTCGCAAACATTTAGCCCGGTGTGGAATTTCCAGTAAGCACGCAATGCAAGCGATTGGAACATTAAGTGGAGGTGAGCAGGCGAAAGTAAAAATGTGTTTGCTAACACTGATTCCCTGCAATTTTCTAATTATGGACGAACCCACAAATCATCTGGATGTTCAGGCAAAGGAAGCATTGAAATCAGCTCTTATGGATTTTGCGGGTACTGTATTGCTCGTATCACATGAAGAAGCATTTTACCGTGATTGGACACAACGGATTATTAACATTGAGAAAAGATAAAAAACAGTGAAAACATTATGAAAACCCCTGCCCGCCTGACGGGAAAAGAAAAAACCGTTGCCGGGTAGGTTGGTTTTGTGCGCTTATTCCACATGTTCTGCGGCGGTTTTGAGAAATCAAGACCGCCGCTTCATTGCGTTTAAGACACAAAAATGATTCTATACATTGAAATCTGGTACGGCGGTAACAGGAGGATGCCGCCATGTCCATTTTACTTTTTCGTAGTTCTAATATCCTGCACCAGCTAAAAAAAAAAAAACGATAAAGAAAAACCGCTGTTGCATGGTTTGTTGGCTTCCATGTAGCAGCGGTTCGTTCTGTGGTTATTCAGTTGATTTTTTCAAAACGCAAGCTGGTATTTTATTTCAGATATGAATTTGAAACCCTTCATAGTTGAATATGCCATTCCCTTGTTTTAATTTCCCTTCATTTGACAAATTATGAAAAGCTGTCTCTATCTTATCAATCATAGTAACTGGAATAGATAAATGATGATGTCCAGGCAAAATTCGTCCTATCTCTAAAGATTGAATTTTTCTAACAGATTTCCAAAATTTTTGCGGGTCTGTTGATGGATAAAAAGCGTCAAGGCAACCTCTATATATCAAATCGCCAGAATACAGATATTTTCTATCCGCTTCATAGAAACAACAATGTCCGGGAGAATGACCGGGCGTATGAATAACTATCAATTTGCGTTTCCCTAAATCAATGCTATCCCCGTCATGTAAAAGCATTTGTGGGATACCTTGAAAAATCTGATATTGGTCTATATTGAAATCTAAAGGAAAATTACATGGCTTACACATAAGACTATGTTTTACTACCTGCAAAGGAATAGGGAATTTGGCTGATAGCCATTCTCTTTCTTCTTCATGGACTGCGATAAACTTAAAATATTTGTGTCCACCGATGTGATCCCAATGAATATGAGTAGTAATTACCATAATAGGCAGTTGCGTTAAGGTATCTACAATTTTTTTGATATTGGAAATACCTAAACCTGTATCAATCAAAACAGCCATTTTCTCTCCACATAGAAGATAACTATGCGTTTCTTCCCAGTGCTTATATTCGCTGATGGCAAATGTATTGCAATCTATTTGTTCAACGGTAAACCAACTATCCATATACTATTCTCACTCCTATCATACCGTTATGAATAAATCATCTCATGCAAAACAATTTCTTCTGCCCGATTATGAATATTATTGCAACGCTGCACCCATTCCATTTGTTGGGCTTGCTTCAATTCCTCCGTCACACCCTCGGCGACCTTCATCTGCTCCATGATGGTGTCTAACCGCTCCTGTGCCTGCTCGTTCAAATCAACCAAATATACCCAGAGATGACCGCTCAGGATCAGATCATTAAAAAGGATCGGACGATGCTCTTTTATGTAGTCCCGGTGCATCCGTCCCCATTTACCAATGGGGCGCTGTTCCTCAGAGGACAAGGTAAGAACCGGAATATACTAATCGCCAATGCGTTCATACCAAATGTATTTCGGTAACAAAGGTATTCCGCAAAGACCGTTTACGCTATATCATTTTTTGAGTAATTCCAATGCCCTGTCCATTGGTACGCAGTCTGCATATCGTTCAGGCCAGAGAAATTCATTATAGTAATGGTAAGCCTGTTCCCTAGTCATGTACTCATTGTCCTGCGTAGAATTTGCATAGGCAGGAACAATCATGTGTAAGCCATGCTCAAAACCAGCCTCTACCGTGGCATTGATACAGAAATCAGTCATAATGCCACAAATCATCACGTCTTTTTCTTCCTTTGCAGTCAGATACTCAAGCAGACCACTCTCTTTTTTGAACGCACTGCATACGGACTTGATAAACCGTTTTTCATCAGGCATCGGTTGAAACTCGGAATAAACCTCAAACTCATCATCCCCGATAGAGAATCCGCTATCAGGTCCATCATCATGCTGTACATAAATAACTTCTATGCCTTGTTCTCGAGCTGCTCCAATCAGCTTTTTGATATTACCAACAAACTTTCTGAACTCATATAAGCGTTCATCCACGATACCATTCTGTGCATCTACAACCAATAAAACCATGAATAATCTCTCCTTTTTGAGCTTTTTGCTTTGATTCAAATAAACTAAATTCGTATATTATAATAGAGCGCAACTTCTGCTTACTCTCCCAGCACCTCGCCCAGTGCCAGAACAGCGTTGCGGACGCACTCCGGGCAGGGGCACAGCGGTGCGCCGTTCTCTATCCCCTTCAGATCCTTGCAGATGGTAGCACCGCACTTTTCCTGAAAGTTTTGCAGCAGCTCCTTGGAAATGCGGGGTGTGCCCTTGCCGTCGGTGACGATGCCCGCCACCATCACAGCGCCGATCAGTGCGCCGCAGGTGCTCTCCATGCAGCCCATGCCGGCGGCATAGCCTGCGCCCAGCTTCATCAGGGTGTCGGCATCCACCGGCAGCTTGTCCTCAAATGCCTTCAGCACCGCCTGTGCACAGTTGCACTGTCCAGCAGCTTTCCATGCGGCAGCCTGTGCCGCCCGTTCTTCGATGTTCATTTTACAGTCCTCTTTCTTTGATGAATCGTAGTTTATTCGACATTATCATAAAATTCCTGTAACACTGCTGCCAATTCCTCCGGAGCTTCTGTGTTTGCTTCATGACCCGCTTTCAGAAGTTCATGGAAGTGGGAATCGCTCAAATAACCGGCAAGTTCCTTTGAGGCTTTTTTATTTGCGTTGTCCTTTTCGCCACAAACGATCAATACAGGACAAGACACCTTACATAACGAATCCCTGAAATCCAATTCTGCCATCGTGCCGCACAAGCTGATCACCTCTGCTTTTTTGAAGCCAAATTGCTTGAACGTTGCATTTGGCATAAAGCGGAACAGCATATTCTGGAATTTCAATAATTTTTCAGTCTTTTTGTATTTTGCCTCTATTAGCACAAGCGCCTTTACTTTGTTCGGATGGTCTATCGCATAATTAAGTGCCAGAACAGCACCCAGAGAGAGCCCACATAAAACGATTTCGTCATTTTCCTTGTCGCACTCTTCTGAGAATGCAGTATACAGCTCCCCATAGGTAGCTGCTTTTCCTTCCAGCATCTCTGCCAGACTCAAGCTGACGCTGCTGTCCGAGACCTTCGTTTCTTTTATTACTCTGTCCCAACTGTCTGGCTTTTGTCCTAGTCCATGCAAGTATAAATATTTCATCTGTTTTTCACCATCGTCGGTTTTCCTTTTTCCCTCATACGTCCTTCTGCTTCTTTTCCAGTGCTTCAACGTGATACCGGGGCTTGCCTTTGCTCTTTTCGCCGTACTCGATGGCCTCTTTGGGGCAATAGCAGATGCACTCTGCCCCGGTCAGCTCGGTCTTACCCAGCCACTCCGACACCACCCGGGGGATGCGCCATGCGTAGGTAGGCGTCACCAGCACCACGTCCCGCCCGGTCTGCACCGGGGCAGTATCCCCTGCCTTGATGCAGGCGTTCAGGTCGTAAAGCAGCATCTCCAGCCCTTCGGCAATGCGCCGTGCCAGATACCGGCTGTTGCCGGTTCCCGTAAAATAAAGTACCATGGCTGCTCCTTCGTTTTTTTGTGGTTTTCAGATGCCTGTCTGCCCGGCAAACTGGAAGTTATCTAATTGCTTTTCCGATGTGTTTGTCTAATCTCCACTGTGGAGCATTCCCGTCGTCTGCCCAATACTCATCCATTGAAACGATTTTATCCTCTTTGGTTTTTATGAAAGACGTGACATGAAAGGAAGCGTTTCTGCCTTTGGGATATACATTTACAACCGTAACGATTAGGTCATTCAGCGTTTCGACTCTTTCAACGCTACCCTCCCAATCACCGGGATATTCACAATTAGCAATAATAAATTCATCAACATTAAATCGTTCATTGGTACAATGCCAGTTTATATAGGCATCGTTCTGAAAATACTTTCTGATTTCAATCTCATTTTGACCGAGCACTGCTTTCCAAAAATCATATATATTCATATTGGTCAGATGTTCCTCCTCAAGTTCCGAGTTGCCGTTCTCCGTATACCATGGTTTCCGCACGCAAAAGACCCGCGGCAAGGCGTGTGCTTACACCTCGCCCGCAAACTTTTTGGCAATGGTGCCGGTCGCTAAAATTCCCCACTTCATAAGTATACCTCCTGGTTTATCACTTTGAACTCAGTATACCATGGTTTTCCCCTGCGGAAAAGATAGCGAAAAACAAAAATGGCCCCGGAGGGCTTGTTGCAGCTCTCCGGGGCCACTTTATGTGCGTTGTGCCTTGGCGCACACGACCGGCGTTTTACTCGATTGCAATCAGATTCGGGTTCTCAGGCAAAGCCTTCGTCTGCTGAGGAGCAGGCAGCTCGACGTGCAGGATGCCATCCTCGAACTTTGCGTGGATGTCTTCCTTCTTCACATCGCCCACGTAGAAACTGCGTGCGCAGGTGCCGGAGAAGGATTCGCGCCGCAGATAGCGGCCCTTCTTATCCTTTTCGTCATTGCTGTGGCTGCGCACTGCCTGAATGGTCAGGTAGCCGTCGTTCAGATCCATCTGAACGTCTTCCTTCTTGCAGCCCGGCAGGTCAACAGCTACTTCGTAGCCGTTGTCCGTCTGTTTGACATCGGTCTTCATCATGTTTGCACCGCGCTTACCAAAGGTATCACGAGCCTCACGGTTCATCATACGTTCCAGTGCAGCGTCATTCCAGAACGGATCGAAGAAATCATCGAACAGGTTTTCATGGAAAACAGTCGGCATAAGCATAAATCATTCCTCCAATCCCGGCGTTCGGGTCGGGGCAAAAAATCTGAAGCGTCCACTCGGAAAGGCTTTCCGGGGAGCCTAGCGGCTCTCCTTTTGCCCTTCCTCCTGAGCACGCCACTGTTATAGCACCGTGCATTAGCAATGTCAAGATATGAGTGCTAATATTCACGAAAAAATAATACTTTTGCAACAATATCTTGTATTTGGCTTTCCCCCATTACCGCAATGCGACAAAAATCAGCACCGGGAGATGGAATCGCATACCGTTTGCTTTCCGGCTTGTCCCGTTTTGGTGCAAAAAACCCAGGATTCAGTTGTTTTCCTGCTGCTTTGTATGATTTTTGCCATCGTTTTGCAGCCGCTTTTCCAGTGCGGACTGCTTGGCAAGAATAGCGTTTACTTTATCGTACAGGTCCTCGATCATGATCTCGGTCTTCAGGTTGACCTTATAGTCATTTTCCGCTCTGCGGCGGTCTTTTTCCTCCTGACGGTTCTGGCTCATCATGATCAACGGTGCCTGAATTGCCGCCACACAGGACAGCACCAGATTCAACAGAATAAACGGATACGGGTCAAACGCCTTGGCAGCCAGCACCGTGTTGACCGCCATCCAAAGGATCAGAACACCGGTAAAGGAAAAGATAAACGCCCAGCTTCCGGCAAATTTTGCAATGGAATCCGCTGCACGCTGCCCCAGCGTATACTTTTCTTTTTCGCTTTCAGGACTGACGGAGATCTTACTGTCTGCCAGCAGATTCAGCACCTCCTCATCGGTCATGTCGTGCCGGATGTCCTTGAGCACTTCTTTTAACAGTTTTCTGTTTTCCTTCATAACGGTCATTCCTCTCTCATGGATGTTCCTGTGTGGTAAACGGGAAGTTTTTACTTCTTCATCGTTGTCGCCCTCAGTATACCACGCTTTTTCCCCACAGAAAAGATTCCGTACACAAAAACAGGCTCCTGCAAGCGTTCAACCACTGGCAGGAGCCCGTTTATTTCTTACAGCTTCGTCATCCACAGACCATGCAGGTTGCAGTAAGCGTAGACCGCCACCGGCTTTTCGCCGCCCAGCTCAAACACCGCCCTGGGTGCCTGCCCGGGGGCGAGGTAGCGGAGCTGTCCGCCGTTTTCGGTCTCCACAAAGAGCCACTGGATGTGGTGTACATCCACCATGGGATGCTCCACCGCACCCACCGTGACTGTGAGGGTGCTGCCGGAAAGCTCTGCCACCGGCAGATGCTTTTCGCCGCTGGCTTCCACGGTGTTGGGGAGCAGTTCCTTCATCTTCTCGCCGCAGCAGACCAGCGGGACCCCTGCGTTGTAGATGGTGGTGACCAGGTTGCCACAGTGCTCACAGATATAAAACTTTGCTTTCATATTAAAATCCTCCATCGGAATGTTGTCGGTGTTTTCTGTGACTATATGATAACATTTCCTAGTTAGATTTTCTGTGACCGGGTCACGCAAGCAGCCTAGTGCTGTGGAAATGCCCTCAGCTTCCCATGGCAATGAGCACCAGCACGACCACCACCGCAATGGCGATGAGGCAGCCGCAGCCGCTGCCGTCTCCCCCGTCGCCGCCATTGTTGTGGTTTCCACCGCCACCGCCGCCGGACAGTTGCATTTGCCTAATAAAATGGACTTAGGTTGTACTTGTCCGCTTTTTGATAGCAATAGTTCCAGAGATGCCAGCGGCAACACTGGCCACTACATGACTGACCAGAACCGCAACCCAAATTCCATTTAGTCCAAAGCCAAGATAGGAAAGTAAGTAGGCCAGGGGCATCCGAACCACAATGTAATAAAAAATCATCAGGAACATACTCTTTGAAGGTTTTCCCATACCGTTAAGGGCACCAAGATAGCAGTTTGTAACCGTATTCAGAATGTACCCGACACTGACAATCAGAAAATAAGTTCCGACAATAGCCGCCACAGCATCGCTCTTGACGAATAGGCCGGAAAGCTGCTTTGAAAACCCGACCACCAAAACAGAAAGAATTACAAGCAGACCACAGCCGTACCCCAATGCACACTTCAAATAATCTTTGGCCCGGTCATAACGTGCGCCGCCGACACATTGTCCGATAATGGTAGTTAAGACCATGTTCAATGCCATCGCCGGATAAAACAGGATGGTTTCCAGTTTCCCTGTTACCCCCATAAGCCGCTATTGCAGTGACGCTATATGTACTAACAAGTGCAGTAAAGAAAGTCGTGCTGATGGCCGGAATACTCTGCTGAATAACCGATGGAATTGCTTTTTGAATGAGTGTCAATACATCATTTTTATCAAACGCAGAGATTTTGAATTCAAACAATTTCTTCTTTTTCAGATAAATCAACATGAACGCCAGACAGATCACTTGAGAAAGCAAGGTAGCAATCGCCGCACCGTGAAATCCGATGAAGTGGATAAAAATAGGATCGAGGATCGCGTTCAAAATTGTTGACACCAGCATGGCTACGGCTTGAAACATAGAATTGCCAAAGCTCCTCAAAACAGCGGTGAAATAAAGATAGAGGTAGACCGCCAAATATCCGAGGATATAGATCGCCAAGTAGCTGTATGCCATATCATAGGTTTCAGCCGGGGTGTTCAGAGCTTTCAAAATTCCCGGAAGAAAAGCCTCAAGCAGAATAGTTACAAGGAGGGAGAAAACTACTGCCACGCAGAACGATGTGGAAATCAAACTCTCTGTTTTTTCCTTGTTCTTTGCGCCAATCGCCTGAGAGATCAAAATTGATACACCATTAGTTGCCCCCATCGCAACAGAGGTTAAGATCAGAATGATAGGAGTGGAATTTGTCAAGGCGGCATAAGCCGTTTCTCCGAGCAAATTTCCGATCCACAGGCTGTCTACAAGGTTATACATCATATTGAGGAACATGGCGGCAATCATGGGGAGAGCCATTGCCATAAGGCAACGCTTTGTATTTCCCCCTATAAAGTCAATTTTAGTTGGCATAATAAACACCCTTTCTTCGATAGATGAATGAACAACATTCACATTAAAGTCAAAATATAAATCGCTTACCGCGACTTTTTGAATGAAAACTATTCATTTGCTTTCCCTTGAAAATCCCCCGCCCCAAAGCGGGGGACTGTTTCAAAGATGAAGTGCAAATATCAGAAATTCACGAATCCTTTTCGATTTATCTTCTTGTGTCAGGTCATCTGCCAACAGGATACCAAGTTGTCCATAGACGCAGAACATCGCAGCGGCCTGAATATCGTCAAACTGGATTTCGCCCTTTTGCCGAGCGCGAAGCAATAGTTTTTCTACAAGCGGAGTCAGTTTTTCGCATACTTTGAGAGAAAGCTGATCGTGAAATTTCTTATTTTCTGCTCCGTGAAAAACAGAATAGTATTTTGTGTCCTTTTGTTCCATAGTGGCAGGCATATCTTCAATGATCTGCCGCAAGGTTTTCTGACTGTCCTTTTCAGAGCCTACAAACTGCTCCACCAGAACATCCGCATATTGTTCAATCGCGCTGTCAAACAGCGCCTCTTTGGACGGAAAATAGCGATAGCATAGACCTTGTGCCACACCGATTGCTTTTGCTATATCTGTAATCGAGGTCTTTTCATATCCATTTTCCCCGAACAATTTGAGTGCAGTATCTAAAATTTCTTGCTTGCGTACTTCCGGCTCCTTTGTAACTCGCATAGTCTGAGCCTCCTTTCTTTTTATAATAGCACGCCCACTCTAAAAAATCAATGAGTGAATATCAATCATTTTTCGCACATAGCAATACAAGCCGTGTTACCAACCTGCTCCCATGATACATTATGAAAAAATGCTGAAAGCATGGAGACGAGTTCGGCTTCAGAGTAAATCTTCACATCTCCTTCTTTACTATGACGCATATAAAAATTCATGATCACGCGACCTACAAAAGGTTGCCAGCAATCTCCCATCAGGAAAGTGCCGCCCGGCTTCAATACTCGGTTTATCTCTCTCAATACATCTTTCGGTGCAGGATAATGATGAAAAGAGTCGTTGCAATACACAACATCAAAGGCGTTGTCCGGGAAAGGGAGTGCCTCGCTGTCCCCCAACAATAGCTTGACTTGTTCCGGTAGTTTCGATTTCGCAACAGCAAGCATTTCCTCTGATAGATCAATGCCGCACAATTCTTTATGGGGATCTTTCTGCAAAATGAGCTTTAGCATTTCACCAGTCCCGCATCCCAAATCGAGGGCAGATTGAAACGGAATGTGCGACAGCTTTTCCAGCAGGACGGGATAAAGAGAGCGGGCGTGCTGGCCCTTAATATCTTTATCATAGGTGGCAGCCTGCTGATTAAATGCAGCTTTCGAGTTTTCTTTTATGGTGTTCATGGTTTGACCTCCTTTCCACCAATTAGTATAGCACCCTTTTTTGAAATGTCAATGAATAATGTTCATTCATTTTTGCTAATTACAAGTAAAAGATTAACTATCGCTTCTCCCCTCTTCTTCAATGCGGATAATCCAGACGATACCCTGTCCCCACCACTGTTTTGATGTACGCCGGATGCCTGGGGTCCTCCTCCAGTTTTCTTCTCAGCCGCCAGATGGTATTCTCCACGGAGTTTGTCCCGTGAAGATATTCCTCTCCCCAGGCGGCCTCATAGAGCTGCGCTTTGGAGAACACCTGCCCTGGTGAACTGGCCATGCAGTAGAGCATGGCATACTCCCCATGAGTGAGTTCCACTTCCCTGCCCGCCATGAGCACCCGGCGGTGCTTATGATGGAGCTCCAGTTCCCCGATGCGCAGCACGGAGGTCGCAGGGGCAGCAACATCGACTACCTCTGCCCTTTTACCCTTCAGCGCGTCCATGACGGCCTTGAACACGCTGCCGTCCGGATCCCTCGCCCGAATGACAATAATCTCCTCCAAGCTGCTCACCTCCCCGGGATTTTCTGCGGCATGATCAGTTTTGCAGAATTGCCGCCGCCTCTTCCTCGCCGAGATGCCCGTATTTCACCATCTGCTGGAGAACATACTGCTGCCGCTGCGCAGCCAGATCTGGGTTCGCCGTCAGCGAGTAGACGGATGGCGCATTGGGGATTCCGGCCAGCAGCGTGGCTTCCTCATCCGTCATGTCCGCAGGCTCCTTCCCAAAGTAGCCCTCGCTGGCGTCCCGGACACAGTAATAGCCGTCGCCAAAGTAAATGGAGTTGACATACAGCTCCAGGATCTCGTCCTTTGAGTAGGTCCGCTCCAGCCGAAAGGCCATGAAAACCTCCGCAGCCTTACGGATAAAACTCCGCTCCTGGGTAAAATACAGGTTCTTGGCAAGCTGCTGAGTGATGGTGCTGCCGCCTTCCCGCAGGCTCCAGGACTTGATGTTGTTCCAGGCAGCTCTGGCGATGGCGATGATGTCGATGCCGCAATGCTGTTCAAAGCGGTGGTCCTCCACTGCCACGACCGCATCAAGATAGATTTCCGGCAGGTCTGCAAGCGCCGTATAGCTGGGATCTGCCTGCACCTCTGCAACCTTGTCCTCCAAGCTCTGCTCCTTGAGTGCGTCACGATACATCAGGTAGCCCAGAACAGCCACCACACTGCCGCACAAAATCCCGGCGGCTACGATCAGCAGAATGATCCGCACCAGTAGTTTTTTCAGTATCCGCATGACGCACCTCACAGTTTACTCGATCTGAATGGACACGCTCCCGGTCACGCCCACGGCCCAGACGCCGAGATAGACGCTTCCACCGCCCACCTCGATGGTGCCGGAGTAATCCCCGCTCTCGGACAGCAGGAGCACCGGTTCCTCCGAGCCGGAGCACAGGAAGATGGCGGCCTCTCCTTCCTCAATATCGAGGGAGCAGGTGAGTTCTACCGTGTTCCCGGCCTCCCGGTTCAGCGTGGTGCCACCGAAGAGCAGTTCCGTACCGGAGAAGTCCTCGTAGTCAGCCGCATAGGTGCCGGTGTAGTCGTCCTCGCCCCGGACACGCTCCCCCTGGAGGGAGCGGTCCGGCGTCAGCGCCCAGGAGCCGGCGGTATCCATCAGCGAACTGTAGGCATCCAGAATGGCGTCCTTCACTGAGTCATCCGTCGCGTCGGCCGCGGCGTCGAGGGCTGCATCTGTCATATCCGCCAGAGCGCCGGCGATCTGATCCGTCCCCTCCGCCAAGCCATTGAGTACCGCGTCCGTCCCATCCGCCACTGATTGCATCATGCTGGAACAGCCGGACAGCAGAAGGGCGCAGAACAGGCCGCAGGTCAGGAGCGGCGCACATCGTTTCCGAGTCTTTCTCATCGTGTTCTCCTCCCTGCCTGCCGACGGCCCCGGCCCTTGGCCTTTTTCGGTTTTACCTGCGCTCCCTTGTTGCTGGGGCGGGACATCAGCAGGAGCACCGCAGTCAAGGCGATGACAGCCCCCATACCCAGAAGGGACAGCGGGATGCTGGGGGCCTCGGTGGCCCCGTTGTATTCCTGCATATCAAAGCCGGCCAGCACCAGCGCCGCGGAGAAAGGGTAGGCGGAGAGCAGGAACCCGCTCTTAAAGAACAAAATGCAGTATCCCAGGAAAAAGGTCAGGATGGAGCCGCCCAGATAGGCGCCCCGCATCTGCCCGAAAATCAGGATCATGGGCATACACACCAGGAAGGTGGTCAGCGACGCAGCCACCACCTGTCCCCCCTGCTGGAGGATCACCCCAAGCGTCAGCCCTGGGAGGCCCGCCCGCGTTCCCGTGAGTACTGTCACAGCCACACTGTAAAGGCCGAACAGCAGGGACAGCAGGCCGGTGACCGCCAGCTTGCCCCCAAGGAGTTTTGGATAGGACACCGGGACGGTGAGCAGGTTCTTCATGGTATCGTGGGTATTCTCCCGGTCGATCAGCCACCCGCCGATCATCACCAGGGAGATGGGGAGAAACACCTGGGTGTTGCCCCACACTACACTGAAAAACAGGTGGAGCATATCATAGTTGGGGTCCCGGATCTCCGGGTTCACAATCAGCTGGGTGCCGTACTGCACCACCGGACAGAGGGCCAGGGCCACAATGCCCACCAGCAGGATCTGGCACCGCCGCAGCTTCCACCACTCTGTTTGAATCATCTTCCACATACGCAACACCTCCTCAAACGCCCTGGCGCTTGTAGACCAGCGCGATCAGGGCCATGAACACCGCAGCCTCCGTCCCGGTCACCAGAAACGCCTGGGCGGTGGTGACAAAATAGGGGCTGACCCGCTCCAAAAGTCCCAGCATCTCGGCGCCGGCGTTGGAGAAGTCGAGATACTGGAAGTACCACCGGAAGGTCAGCGGCCCGGGCAGCAGCGTCCCCAGGTTCAGGCCGAAGGGCTGGGTGATAAAGAGGTCGTTCAGGCCGAAGATGTAGTTGACAGATGTGTAGAAGAAGGTGATGATGACGGAGACGATATAGCTCCGGTTCAGCAGCACCACCAGCAGGATGCAGGGCAATGCCCCGGCCCACATCATGATCCCCTGGCCGACGCCCACAAAAAAGAGCCGCCAGAAGCCCACCGGCTCCCACCCGGCGGCCAGCACGATCAGCAGGATCACCAGGCCGCCCACCGCCATGAAAGCGATGGAAAAGAGAAACAGCAGGGCCATTTTTGCCAGGGCCAGGGTCGGTTTGCTCACCGGCACGGTCATCAGGTTCTTCAGCGTGTCGTTGTCCTGTTCCTCAAAAAGCAGGTTGGAGGCCAGCACTACCAGGGCGGGCATGAGCAGCAGATAGGCGCTCATCTGGAACAGGGTGGACATCATGCCGTCCACCGCCTCCGCCCCGCTGGTGAACTCCTGGAAGTCCGGCAGGAACAGGGCGCACCCCAGGGGGATCAGGGCGGACACGGCAGCAGCAGCGAAGAACAACGGCTTGCGCCGCAGCTTGGCAAACTCACACCACAGGAGTTTAAGCAATGCCCTCACCCCCTGTGATGCGCTTGAAGTAGTCCTCAAGGGTGTCCTCGTAGAGATGGGCGTCGGACACCACCAGCCCCGCCTCCACGAACCGCCGCACCGCCGCGCCGGTGTCCAGGCGGAGATCCCGGACGGTCAGTTCCTGCCCATTCTCCACAGCTACATCCCGCACGCCCATCTCCTGCTGGAGCAGCTGGGCGGCCACCGGTGCATTGGACACGGTGAACCGGAGGACCTTCCCGTTCTTCTGCTCCAGCTCCGCCAGGCTCTCCTCCTCCAAGAGGACGCCGTGGTCGATGATCCCAATGTCATCTGCCAGCAGGGCGATCTCGGAGAGGATATGGCTGGAGAGCAGGATGGTCTTTCCCCGTTCGTCGCACAGCGCCCGGATGAAGTCCCGCACCTCGGCAATGCCGATGGGGTCCAGGCCGTTGATGGGCTCGTCCAGGATCAGTAGCTCCGGGTCGTGCATCACCGCCAGGGCGATGGCCAGCCGCTGTTTCATGCCCAGGGAGTACTGGGCGTAGCGTTTCTTGTCCCGGTAGGGCAGGTTCACCAGCTCCAGCGCCCCTTTGATATAGTTGGGACTTTTGAGGCCCCGGAGCCGGGCGAAGATCTGCAAATTCTCCGTCCCGGTCAGGTTGGGGTAAAACCCGGGGGACTCGATGAGACTGCCGATGCGGGGCAGGACGCGCTTTTCGTTCCCCTTCAGCGGCCGGCCGAAGATGGTCACTGTGCCGGATGTGGGGACGGTCAGCCCCAGGAGCATCTTCATGGTGGTGGTCTTGCCCGCCCCGTTGCGCCCCAGGAGGCCGTAGATACGCCCCTTCTGCACATGGAGATCCAGACTGGAGACGCTGACCTGCTCCCCATACCGTTTGGTCAGGCCCTTGGTTTCAATGATACAGTCGCTCATAAGCGGTACCTCCTTTGCTTGGTAGCAACAGGATAGCACCCGCACCTTGAGATAACGCTGAGCCAACCTTAATTTTTCTCTGAGATTTTGCGGAGGGCATGGGCAGGCCGACACTTTAGCGGTATAATATGGGCAAAGGAGGGGAGTGTCCCATGATGGAGCATAAAATCTTATTGGTAGACGATGACCGGGACCTTTTGGAGATGCTGTGCTCCATCTTCCGGCGGGCAGGCTATACCGATCTTGTGACCGCCTCCTCCGGACAAGAGGCCCTCCAGATCTGGCGGGAGCAGCAGCCGGCGCTGATCATTTTGGATGTGATGATGCCGGGGATGGACGGTTTCGAGGTCCTGCGGGAGATCCGCCGCACCAGCCGCGTGCCCGTCCTGATGCTCACCGCCCGGGGCGAGGCAGAGGATCGCATCGAGGGGCTGGAAATCGGAGCGGATGACTATCTTCCCAAGCCCTTTTTGCCAAAGGAGCTGCTGCTCCGGGTGGGGGCCATTCTCCATCGGACTTACCCGGAGCCCAACCGGAAGGTGGAACTGGCAGCCTCCACGGTGGACTTGGAGAAAGCCGAAGTATGGAAGGACGGCGAACGGACGCCATTAACGGCAAAGGAATTGCAGCTGTTCGAGAAACTCTATGAAAATGCCGGCCGGATCGTCACCACCGGCATCCTGTGCGAGACGATCTGTGGGGAGTTCTGGCAGGGCTACGAGAGCACCCTCTCCACCCATATCCGCCACCTGCGGGAAAAGATCGAGGCAAATCCCTCCAAACCTGTCTCCCTGGTGACGGCCAAGGGGCTGGGCTACCGGCTCAATCTGAAGGGGGCGAAGTCGTGAACCCGGTACAGCGGTTTTTCCGGCGCTACATTTTCTCTACCATTGGTATTTTGACGCTGTTCTTCGTGGTAAATCTCCTGCTGGTCCTGACTGTTCTGACCGCCGGATACATGAGCGGGACAGACAACGGGCTGTCTGTCCGGGAGGTGTCCGGCCATGTGACGCAGCAGGGCGGCACCTGGACGGCAGACGATACGGCGCTGGCGCTGCTGCAAGAGCATGATGCCTGGGCCATGCTCCTGGATGAGAGCGGCACCGTGGTCTGGGAGCAGGGGCTTCCCGAGGAGCTGCCCCGGTCCTACACCAGCGCCCAGGTGGCCTCCTTCAGCCGCTGGTATCTCCAGGACTACCCGGTGAAGGTGTGGAGCCGGGCGGACGGCGCCCTGATGGTGGTGGGATTTGCGCCGGGCACCCTGGTGAAATACTACTTTTCCATGGAGACGCCCTCTCTGATGATGTTCCTATTGGGGGCCATCGCGGTCTTTGTGTGCAACCTGCTGCTGATGGTCTTCCTGACGCTGCGGAACACCCGCCGGGTGGAGAAGGCCATGTCCCCCATCCTGCGGGGCATCCAGGATTTGAGCCGGGGCAGTTACCAGCCCCTGGACGAGCACGGAGAACTGGCGGAGATCAACGCGGGGCTCAACCGAGCCGGGGATTACCTGATGCGCAAGGATAACACCCGGGCGGAGTGGATTCGCGGCGTGTCCCACGACATCCGCACCCCCCTCTCCATGGTGCTGGGCTACGCCAGCGAACTGGAGGATGACGACACTCTCCCCACCGAGGCCCGGCACCATGCCGGGATGATCCGGCAGCAGGGGGAGCGGCTGAAATCTCTGGTGGAGGATCTGAACCTGACCACCAAGTTGGAATACGCCCTCCAGCCCATCCGCCGGGAGGCAGTAGATCTGGTGGAGATCGGGCGGCAAGCGGTGAGCGAGGTGCTCAACGACGGTCTGCCGGAGCGGTATGAAATCACATTTTCCGAGACGCATCCGGGCCGCGCTGCCAGAATAGAGGGTGACGCCGCCCTTCTCCGGCGGATGCTGGACAACCTGATCCGCAACAGCATCGTCCATAATCCCCAGGGCTGCCATATCTCCGTCACGATAGGCGCGGAAGATGGGCGATGCACCTGCACAGTGACAGATGATGGCGTTGGAATGGATGCCGCCCGACTGGAGGCGCTGAATCGGGAAGCGGATGTCTCCAGCACCCAGGGCGGTGAGCACGGCTTGGGCCTCAAGCTGGTGCGGCAGATCGTGAAGGCCCACGGGGGAACGGTGCGGTTCCGGCAGGCTGTGCCTCATGGACTGGAGATTTGCATTTCTATCCCCACAAGGAATGTCTGAAAAGGGCGGGCGGCTTGCGAAGGGCCGCCCGCCCTTTGTTTGCCGTTCTCCCTGCCGCCTATTTACTCCGCCGCCACATCGTGCCGCCGGAGATGGTGGACGGCCAGGAGGGTGAACACCGCCGTGTAGACAAAAGCGGAGAGCAGGAAGGGCGTGAAGTCCAGCTCCATATTTGGGTTGTTGGCCCGCATCCCGATGCAGAGAAGGGAGTACGGGAAGGCATATCCGAAGCCCTGCGCCGTGACCATCAGCCCCGCGATGCCGCCAATCAGGCCGAAGGCCACGGTTGGGGCAAAGGCCCGGATGATCAGGCTGAAGTAGAGCTGCACCGCGCACACCGACACGCCGCCCACGGCTCCGCACGCCAGCCACCCGAGCAGCTCCGGCGGGATGGGGCCGGTGAGCCCCACGATCTTCCCGCTGATAATAAACAGCGCCCCGATCCAGGCCTGGGAGAGCAGGGACATGACCGCCGCCCAGATCAGCTTGGCAAAGCACAGGGCCCCCACCGGCACCGGCGCGGTGAGAAAACTGTTCCAGTTGTGGTCCGTGTGCTCCAGCCGCCACTGCCAGGCGCAGAACACCCCCAGCAGGGCCGGCAGGAAGAACATGGAGGAGAACAGGGTGTGCTGGCTCCACAGGCTGTACCACTCGCTCCGCAGCAGCCCCAGATTCCCCAGATAGTTCATGGTGCCCAGGATGGCCGGGAAAATGGGCAGCACCACAAAGGCCAGCCACACCGGCGACCGGCGGAATTTGATCAGTTCCGCCCTCAGACAACGCAGCAGCATCCCTCACACCTCCTTCCGCACAAACAGCGCCCGGCCCACGATCAGGAACAGCGCCGCCCACAGGCACAGGAGCGCCGCATCCATCGGCGCCGGCCACTCCCAGTAGAACCAGGTGAACCGGGTGTCCGGGTCCCAGTTCATCCCCACCAGGGATAAAAGACCGTAGTAGCCCCAGGGGATACACCGGGTCAGGGCCGGCGGGAACAGCAGGGACAGGATGCCGAGAAAGCTCCCGGAGATCCCGCACACCAGGGCCACTGCCTGGTTTGGAAAGCGCAGGGACAAGCCCTGCTGCAGGGCGTAGACCATCATGGACACCGCCCAGGAGATCAGGGTAAATATCCCGAACCGCCCCCAGGGAACCTCCCCCGGGAACTGCCACAGGATGCCTACCCCCATGAAGAGCGCCCACCGGATGATCAGCAGGGCCGCCAGCACCAGGGCGCCCCAGGTGAGTTTAGCCCCGTAAAGCCGCCCCGGCGCCGCCATAGTCTCCAGCAGTTTCAGGGTGGTACCCTTGTGCTCCAGCTCGCAGTTCCGGCTGGCGATGGTGGCCACGCTGATGGGCATGATGATGGCGTCCACCATGGCCAGGTTATAGAGCAGCAGCATCCAGCCCTGGCGGAGATCCTCGGCGTCCTGCCGGAGAAAGGTAGTGACGAGCCACAGCAGCTCCGCCGCCAGCACGGCGGCGCACACCAGCAGGATCTTCCGCCGGCGGCACTTGAAAAACTCCAGTCTCAGCAGTTTCACAGGCTCGCCGCCTTTCCCGTCAGTTCCAGGAAAATGTCCTCCAAACTCTTCTGCCGCTCCTCTAAGCGGATGACGCCCAGATTGCGCGACCCCAGCAGACGGGTGAGCTGGGCGGCGATCTCGTCGGAGAGGATGGGGAGGATGAGATAGCCCTCTTCCTCCTGGCAGGGCACGGACTTCTCCTGGAGAACGGCCCGGGCCACGGCGTTGTTGGTGGTGCGCAGGGCCAGGTGGTGGCGGCTGCGGCCGTGGAGGGCCTCCAGGGTGTCCTGGAACACCAGCTCCCCCTCCCGGATGATGGCCACATGGTCCGCCATCTGGTCGATCTCGCTCAAGAGGTGGCTGGACACCACCACCGTCATGCCGAACCGCTCGGGCAGGGAGCAGATCAGTTCCCGCATCTCCTGGATGCCCGCCGGGTCCAGGCCGTTGGTGGGCTCGTCCAGGATCAGCAGCTTGGGATAGCCCAGCAGGGCCGCCGCCAGACCCAGCCGCTGCTTCATGCCCAGGGAGTAGTGGGCTACCCTCTTGCCCCGCTGTCCGTCCAGCCGGACGATCTGCAGCACCTCCCGGATGTTTTTCTCCGGCACGCCCCGGAGGGTCTGGACGATCCGCAGGTTTTCCTCCCCGGTGAGGTGGCCGTAGTAGCTGGGGCTCTCGATGAGGCTCCCCACCTGCCGGAGCACGGCCAGACGGTTCCCGCCGTCCATCTTCTTCCCCAGCACCCGGATGTCCCCCGCCGTGGGGCGCACCAGGCCCAGAATCATCTTCAGGGTGGTGGACTTCCCCGCCCCGTTGGGGCCCAGAAAGCCGTAGACGCTGCCCTCTGGCACGTCCAGGTCCAGGTGGGCCACCCGCAGGGCGTTTCCATACTGCTTGCACAGGTCGTGTGTCTCAATGATGTTCATGGCAAGACCTCCTTATGTCCCCAAGGATAACACCCCTGCCTTACGCCCCCATGAAGCCTACCTTACGTTTCCCTTACTTTTTCTTCCGGCTCTGGACGGCGAAAGATTTTCTTTTTATAATGGGTGTAGTTGAGCATAAAGGAGGCCGCAGTATGGCCTATCGCATTTTGATCGTGGACGACGAGGCCGCCCTGCAGAACATGGTGAAGGAGATCCTAACCCAGGCCGGCTATGAGACAGCATCCGCCCTCACCTGCGCCCAGGCGCTGGAGCAGTTTCAGATTTTGCCGCCGGACGCGGTGCTGCTGGACGTGAACCTGCCGGACGGGGACGGCTTCTCTCTGTTGGGGAAACTCCGGGAAAACCGGGACGTGCCGGTGCTGTTCCTCTCCGCCCGGGACGAGGACGCCGACCGGCTCCAGGGGCTGGGCCTTGGGGCGGACGACTATATCACCAAGCCCTTTCTGCCCCAGGAGCTGCTGCTCCGCCTGCACGCGGTGCTCCGGCGGGTATACCGGGAGGAGCCCCAGACCGCCCGACTGGGGGACGCGGAAATCGACTGGGGCAAGAGCGCAGTCCGTCGGAACGAGGTGGAAACCGCCCTCACTGCCAAGGAGTTCACCCTGCTCCGCAAACTGTGGGACGCCCGGGGCAATATCGTCACCATCGACACCCTGTGCGCCGCATTGTGGGACGGGCCACTGGTGGGCTATGAGAACACCCTTATGGTCCACATCCGCCGCCTGCGGGAGAAGATCGAGGCGGACCCCTCCCACCCGAGGTATCTGCTGACGGTGCGTGGCCTGGGCTACCGCTTGAACCGGGAGGGGACGAAATGAGTTTGCGAAGCATTTTCAAGGGGGCCATGCTGGTGACCGCCTCGGCGGCGCTCATCGCCGTTATCACCATAGCGGGCATCCTGGCCCTCGCCTTCTACTACTCCGACGGCGGCCGGAGCTGGAGCGTCTCTGTCACCCGTGTCTCCGACGCCCTGACCTATGATGGGACGGAGTATGACTTTTCTGGTGATGCGCTGCTGGGGGATGACCGCTGGGCCATCCTGATCGGCGAGGACGGGCAGGTGGTCTGGTCCCTCCGCAAGCCCTCCGACGTGCCGGAACAGTATGCCCTCACGGACGTGGCCTCCTTCACCCGGTGGTATCTCAATGACTACCCGGTGCAGTGCCGCATCCGGGCGGACGGACTGCTGGTGGTGGGCTCGCCCAAGGGGAGCGTGTGGAAGCATGACATCTCCATGCAGTCCCGTCTGCTCCACGACGCGCCCCTGTGGATCGGCGGCATCTTTCTGCTGGCCCTGGGGTGCGTGCTGCTTCTGGCCTACTTCGCGGTGCGCCGGTGGTTCCGGCAGGCCCAGCGGGTGCGGGACGCCGCCCGGTCCGACTGGATCAACGGCGTGTCCCACGACATCCGCACCCCGCTCTCCATGGTCATGGGCTACGCCGCCCAGATGGAGGGGGCGGAGGATCTGCCGCCGGAGCGCCGGAGGCAGGCGGGGATCATCCGCGCCCAGAGCCAGGAGATCCGGGATCTGGTGAACGACCTGAATCTCACCATGCGGCTGGACTGCGCCATGCAGGCCCTGCGGAAAGAGCCCCTCCAGGTGGAGGCGTTCCTCCGCCAGACCGCCGCCGACTTTCTCAACGGCGGCATGGGGGAGGGCTTCGACTTCGAGATGGATCTGCCGTCGGAGCCTCTGCCCCAAATCGAGGCAGACCCCTTCCTGCTCCGCCGGGCGGTGAACAACCTGCTTACCAACTGTGTGCGGCACAACGCGCCGGGCGGCTCCATCCGCCTGGGGGCCAGGGCCGAGGGCAGAGAAGTCGTCCTGTTCGTGGAGGGCGGCGCGGCGGTGACTGCTCTGGCAGCGGTTGATCCCGCCCGCCAGCTGGAGGCCGACGGCGGCGCCGCCCACGGCACGGGCCTCAAGCTGGTGCGGCAGATCGCCGAGGCCCACGGCGGGACGGTGCAATTTCGGCAGGGGGCGTCCCACGGACTGGAGGTTTCCATTTCCCTGCCCACAAGCAATGCCTGAAAGAAGGCGGGCGGTTTTTTGGACCGTCCGCCTTCTTGCTTACTCACGGCCGTGATACAGTGGACTATAAGGTACTGAAATAAGTCTCTGCCATTGGAGAAATCTTACCAGCGAAATATAAGGAAAGTATCAGGGCGGGTACTATTTTGAACAAGTTATTCCCCCATCAGCCGCTACGCTGACTTTTGCTTTTGCATCCAAGTACTTCCCTTCCAAATCAGCGAGGTAATTCTGACGATATTCAGCTACTCGGCTACGATTTGATGTCACAAAATAGCCATAGCGGGTCTTATCAATAAGGCCGAGGCGGCACAGTTCACTGAATGCCTTTCTAACGGTTTCCGGACTACTCCCGGCCGTTTTTGAAAGCTCTGTGTAAGAGGGCATTTTTGTCCCCAACCCATATTCCCCATGAAGGATACGAAAGAAAATCTCATTGGCAAGGCGCTGATATACTTTCTCGCGTACTTCAATGTCCCAGCTCATGCAGTGTCTCCTTATCCGAATGTCTTTTTGATCTCGTCCAACTCTTGCGCGTCTTCCACCCAATTCTCCACATAACCGCAATTACAGCAAACATAGCGGATCACTGGAATTTTACCGAACAAGGTCATCCTTGTAGTATAGATGTTGTTCCCACTGGCGTGTCGTGCCGGATGATCCGGCACACGCACGATATTTTCCGAATGACATTTGGGGCAGCACCTTGAGTTTTTCATCGTCAATCTCTCCTTGTCACAACAAGCAAAACGCAGCACTCCGTCAGCAAAGCCGCAGCCCAAATCCAAAGAGCCGGCGGCCATATCCCAACCAGTGCTGCAGCCAGCAGCATAATCAGCGGAACGAGATATTTGCGGGGATGATGCCACAGATCGCTTTCGGTTTTCCAGCCACGGATCGGATACCTCCACTCCAGAACGACCGAAAGGATGGCGCTTTGCAAAGCAAACAGAAGAAGCGTTATCCCATGGAAAAAGCCAGCGCCGCCGTTGATGAGCTGCCAGCTGCAAAGGTAGATGCAGGCGACAATGCTGTTGATTGCAAAGATAAACAGGCAATACTTTCGGCAAAACCGCCCCGCCTGTCCGGGCAGCACGCGGATCGCCTGCTCCAGATCCGGGTCGCAGGACAGCAGTGTGCAGATGGGCGTGTTGAGGCAAAGGATTGCAAGGCCGATGGGAAACATATTCATGCCTTGAACTTCACCAAACAGCAGCGGTAGAAAACCGGCGACCGCGGCCAGGCCCGCAGTGTTGATAAGGTATGTCTTGTTCGCCATCAAATAGCGCAACAGGTAGGTGAAGACGTTCCCGGTGCGGCCTGTATGCCGGACAGCTTTCTTTGCAACGCCGGCACTATAAAAATCATAGGCATCCGCAAAAGCCAGATACAGCACCGCGGCAATCGCGCTTACCGCCGCCGCAGAAAGGACCGCCGCCCACTGGCGCAAGAGCAAAATAGCGGCCAGGATACCGGCGACCCAAAGGAGCGGCAGCACAGCATGACCTCTCCGGCACATCCGATACCCCGCCGCTGTCACTGCACACGCCATACAGCCGCACAGAACCGCAAGGGTGATCTCCCCTATGTTCCATGAGGCGGCCGCAAAGAACAGCGCCCAGACCAGCAGCGTTTTGGTCACCAGGGTATGCGCCCCCAGCACCAAGACATAGCCAAAGACAAAACCGCGGTGATCGAACGGGAGCATCAACATTCCCTGCATGGCCTCCATCTGCCGCCGTCCGGTAAGCACCTGCCACATGACGCCGGCGGTAAACAAGGTGGACGTCAGATAGAGGATCGCGGGGGCAACCGCAACCCGAATTTCCGCTGCGTAGATGGCGATAAACAGGATCGCCGCCGCCAGAAGACTCTTTCTGGCGCTCTCATACTTGGCACCAAAGAACTGCTTGGAGAGTGCCTTAATGGTGTTCTTCATCAGCCAGCACCTCCCGGATCTTCCCGGCAGCGATCTCCGTGCCGGTAAACGTCCGGCCGATCCTGCCCTGCTCCAAAACCAGCACGCGGTCAGAGGTCAAACAGATGCTCTCCAAAATATGGGACGAAAACAGAAGTGTCCCATACTGCTGATAGCTGCCCATGAGCTGGTACAAAAATTCCGTGCTTTGGAAATCGAGTCCGTTCACAGGTTCGTCCAAAAGCAGCAGTTTTGGCCGCAGGGCAAATGCCGTAATGAGATAGGCCTTCTTCAGATTGCCGGTGGACAGCTCTTTTAGGAGCACGTCGGTATAGTCCTCGAAGTGGAAGCCTTTCACCAGGCCGGTCACATCCGGCAAAGCCACGCCATAGGACGCCGCCACATACGCCAGGTACTCCCGGAATGTGAAATACGGAAACGACCGATCCTCCGCAAAGACAATATACCGGCTCCGCTTGAACGCCTTGTCCCGGAACGAGAACGGGTAGCCGTCCCATGTCGCCTCATCCAGATGGTAGCCTGACAACAGACCTGCCACGGTCTTGATGAAGGTCGTTTTCCCGGCGCCGTTCAGACCGATCAGCCCGACAACTTCATGCTCCCCCAAATCCAGCGAGAGGCCGGAGAGTACGGGATGGCCAGCGGTGTACCAGACGCTTAAATTGTTGAGGGAAAGAAGTGCCGTGCCGCTCATGCCGCTCACCCCCGATTCTCTTTGTCCTTCTTCCAGATGGAATAGGCGGAATACAGGAAGGAACCGCCAAGGAAGATATACAGCAGCGCAAACGGGATGTTCATGGTGACGAAGCTGAAAATCATGCAGCCGATAAAAACGATGCCGAGGATCAGACGGAAATAAAAGTGACGCATATGAATAACCTCCTACCCTTTTGCTTGTTTGCGGGCTTCTTGTTTACAATGCAAGCATACACCAAAAGAAGCCCGCCGGCGGGAATGTCCGCGAACGGTAGGTTTTTGACCGCGAAAAAGCGGCGGGCGCCCGAAAGGCTACCCGCCGCATCTCAAATAGAGGTTATTTCGTTTTGATCGCCTGGAAGGACAGCGTAACGACCGATTGAAATATGCCGTCCTTATCATCCGTGCTGATGGTCCCATCATAGCGATCCGCCGCCGTCTGTACGCTTTTCAGTCCCCATCCATGAAATGCTTTGTCTGATTTTGTGGTCAGCAGCTTCCCGTCCTCCCGTTTCAGGTCATGCCCATATCCGTTTTCCACTTTGATGATCAGCATAGCGTTGATCCGCCGGATGGTCAGGTTGAGAAAGCGCAGGCCATCGGGCGCGGCTTGCGCCGCTTCCAAAGCGTTGTCCAGCAGGTTTCCTAAAATGGTCGTTAGGTCAACGCTGCGAATATTGGTATTGTGGGGATACTCGATGTTTACCTTCGTTTTGATATGCTCCTGTTCGGCCAGCGCCAATTTACTGCTAATCAAGTAGTCAAGGGCCTTGTCGCCCGTCCAAACCGTTTGGGAAATCTCCCGAACAGGGGTTCTCAGATCCTCACAGTACCGGGCCGCCTCCTCCGTATCCCCTTGCAGAAGGCATTGATAAATAGCCTCGATATGATTGTGCAGATCGTGATAGAGCTTGGCGTTGCCCTCGTAGGTGCGGCGCAGCGCCTGATAATCCCGCTCCACGATCTCTGCCTGCTCCTGCTTCAGCCGCGCGATTTCCGACTCCATCTCACGCTGGCGGTTGACTCGATAAAACAGGATTGCGAACAGTAGCACCATAGAGAGGATGATCCAGGTCCCCACCAGGTCTTCGTCCAGCGTGAGCGCCTTTTGCTCAGACAAGGTCACCGCTCCGACCATGCCGAGGATGACAAGGACCGACAAGCTCCGCATGGCCCCGCCGCTTTGCCCACTCTGCCGGATCAGCATGACTGCGCCGCCCAGCATCAGTGCGCGCGTCAGCCAAACGCCGGCCAGGGATTCCAAGGCCGCCGGGTCAAGAAAGCTCTGTGAATGAAACAGGATGCCCAGGCCGGCTTGCAGCAGGAAATCCCACAGCCCAACGCCTACTTCGTAAAAGAAGGCCAGGAACAGGCATAGATTGAGCTTATCCCGCAGGTAATACCATGAGACGGCTGTTATCACCAGCAGCTCAACGGCCAGCGGCCCAATGGCGGAATGGGACACCATTTGCAGGGCTGTGACCAGGACACCTCCGATGCCGGCAAGCAGCACGGCAACCCTTCTCGGCCGAAAGCCTGTTGCCCTGGCGACCAGGAAAAGCCCGGCATACAGCCGGAGTTCATTGGTGAGAAAATAGGAGAGCGTCAGCAGCCATGCCATCATATATGCGCCCCCCAGAACTCATTGATCTTCTGCTTTACCTCCTGCAGATGGGAACGGCTGATGGGCAGCTGCTCTCCATTTTTGAGCACCGCCATCCCGTCGCTGATTTTCATAATGTGGATGATATTGACAATACAGCCACGGTCAATAAAGATGAACTCCGGCGTGTTCAGTTCGTCGAATACCTGCTGCAGGCTCTTTCTGACTTTCGCAGTCCCGGCGCTTGATACAATCATGGCGTTTTTCCCATCCCGCTGGACATAGAATATATCCTTGAACGGGATCTTCTCCATGCGGCTGGCGGTCTGGATGGTGTACTCCTGTCCGGCTTCCAGCTCGATCAGTCTTGCGGCGTCCAGCACCGCGGCAGGCAGCTTTGCTTCCAGGTTGTTCTTTGGAACATAGCGGAAGATGGATAATTCAAAAGCGTCAATGGCATATTCCGTGTGCGAGGTCACAAAAATGATCCTGACATTGGGTAAAAATCCCTTGATCTGCTGCGGGAGTTCCATACCGCTGATCCCAGGCATTTCGATATCCAGCAGGATCAGATCGTAGAAAAAGGCGTCGTCGGTTATGTCATAAAGCAGATTGCGGCTCTGGGTATAGGTCGTGATCTCACAGCCGATCCCCGCCGCTTGCAGGCACTCCCTGACCATCCGCTCATGTAGGGCAACAGACTTTTCTTCGTCGTCACATATCGCAATCTTGACCAAAATCCATCCCCCTCCCTATTCTGGAATTATGTCAGTGCTCAGCGGTTCCTGGAGGCACCGATCCTATCCCTTATTATATGTTTTATTGGTTGGGAAGACAAGAGCATCCTCAAAAGGCGGCCGGCTTGACGAAGCCGGCCGCCTGCTTTCATACGGGAAGCGCCCTCCCATCTGGCGCCGTCCCTATGGCCTTTTTGAACAGCAGCCAGGTGCTGAGAAAATAGCAGATCAGCAGCAGTATCAGGATCCCCGCCGTCACAGCGATCTGTGCCATCAGGGTGCCGAACCCGATGTAGGCGGCGATCTCCGCGGACACGGTCTGCAGGAAATAGGCGATCACCACCATTGAGACGAGGATCGCCACGGCGATGGGAAGCCCAAACCACACTCCAAGCTGCCGGAGCACCAGCCTTCCGATGCGTCCCTCTTCCACGCCCAGTTTCCGCAGGACGGAGAAGCGATAGCGGTACTGGCCCGCGTCCAGGAGCTGCTGCAGGGACAGTACCGTGAGGCAAATGACCATCAGCACTACGGCCCCGTAGAGCATGGCAGCCTGCAGGACGAAGTTTCCGGCCTTCGTGCTGTTCACCTGCAAGGTGCTCAGCCGGATGGAGTAGGATACGCCGGTGTCAGCCAGCTCCGGGTACTGGCCGGTAAAAGCCTGCTCCAGTTCCCGGGCGTTGTCATAGGAGATGGCCTCCTCTGTTGTGATGTAGCGGTTGCGCATCACCGGGAGCAGTTGCTCACAGACACTGTCCGGGAAGATGTAGAGGACATCCGTGTAGGAGTTGTAGGCCGTCTCCCCGATGGAGTCCTCATAGAAGGGCTGCGCCGAGAGGGTCAGCGTGCCGGCATCGGTCTGCACCTGCGGATGCTCCCGCAGGAAGCTGTCCAGCTCCTCCTCCGTGGCGATGGCCTTCCACTGGGTCGCAAATTCGCCGTCCGCCAGGGCGATGGGCGCATAGCCCAGCATCTCCCGGATGGCGTTATAGTCGCTCAAGGCAATGGCCACCACAGGAAACTCGTATTTCACCCGGTTGTGGAAGTCCGCCCGCTCCGGCAGGTACAGGCTGAAGGCGCAGTCGCCGGCCACGGGGATATGGTGCCCGGCAAGGTACGCCGTGACCTCGTCATAGTTGTCGTCGGGCAGGTCCGCCTCCTCATACACGTCGTTATACCGGGAGAATATCTGCACATCGTACATGGAGCGCTCGTCCAGGTATCCGGAGGCCCACCCCACCAGGACCGGCGCGGCGATGAACAGAAAGATGGCCAATACCAGGGTCACACAGGTCAGCGACATCGTCTTGCTGGTGGTACTCAGCTTGGAGATGATCTGCCCGAAGAAGAACAGGTTTTCTCCCTGATAGCGGTGCTCCGGCGCCCCCTCCTTCCACGCCACGAGAAAGCTGCTGGCGAGATAGAGCAGAGCGCAGATTAAGAAGATCAGATCCACCAGGACAAAGAGCAGGTACTGATTGACGCCCCCACCTCCCAGGGCCAGAAGATAACGGCTGTTCAGCGCCGGCACGCTGGCCGCCGCAATGGTATTCAGAAGGGAGCAGAGTAGAAGCCCGGAGAGGAGCGCCGGGAACCCGCCTTTCCTCCGCCGGAGCATCCAGAGGACCGGCCACAGAAGGCTCATGGCCGGAAACAGGATGTTCCCCCCAAACATGAGCTGCACGGGCAGCGCAAAGCGGCTGTCCCAGTAGAACAGAACCTTTTGCACCCCGGTCACGCACATCCAGACCGAGAACACTTCAAAGAAAATTGTAAGCACCCAGATCCAGCGGCTCTTGCGAAGTTCCGGCCCATTCTCCCGGTCCGCCGTGAGCATGTCGATGATTTTCATTTTCCGGATGGCCCGGGTGTTGGAGAGGCCCACCACCAGGAAACTGAGAATGAAGAATCCCGCCGTCAGCAGCACGGTGTCCGGAAACAGCGTCCAGGTGATCTCATACTGCTTCCCATAGGAGGTGAGCAGCAGCGCCGTGATAAACTGGGAGCAGAACACCCCCAGAAAGATCCCGGCGGCGATGGACACCAGCCCCATGAGGAAGGTTTCCGCGAAGAAGAGTCGGCCGATGGTCCGCTGCTCCATCCCCATGACGGACTGGAGGGCAAACTCCCGCTGTTTCCGGCGGAGCATATAGTGGTTGACGAAGCGGATCAGAAACAGCAGGATCAGAGTGACGGCGCAGATGGCCAGCTTCATGCCGTCACTGAGCATGGTGAAGTCATACTCCGTTCCAATATCCGGCTCGTAGTAGCTGCTGGAGATAGAGAGGAAGGAGTAGAACAGGGTGACGCAGATGGTCATGGTCAGGAGGTAGACCAGGTAGTCCTGGATCGACCGCCGGGCGTTTCGGAGGACGAGCTTAGCATACATGGCTCTCCCCTCCTCCCAGCAGGGTCAGGACATGCAGGATCTTCTCAAAGAAGGCGCTCCGGCTGTCGCTGCCCCTATTCAATTCCGTAAAAATCTTCCCGTCCTGCAGGAACAGGATCCGACTGGCGTGACTGGCGGTGAAGGCATCGTGGGTCACCATGAGGATGGTGGCACCCAGCTGCTCGTTGATGCTCTGGATGGTGGATAGGAGCATCTGCGCCGAGTGGCTGTCCAGCGCGCCGGTGGGCTCGTCAGCCAACAGCAGCTTGGGGTGATTGATGATGGCCCGGGCGCAGGCACACCGCTGCTTCTGGCCGCCGGACACCTGGTAGGGGTACTTATCCAGGATGTCCCGGATATTCAGCTTCCCGGCCATCTCCCGGATGCGGGGCTCCACCTCACCGGCGGGCGCCCCGTTGATGGCGAGGGCCAGCGCGATATTCTCGGAGATGGTCAAGGTATCCAGCAGATTGAAGTCCTGGAAGACAAAGCCCAGGTTTTCCCGGCGGAACCGGGCCAGGGATTTGGGCCGAAGCTCCGTCACGTCCGTCCCCTCCAGATAGATGTGGCCGGCGCTGACGGTGTCGATGGTGGATATGCAGTTGAGCAGGGTGGTCTTGCCGGAGCCGGAGGCCCCCATGATCCCCAGGAACTCACCCTCCGCAACGGAAAAGCTGATGTCCTGGATGGCCTTCGTGACGTTTCCCCCGTTGCCGTAGTATTTCTGGATGTGTTCCAGCTTCAAGATAGGCTCCATGTGTCCTGCCTCCCAATGTTCGTTTCTTGCCCCTATTGTACCTGCCGCGCGGCCGCTTTTGTATCAACTTTTCTTTCACAGTTCTTACAAAAATGTAAGAAGTGCAGAGCCGGTCAGCTCTGCACCCCTGTGATAAAGTCGTTGATATGGAAGGAGAGGGTGATGGTGGTTCCGCTGCCTGACGAAGATGCCGCCAGCCCGATCCCCAGCTTGTCGCACAGACGCTTGCAGAGATACAGGCCGATGCCGGTGGAGCTGTGGATGGTCCGCCCGTTCTGGCCGGTAAAGCCCTTCTCGAAGATCCGCGGCAGATCGCTCTCCGGGATGCCGAGCCCGTTGTCCGCAACAGACAGGAGCACCTGGTCCCCCGACCGCTCCGTGAAGATGTGCAGGACGGGCTGCTCCGGGGAGCGGTACTTGACTGCGTTGCTGATGATCTGATTGAGGATAAAGCGCACCCATTTATCGTCGGCATAGACGACTATCTCCAGGTCATCCACCGTGATGGCCATATCGCACTGCCGCAGCAGATACTTATTGTCGGCGATGGCCCCATGCACCACATCCGCCAGGCTCATCTCCCGGATGGAGTAGTCCTTCTCTGTGTGCTCGCTGCGGGCGTAGTAGAGGGCCTGCTCCGCACAGCGGTTGATGTTCTCCAGCTCCGCCAGCACCTCCCGGGAAAAGGGGGAGCGGTTGTTCTCACACAGCAGCTTCAGCGCGGTGATGGGCGTCTTGACCTCGTGGACCCACTGCTCGATGTAGGTCCGATATTCGCCCCGCTCCCGCTCCACCTCGCCGATCCGCTCCAGCATGGACTTCCCGGCCAGCTTCAGGAGCTGATAGTACACCTGCTCCTCCGCCTGGTCCGGCACCGGCATGACCTCGGGGAGCAGATACCGCTCCTTCAGCTGCGTGGCCATTTCCAGCAGTTTCTCCAGCCGTTTCTTTCGGGAGACATAGCCGGCGGCAAGGTACAGGGCCAGGACAAGCACCCAGGCGGCCAGGATGAACAGGATCGTCTGAATGTCGTTCCCCACCGCCAGCAGGAACAGGGACAGAGCCAACGCGCCCAGCAGATTCAGCAGGATGACAGGCAGATGGTTTTTGAGAAACAATTTCCCGCTCATATGGTGTACCCCTGCCGGTGCTTGGTCTTGATAAAATCTGTCAGGCCGAGGCCGGCCAGCTTCTCCCGGATGCGGGTGATGTTGACGCTCAGAGCATTGTCATCCACATAGAGCTGGTTGTCCCAGAGGAAGTCTACGATGTCGCTGCGGGAGCAAATCTTCCCGGCGTGTTTGAAGAGGTAGTAGAGGATCTTGACCTCGTTCTTGCTCAGTTCTGCCGCCTTCCCGCCGTATGCGATGGTGCTGTTCTCCAGGTGCAGCTCGGCGCCATTCCAGATAAGGACCTCGGCGGCCTGGGAACTGGCTCCCGCCTTTCGCAACAGGGAGGCGATCTTGGCCAGCAGAATCGCCGGATTGTACGGCTTTGTGATAAAGGCGTCCCCGCCCAGCATGATGCTGTTGAGCTCGTCCATGTCCGTGTTGCTGCTGGTGACAAAGATAATCGGCAGGTCGGAGAAAGCCCGAATCTGGGAGCAGATCTCGAAGCCGCTGCTCCCAGGGAGCTTGATGTCCAGGAGGACGAGGTGGGGCGCAAACGCCCGGAATTGCTCCACAGGATTCGTAAAGTCCGTAACCGCTTCCACCTCATACCCGTTTCCGGCCAGGAGGTTTTTCAGCTGCGCCTGGATGGTGGGATCATCCTCGATGACCAGAATTTTCTCTTTCATAACGACACCTCCCGGAATTTTCATTATACTGTATCCGTGAGCATTTCGCAATCAGCCAAATGACAGAGGACACACTACAAACTGAGGAGGTATAAAGTCATGATCTACACGGAAACCGAGAAAAAGGAACTGGATGAAGTCCGCATGGTATTCGCGGAGCATCTCCAGCAGTGCCCGGATTATGAGCTGCTGTGGTCGGACAAGGTGGGTTACGTCTGGCTGGCCATCGGCCTGGAGCCGCTCTATGTGGATACCGGCCGCCGGATCGAGTCGGCGGAAGACCTCTGCCGGGAGTGCCTGGAGAGCATCGGAATGGACACCCTATATCTCACCGACAACGACCACGGGCTGGAAAACGCCGATCCCCTGGAGCGCGCCGAGATCCGCCGGCGCTGGAAACCCTTTATGGATCAACTCCCGCAGTTCGCCTATCTCTGCGGGGAGATCCTCCCGCAAAAGGACTAATGTAAAAGCCTGCCGGCTGCCTCATGAGGGACAGCCGGCAGGCTTCAGTTGATCGGCAAAACCAGTTCCGCCCTGGCGCCGTGATCGGTATTGGCCAGATTGGGCGGCAAATCCCATTCACTTGCCTTTGTCGGACTCAGCTGTGTCCTCTAATCAAATCAGTTCAATACAGCCTGATATCCATTTGTCTGATCCCCGGTGATGGTAATGCAATAGGATTCACCAAAGTGTGCCTCCCACGAGATTGGCTCCATATACTTTGTGATGTCATCCGGATATACATTTTCATAGTTGGGCGCCACATATTCGGTTATGATTCTAAACTGCATGGACAGCTCGAAGGTGTCAGAAGAGAGATTGAGTTCCTCCCGATTCCACACCACAATATTATCCGAGTCGTGCTGGATCAGCGATCCGTCCGCGTTGGATATGCCGCCGCTGTATTCGCGGCCGCCTGCGCGATAATCATAAACCAGCAGCCCGACATCTTCTTCTGTGTCCAATTTTAGGTGCAGGGCGATTTCATCATCAGCAGGCACATATTCGTCAGGAATGATTTGATTGTAAATAACGAGACTCAGGCCCAGCACAATCACAGCCGCGGCAGCAATTCCGATGATCTTTTTCATTTGAGAAACACTCCTGTTGATCCACTCAATCCTTTTTGCGTGTGAAGAAAATTCCGATGAGTGCGGCGATCAAGATAACAGGCGCCACTCTGACAAACAGCCATTCAAAGGCGTGGAACGCCACTCCCAGGACAGCGGTTTCAGGGTCACTGTAATCCCAGCCCAAATAAGGACTGTTTACTATAATCAGGGCCGCAAACATCACGAGGATCATGGCACATATGGAAATCAGCAGCCAGCGAATGATAGCTCTTCTCATGGTCTTCCTCTGCGCCAGCTGCAAATTGATCACCTCCAATTTTTCAGAAATTGCTTGTAAGCGATCCGCCTCCGACTCCATAACTGTTTCTCCCAGCAGCGTGCTCACAGGCGTTTCCAGCGCCTGCGACAGGGCAATCAACAGATCGGCGTCTGGAACCGACAAGCCCGTCTCCCTTAATTAAAGATATTGTTGGGTAAAAAAGAAAGGTCAGTCGATTTTGCCGATGAAGCGGTAGTAGATTTCTACTTCCTGCTCACGACTTCCGTCCTCGCCCTTGACAGCTTCGTGGACGGTTATTTTTTCAATTAGAGTGTTCAGAAGTTCGGCGGTCAGCTCCACAGGGTTGACATACTGTTTCATCAGGGCAATCCACTTTTCAGCATCCGCTGCGGTCTGTACGGCGGCTTCCATCGTTTCGTGAAGCTGTCTTATTTTTGTTTCAAGCTCCTTTTGCTCGTTCTGGTACTTCTCGGACAGCATATTGAAGTTATACTCGGTTATGCGTCCGGCAGACCAGTCCTCATACATTTTAGCAAACAGCCCGTCAACCTCGGCTTTACGCTTCTCTGCCTTTTTCAGCTCCGCAGCCTGCTTTTTCTTCGCAGAGTTTCTTTCCCTGTCGCTGGCATTGAGCAGGCGTTTCAGCAGCTTGTCCTCGTCTTTCTGTGCCAGCATAGACCAGTATTGCAGTCTTGCAAGCACATAGGCATACAGTACATCATAGCGGATATAGTGCATGGAACACTGGCGTAATCCCTGCCCGTTCTTGCTGCAATGGTAGTACCCGTATGGGTTCTTATTCTGCTTGTTTTCCCCATAGGCTAAAGACCATCCGCAGTCTGCACATTTTATCAATCCTGCGAAAATCTGTGTCGTACCGTTTCTGCGTTTCCTGCGTCTGCTTGCAATCAGCTCCTGAACTTTTTGGAACACTTCTTCAGAAATGATGGCTTCGTGGGTATTTTCCACACGATACCATTCTTCCTGCGGCTTCCGCACCTTTTTCTTGTTCTTGAATGAAATGTTGCTCTGCTTGTTGTGAATGCTGTGACCGATGTAGGTTTCCTCTTTCAAAATGCTCTTGACCTGTGCTATCGTCCACGCATAGGCTTTTTCTGCGGGCGCACCGGCGTAGATATTGGCGAAAGTCCCGTATCTTTCATAGTTCAGCCAGCCGGGGGTAGGTACTTTTTCCTCCACCAGAATCCGTGTAATGCTGGCGGCTCCACGCCCGTGTACAGCAAGGTCAAAAATCTTCTCTACAATCCAGCGTGTTTCCGGGTCGATCAGAAGATGACCTTTTTTGTCCGGGTCTTTTACATAGCCCAGCGGTGCATAGGCTCCATAGTGTGCGCCATTGGCAAATCTTGTGTGCATGGCAGCCTTGACCTTTTTGCTGGTCTGTCGGGCGTGCATTTCATTCAGGATGTTTAAGAACGGTGCAAGCTCGCTTTCTCCGTTGATGGTGTCCACATTGTCATTGATGGCAATGTAGCGTACTCCCTTGCTGGGGAAATAGATTTCCGTGTACTGACCGGTCAGGATATAGTTTCTTCCCAGACGGGATAAGTCCTTTGTGACAACGCAGTTGATTTTCCCGTCTTCGATGTCATCAATCATCCTTTGGAAACTTGGACGCTCGAAATTTGTCCCACTCCATCCGTCGTCAATGTACTCGTCTACAACGGTCAGCCCATGCTCTGCGGCATACTGTCTAAGCATCATGCGCTGGGTCTGGATACTGCCGCTTTCCCCCTGTAATTCATCGTCACGGCTCAATCTCAAATATAGTGCAGTGTTATAAATCGTTGTATTGTATGGTTGTTTCACGGTTAAAAATCCTCCTTCTAAAAGAAACAACCCACGCTTATACAATACTCGCTGGTACAAGTATATCATAAGCGTGGGCTGATTGACAGTCGTTATTCCGTATTTTTTCAGGAAGCGGCGGCAGCGTGCTGGATCACATCTTCCAGCAGGCTGTCAAGCGGCTTCCCATCCTGTGCGAAATGCTCCGATACCTTGATACGGACTTTCCCCATGACAAAATACTGGGTGCCGTCTTTTTCGGTAAGCAGGGTGCCGCTGTTTTTGTTATTGCTCTCGTTTTTGCTTTTTGCCATAGGCAGTTACCTCCATAAATGAAATATGCCCGACAAGGGAATGTCAGGCAGGTGTACAGCCGCAGACTGTCTCCATGTCAACCAAACTGTGTCAACCGGCAGAAAAGACTTTGAAAACAATCCATAGGCGCTCTATGATTACTTTTTACTTTTTCTTTGATTTCTTGGTTGACATGGTTGACAAAGGAGAGAAATGCCCCAAATATCAGGCTTTTCCCCGTCAACCGGCTGTCAACCGAAGCGTTAACCAAACTGTCAACCGGTGGCTTTTCAGAATGGCAGTTCCATTTGCCGGGCTTCTTCTTCCGTGATTTCCTGAAAACCGTCCCCCTCCGGCGGGTCTTGGTTGACACGCTCCCAGCCTTTTTGAGAACCGTATTTCTTATACCGCTTCGGGCTTTTGTAGGCTGCCCAGCCCTGTATGATGCCGCCCGCAATGCCGGTATTCATAATCTCGCAGATTGCCCGTGTCTCCCAGTCTGCCGGGGAATTTAAGTTCCCCAGCGCTTCCTCATAAAGCTGCTTGGAACATACCCTGTCGCCGGTGTAGTCCTCCAAATAGGCGTAGATCATGCCGGCCTGTGTGTCTTCCTGCATAAAGTCCTGCTGGTGGGCGTTCAGGTATCGGTTCATTTCCATGCTGAATGACAGCTTATACTTCCCACTGCGATAAACCGTCATGGCTTCCGCCCACATCTGTTCGATATACGCCCTCGCCGCCGCTTCATCGTCCAGTATGTGAACCTCCGCCCGTTCCGGGTACACCGTCACGGGGAGAAAGCGCCGGTTGCCGGTGCGGTCACGGGGCAAAAAGTCCTGCCGGTTGGTCGTCCCTCCAAATACACATTGCCGCAGCCGGTCTGCCGGATGTGTCTCATACGGCACTTTGTAGGTTTCTTTCTGGCGGCTTAAGAATGACTTGATTTCCTCAATACTCTTGGCGTTGGCTGTGGCAATCATCTCCGACATCTCGATAATCCAATGCCCTTGCAGCTTGCGGTACACATTTTCATCGTCCAGCTTTTTCAAATCGTCTGAAAACCATTCGTCCCTGCCTGCCAGCAGCCGGAAAAAGGTAGATTTCCCGGCTCCCTGACCACCAACCAGACAGAGCATGACCTCAAACTTGCTCCCCGGTCTGAATACCCGCCGGATGGCTCCCATCAGGAACAGTTTCAAGGCTTCATAGGTGTATTCGTCCGTATCGGCTCCCAGAAAGTGATGCAGGGCGTAACGGATGCGCTCTGTGCCGTCCCATTGCAGGCTGTTCAGGTAATCCCTGACTGGATGGTAGCGGTTTTCATTGGCAACAATCTTGATGGCGCTCTGCACCTTTTTCTCGCTGGTAAGCCCGTAATTTTCTTCCAGATACAAAAGCAGGTAGTTCATGTCCATGTCGGTCAGCGTGGTACTGGTGCGCTCCCAGCCCAGCGGCTTCACAATGTCAATCTGCTCCGTCAAAAGGTTCAGGCGCAGCGCCCCGCGAAACAGAGGGTCACGCTGGAACACCGTCAGGCAGTTTCGGATGCTGTTCTTCACGCCGCCTTTCTGCGTCCCCTCTAATGTTTCCCGGATTTCTGCCGGTGTCTGCGCCGGTTCCATTGTGTCCATCGTCCTTTTGACCGCTTCCTGCGTTTCCGGCGGCAAGCTCTGAAATTCGCTGTTCAAGCCGCAACACCTCCTTTCCCTGTGCGGCGATCAATGCCGCTTTTTCTTCTATTTCTCCGTATAACAAAATATCCAAAAGGTATTCTGTGTAGCTTATCCTCTGCAACGCTTCCACAAAAAGAGGATGCCAGATGGCATCCTGCGGCTGTGGGGCGTGTGCTGTTTTCCAATGCTCCAGCAGGCGCAGATAATCGCATAGCACCCGGAAACAATACCGTTCCGTTTCCTGAAATCTCTGCTCCGCTGATTTTTGTCGGGGCTGTGACCTGTTGTGACGCTTCCTATCTGGCGGCGCATTGCCGGATTTCTCATAGGAAACGCCGAAGTCCTCCGCAAGCCTGACCGCAGCTTCCCGTTTCCCCAATCCATGCAGCAAAGCGGCCAAGTCGATCACATCCCCGGAAGCCCCGCAGCCGAAGCAGTAAAAGCGGCTGTCCACTTTCATGCTGGGCGTGCGGTCATTGTGGAATGGACAGCAGACCATGCCGTTTCTCCCCACCCGGATTCCATAGAATGAAGCAGCCTGCCGGGTGGTAACAGACTGTTTCACCGCTTCAAATACATTCAAATGCTCCCTCCATAAAAATACTGGTAGCGGTAAAGCTGCCGGTTATATCATAGCTCCATCTCATGTTTCTTTCTCTGTACTGCCTGTGGCTGCTCCCTCCGGCGCAGTGCGGTATCTACGGCGTTCTGCACCTGCCGTAGCCGTATGACTTCCTCCCGGAGTGGCTTGTGCTGCGGAGACAGTTCGGCATACTCTGTTTTTAACTGTGCGTATTCCTGTTTCCATGCTTTCAGGGCAATGGGTTTTCCGTCCAGTTTTTCTTTCAAAATACGGCGGGCGGCATAAAACAGCCGTAACTCCGCATCGTGGGATGTTTCAAATTTCTCCCTCTGTTTCTTAAACTTGATATTGTTCAATTCCGTATGAACAGGTTTTAGCCGCTGGTAATTCTCGCCCTCCCGTATCAATTCCTGCAATTCCTTTATCCGGGCAGATTTCTTTTTCATGGAGTCGCTTAACGCTTCAAATTCTTCGTTGACAGAGGAAAGACGCTCCTGCAAATCCTCTAATGTGAGCAGCTTGTTTTCCGTCAGATAATTGACGGCTTCGGCAAACTGCTTTAAGTTTCCGGTTCTGGCTTTATTGCTCCATGCCCCTGCGTTGCGCTGGTTGTAATAAGCGATCAACAGGTCGGCAAGGCTCGGTGTCTGCGGTTTGGAAAGTTCTTCTTTTACCTCTGCCATCCAGACAAACAGGGCTTTGATCTTCTTCCTCACATCCTGCATGAGCCGGTTGGTGGCTTTAATCCAGCGGTTCAGTTCCCCTTTCTCGGTGCGGATGCCCTTTGCTTCCATCTGCCGGACATTAGCTCCCTCGTGGACAGTAGGTATCAGGTCAAGCCCCTGCCGCACATAGGAACGGTGGTCGATACGCACATCCAGCCCTTTTTCCTCAAATTTTGTATTAACGGCAGCCGCCCACTGCTCCCGCCAGTGTTCCAGCGTTTCCGGCTCATGCCAGTCTGTTGTATGGACAGCGTTAAACATATAATCGCCGTTTTTATCCCGGATTCGGTTTCCATCTTCATCAAGAAGATATTCCCGACGCTGTTTTTGTCCCCATGTGCCATCCGGGTTCAAAGGGCGCATGGTTGTCATCACATGAAAATGCGGGTTAGGGATGCCGCCGTCCTCTTTCTCCGGGCTGTGAAAAGCAAGGTCGGCAATCATGCCTTTTGTCACAAACTGCTCCTGTACGAACTTCCTCGCCAGCTCCATGTTTTCTTCCAGCGTCAATTCATTCTGCATGGCAATATCAAAGGAATAGGCAAGCTGTGCTTTTGGATGTTTCTCGCAGTTCTCCACAGCATTCCAGAGGGTCGCCCGGTCAAGATATATTTCCGGCGCATGGGGCGGCAGCATGATTTCCGAAGCGATCACGCCGCCCTTTTTGGTGTAGTCGCTGACTTCTCCATAGTAGCTGCTGTAAAGACGCTCCCCGGCTCGATAGGCTGCGCTGGCAATGGCGCTCTGACCGGCGCTGCGCTTGATCTGTGCGATTGAAAAATGATAAAGTGCTATCCTTAGTCACCGCCTTTCTCCTGCCCGGAAATACGGGCGTGGTTCTCTGTGGCAGACCGGATGAAATGCTCCGCCTGCGGCAGATTCAAAATGCTTTCCATGAGGGAATAAAATTCCGCTTCGGATAGCTCCTTTGTCTGTGGTGCAATGCTCTCAATAGCTGCCCCACGGGTAATCAGCCGGTGCGTCCTCTGTTTCCGGGAACCGCTTTCCAGATACGCCTGCCGGTTTTTCAAACGCTGCATTTTCCGTTTTTCCTGTTCCAGCAGGACAGTGGTTTTTTCATATTCCTGCTTCAACTGTTCCAAAGATTTTTCCATGTTCTCACATCCTTTGCTGATAAGATAAAGAAAGACCATCCGCAGACAGTCCGTGTGTCAGTGCTTCTATAAAACCCGATGAAAAGGGAAAACCGCAGAGCGGATTTCTCTTTGCGGCGGGTACACAGGGGATAGCCGCTTTAGCGGCGCAAGGGGGTGTAGCCACCTTGTCGGAGCGAAGCGAACGCAGACCTCGGATTGCTGATTTTATCAGCGGCAGAGGTAAGCTCCGCAGGACGCACGATACATGGTCTTTAGACTATGTATAGAAGTGCGCCCTTAGTTCCTAAGGGATTTTGCCGTTTCCGGCAGTCTTGTCCTTTTTCTTGGAACGCTTGGAAAGATACTTCGGGCAGTCAACCACAACCGCCCGGAAGCTCTGTTTACATTCGTGCTGGCATTTCCGGCACAGTTCGTTGTAAGTGATACGGCTGCGGTCATTTAAGAAGAAAGACCATTCCAACCGCCGCTTGTTACTCATTCTTGCCATAACCGGCTCCTTTCTCCGTTTCTATCTGATGTACGCAGATAGGCTGTTTTGATGTAGCGTCTCGGTATCATTTTTAAGTTTTTTTCCCTCTGTATGCCCCTTTGGAAAGTGCGGCAGTATTGCAAGTCAGGGAATGATACCTCACGCTTATTTGTCGCTTCCCGGTACGGTTTCGGAGCCTTTTGCCATCCATTCAAAGAAAGCAATTTTGCTGACCTTGATAAGTCTGCCCCTGCGGAACGCTGGAAAGCCGGGTGTGTGTACCAGCTCATAGGCGCTCGCTCTTGAAATTCCCATAATCCGCTGAATGTCCGCCACATCCAGAACCAGCGGTAAATCCTCGTAGCTGTTCAATCTCTTTTTATCGTTCATTCTGTTCCTCCCATAAATCAAATAGGTTAAAATGCTTCCTGTTGCCGTTCTCCCCAAAAGCCGTTTTCCTGCCCCATTCCTGCGGTGTTTCCCTGCATTGGTGCGCCGAATGCGTCACTTCTCCTGCCGGTCATATCCCTTTTGGACGGTCATTCACTTGTCAAGGTACTGTGCGGTACGAAATTACCAACCGCAATCATCATAGCGTACTATCCTTGACAAAACAATGATTCTGCGATACCATGAGTGTAACGGATATAACTGAATTATATAATTACCATAAACAAAGGCAGGGGATAGGGATGGAGAATCAGTTTATACGGCATGAGCCATGTTTTGAGAGGATTTTGTTTGTCCTGACGCTGGACAGGAAGAAAATGAAAGAGCGGATTTTGATTGGGGAAGAACAGCAGATCCGCTTCCGTCTGAACGGGAGCCAAAACGCAGAGGTGCTTTGTGATATGACACGCCCACTGGGAACTTTTTTGATAAACTTTGAGCGTGACACGGACAGAGACTGGAACTTATACGGGCTTTCTCCGCTGCGGCAAGCTCTCCACTCCAACCGATGGAAACAGCCGGAGCTGGAGCAGGCGGCAAGCGAATTTCTTTGGGAGAAATATCTTAGCAACGACCCTCTGAAAATGTATGTGGCGTTCCGTATCTGGAACAGCTATCTGCTTGCCAGAGAACCCCGTGACCGTAACGCTGCCTGTGACCGCTTCATGGATAAAATGAGCAGACTGACCGGGGTATTCCAAAACGAAACCATGAGCTTTGACAGGGAGACAGGAAAACCGAAACAATTTCAAGCTGGCAGCCTTTATTTCAAAGGCGCACCGTCAGAAGATACCCGGCTTGACCTCTGGTTCCCGGACAACCGGCGCACAGAAGAATGTGTGTCTGCCTATGCGTCCCTCTACCCGTTGATTACCTATTATCTGAACAGGCTGAATGACTGGGGGCTTTGCTTCCGGCGGTGCAAGGTCTGTGGAAAATATTTTCTGGCAAAGAGCCAGCGGTATGAGCTGTGCAGCGACAAGTGCCGAAAAGCACAGGCGCTTCAAAACAAGCGGGAATTTGACGAGAGGTCAAGAGAAAATAACTATGACCTGCTTTATAAAAATGAATGCCAGAACTGGCGCAACAAAATAAACCGGGTAAAAAATACCGCAGGCTTTCCGGCTGACCGTCTGGAAAAAATACAGGCTTCCTTTTCCGACTTTAAGAAAGAAGCCTTACAGAGAAAAAAGGCTGTAAAAACAGGAACGGCCAGCCCGAAAGAATTTACGGACTGGCTGTATCAGCAGAGTAATGTAATTGTTGAGCTGACCGAGATATGAAAAACTTTCTATCGTCAATTTCGCATTATTGCAATAACAGATTGCTTCTTCCATGAATGGTAATATTATCATCAAACTTTTGGAAGAACTATAAATGTCCGAGGTGCCTTTGATTTCGACAAAAAAACAGGCTGAATTGTTACAAAGCTCGGACATTTCAAAAATTTTTTGAGAAATGGCGAAAAAAGCGGGGCAGCACACGCCGCCCCGCCGATCCCATACGGTTATTCCATCGCCCGCATTTGTTCAATCAGGGATTGCTTTTTCTGTCTGCGGATTGTCCATACAGACAAGATCAGTTCCATTCCGAACAATACCAGAATGAACAGTCCCATTTCCAAAACCGGGAATTTGTAAGGCACTACATTTCCGGCAAAAGCTCCTATACTCATTTTTCTGCAAGCAAAGATGGAAGCCGGAAGCCCAACGATCAGCGTCGCCAATGTTGCAAAGAGCGCATAGCACAGCCCCTCACAGATGTTCATTTTACATAGCTGTTTTTGTGTTAGGCCGATAGAACGCAGAATACTGTTTTCCTGCTTTCGGGCTATCTGGTTAGAGAGTGTCGTATTGATAAGGTTGATAACGCCAAAGAGAAATACCAACCATGAAAGTATCTCCATACTGCCAAACGCAAAAGAATTTGTCATTTCTTCATATTCAATCACTGTATTGATTTCATCTAAGGCAATATTACTATGGCTGGCAACAATATTTTTCAATTCAGCTCCCACATAGTCCGTTTTTTTCGGATCGTTTACAATGCTCCATGAATAGTCGAAAGAAGCGATTTCCGGGTGCAGTTCATGGAACAATGCTTCTGGTGCGAAAAAGAGTACTCCATCGAGGGCCAGTTTTCCATGCCCGGAAGGCGTCTTGTTGGAATCAAACAATCCTGATACAGTGACGGAAACAGGCGGTTGCCCCTCTCCAAAATAAAAGTCAACTGTTGAACCAACACCCATATCCTCATTCTGCTTTAGCACATTATAGTCAATTACAATACTACGGGAATCTTTTGGCATCGTTCCTGCTGTCAGAGCCGCTTCAACTGTTGCATAATTCTGGTCGGTCAGCATATCACACATACCACCGCTTTGGTAAATGTCCGTCTTAAGGGTTGCATAGAGAGATTGTCTGCTTGGAATTATATCTGTAACACCATCAATAGATAAGATTTCCTGTTTTAATTCTTCATTCAACGGATTTCCCGCTGCCATAACCTTTTCTTCTGTCATTTCAGAATCCAAATAAATTTTATAGTCGCCGTCCGGGAAAAACCGTCTTGCAAGCGCCTCTGGAGAACGCAGCAAAACAATGGAGGATACCACAAGCAGAATAATTCCGCCCAAACTCAATGAGGCTACAATAGCAACGGTCTTTTTTCGGTCACGCTTAAAATTCGCAATTCCCATTGAAACAGGATTGAGCTTGATATTCTTTTTTCGGCTTCGGATGTCCTTTTGTGCCGGGGTAAAACGGACGGCTTCAATCGGGGAAATCCCTGCCGCAATTTTTATCGGCTTACGGATGGAAACAGATACCATGATCCAACTGCTTATGAGTGTCAAAATAATCGTTGCCACATAGGAAACAGCATTAAATCCCTTGGGAAACAAAAGAAAACCGCCGCATACGCCCAGCACTGTACCAATCAAAATTCCGATACTGCCAAGTTTGCGTCCCTCCCGCTTTACAATCCGCTTGATTTGCTTTGGCGTTGCACCAATCGTCCGAAGCTGCCCGTAGCTCTTGATTTTGTCATTGATGGAGATACGGAAGATACTCTGGATCACAATGTAGCCGCCAATCAGAACAATGGCAATCACGCCAGCCATCAGTGCAAGATCAAAGGATTTAGAGACATAAGCAAAATATTTGCTGTTCATTTTGGGCATAGGAAGCTGATATTCCTCTGTAATCTCCCTGCAATAAGAGGTCATCAGTTCTTCGTCCAACTTGACTCCGTTTTTGAAATGAGCATAGGCGCGATAGCCAGCCGGATCAAACCTATTCCATTCGGTCAGTGCAGCTTTGGAAAGAATGATCGCGCAGGTATTTGCTTCTTTCTCATTTACGCTGTCCATAATGCCAGTAACGACATAATCACCATGAAAACTTTCGGTATCTAAGGTCACAGTGTCCCCGATTTTAGCGTTATTTCCATAGGTGGAAAGAAAGTATTCGCTTACGACAACTTCATTTGCCTTTTCAGGAACCCGACCCTCTAACAGATTCATTTGTGCCTTGGCAATCTCCATCATTTGCGCGTCGCAATACACATAGGACGCATGATAGCCCTGTTCCGAAAGTTCCTCACCCAGCATATAGTAGCCGCCTACACGCTCAAACTCCGGCACTCCTTTTAAGTTTTCAATATCGTTTTCCTCTACACCTCGCCAGACCGCCTCATAAGTATCGAGAACCTGATTGCGCTGCATTTGTGTCAGGGAAGTAGACACTATTCCTGTAAAGCAGATCAGAAACGCCGCCAGCGCAACGGCAATCACCACCATCAGATTCCGGCGCTTCTCGCTTTGCAAACTTTTCTTTGCCAGCTTCTTTGTAATGGCGCTGGTATCATTCTCAAAAGGCCATGTCATAGCCTGCCACCTCCTTATTCCACAATCTTTCCGTCCTCAATGCGGACAATCCGATCTGCAAGGCGGGCAATGTCGTTATTGTGGGTAATCATCACAACAGTTTGCCGGAACTCTGCACTGGTGCGCTTGATAAGCCCCAGCACCTCGGCGCTGGTCTTACTGTCAAGGTTGCCGGTCGGCTCGTCGGCCAGCACAATAGCCGGTTTGGTAATCAAGGCACGGGCAATCGCCACACGCTGCTGCTGGCCGCCGGAAAGATTGTTCGGCATATTTTTCAGTTTATCTTCCAGCCCCAGCAGGTGAACGATCTCGTCCAAAAACTTCTGATCCACCGTGTCCCCGTCCAGCTCCACCGGCAGGACGATGTTCTCATACACATTCAGGATAGGAACAAGGTTATAGTTCTGGAAGATAAATCCAATGTTGCGGCGGCGGAAGATGGTAAGCTGTTCGTCGTTCTTCTTTGCCAGTTCTTCGCCTCGGACGATCACAGTTCCGCTGGTGGGGGTGTCCAGCCCGCCCATCATGTGAAGCAGGGTGGACTTGCCGCTGCCGGAGGTTCCCACAACGGCCACAAACTCGCCGTCCTCCACGGAGAAGTTCACGCCGTCAAGGGCGCGGGTAATGTTCGTCTCTGTGCCGTAATACTTTTTCAGGTCGATAGTCTGTAAAATACTCATAAAATTCAATCCTTTCTTTGTTTGTTGTAAATGCGGAACGCTGCCGCGCCGGTGGCCGCCAACTGTACCAGAATCAGCCCAGCGAACAGCCCGAAGCTCTCATAGTAGAACAGTTCATCCCAAAACAGGAGAACATCACAGAGAGCAGTCAAGGCAACCGTCCAGCGGATGTGCCGGGCCAGCCATTGCCGGAACACCAGCACAAGGACAGCGGGCGGGACGATCAGCAGCGCCAGATTCAAAATCAATGTCGGGGTCAGTTCCATTGCGTCGCCTCCTCGCTTTTGTTGATAAGGCTATTGTAAAACCCAAATGTCCGCGAAATGTTACAGCGGCCAAAAAATTTCATTGAAAATCGGGGTGAAATGTTACAACACTCGGACATTTCAAAAATTCTTATGACAATTCCCGTATTTGATCTACCAGAGATTGTTTTTTTATCTGCCGAATTGCCAAATACGAGAAAAGCATTTGGACGGCAAGCATCAGTATAAAATAACTGAACATTTCAACTGTCGGAAAATGATAGCTTACTTTTCCAAAAATACTCATTGCACTAAAGACGGTGCAGAGAAGATACCCGATAAGAGTTCCGCATGATATGGAAAGAAGAAGCACCCCTAATGTATAGAACAAGCCCTCTATCAATAACATTTTTGAAAGCTGTTTACTGCTCAAACCAACCGCTTGCAAAACACCCAGTTCTCGCTTCCGGGTCAAGATGTTTGTTATCAGTGTGTTTAGCAGATTGATAATGCCAAAAACCCCGATAAACATAACAAAAATGTAGACTGGCATACGATAGTTCAATAGTTTTTCGTTGTATGCCTCTACCCAATCATTCAAGGTACTAACATAGAGGCTGGAAGTCGGTGGAATTATCTTTTGGATTTCATCTTTTGCGGCTGCCCATTTACTGTCATCTGTATCTACAATAAATTGATAATTGAGGTTTTCAATAGGAACGATCTTTGACAGCATTTCTAAAGGAATAAATAGCGTATCATATCCGCCATACGGGATATTAGCGTCCACAATTCCCATTACTTTTACTTCCAATGTTTGTCCGCCAACTTCAATCAGAAGTTCGTCCCCAATCGCTGCATCCCACCCAAAAGTTTCTTTCCACTGTGGGCCATTTTCAATAATAATGCCATTGTTTTTAAGTAGTTCCTGCAAATCTGCTGTACCATCAATCAAATATTGCTCAATCAATTTTTGAGAGCTTCGTGTATATGCGTCTGAAACAATCGGTTCAATATCTCCCGTTGGCATACGAACATTCAAAACGGTGCCTTGGTATTCTTTTATTTCTTCCACACCATCTATGTCCAAAATGGATTCTCTAAAATCTTCTGTAAGCAGATTCGATTTTTGGAGTTCTGAATATTGTTCGCTGTTATGTGCCTGTGGCCCGTAATCGCCTAATTCAAGGCGAATTTCTCCGTAAGGAAAACTCCTACGCGCCATCGCTAAAGGATCAATGGAATTAAAATATGCAGAGCTTGCCATCAGCAAAATTCCACATACCCCTAACGACAGAATCGTTAAGGCGGTTTTCTTTCTGTTCCTTGCAAAATTAAGAAAAGCTAAGTTTTTTGCGGATAGAGAACGATGTAACACTTTTGTACTGTTGGACATTACATCATTATTGCTCGCCATATAACGGACTGCTTCAATAGGCGTAACATGAGCAGCAATCTTGGCTGGCTTAATTACAGCAATCATAACGCATAAATACACAAACAGAGCTGTGACAGCGGCAATTACAAATACCATTAAAGTGTTCCAGCCTTGCGGGACAAGGACATATCCCGCTATTGCACCGGCTAATATTCCAATCGGAATACCAATTTTGGAAAGATGAAATCCCTCTCTAAAAACGATTCTTTTCATCTGTTTTCCAGTTGCCCCTATTGTCCGCAGTTTTCCATATTCTTTTGTTTTTCTGGCTATGGACACATAGAACAGACTGTAAATAACAAGGGTACACGCCAAAGCGATAATAAGACTGATAAATGCTATTACAGTGATATATTGACTGCTTCTCTGTTCAATGAGAGAAAAATAATATGTTGAAAACTGCATTTGCTCCGGCTGTATTTTCAATTCTCTGCACAATGTTGATAATTCAGCTTGTATAGCAGCCTTAGACCAACCATCAGATTCATTCAAACGGATATAAGCGGAGTATGCCGGTTCGCTGAGCTTGTTTTCAATATAGGACTGCGACACGAATACGGAATAATTTGAATTTTCGACAGGCAAAATACCACATAAGGTATAATCTTTTTCTCCATCTCCCAGATTTAACGATATAATATCGCCCACGGATTTGGACAATCCAGCTCTATCAAGAAACGCCTTTGTGATAGCAATTTCATTTGTAGATTTGGGCAATTCCCCCTCCAAATCAGGATATTTTGCTAATTTCATTAGTGTTTCATCCATTGAACGGACGGTTAATTTGTAGTCCCCATAAGATACTAAACCCAATAAATGACTTACACCCACTTGAACCCTACTGTCATTTACTAATTTTGTAATGGTATCATTATCGACTTCATTGATAATTGCTTGATAACGCCCAGCTGCATCATTTAATGATTTTCGCTGCGAAGCAAAAAAATACAAGGTCGTTGTCATTATCAAGCAGGTAGCTAAGGCAATCGTAATGATAATGAGAATGTTTCTACTTTTATCTGCTTTTAAGTTTCGTTTTGCCAACTTTTTTGTAATGGCGCTTGTATCGTTCTCAAAAGGCCATGTCATAGTTGTATCACCTCCATATTTGATAAGGCCATTGTAAAACCCAAATGTCCGCGAAATGTTACAGCGGCTAAAAAATTTCATTGAAAATCGGGGTGAAATGTTACAACGCTCGGACATTTCAAAAAAATTTACGGCGGGCAGCCGGGAATGGCCGTCCGCCGCGATTTATTTTGTAGGCAGCATAATGGAAAATTCTGAACCCTTGCCCGGCTCCGAAACCACTTTGATATAGCCACCCTGCCGCGTTACAATCTCGCGGGCCAGATACAGGCCAATGCCCACGCCCTGCTGTTCGTGTACTTCTTCCTCACGATAGAAGCGCCGGAAGATGGCGGCCTGATTGCTTTCGGAAATGCCCTTGCCGGTGTCGGTCACTTTGATCTCCACATACATTTCCCACAGCACCACCGACACAGCGATTTTCCCGCCTGCCGGGGTGTACTTCACCGCATTGTCCAGCAGGTTAAAGAGGGCTTCGGATGTCCACTTGCTGTCATGAGAAAAGGCCAAATCCTCCGGGCAGTCCACGGACACGGCGATTTCCTTTTTCTCCGCTGCATACACGATCCCACTCATGGCCTGCGCCACGGTATCAAAGAGGCGGCCCGGCTTCTTATCCAACTGGATCACGCCCGTTTCCAGCCGTGAGGTTTTCACAAGGGCCTGAAAGAGAAAGTCCAGCTTATCCGTCTGGCTGCGGATTCCCCGGATAAAGTCGGTGCGCTCCGCCTCGGTCATAGGCTTTTCCAGCAGGGTGTCCGTCGCCATTTTCAGATTGCTTACCGGCGTTTTCACCTGATGGGAAATGTCCGATACAAGGGTCTGTAACTCCTGCCGTTCCTCGTCCACCCGGCGGCGGTTCTCCTGCATGATCTGATAAAGCCTTGCCAGCCGGTGTCCAATTCTGGCAAGCTGGGTTTCGCTGTCCTCTGGCCGTTGGGGTGCTTCATTTCCGGCGATCATGTGGTCTAAAGTCTGGCACAGGTCAGCGGTAAACTGCGACAGCCGCTTTCCAAACGCCTGCGTCAGTACAAAAATCCCCACAAGGGCACACAGCAGCAGCGCCCCGCCCGTCAGCAGCACCGCCGTCTGTTTTGTCACAAGAAACAGGGCTATGGTGATCCCGGACATGGAGAGGACAAGCCCCATTGCCACCCGGCCAAACAGCCGCTTTACCGAGAGGTTTTGAAACTTCATTTTACCTCGCCTCCCGTCCATTGATACCCCATGCCGTAAACGGTCTTGATGTAGGGTGCGCCGCCGTCGGCTTCAATCTTGCTGCGAATACGGCTGATGGAGGTTGTCAGGGTGTGTTCGTCCACAAACCGCTCGTCTATATCCCACAGCTTTTCCAAAAGCTGCCCACGGGTCAGCACTTGCCGGGGATTTTTACGAAACAGGTTCAGCATTTTGTACTCCATCGGGGATAGAGTCAGGGGCTTGCCGTTTAAGGAAGCCGTCTGCTCCGAGAAGTCCAGAAACAGCCGCCCGTCGTCGTAAATGTCCTTGGCCGGTTTGTGGTGTTCCAGCATGGCGAACATGGCTTTGATTTTCCGCTGCAAGGCCCCGATCACAAAGGGCTTTGTGATGTAGTCCACCGCGCCCACCTCATAGCCCCGTATCTGGTCGCTCTCCTGATCGTTGGCGGTCAGGAATATTACGATGGTGTCCGGGTGCTGGGGCTTTATCAGCTTGCACAGTTCAAAACCGTTCCCGTCCGGCAGGTTGATGTCCAGCAGCACTAAATCAAATTCCCGCTGGCGGATGGCTTCGGCTGCGGTTCTGGCATTTAGGGCAGAAGTCACGCCGTAGCCGTCTGCGGTCAGGTTATAGTCTAACATCTTATTCAAAAAACTGTCGTCCTCGACAATTAAAATCTGCTCCATATTCTCACTTCCTTTGCTTTTTGCAGATAGTATAACAGGCAAATGTCCGAGAATTGTTACAAGGACAAATATATTTATCATTTTACAGCTTTTTTATGTGTACTGCAATTTTATAAAAGAAAGGACAGCAGTATCATCAAATTGCTGTCCTTGCGGTTTATTATAGCTGGTAGTGTATAAGCGTGGGTTCATCATATTTGGTGTGGTATCTTTAACTATGGGAAACTCCTTGCTCCCATTTTGAAACTGTTTGCCGCACAATGTTCAGCTTGACGGCAAGCTCCTGCTGGGAAAGGCCCTTTGCTTTTCTGATCGCTTTTATATTTTCGTTGAGCATAAAGGACAGCCTCTTTTCTTTCCGTCGCTGCCGTTATTGTAGCCGAAATTGCCCGTTGCCGCAAGCAACGGGTCTTAACATCCCCAGAAAGCGGCAATAAAGCCTGCCGGCTGCCCCTCATGGAACAGCCGGCAGGTTTCAGTTAATCGGCAAAACCAGTTCCGCCCTGGCGCCGAGGACGGTATTGGCAAGGCGCAGGGCCCCGCCGTGGCGCTTCGCGGTCTGGGCGGCGAAATAGAGGCCCATCCCCATATGGCCCTCCTGGGGCCGGCTGGCATCGCTGGTGTAGAAGGCCTGCTCCCCTCGGGCCAGGCCCTCAGCGGAAAAGCCGGGGCCGGTGTCCTCCACGGCGATGGTCAGCGTCTCGCCGTCCGCGGTTACGGACAGGGTGACGGTGCCGCCGGCGGGCGTGTAGCGCGCTGCGTTGTCCAACAGATTGCTCACTGCCCGGTCCAGGTCCCCCCGGTAGACCGCCAGCTCCAGCCGGGGCACCTCCGGGCAGCGGAACGCCGCCGGCTTTGCCCCGCAGAGGCTTTGGCCCACCTCCCGCCAGCCCTCGGCCAGTGCCGGGAGGGAAACCGTCTCCTTCTCCCGGCTGAGGGCGGCCTCGGAGCCGGTCATGGTCCGCAGCTGGGCCACATAGTCCTGGAGGCGGAGGGCGCTGCGGAAAATGGCGTCCACACTCTCCCGCTGGCTCTCGGTCAAGGCGTCCTCCCCCAGCAGTTCCGCGTTGCCGCTGATGACGCTGAGGGGGGTCTTGAGGTCGTGGGTCAGGGCCGCCAGCTCCAGCCGGCGCTGCTGCTCCATGCCCCACTGGCTCTCCAGGGACTCCGCCAGGTTCTGCCGCAGGTCGTCCATGGCCTTTAGCGTCGCCCCGAACTCCCGCACCCTCGCCCGCCCGGTGATGGGCACGTCCAGCCGCCGCTGGGCGATGGCCTCCGTGGCGCCGGTGAGCAGGGCGGCGTCCCGCCGCAGCAGGCCGGCAAAGTGATGGGTGGAGATGGCCCCCGCCAGCAGCCAAGACGCCAGCAGCACCACCGTGGCGCAGGTCTGGAACTCCGGCAGGCGGCGCTGGAGCACCTCGGCGCCGTAGGGCATGGAGTAGTCGTATTGGATCACGCAGGTGGTCCCGTCCGGCAGCTGGGTCAGCCGGTGGTACTGGGAGTAGAACATCCCCTGGGGGTCCCGCTCCCCGGCCAGGGCGGCCTCGGCGTAGGCAAGGTGCTTCTCATCCATGTTCCCCGGGTCCTGCACCTGCCCGCCCCCGTCAAAGATGGCCCAGCGGTAAAAGTAGGGGATCTCCTCCGTGTCCAGTTCCCCGGAGGAGAGGGCCTGGGCCACCGCTTCCACCCCGCTGGCGGCGGTGTTGGCCGGATACACGATGCCATACCGCATCATCGTGGTCATGCCAAACCACCAGAGGACCGCCAGCAGGATGACCACTATGCCGGTGGTGATCAGATACCGCCAGAACAGCGCGGTGAGGCCGGCGGGCCGTCTTATCCGTTTTTCCACTTGTAGCCCACCCCCCAGACGGTTTCAATAGGGCTCTCCCCTGCCGGACGCAGCTTGGCCCGGATATTCTTGATGTGCTCCGTGACGGCGGAGGCGTCCGCCTCGCCGTCGTAGCCGAAGGCCGCCTCGTAGAGCTGCTCCTTGGAGAAGGTCTGGCCCGGGTGCATAGCGAGGTACTCACAGATGGCGTACTCACCTTTGGTCAGCTTCAACGGCGTGTCCTTCCAGTACACCGCACGCTCCCCCAGGTCAAAGTCCAGCTCCCCCCGGCGCAGGCGGGCATGGGGCGTGCGCTGCTCCCGGCGCAGGTGGGCCGCCACCCGGGCCCGCAGCTCCGCGACGCGGAAGGGCTTGGTGAGGTAGTCGTCGCCCCCCAGCCCCAGGCCGGTGAGCACATCGGCCTCCTCGGTCTTGGCGGTGAGGAAGAGGATGGGGCAGTCCGCCAGCCCTCGGATGCGGCGGCAGAGGGCGAACCCGTCCTCCCCCGGCATCATCACATCCAGCAATATGCAGTCCGCCCAGCGGCAGGCGGATTCGTCCACCTCCCGGCCGCTCAGGCGGGTGGACACCTGGTGCCCGTCCCGCTCCAGGGCGGTCCTCAGCAGGGCGCAGAGATCCTTGTCATCATCCACCACCAGGATATGGGCCATCATGTCACCTCAGTTCAGCAGAAGGTACAGCCCCCAGGAGAGGGCGTAGAGAAGGTAGATGTGGGCGGGATAGAAGGCGTAGAACAGCAGCTTGTGCCCGCCGCCCCGCCGGCCATTATACCACAGCATCAGGGGCGCCGCCAAGATGCCGTAGATCTCATAGTACTGGGTGAAGAGCTGCCACCAGACGAAGTCCGGGGCCATAGCGGAGGCTATGGCGGCCATATAGACTACGCCATAGAGGATGTAGTAGACGGAGAAGGCCGCCACCTGCACACCCCGGCGCTTTCTAAACAGGTAGAGCACCAGCCCCATTACCAGCACCGGCCAGCCGCTATCCCCGGTGGTGCCCCATGCGGGCAGGACCGAGTAGGCGGCAAAGCCCAGCGGCGTGGCCAGAGCGGGAAAGGCCACAGACAGCTGGCTTGCCAGGATGGGCCAGGCCAGGGGGAGGATCACCGCCGCCAGGCCGGGCAGGATCTTTTTCTGTCCCAGCCAGTCGATGCCCTGCCAGATCACCATGAGCACCGCGAAGGTGGTCATCATGCCGTTCCCCGGGTAGAACCCGTCGGGCCGCACCAGGATGCCGCCGAAGGCCATGAAGAACAGCAGGGCGGACATGGCGGCGGAGAGGATGTAGACCTTGGCGAAGTACTTCTTCCGGCTGTGGGTGTGGGTGAAGCCCTCCACCAGGCAGAAGAGGAACAGGGGTGCCCCCAGCCGCCCCACCATGCTGAACCACTCCGGGATCATGCCGGTGAAGCCGAAGAAGTAGTGGATGTGGTCCATCACCATGGTGACCAGGGCGATCCACTTGAGCCCCGTCTCGGTGATGCCGCCGGTCTTAGTCAATGCGCGTGTCGTTTCCATAGCAGAAGTCTCCTTATCAGATTCTGCCGCTATGGTAACAGGCAATTCTAAGGAAAGTATCAAGATGGATTGGAAAATATCCAGCCGGACTCTGAAGTTACTCCCTGCTGCCGCCTCCCCCCTGCATAGTCATCACCCCGGCGGCTAAGCGAGTTCTCTCCGGCGGTCCCTCTATTTGATAAGTTCGGATTTTTGCATATAAAATCTATTGAATAGTCATACTATATGCAGTATAATCCTATTGAAAAATCTGTTCATCAGGAGGTGCCGTATGCTTTACCGAAAAATAGCGTCTCTGATCGAGGCACATCTGCAATCGGACTCGAACAAGATCCTGCTCATTGACGGCGCCCGTCAGGTGGGCAAGACCTACATTGTCCGCTATGTGGGGCAGAAGCTGTTTGAGAACTACATCGAGATCAACCTGGTGGAGGACGCGCTGGGTGCCGGGCTGTTTGCCAACGTCCGGACGGTGGAGGACTTCTACCTTCAGGTGAGTATGCTCGCCGGCGACAGGATGAAGGAAAAGGAGAACACGCTGATTTTCCTGGATGAGATCCAGGCCTATCCCCACCTGCTCACCATGCTCAAGTTTCTGGCTCAGGACGGCCGGTTCACCTATATCGCAAGCGGCTCGCTGCTGGGCGTCACGCTGGCGCAGACCCCCTCCATTCCCATGGGCAGCATCCGAAAGGTCCAGATGTTCCCCCTGGATTTTGAGGAGTTCCTGTATGCGAATGGGCTGAATGAATTTGCCATCACCGCTATGCGCCGGAGGTTTGAGGCATTGGAGGCGCTGGACGAGGCGACGCACAACAAGGTAATGGATCTGTTTCGCAAGTATCTGCTGGTCGGCGGGCTGCCCGATGCGGTCAACTCCTATCTGGCGGAGAAGAACATCCAGACTGTGCGGGAGATCCAGCGGGAGATCCATGACTACTATGCTGCCGACGCCTCCAAATACGGCGAAGAACGGAAGCTGATGATCCGGCGCATCTACGACCTCATCCCCTCCAATATGGAGAACAAGAAAAAGCGCGTGGTGGCCAAGAGCATCGAGGATAAGAAGGGAAAGACCTTCCGCGATTACAGCAACGAGTTTGAGTATCTGATCAGCGCCGGGATCGCCCTGCCCGTTCAGGCCATCTCCAATCCGGTTTTCCCGCTGATCGAGTCCGCCGGGAAAAACCTGCTCAAGCTCTATCTCAACGATGTGGGGCTCCTGACGTGCCTTCTTTACGGGAACAATATCCGCGCCGTCCTGGATGATGAAAAGAGCATCAATCTGGGATCCGTCTATGAGACTGTCGTCGCCAGCGAGCTGGCCGCCCATGGCTATAAGCTGTACTACTATGACAACCGCAGCAAGGGCGAGGTCGATTACCTGATCGACGATTACAGCAGCCTTTCCGCCGTCCCCCTTGAGGTCAAGTCCGGCAAGGACTATACCGTACACAGCGCGCTCAACACCTTTGTCCAAAATGAGGACTACCATATCAAGAAGGCATTCGTACTGTCCAATGAGCGCAAGGTATCCAGTAAGGGGAAGATCACCTATCTCCCAATCTACTATGTCATGTTCTTCTCCGCGGCCTCCGGCTGAGGTATTTTCTCTGATTCTGCCGCCAAACTCCTCCCATCGCAGTCCGGCATAACAAAAAAGCGGGGGAACTGCGCCATCCGGCACAGCTCCCCCACTCTTTTCTTCGGTGATACGCTCCTATATTACGTCCGCAGCCGGAAGGTCCGGGGCGCGAATTTGTAGATCAGGATGCTGGCCACGATGGAGTACGCCACACAGAAGGCGATGCACATCGCGCCGAACATCAGGATGGGCATACGGACGTTGATCATGGCGTAGCACACCACATAGGTGAGGACCATCACGATGCGGTAGGTCCCGCTCTTCAATTCCGTGCCGGCCGTGTAGGGCTGCAGCAGGTAGTAGACGGTCAGGTAGTGGATGGAGAAGAAGGCGCTCATGGCGAGGATCGTGACCACCAGCACCACATAATCGAGGGGGTTGTCCGTCCCGCCGGAGACATAGAGGATCAGCGCCAGGCCGCACCCGATCACCAGCGCCGGCACGGCGTTGACCTTGATGATCTCCCGCAGCCGGATGCGAAACAGCCTGAGCACAAACCCCGGACGCTTGTAGAAGGAGTAGGTCAGAAGGCTGTGGTCGCAGTTCATGAACAGGGCCTGAGTAAAGCCGGTGCCCCGGTTGATGAGATACATAATGAAGGCAAAGTACGGCAGCCACGTCATGACCATCTCGTTGATGTCCGCCCTGGTGCCGGGCTGGATCACCATGAGCAGCACCGCGCCGCAGCAGAGAAACAGGCAGACATAGGCGATGCGCAGGGCGGATCTCCACAAGATCTTCCGGTGCCGCTTGACAAACAGGTCGTTGAGGAACTCGAAGCCATTCTTCCGGCTGGTGATGGACGTGTCGGCGGAGATGTTCTTCTCATTGGCCGTCTTGATCACCGTTCTGGCCTTGTCCATCTGGCCCGGGATCTGGGCCAGCAGCTCCTGATTCATCTCCCGGTAGTAGCGGAAGGTCACCACCCGCCGAAGGCTCAGGAGCCCCAGCGGGATCCAGACCAGGAACAGCGCCGCCGAGGCCCAGAAGGGCAGGACGAAGCCCACGGCGGGCGGCACATAGGCCAGGGCCAGCAGGAGCGCCGTCAGCAGCCAGGCTATCTTCTGGAGGTTATTCTCATTGCGGACATAGCCGTGCTTCTCATAGTCCCGCAGGGAGTCGGCGGCCACCGCCACCTTCACGCCGGCGATGCAGAAGGGGATCAGCACGCACAGCCACAGCGGCACGCCCCGGTCCAGGCCAAAGAGGATGGTAAAGGGCAGGAACCCCACCACGACCTTCCCCAGGGCGTACCCGTAGTTTACCAGGGTGTAGGATCGGGCGTTCATCCGCAGAAGGATCATGGCGTAGTACTTGTCCCGGGTGGGGTTGAAGAGGCTGGTGTTCATATACGAGCCGATCAGCGTCAGGAACAGCAGGATGTGCAGGAACCCGAGGCCCGCCGGCGCCCGCTCGTAGAGGAGCCCCACGCCGCAGACCATGGTGAGGAAGTAGAGGAGCTTCCCCAGGAAGATGGACACGATCTCCCACAGCACCGAGAGGATGTTGGCGAAGATCTTCAGCCCCCGCACTTGATAAAGCCGGTCGGGCAGCACCCGCTTCAAAAGGGGGATCTGCTTGAGGGAGTGCAGGATGCCGTTGACCCGGTATGTATTTTTCAGGGCGAATGAGATGCGCAGTGCTTTAAGCATAGCTCTCCTCTTTCAGCGCCGCGATGATCTTCTCCTTGAAGGCGTGGTCATCCAGGTTGGACTTCTCCACCACCTCCAGCTCCCCGTGGCTGAGGAGCACGATCTCGTCGCAGAGATCCAGGGCCAGGTCCAGGATGTGGGTGGAGAAAATGGTGATCCGCCCGTCTTTCAAGGACCGGAGCAGGTTCTTCATCTCCTCGGCCACCACCACGTCCAGGCTGGTCAGCGGCTCGTCCAGGAGCAGGATGTTGGGCTGGGCGATGATGTTGACCAGCATCTGCATCTTGTTCTTCATGCCGTGGGAGTAGTCCTTCAGCAGCTTGTCCCGGTCCTCCGGGGCGATGCTCATTTCCGCAAAGTATTCATCCAGGGGTTTGGGGTCCCGGATGGAGTCAGAATTGATGTCCATGAAGAACTTGAGGAACTCCCGGCCGGTGAGGAACTCCGGCACCGTGGGCGTGGAGAGGACATACCCAATGTCCTCCGCCGCCACCTCCCGGCGCACGCCGTTTTCTTCTATGTAAAAGCAGCCGCTGTCGGCCTTGAGGTCCCGGTTCAGGCAGTTGAAGAGCGTCGTCTTACCGGCGCCGTTTCGGCCTAACAGGCCGTAGATCCTCCCCTCCTCAAAGGTAAAGTCGATGTCCTTCAGCACCTCCTTCTGCTCAAAGCGCTTGGACAGGTGCTCAATGATAAATTTCATGGGTTGCTCCTTATATTGTTGCATCTTTTCCCAGCGGCCTCTCACTGGATGCGAAAGCCGTTGGAGGTCTTCTGGAACACATACGCCAGCATGGCGTCGTGGTCGGGGAACGCCACCGGCTCAAACCCCTCCTCCGAATGGAAGGACACCACCTGGTCCGTCCAGTTGATCCAGAGCAGCTGGGGCGCCTGGGCGCCCGCGTCATCATCCATACTCGTTATTCTCCTTATTCCCTCTTGTTTCCCATACCGCTTAGCGATTTATCCTACATGGGCACGCTGCTGACCAGGCCCTCGATCTCTTGCCGCAGTCCGGCCCGCTCCCGCTCCGCCTGGTCCGTCATCTGCCCCAGGCGGTCCAGGACGGCGCAGATCTGCGCCCGGGTGTCCTCCACCTGGGCTTGGGCCTGGTTGATCCGGTCCAGCACCGCCCAGTCGGCGAAGATACCGTCGAACACATAGTCGGCAAAGCGGAGGAAACCGTCGATATTGACCTGGAAATCGGCGCTGATGGTCACATCGGCCAGCTCTGTCCGGAAGGCGCGCAGCTGCGACTGCAGGTACTCCACCGCCGCCTGTGCCTCATCCAGCTTGCTGTGCTTGGCCAGGTCGGCGATGAGCCCGCCGCCGATCAGGTCCCAGGTTCCCCAGCCCTCCGCGCTGCTCAGGCTCTCCAGGATCTCATCGGCCGTCGCCAGGGCGCTCTGCCCGGCGGCGGACGCCTCCCCCAGCTCCCGCTCCTGGCTCTCTAAGTAGGCCTCACGCTCCTCCAGGCGGAGGATCTGTTCCGCGGCCGCGCCGCCGGCGGCCTTGACCGCCTGGGTCTTCTCTCGGAGCAGCGCGGCGTACCGCTCCTCGCAGCCGCTTAGGACGTCCAGCTCCGCCTGACACCGGGCCAGATCCTCCTCCGCGCCGGCCAGCTCCCGGGCCGCCGCGTCATAGCGCACCCGGGCAGCGTAGGCCTCCTGCCGCTCCTGCGTCAGCTTTTCGTCAATCTTCCCTACCACGTTGTAGAAGAAGGCGGCCAGGCTCCGGCCCTCCAGCCGGTCCACATCCGCCTGCTCCTCCCGCATGGCCTCTTTCAGCTCCTCCGCCCTGGCGGCGTAGGTATCCCGCTGGCGCCGCAGCTCCGCGGCCGAGGCCTCCAGCTTCCGCTTGCGGGCGCACTGGGCGAGCAGCTCCTTCAGCTGCTGGTCATAGCCGTTCATCTCTTTTCGCTCCTTTCCCTTCCCAAGGCATCAATTCTCTCTGCAAAAGAGGGCTTCACCCAGCAGTGAAGCCCTCAGCCGCCGCCAGATCGGGATGGGAGCCCAACCCTTCAGGCGGATCTCTTTAAGGTCACCTGGACGCCCAGTGTCTGGGCGTAAGCGGGATTTTTTCGGAGGTTCTCCATCAGGCGGATCGCCAGGAGTCTCGTTTTTGGATCCATCGCCGTCACCTCGCTGCGCAAACTTCACAGGAGCGTCTGCTCTCTCTGCTTACCCGTATTCTACCATCCCGCACCAGCGGCTTCCAGCATGGGTTTGGCAAATTAGGGCCTACTATTTCCACTGCCGCGGCAAAATACCCGGTTCAATCCCGCTCCGCACGCCGGCGCTCATAGGCCTCATACTGCTCGGCGTTGATGGCGCCGGTGGCCAGCATCCGCTCCGACCACAGCTGCAGCGTCTCTACCGCGATGGAGATGCGCTCCAGCTCCTCCCGGATGCGGATGAAGTCCTCCAGCTCATCGTCGCTGATGACACCGTCGACGGTGATCTCGATCAGCCGGTCCTTGCGCCGGTTCATGGAGTTGAGGGATGCCAGCATTTCCAGGACGATCTGGGAGAGGTCCTTGATCTTCACCTCCGGCACATACTCCTGACCGATGGGGCACTGGTTGGCGCAGTAGTAGTTGCAAAGGCCCGGCTGCTTGTACTTCTCCGCCATGGTCAGCACCTCGTCCGGGTGGGGCAGGGACCGCTCGTTCTCGATCTTCTCGATGCGCTCGGGCGGAATGGACTCCAGCAACTCGCCGGCGGCCTCCCGGGTCAGGTGCATGGCCTCCCGGGTGGTCTGATAGATGTTCTTATTCTCTCTCGTGGATGCTCTCCCCATGACCGAAACCTCACAAACACAAAATCTAAGTGCCATTATAGGTGGTTCCGGCCAGAAAAGCAATTCCCATTTCTCACCTGCCCATCACTCTGAAGCGCCGAGGGCCTTGCGGGCCCTGGACACCCACGCCGTCACATGGTTTGCCGGCACGCCGAACATCTCCCCGATCTCCCGGTTGGTGTACCCGTCCATCAGCATCCGGATGGCCTGGAACCCCTTGGCCGTCACGCCGGCGGCCCCGGCCTCCGCCCGCTCCAGGCGCGCCAGGAGCGCCGAGCAGGCTTCCCTCTGCTCTGGGGTATCATCGTCCAGCACCGTGCAGGGCAGATCGGCAGGATCGGTGGCAACCTCCCGCCCCCGGCGGGTGGCGCGCTCCAGTTCGGTATAGATCTCATTGCGGATGAGCCGGTAGGCGTAGGTGGAAAAGGCCACCGTATGCCCCGGCTTGTCTGTCTGGGCCGCTTTGCAAAGTCCCAGACAGCCGATCTGGAACAGGTCGTCGTAGTCGAACATGCTCCCGGCGCCCAGGGTATGGACGCAGTCCTGGATCACCTTACCCACCAGTCCCATGTTCTCTTCTACCTTCATCCGCTGCTCCTTCGTAAGCGGCGACAGCATATCATGCACCTCCTGATACTTCTTTCAATTTGTTTTGCTGCTCCAGCAGCTCCTGGAGCAGTTTCCGGCTCTCGTCAATGACCACCTGGCAGTAGTACTCGCCCAAATGCCCGATATGAGCGTGGGCCATGGGCGCCTGCACGGTCATGGCCAGCCACTGGTAGGCGTCCCGCTTGCTCATGAGTCCGGACTGATACAGTTTGTTGAACTCCCGATGCGCGGCATAGCGCAGCTGCCGCAGTTTCGGCCCGGCCAGGCTCCCCATGGGCTCCAAGGTGCCTGGGTGCGCCATCACATAGGAATCGCACGCCGGGTACCGGGAGCAGACATAGGCCATCGCACCCGGCCGGTGCGTCCTGCAAAGGCCCTCCGCGCTTCGCAGCACCGCGGGGCTGCCGCAGTGGCAGCGCAGCCGACCGGCGCCGGGCAGCACCCCTGTCCGGCTGCGTCTTGATCTCTTGCTCACCTTGTATCCCACCTTTCCGGAAGAAATCTTCCATAGTTCCTACTCGCACCGGCCTTGTCACGGCCGGCTGAAAAACAAAAAAGGCCGGAAGCCCGCTGAAAAAAGACAATGCAGAGCCAGGCGCTGGAGTATTGGTGTCGCATCCAGCCATTGACTCTGCACTGTATTTCAGCGGCCTTCCGGCCACATATTTTTTCAACAAGACCTGCGCTTTGTGGGGCCGCGGGACAGCGGCTCCGTCACGATTCCCCGCCTGCACCGGCAGGTCTGACGCCAAGGCGCCCCGGCGTATCGAGAGCCTGCGCGCAGTATCTTGCTACAATGAAATTATAACAGGATTCCAGCAAATAGTCAATGAAAAAACGAAGTTTTGGCGCGATTTCCGCCACTTTTTTGCCCATCTCAGTCTGGGAGATTTTATCTCAGTCTGTGGCGGTTTTTGCCGGTCAATACTGCTCCTCATCCTCCTCCGCCCACTCGTCGTAGTCGGCCTGCTGGCGGCGCCGCTTGGCGAAGTAGAGGGCCACAAGGCCGCCGATCCCGCAGGCGAGGCCGACGAAAAACACCACCATAGGAGCGATGGGGACGTCGGCAGGCTCTCCGGCGGGGACCTGCTCCTGCGGCTGCTGTACCTGTCCGGAAGGCTGCTGGGCGGAGCTGTCCGGCGGCTGCTGGGTATCGGGGACCTGCTCTGCGGGCGGGTCAGGGATGGGGACGGTGGAGTTGATACAGCTGAGGGTGTAGGTGGTGCTGCCGCCCAGATCCATGGTCAGCACACCAGTCTCGTCCACTACGATGGGGGCCGGGAAGACACCGGCGTCGGTGCGCAGCTCAAACTCCACGCCTGCCCAGCGCGTGCCCAGCTGAAGGACCAGCTGGTCGGGCTGCTGGGTGATCTTCGGCTCGGTGCCGTCCGTATCCGCGAAGGCCGTGGTGCAAAGGCACATGGCCAGGCACAGGGCGGTCAGGAGGGTCACCCGGAGCCGTCTCTGGATCGTCATGGTCCGCTTCCCTCCCCTCAGCGCGTGGTGGACATGTGGGTGATGACGCCCCAGATCCGGTTGTTCTCGTGGTTGATGCCCAGGATCCGCACCGTCGCCCTGGCGCCCCGGGGCGGCCGGCCGCGCTTGGGATAGGTACACAGGCAGTCGATGCCGCCGTCCAGGGACACGAACACGCCGTTGAGATCGACCATGCTAACGGTGCCCACATAGCGGTTGCCCACCACATACTTCTTCAGCGCCTTCTCATAGGGGTTCTCCATCGCCTGCTTCACCGAGGCAGTCACCCTGGGACGGCTGCGGTCGCTGCGGTCCACCTCCAGCACCCGCACCAGCACGCGCTGGCCGGGCTGATAGTGCTGCGCGGCGTCCACCCAGCGCTGGTAGGACAGCTCCCGGAGGGGGATATAGCACTCCGCGCCGAACAGGTCCACAAAGATGCCCGCCCGGATGACGGAGATGACCCGTGCCTCGGCGCGGATGCCCTCATAGATCTGGTAGTTGCCGTCCCGGTCGGTACGGAAGTAGTACTCCCTGCGCTTGAGCGCCATGGCCTCCAGCCGGCTGGCAGCCACCACGTTGTGTTCCTGGTCGATGCCCTTGACGATGTAATCCACCTCCGCGCCCAGCCGCTTGTTGAGCAGATAGTGGAGCACGTCGCCCTTGGGCTGGCCGCGGTAGTCCTCCGGCTCCTCGATGGCCTCCAGCACCGGGATGATGACCTTGAAGTCGCCGTGGTAGATGACTGCATAGGACATCTCCGGGTTATCAGCCAGCCGCTCCACGCCCTGGATCGTACCGGTGAGGATCTTCTTGCTCTTGAGGGACTCCACCAGGTCCAGCAGGTCGTTGCGCAGCCGGTCCGTATCCGTCTCCACCGTCCGCTCAGCGTCGATGGATACCACCCGCTGGCGGCGCCTGCCCGGCATGCGGAGTTTCTGGGGCTGCCCGGATTCGGATTGCTCCTCCTCCGCGGGCACATCCTCTCCCCCATCCTGCGCCTCCTGCACCTCTGCCGCCTTCTTGCGGGAGGTGCGCCGGCGCCGGGGCGGGGCAGGCGGCTCGGCGTCCCCTTCAGCCGCAGCGTCCCCTTCAGACTGGGGCATGGCTTCGTCGTCCGGTTCCGTTTCCGGCTCAGTCTGGGAACCGAGATCGGCCGTGGGATCAAATGCCTGGCCACCGCCGGGTTCTTCAGCCGGTTCCAGGTCAGTCTGGGAACCGGCATTCGAGTCGGCGGATTCCATGTCAGTCTGGGAGGAAAAGGTTCCTTGGCCAGACTCAGACTGGCTATCCGGGTCCCATTCCGGGTCAGTCTGGGGCGGAGCTGCCTGGCCATCGGGATCGTCGCCCGATTCCAGGTCGGTCTGGGGCGCGTCGGGATCCAGGCTCTTGGCAGCCGCCAGCTCCAGGTCCGTCACACCGGCATTGGCCACCTCGCCGGGCGGCGTTTCCTGCTCAGTCTGGGGGACGGGATCAGACTCAGTCCCGGTGGTTTCCGGCTCCGCATCGGGAGCCTGTTCCTCAATCTCTTTCTTGGTTCTTGCCATGGTATGATATCCTCCTTTGGTTGAATGTGTGGGTTACAGCGCTGTTTATTAAAAATCCGCCGGCGGCCGGGAACTCTCGTAGAGCGTTTTAGGCCGTTTGGCGGGTTTAGAGGGGAGTTCCGAAGGCTGGTCACCGGATGGCGGTGTCTTTGGGGCAGGCGCCTGTGGTTTTGCTGGGGAAGCCTTCGGTTTGGCAGGCGGTTTTTCGGAGGCAGCAGGTGCCTGTCCGGGCAGTTCGGTCACACTGGGTTTCGGCGGTATAGACTGATCCAGTGCTTCCTGCGGCTGGGTTGGCACCTGTTCGGAATGATATTGCTGGATACTGGTGCGCTCACACTCCTTGGCATAGGGATGCTCTGTGAAGTCGAACTTCTTGGCCCGAAGCACCTTCTGGCCGCGGATGATGATGAGCAGTTCATCATTGGGCAGGCGGAGCACTTCATCCGGGGTCAGTACACGCCGTCTGCCGATGCCCTCGGTGTAGCGGTATTGCGGGATGACCTGTGCCAGGGCGAGGCTCTGTCGGGTGGTCATAGTGGAGTTTACCTCCACCGTCATGTCCCCGCTGCGGGCACTGAAATACTCCGCCGTCACATCGTCGGTGGCACCCAGCAGAATCTGGGTGTCGGCGTTACCCAGCAGTTCTGCCCATAGGTTATTTGGATAGCGGTTTTGAAGCTGAGGCAAGCTTTGAGAACACATCAAAATTTGCAACATTCTCGACCTGATTGTTGACAATCTGCGGCCGAAATCCTTTATAGATCCTATATTATTCATCTCATCCAGTATTATGTTAACTGGTATCTTACAGCGCTGTTCCGGGGTGCTGTCGGCGTAGCGCACGAGTTTGATGAACAGGAAGGCGAAGAACAGGGCTGACAGAAATTCCAGAGACGAGTTCTGGTCGTCCAGGATGATGAAGTAGGCGCACTTGTTCCAGCCTGGCTCGGACAGGTCAATGTCGGAACTGCGGGTGATCCGCCGCACAGCCTCACTTTGCAGCACCTGAAGTCTGGTGCCGAGACCCAGTACGATCCCGGCGCGCACGGTGTCGCTGGCCTGGCTGAACAGGCTATACGGCCCCTTGGCCGGATGTCCGATGGGGAGCCGGTCAAAGAGCATGGTGAGTTGTTTCTCCGTGTGCTGGGTGAGCATCTGATAGACGGCGGCCAGGTTCCGCTCCTCCGGTGTCCGGGTGCTGTCCAGATCCACATAGAGGATCAGGCTCTTGAGCAGATTGCTCTCACCGTTGTCCCAGAAGTGGTCACCCTTCTCGTCGCCTTTCGTGTTGGAGATGATCACATCGGTGAGGATCTGGGCCATGAGGGTATCACCGCCCAAGTCGAACATGCAGTTCCAGGAGTCACTGTACTCCGGCTGCAGAAGGTTATAGACCCGCACCTTGTAGCCGTGCTTTTTGAACAGTTCCGCCGTGTCTGCGAACATCTCCGACTTCGGATCCGCGACTACCACCGACTCCCCCCGCCGAATGCTCTGGAACAGGGCAGGACGAATCACGCCCCTGGACTTCCTGGTGCCGCTGGCGCCGAACACCGCGATGTGTTTATTGAGTCGGGTGTCCTCCGGCAGGCAGATGACCGAGCCGCGCTCCGTCTTGCCCAGGATGATCCCCTTCGCCCGCTCGGGGCTGGCTACCTCCAGGACGGAGCGCATCTCCTTCTCGTTCATCCACCCAGAAGTGCCGTAGGTGCCCCGCTTGCTTCGGGTGAAGTTGCGGGGGTCATAGTCGTTGCTCCCAAACCGACTCTGGAGCCGGACAAATGCGAACAGGCCGCCTGCCAACACCGCCGTAAAGAGGGTGCATTTTAGGCCGCTCCCCGTCAGGGCGCTGCGCCAGCACACAAGGGGTGAGAAGTAGATGGCGCCCATGGTGGCCTTGCCGGTCATGCCGTCGGCGGCCAGCCACTTCTGGTAGCCAATGGTGAGCTGGCTGATGAGGCCGCCCAGATAGAGCAGCGCCGCCACACCCAGGATCACGGCGAGGACGATCCCCGCTGCGCGCACAGACTTACTTTTCATCGCATCAACTCCCTTCGTCTGCCCCCTCCCCCGCTCCGAGTCCGAGGGCATCTTCCAGATCCGGCAAGCTGATCTCCCGCAGCTGCGCCCGGCCGCCTATGTACCTGTCCACAAACTGACTCTGCCAGGGGTAGCACAGGATCTCATACGGCGCGCCGCTGTGCTCCAGTGCTTGCCTCACCCGCACCAGGCGGGCGATGTCGCCGTCCAGGTGGGAGAGGATCAGGGTGTCTCCATTCTGCGCGTCGTACTCCATCACGCCGGGCATTGTTACACGCATCCCCTCGGGGAACACGGCTGTGAGCACCTGCTCATGCCAGTCTGGGAGCGTCAGGATGCGGAGGAGCCGGGTTCCCTGCTCCGTCATGGGGATAAAATGCACATGGGGATAGATCCGGTCGAAACGCAGCTCCATTCGTCTGCTCTTGTCAGACTCCAACAGGGTCTGCAGCGCCAGATCCATGTGTTCTCCCAGAAGGATGGCATGGTCTGCCCGGGCGGGGCCTGCATTCATGCGGGCCAGTTCCTCCAGATGTCTGGCGGTCTTAAACTCGCCCATTCCACTCCACTTCATCACAGTGTCCCTTGTGTTGTAGACAGCGTAACAAAACCCTGGGCAGAACAACGCACCAGTCAGGCGGGTGAAGATGGTCTTGTTCATCTCAGTGTTGTCCAGTTGCTTGACGGATTTTGCCGTATAAAAGCAGGCACATTCCGGCACAACCTGCCGAATCGCCCGTTTCTGAAGGGGCGGCAGCAAGAATGGACGCATCTCCACGCCAGCTCCCATACAGGCCGCCACTGATTCCGCAACGCGGTGATTCCTTTCCACATGGCTTGCGCTTCCAGAGAAACGGTGTCCGCCGGTGGCTGTCAGATACCAGTCGAGGGCTGCCGGGTGGAGGGCCTGCAGGAGAGGCAGGGCACTCTTATAGAGCCGGATTGTCCGTCTGTTCCCCTTTCCGCTGGTGGTGAGCATTTTGCAGGAGCCGAGGTCTGCCCCGGCGGGAGTTCGGAAGTGCTGCACCACTTCCAACCTTCTGACCAGTTCCTCCAGCGTCCGAATACTCCCCAGCAGATGCAGGGAGCGATGTGGGTATTCCCCGCAGATGGCCAGCAGAAGCAACAGACGGTAGGCGTGGCTGCCGGGCCGGAGTGTGATCATTTGGACTGCCCGGGGGCATCGGGATTTAAGGCATGGCTGTTTCTCTCTTTGCCGCAAATTGTCTCCCGGTCGCGCTTGGAAACCCCTTTCTTTTCGGGAATCTTTCGATGTTTCGGAAGTACGTGCGCCTTCGGCCCGGAAACGAGCTTAAAATCCCGTATTTTTTTAGTCCCATATTTCGCTCGTTTCATATAGCATCTCCTCCTTCAAATCGTCTGCCTGCGCCGCTGCCAGCCACTCCGGGAACCGGCTCGCGGGCACTACATACACCTCTGTGCAGTCCAACTCTCCGGCGGCGCTGCAGTAGTAGTGGGCGCACCGCCGGGGGGCGTCATCCGGCATCAGATAGAGTGTAACGATGTCGGTCACCATGTTGACCTCAATGTTGTCATGGTCACGGTAGGCCCGCTCCGGCCGGTCGTGCTGATACACATGCCGGTAAGCCAGCACACAACTGTGGTAGAGCGCCGGCGGTTTGCCGTCGAAATAGCGGCGCAGCGCGGGATAGAGATACTGCTGGATGTAGATGGGCGAGCCCGTCCCCTTCTTCGGAAGGAGCGCGGGGATCTTCAGCAGGAACCAGCCTCGCTTAGCATAGCCCATCTCAATGGGCACGGTATCCAGCAGCATCTGCTCTGTCAGTTCCGCAGCCTTTGGGTGCCCGGTGTAGGCTGGAAGCACCCGTGCAAGCAGAGCCAGTTTCTCCACCTCAGCAGAGAAGGCGAATGCAGACCCGAAAGCGCCCGCCATGTCCTCCCGCTCCAAGAGGCGCCGTGTGCGGGCAAGTTCCATGGCCGCTCGCTCCATCCGGCGCTCAGCCCCGGACAAAGCCCGCCCAAAATCAGACTGCGCCATCTCGGCTGCCCTCGCTCTCTGTGTAAAAGCGCACATCGGGTACCTCCTGACCGTTGTAGTCCACCGTGGCAAATAGACACGGGACGTTCGGCAGCACCAATTCCTGCGCCATGTGGATATGGGGTAGGACAAAGATGTATCGCAGATCCTCTTGTGGCTGGAGCAGACGGGCAAGATGCTGCTCCCCGTCGTAGAGCACCACAATCTCATAACCGATGTCCTCTTTGAGAAAGAAAATTTGGGACGGATAGGTCGCTGGATAGTGAGCCATAGGCTCCACCTTGTCAATGAACTGCAAAAGTACCCATACCGCCAGGATCATACGCTGGTCTGGCTGGCACATGGGGTCCACGCCCAAATAGTACCCGCCGGAAATGTCATAGAGCAGCACATCCCGTTTCAGGCCCCGGATGATCTTCTCTGCCGTCTGGGGCGGCTTATCCTTCAGCATGCGGATTACCTGCGTCTTAGTAAGCGCTCCATACTCCGTCAGCCAATGGATAATGAATTGTTCCTCCTGCAGCAGCATGGGCCGGTCACCTCTCTTCCTCTGTGCGCATATTCAGCAGGAATGCGTATTTCGTTTCTTATGCGTGTTCCCTCACGGTATAAAGCCAAGGCCTGCGGGAGATGCTCCAGCAGCAGTCCTACAAATTTGGCGTCCAGTTTCACGCCGGCGAGGCTGGATAGATGACCACAGGTGCGCCGGACGCTCCACGGCCGCTTATAGGGACGGGGCGAAAGCAGGGCGTCAAAGACATCGGCTACCGCAACCAGTTTCGCATGAGGATGGATTTCATTACCACGCAGGCCCAGGTAGCCGCTGCCGTCCAGGCGCTCATGGTGCTGGAGCGCCACGGCGGAAGCGGTTCGCATGACGCCGTGGGTATGGATCAGGATATGGGCGCCGATGGCAGTGTGCATCTGCATGATTGCGCGCTCCTCAGCGGTCAGCGGGCCTGGCTTGCAAAGGATGGAGGCAGGGATGGCTGTCTTGCCGATGTCGTGGACAAGGGCGGATTGAGTGACCGTCCTCACCTCGGAGTCCGGAAAACCGGCCAGTTTGGCCAGCAGTTCTGAAAGTGCTGCCGTCCGGCGGCAGTGTGCCTGTTCTGCGGGAGGCAGAGGTCCTGTGAGATTCATAAAGCTGCCCTCCTTACTTAAAAATACTGTGAAGTCATGGTGTGCATATTTCTATGGAGCCGGATTGCTTGGTGGAGGAGCATTATCTGCTTTGTCCACCTCACCGTCCGGCACAGCGGCTGCATCGGCGGTATTTGCCACGGCCTTCAACTCGTTGAGCATGGCCTCCAGTTCAGCACGATCAGTCGTGATCATCTGCTGCTCTTCACGGGAGGCCTTGATGATGACCGGCACTTTATTGCTGTTGCTGGAGATCAGCGCCTCGCCGCGCTCGAACTGGGTGATACTGCGGATCTCAGTCCGGGTGAGTTTCAGGACATCCTTGACATACTCAGCCTCGTCCGGCTCCAGGTTCAGGATAATCTTTGTCTTAGAGTTATTGAGAATGGATCTTCCGTAGCGGCCATCCTCCAGCCCGAAGAAATCGGACAGGTCCTGTGTGGCCGCAACAGCGCCTCCGCCATAGCCGCGGATGATCTTAAAAATCTCCAAACAAAACTCGGCCGCCTGCTTATTTGCCGAGCCACCGATAAGTTTCCAGATCTCGTCGATAAATACCATCTTCTTCTTGGTACGGTCAGCCTTCACCTGATCCCATACATAGTCCAGCGCAATCATCATGCCCACGGGGAGCATCTTGCCCTTCAATTCGGAAATATCCAGGACAACATAGCGATTCCGCAAGTCGATGTTCGACTGACGATTAAAACTCTGGGCGCTGCCGGTGACGAAACGGCTGACGATTGTGGCCAGGCGGGTGGTCAGTGGACTCTCCTTGAGCACTTCATAAAGGTCACCCAGGATGGGCATGGTCTTGACTTTCCCGCTGCCAGAGTCCTCATAGATTGAGCTGTTATCATGGGTGATGCCGAATTTTGCATAGGTCTTGACCAGAGCCTCGTCCAGCATCTGCTCCTCTTCATTGGACATATCCGGAATCAGGAGGGAGAAGAAGATCATCAACTGCTGAATCTTTTTCGCCAGCATAGAGTCGATGTCGCTATAATCCAGCTCGTCGATCAGTTCCATCTCCGGTGTGAGGGTGGGCCGGATCTCCATGACATTGATGCAGGCGCTGGAGCCGGGGGCCAGTTTGATGTAGGTACCACCGATCTTGTGGCAGGCCCGCTTGAACTCATGGCCTTTAAGCGGCGCCAGGATATAGCACTGAACGCCGCGCATTCTTAATCTTAACGACATCAATTGCATAGTAAAGGTCTTGCCAGCGCCTGAAGTGCCGCAAATGGTGAAGTTAGCGTTTTTATTGACTTTAGTATTGAATGGGTCCACGATGCACAGTGAGTTGTTGTGCCGGTTGAGGCCCAGCAGGATGCCGTTGTCATCCGAGAGTTCAAAACTCGTGAACATATAGGTGGATGCCGCCCCTGATGTGAGCACGTTGCGCTTAGACTTGTGCTCCAGGCTGGGGTCAAGGTAGAGGAACGGCATGGTGGAGCGCAGCGCCGCCTCCTGCTGGAACAGACAGTCCCCTACTTGGATGTCCATGGACTTCATGAGGTCGGTCATCTGCTGCTTTCGCCACTGAAGTTCGTCAAGGGTGGGGGCGGATACCGTAATGAGTACTGTCATGTAAAACAGGTCCTCATTTCGGCTGGACAGCCCCTGCTTGATGTAGTAGCCAGCCTGGATCGAGCCGGCCAGTTCCTCATAGTCCGTGGATGTGTCCTGCAATTCCCGCAACTTGGTGCGGTTGAGCCGGATGCGCTGTGCCACCCGGTCGATGGTCTTGCCGCGGATCTCCCGGCGCAGGTGCAGATCCACATCGACGCCCTCGCCAGCATTGATCAGAGAAGACATCCAACCGCCCCGTACCTGCTGAGGGAACCCGCTCTTGCGGATGTAGAGATAAGTGTAGTACATACCGTCCATGACGATATAGCCCGGATGGCTCAAATCGAGGCCACGGGGCGCTACGAAGTTGACTGCACGGATCTTTGGGACTGGATCGACTCCCACCACTCGTTTCTTGGCCGTCATGGCGTCCACCACCACACGGTTAAGCCGGCTCTGGAAGGGGTCGTCCACGCAGGAACGGCGGTTGAAGTACATGTAGAGGATCTCCGCCACAAAGGCATCTTCATCCTTGGGCTGCACAATACTGTTGCCGCACTGGGCAAAGTAAGTCCTGGCGTTCTGCGTCACCGTCTGAAGGGCTGCGTAGACCTCCCCGTAGTCGGTGTCCGACTGACGGCGCACTGCCTCATACTGGAAAATCAGGAAGAACCGGCGGGTCAGGGCCTCCCGGCTTCCCTCCTCCTGGATGAAGCGGATGGTGCCCTCGCCCAGTTCCCGGCAGGCGGGCACATCGTCCTTCTCAATGTCCGCCTCCAAACCGGCCACATACCTGTCTGAGTCGGCCTTGCGGGTAACGGACTTGAATTGCAGGCGCATGGGCGAGATTTTAAGCCAGCTTGCAAAAGTGGAAATGATGCCCCACTGCTCCTCATTGGAGCGGAGCAGGAAATTGATGGGCTCGATCTCAAGGATCTTCAGATAGCGTCCATCTGTGGTTTCAATGATACCGTTTCGAATTTCTTTGAGCGGAATGTAGTCCTGGACGAACTCCAGATGCTCGCCCTGATTTCCCCTGCCGGGCGGGGCCTTTCGACGGCGGGTGTTTCTTATGCGTGTCTGTTGTGCCATAACGATACCCTATCCTCCTGTAATGGAGCTGGCGACGCCGCATCCAGAACAGAACGATGTGCGTGGCAAATTGGAGGAGGGAATCTCCCCCTATTCCCATAAGCGCGAATACCCCCAGCGGCAGCAGCGTCATGGTCATAACCACGACCTTTGCGGTGACCGGCAGGTGCATCCACATCAGTTCCGGGTAGCCCACAAGCAAGAGCAGAAACACAGCCTCTATCGTGTTGCGGGTCTCCAGCATGCCGCCCAACAGCTTCCCGGAATCGGTGTAGTTGGGCGGAATTGTATAGACATTGCTGAACTCTCGGTCATCCACTGGTGCCGGCCTCCTCCACATCAAGAGCTGCTGGGACAAGATCGCCCTCCAGGTCAACATCATTCCTGCGGCGGTACTGGGTCACATAGTCAGGTGAGTTGAGAACCACGCCTGTCCCGCTGGCGCAGTGGACCCAGAGTTTATTTCCATTGGCATCCTTTCCCGCATAGAGCAGGACGTGGTTGACAGGGACGGTGCCAGGCACCGCCATAAAGCCCAGGTCACCGGGAAGAAGTTCTTCCTCTGTGATGGCATGGGTAGCGTCCCACTGGTTCCAGGTCCCGTCATAGAGGGTGACACCCAGGGCCGTCTGGTAAACCCATTCCGTAAAGCCTGAACAGTCGAGTCCGTAGGGCCGGATCGTCCCTGTACTGCTTGAGCCTGCTGCAGTAACCAGTTTTGGGGTGTTCCACTCGCTGTTCCAACCTGGGGCGCTCTTCCCGCCCCAGAAGTACGGGACCCTGCCGACCAGAGACAGGGCGCATCGCATCAGTTCCTTTCGTTTACCGCTGCAGTCCAGGCTGGCCAGGAAGAGATTCAGTTCTGCATCACTGATGGGCGGGACACTGCCGTCGCTGGAGGTGCCGTACATAGTCATCTTCAGGGCATTGGACATATTGAGGATGGCCTCACCGTAGGTGATATCGAACTGGTCATATGTGGCGTCCACATCCACTCCGAAGGCATCCAGAATCACGGACTGATCAAAGGGGTGGATGGTACAGATGACATATTCCACTGTCTCCATCTCTGGCTCCTCCGTGTCTGACTCACTGCTGTCCCCTGTCCCGTCTGAAGTTTCCCCGCTGTCCACCGGGACCTGCGCCTCCTTCACCTCATAGGTTACGGTATACATTTGATCGGCCACCGCATTGAGTTTGCTCTGCAGATCTGCCTTTGTGGTGCCCCGCTGGCCCATGGATGCGGAATAAGCCGCCAAGGCGTAGCAGGTATCGTAGTCCGCAGATACGAGGGCGTTGTTGACAAGGGCCTGCATGGACAACTCATAGTCGTAGCCGCCGTCCGCTATGATTTGATCCACCTTGGCCAGGGCGGCATCATAACCGGCCTGGATACAGTCCGACACCACAGCGGACAGGTCATCGAAATTGGCGGATACCTCCGTCGGCCCGTTGGGGTCGACTGTGGATGGATCTGTACGGAAGATATTGTTGAACACGATGGATGGCAAGGAAACCACCGCGATGATAATGAAGAGAAGGAACAGGCAGATGAAAACGAGGATCTTGAACAGGGTATGCCTGAGCGACCATGCAGCTGACAGGACTGCGCCCCACGGGCCGCCGACTGCAGTGCCTGCTGCAATTCCTGACACCGCTTTTCCGGCCTCTGCCCCCGCCTTGACTGTCGCCGCAGCCGCATTAGCCGCAGCCTCTCCCGCAGCAGAGCCAGCGGCACCCGCGCCGCCTGCAGCTGCGCCAAACTGCTTTGCTGCATCCGCTGCTTGCTTCATTCCTTGTAAATAGTTGTCCTGCCCATCGCCAAATCGCTGTTCTTCAGACAAGGGGATCACCTCGCTTATGATAAAAGGGCAGGCAGACGCGTCCGAAGTTGGATGCGTCTGCCTGCAAATTAGGGTTTCTTCCGATTGGGCGGCTTTCGCTCATTGACAGGCCGCTTCTGAGGCTGTGTGTATCGGGACGGTGTTGATTTATAGCGCATGGTCTCCACTGTCGTCGTCTGCAGCTTGTCGCCGTCATAGACCGGCTTTCCGTCCTCATAGACGGGCCGGCGCTCCACGGCGGGAGTGCCGGGAATGGCATACCACTGGCTGCCGCCGCTGTCCTCGAACACATGGTAGTCGCCACGGGGCGCCTGATACATAGTCCGGTCGTAGAAGGCCGTCCCGGTACCGTCCTCGTGGCGCACCTCCAGAATGCCGTCGGCGGACCGGGAACTGTCCACGGATACCACCGGCTGGTCGAAGCCAGGCATGAACTGACCAAAGAGCGCTGCGTTGTACTGGGCGGATGGGCTCAGGCCGCCGCCCGATGGCGCCGGTGTCGCCGGCTCGAACTCCGGGACGGCGGCGGCCGGCGTCATCGCGTACCAACTCAGGCCGTCCGCACCCTGGATAACCTCATGGGGCGCATCCGGCTCTTGGAAGTAGGCGCTGCTGTACCAAAGGCTGTTACCACCATCTGGGTAACTGGCTTCCAAGGTGCCATCGTCCACCTGCCGCAACAGAGTGCCCTCCGGTGCGCTGGGGAATGCCTCAGACACTTGTGCTGCCTCAGACACATCGCCGGTAAAGGCAGGAGTGGCATAAAATGCACCCATGCCCTCCCCTGATGCGACCTGATACCACTGGCTTCCATCGGCGGCTGCAACCACCGTGTGTGGCGTGTTGGGCACCTCATGCTGGGCTGCGCTGTATAGATCCACCTTAGCCTGCCGCCCGTCCGGCGTGGTGGCGGTAGTACTGATGTGGCCGCCAGTAATCTGAGTACCGGAATAGGTCATATTAGCCATCGAACCGCCCGCCAGTTGGGGCAAATAGCCGGAAATGCTGCGATCTGCTATCTCACCGCCGATGGTTCCGGATACGTTGGGCGGCCGCGTGGCCACAGAGGAGATGGAGTTTGGCGTCAGCGTGGCTCCATTGCGGGCCGCCATGCCTCCGAAGGCCCTGCCTACAAAGCCCACACCGCCGCCCGCGCCCATACGGCTCCCGCCGTCCACAACGGCGTCGCGGACAAAGCTGTTAGGCCTGTAGCGGTTCATAAAGCCGGACAGGATTCCGCCCGCGGCGACACCCCCGGCCGTGCCAGCAGCAGAGCCGGCACCGCCCCGCGCTCCGCCTCCAAAGACAGATGCGGCATTCCCGCCGCCTTTGGAGAAACCGGTCAGCACCCGGGCTGCCATCAACATCTCCATTCCCATACTACTGCCGGTCTGGGCGACAGACAGGCCCAGTGCCGCCAGATAACTGTCACATTTCTGGGCAATCTTCAGCAGTGCAAGAGCGCAGAAGAGCCATAGAAAGACGTTGCCCTGGCCGTTGGTCAGCGCGCCGCCGTTTGCAATGAACTGGCCAACCGACGAGTTGAAGGCGCGCAGGAACCACACATTGAGCACCAGTAGCAGAAGTTGGGAGCCCACCATTCGGCACCAACTCTGGAAGACCCGGGAAGTGGCTTTGGACGCGCCCATTGCGTATGCAAGCGGCGAGGTATAACAGAGAACGCCCACCAGCACATACCGCTCCACAGTCTCCAGCAGCAGTTTGAAATAGTTCCACGCTAATGCGATCATCAATATGATCAGAAGAATCATGCCCACCACCGTGGCAACGGAGACTATGGTGGTCAATCCATTTGTGAGCGCCTGCTCGATCCCTGCGAAGGTAAAGTCACCAGGATCCAGTGTGGAGTCCATGAGTGCCGTGTAAGGCGCCCGTGCGATGTCCAGGGCAAGACTGAAGATGGGTTTTGCATAGGCGATTAGGAATCCAAAAATAGCGCCCCGCGCTAAGATGGTGAGCGGATTTTCCGTTTCCCCCAGCGGGCCGCTGAAGGAACGGAATATCTGCCAGGTCGCCACAAGGAAGAGCAGTGCCCAGGCCGTATACTGGATGATGGTGTAGGCGCTTACTGCGAAGGGGAAATATTCCTCCATCGCAGTCATATCTGTACCCAGCGCACCTATGAACACTCCAGAGATGGCGTCCATGATCTGGGTCATCACGCTTGCCACCCAAGTCGCTATGCCCTCAAAGATCCAATCTAACATGGTTTCGTTTCCTCAATATAGATGGGAGCGGCACATTGGCCGCTCCCATCACTGATCGTTCTGCTTAGTAGCCTGTCCGGGGCAGGGTCGGGACCGGACCGCCGCGGTAAATGATGGTCACCCACCGGTCGGTCGCCTGAATCCACTGGTTCTGCCACATACCGCCCACATCGCACTTGTTGGAAAAGCGGTATTCGTGGGGCAGGCTGGACAGGACATCGCAGTAGATATACGGTGTCTCCACCTGCCGGAAGCCGCCGGGGACGCGGCCGAACAGGAAGGTGACCTGGGTCACATACTCGTTGGAGGCCAGCCCAAGTGCCGCCGGTGAGGCATCGAGAGTGTAGTTCTGCAAAGTGTTCAGGTTGTCTGCCAACACCCGCTGGGTATTGGAGAGGTTGGTCTGGAACACGACTTTGTAGTTCAGCCGGGTCGAGTAGGTGCCGGTGATAATCTTATCCAGCCGGACGGCATCAGTCGGCAGCGTGTCGCGCCAGTAGAAACTATCCAGCGGCACAGTTGAGTTGTTCCCAATATCCTTAAAGGTATAGCGAACCTCCTGGCCGGGCACGACTTCCGTGTAACCGCTCTTGTTGATGGACACGTTGGTATAAACACTCTCGTTCAGGAACTCGATCTGTACGATCTGCCCCTCATGCTCCAGGTAGACCGTCACCTCTTCGTCGCTGACGGAGTAATACTGGGGACTGGACACCTCTTTCACAATGTACCGGCCCAAAGGCAACGGCTTGGAGACTGCCAGGCCTCTGCTGTCGCTCTCGATGGTATCTACAAGGGCATTGGCCTTGTTATAAATCTCAAATACCGCGCCTTCCAGCGGTGTGCCAGCTGGGAAACCATTGATGGCATTGTCGTCAGCGGACTTCTTCCAAATCTGGATCTGGGCCGTGATGGGGGTGTTCTCCCATTCGATTTCAGTGGTTGCCCCGTCCCGGATGTAGACGGTTTTCAGTTCGTCATCCACCAGATACCCCTCATTTTCCAACTCACGGACGTAGTAACGCCCACTGGTGAGGTCCTCTACATAGACATAGCCACGGTCATCACTGACATACTCTCCGATTGGGTTCCTATTGCTGTCATACACCAAAAAGTGTACGCCATAGATGCCCTCGCCAGTAGTCGCGTCAACCTTGTGAATGAGAAGACCGCTGAAAGCCTCATTTTCAATGCGGATGGTAGTTGTTTTCCCATCCTCCACCTCAAAATAACGCGGGGTATCATCTAAGCGGTAGCCCTCACCTGCTTCGATCTCAACAGCATAGTAGGCACCGTCCTCAAGGGATAAATACGCACGGCCGTTTTTGTCGGTCGTGATGGTGTCGATCAGTTCATCGTCGATTTTTCTGATTTCAAAGGTGGTGTTCGGAATCCGCTTGCTGGTTCGATTGGCGTCTACCTTCAGAATCTCAACACCGCCAACAGGGTTGTTATAGAACGTGAGGGTCTGGGTATCCTCTGGATTAACCTCCACCGTCTGGGTCTGAGTTGCAGGATCAATGGTGTATCCTGAGATGGTCTTGGTCTCCTTGACCACGATGGTACCTGTGACGCCTGAGATGCGGATCTCGCCGTTCTGATCAGTGGTGTAGAGGCCCAGGCTGGACAGGTGCCCGTTAGCGTCATCTACATAGCCCCCGTCCGCATAGGTCAGTTCAAACTCCACCCCAGCCAGCGGTTCCTTCGTCACAGAATCCAGTTTGCGGATGACAAGCGTGCCCTGCTTGCTGTTGTAAAACCTGAGCGTCTGCACCTCGCCGGACTTAATCTCAATGCTCTTGGGGGCGGTGTCCAGGACGTAGCCCTCCAGGGTCTTGACCTCGCGGGCGGTAATGGTGGTGCCCGGCTCCAGATCGTCGATGACGATACGGCCATTCTCATCGGTGATATACTCGCCGTTGGAGGGGCCCACCACCGCGCCGCTGGAATCCGTCACGAGGAAAGTCACACCCTCCAAGGGCGTGGTGGTGCCCTCGATATACTTTTCAATGACCAGGGTGGTGCTGGGGGTGTTGTAGAAGGTCAACGTCTGTGTGTCATTGGGGTTGACCTGGACTGTCTGGGTCTGGGTAGCGGGGTCAATGGAGTATCCGGGGATGGTGGCTGTTTCAGTGACCACCAAGGTACCTACCACTCCATCAATCTGGATCTTGCCGTCCTTGTCGGTCTTATAGAGGCCGTTACTGGAGATGTAGCCGTTTTCGTCTGGCACATACTCGCCGGTGCTGGTCGTCACTTTGAACGTGACACCTTCCAGAGGTTCACCGGTGAGGGAATCCCGCTTGTCGATGATGAGCGATCCTGCCTTAGAGTTGGTGATGACCACCGTCTGGGTATCGCCGCCCTCCCCGATGACCACATTGGTGGATGCCTGATCCATAACATATCCGGACGGGCTCCGGATCTCCGAAATGACGTATGCGCCGGGTGCCAGATTGGTGATGTGGATCTCGCCCGCCGAATCGGTAGTAAAAATTCCGTTTTGGGTCAATGTGGAGTCTCCAATGACTCCATCCAGGCCCACCTCGCAGCCGGCGGCTGTAGTCACCCGGAATTGAGCCCCGGCCAGCGGCTGTCCCGTGGAACGATCCTGTTTCTGAATGATCAGCTCACCCTTCGGCTGATTCTTGAAAGTGAGGGTCACGGTCCGCCCCTCTTTGATCTGCACTGTCTGAGACTGGGTATCAATGAGGAATCCCGGAGGGGCCTGGGTCTCCGTCACCACCACGCTCTTGCCGGGGGCCAGTCCCTCAATCCGGATCTCGCCGTTTTCATCGGTCCGATAGATGCCATTGGAGTCCCCAATCAGGGTGCCATCCGCATAGGTAATCTTGAATTCCGCATCCGGCAGTGTGATAGAGGGATTGACAGAACAAACCTTCCGGACAAGCAGGATACCATCCGGCATATTCTCAAATCGGACGGTGATGACACTTTGCTCACCACTGTCCGCCAGGTAGACCGTTTCAGAGGACTGGATGATGCTGTAACCATCTGCCGGATCTACTTCTTCCAGAATATACGTCCCAGCGGTGAGGCCGGTCCAAATGGCGGTTCCGTTCTTTCCGGTCACTTTCTGGCCAATGACAGTCCCGCCCGTTCCGCTGGTGCCGCCAAGGAACCTCAACTGGAAAGTGGCTCCGGCCAAGGCCTCGCCGGTGACGCTGTCATATTTCTCTACAATAATTGCGTTGAGGGGGACGTTTTCAAATTGCACCGTCTTGCTCTCGCCGCCGTGGAGGATGACTGTCTGCTTGGTGGGTTCCTTGAGCTGGAAACCGGGGGCGGGCGCCACCTCCTCGATGGTGAACTCGCCTGGGTACAGGCGCTGGCCCTGCTCATGGAGACGAATCTCGCCATTGGCGTCAGTGGTAATCTCACCGAAATCGTAAGACTCAGGCGCATCAGCGGCCTCGCCAGTGGAGGTGTACGTCACATGAAAACGCGCCCCCTCGACGGGAGCGTCGGCGACGCTGTCCACTTTATAGATTGTGAGTTCAGGTGCCTTATGGTCCTTGAACACCACCTCTTTTTCATCACCGGCATTGAGGGTGATGGTCTGCACTCTGTCGGCATCCTTGTCTGGGAGATAGTAAGGCGCCGGGACGGACAATTCTGTGATCTGATAGGTGCCTGGCTGTACCCGAAGGGTGACGGTTCCATCCTGGCCGGTGGTCACGTCATGCTGATAATCACCGTCAATTGCCTCAATCCGGAACACGGTGCCGGGTATCGGGGTGGTGGAGTCCGCAGCGTCTACTTTAGCGATGGTGAGTTGGGGCTGCTTGAGGTTATCAAAAATCAGCTGACGGTTGTCGCCAGGGCCCAGCCAGATGGTTTGGGTCGGCTCTGCTGCCACTACATAGGGGTCCGGTACGGAGATCTCAGTCACCTCATAACTATCAACAGGGAGACCAGTCAGGGCGGCTGTCCCATCCGGCCCGGTGGTCACGTCTGTGTGGTAGCCATGGTGGATGCCCTTGACCTCGAACACCGCGCCGGGAACCACTTCCCCGGTCTGCCCGTCCCGCTTGAGGATGGTGAGGGTCGGCAGCATCTGATCCACCGCCGTGACCGTGACGGTGCCGCCGCCGTCCACGGTGGCCTGATCCACATGGGCGATGACCGGCTGCTGCAGTTTGGCATAAGGAGCCGGTACGGATACCTCGAAAAAGGCGTACATCCCCTCGGTGACGTTGGGAACGATGATGCTGCCATCCGCGTCGGTGGCCTCCGTGGCAATCACTTGGCCGTCCTTGACCACATTGAACACAGCGCCTTCGATGGGGTTGTCCGAGTCATCCAGCTTGATCAGTTGAACTTTGACCTTGGCGTCGTTTTCAAAAATCAGGTCAACATCATGCTTGCCATCCCAATAGAATTCCTGACGGACCTTATCGGGATCGCTGCTGGTGGTGTAGCCATTCGGCGGAGTAAGCTCTGTCGCAACAAATGACCCAATAGGCATAGCGTCCCAGGGAACGTCCTCCAGGTAGCCCCCAGCACCGGTGATGTAGGTGCCCGTGAACTCGTTGTCCACGCCCTCGATCTTGATGACCGCGCCGGCCAGGCCCTTGGTGGGGTCGTCCGCATCGACTTTGCGGATGGATCCCTCACTGGTGATGATTGGCGTATCTGTAAATGTGACGACTACGGTCTCCCCGTTGGAATCGGGCAAAACCACATACTGAGGGCCGGGATTGTCGATTTGGTAATCTTCCGGCGGGTCCAGTTCCGTCACCGAGTAGGTAGAAGCCTCAAGGTTTGTGAGCGTGACGGTGCCGTCACGCCCGGTAACGACTTCCTTCTCAAAGGTCCCATTTGCGTTTTGCACCAGGAAACGGGCGCCAGGGAGCGCAAGATTGGGATTGGTCGCATCCACCTTTTTGATGGTGAACTGATACCGCTCCCGGGTAACGGTCAGGTCACCAATAATGATGCCCTGAACATCGTAAGCCGGGTGCTGGGCGGTGCCGGGTCCAGCGTAGTCGTATTCATAGACGGTGCAGTCGCCCCACACCCCCTGGGCACCAAGATCCAGGATGTACTGTGCGCGATCCCGCAGTGTAGTTCCGTCTACAACGTCATCAATGCTGGAGTAACTGGTGTGCTCCAGATTGTTATAGACGTACATGAGCTCCTCCGCACAGGCAGCCACCGGATCGGAGAAGAGGTTTTCCTGATAGCGCCAGACCACCGCCTGCACCCAGGCGTTCATGGTCCAGGTATAGTCGGAACTCCATGTTTCATCGACACCGAGGGCTTTTGCCTGATCGGTAAAGATGCCTCGGGAGTGGGCGTAGAAATAGGCCATCATGGTTTTTACGGTGGGATCGGTGATCTCCCGGGGATTATTCCATTCATGGCCTTCCAGTGACCAGCCCATCCCGCCGCCGTGATCGGCGCAGAACCCCATGACTGTATCACCATTGAAATCAAATTTCATTTGGTGGAGCCAGCAGGTACTAAGGGCAGCGGACTCATAATAGACACCGTTATGGGTGCAGTCCTCCATGACGATGGTATTCGGGCCCGCCGCAAAAGCGGTATTGGGCAGGAGTCCGAGCATGCAGATAAGCGCCAGCAGGAAACAAATGAGGCGCTTTGGCGCAGCAGGAATTTGTTTCAGTTTTTCCATGCAGATAAACTCCTTTTCTCGAAAATTTATCATAAAAAAGCCTCCCAGCTGTTGCTGGAAGGCTTTCCACGATTGAGGTACTATGCGTATGGATTGATGGTGCTGGACATTCCGACAAACAGATAGCAGTAGGTCACCCCCTCATGCCGCACGACACCGACGCCTAAGCTGTCCGCTTTCGGGTCAATCATTGCCCGAAGGTGTCCGGGAGAGTTGACCCAGTTGTTCACTGCAATTCTGGGCACTTCCTCCGGTGCAGCTCCTGTGAACACAGTGAGATTGCAGTTAAACCCGTGTGGATACCCGTGTGCGAGAACCAACTCACACTCTTCCTGGCTGTCATGCCAGGTATTACGCCGGGTGGCGTAATCCTGTGCTGCATCCATGAGCGACTGTTCGGCTGGAGCCGTGGACAGGCCATATTCCTGCCGGACCTGGTTGACAAGTGCAAGGATCTCTTTTCGGACCTCCAAATTATCTGCGTAATCGGTTCCGGTTCCGAAATCCGGCCGGTCTCCGACAGCACCGGATACCGTGACCGTGAGATTGCCCTGCTCCCCGTCTGCCGTAACAGCGAAAACCCTTGCGGAACCGGGCGATTTTGCAACCGCGACCCAATTCCCGGCAATCTGCTCTACCGCAAGGACATCAGGATTACTTGACACCAATTCAAGAACCGTATCCGACGGATAAACCATCAGGCCGCTTCGTGTTCCTACCTCCAGGACGTTCCCTTTATAACTGCTGATAGAAACGGCTGCTTCATCTGCTCCAGCTGATGTTCCCTGGTCGATTCCAGTCAACGTGCGATACAGCATGACCGCAAGATCACCGCGTGAAACAGTTCCCTTAGCCGTCATGGCAGACGTGATTAGGCCAAGATCACAGGCGACGCTGCAAGCGCTGTTGTAATCCCACATCAAGTCCGGCAGATCCAGATACCGCAGGATCACGGTACAGGCGGCCGCAGGCGTAACAGGGTCCTCTGCCCCGAAGAGTTCTCCGCCGTATCCGGCCATGAGGCCATGATAGGCGCAGTAGCCGACATACTGCCGGGCCCAGTCAGGGACATCCTGAAATTTGCACTGGGCGGCGTAGAAAACACGGTTACTTTCTACCTGCTCAGATCCGCCGTGAATCCGGGCAAGAATCGTGGCCAGATGGGCGCGAGTCAGTGGGGCGTCGAAGTTCATATTTCCCTCCCCGTCCCCGACCATGATCCCATGGCTACTTAGGTACTGCGACGCGGTTTTTAGTTCTTCGTTGCTGCTTTCCGCCGCATACGCCGGCAGAGCAAGAGAAAGCGCAAGGGTGGCAGTGAGCAGCAGGATAGGCAGTTTACGCATACTGATTCCCCCTTTTCTTGATATTTGATTTTATTACATCGACAAGGGGGGCAGTTTGCAAAAGGTCACTCAGGAAACTTCCCGCGCCTGAACACACCAGCGCATCTCCGGTACGTTACGAACACAGGTAATCAGCGTGATCATGTTCTCACTGGATCGGCCAAGTCTTGAGAAGTCGGTTTCTTCGATCTGTCCCACATAGAAAACCTCATAGGTTCGCGTGCCGAGTTTTGTGGTGTAGGTGATCTTATCTCCGTCCTCCAGAGTATGGATCTGTCCAAAATGATTGGCGACGCCGCGGTTATGGCCAGCCAGACCGACATTGCCATCCCAGCAGGACGTTGACTTAAAATGTCCGGCACCTTTGGCAAGGCTCTCCAGGCTCTCGTCTTCATAGACTTTTACGGACAGCCCCAGGGAGGGGATCTTCAGCCTTCCCAGACTGCCATCCTCATAAAAAAGGCCATCCGGCAGGGTGAACTTGTTACTGCTCAGGCTGGTATCCTGCGCTGGCGTGCTGTCATCATAGGAAGCCGGAGGGAGGTAGATTGTCTCCCCGCTGATGGTGCTCCCGGTCGATGTGCTGGCCTGGGGAATCAGAGTTGTCCCGGCCCCGGGCAGGTAGGATTCTGGGCTGCCGAATGGCGGTGCAATGATGGCGGTATTTTTACTGCGGTCGATGTTGCTGCTCTCCGTGGCCCCACCACCAACGACAATCACTTGGTCAACAGAGGTGGGGGGAGCATACATGGGGCCGTCCGAGTCGTCAAACTCATACTCCGCCGCCAGTGCCGGGGTCGCCATCATCGCCGTGACGGCTATCAGCAGCATTGCTGCTTTCAGCCAGTTCCTCATACATTTTTCGCTCCTTCCGTTTCATGATAAAGTACATTCCTCCAGTGCCAGCGCCAAGGGCTGCCAGCGCGGGCAATGCCACTATCAGCCAGTTCAGGCCTCCACTTTGGGACTGCCCCCCATCCATAGGCTCAACAGGCGTGCCGGTGAAAATGACGGTATAGCGGATCACTGTAACGCCGGTTCGGTAGACCTCACCTGTATAGTTGGCTGTGGTGGTGTATCCCGTCACATAACTGACTGTTTTGCTCCCACCATAGGTACAGACAGCAGTAAAGCGGTCACCAATCTCATAATCGTCGGCGTTGTAGGTGTTGTCCGTCTGCCACTGGACATCCTGGAGTGTCAGGGTTCTGCCACCCTCAGTGATGCTTTTTGGCAGATGGTTGAGGTCCTGGTTCGCCAGATTGGGGTAGGTTCTGGTGGCTGTGACCGGCTGGGTGCTGCTGCCATAGCCAGCAGCCTCGGTCTTGATGCTGTCCAGATCAAGGGTGAGGGTGCCGGTAAACCCTTCTTCCGTGGTGACCTCCTTCTCCTGGGGCAGCAGTGACAAGATTGTGTCCATATCCTTTTTGTCGCTGTCCACCTTCTCCTCCTGGGTGATGACCTGCGTCTCACTGCCGATGATGACCTCCCGCAGCACATCACTGCATTCGTACAGGAGGCCATCCCGCTCAAACTGCCCCATGGGAAGCGTGGAAGGGTCGGTGCTGGGCGAAAGATCATACACCTTGCGGATCTCTTTGTTCTCCTGGTCGAGAATAATGTCGACTGGGAGCATAGCGTCCGGATCCGTAACATCCACGCTGACCGCACCTACAGGCAGCGTCAGCATTGTCAAAAGCAGGAGCGATGCGGTGAGCGATAAGATTTTGTTCTTCACTGACATATCCTCCTCAGTTCTGATTTCGCTCTGTCTGGAATCATGGGGTCGAGGGCGTGTACTGACCGCCCTGAATCAGCGGCTGCAGGTAGGCGACCACAAAGCCCAGGGTATTGAGCACAATCCATGTCACGACAATTCTCTTCAACCAACTGGTCGCTTCAGCGACGGCCCGCTCATTGCGTGAGATCATCCGCACCAGCAGCGCAACTGCTGCAGCCGTGACGGCAACAATGGTAGAAATGCCCACAAGTTCGCCATAGACGTCAGCAATGATGGTGGAGAACCGCGTCCACATGGTGTCCGCTGCTGCGGCCGGCTGGGCGAAAAGCACCATCATATAGCAGGACACCATCGCCATCTGGAACCCATTGCGCAGCCGCTGTGATACCCTCACCCATCGGTTCCATCTGCTTTCATCTTTTTCCATTTCCTTCCCTCCTTTTCGTCATAATTGCAGCAAAGAGCCGCCTCGAAGCGACCGTTTCCAATCGTTTCAAGGCGGCTCTCTGCCGTCAGGTCCAGTTTTGGACGATATCAGGATAGCACATCTGCACTCCCCTTGTCATCCGCACCGACCTTGCCAATTTTCTGCCTTTTTTCTGCCATAGAATAGGACATCACCCCTCCAGCAGCGTCAAAAGTTCCAGCCATGCGTCCAGACAGCCGACCGGAGCCGTCCAAAGCCGGATGGAGAGGATGTTAACCGCCTGCTGGCGAAGGCGGTAATAATGCCGCTCCGAGATGTCCAGCCGGTATAGGATATCCGAGTGGCTTGGCTTGTCCGGCGTGATGAACGTCTGAAAGATGATATTATACATCAGCTCCCCGTTGCCCGGCTTATGGCGCAGGACGGTCAGGGCCTCGTTAATCCGATCAAGTAGGAGTCGGGACTTCCGGATACTGAGCAGACGGTGCTCCAATTTCGCATTTCCCAGCGCTACCTGCGTATCCACCACACTGAGCAGCGCGTCTAAGTCCTTCAGTGGCTGATCCAGTTCCTGAGCCACCTCACTGGGAAAGCACTCCAGGGCCCAAACGATGTCCCGATAGTGCTTGAGCATGACCTGGGTATTGTGGTACATATTCCGACGCAGTTCCTGCTCCGCAAGCCGCGCTTTCGCATTAGGGATGTCCGGATCACCCACAATTCCTCTGCGCTCCAGCAAATTGCGCAGCTGCTCTTTGGGAATCACGCTTTCCTGATTCGGCAGTTCACCACAAAGGGATGCCTTCAAATCTGCCATATTCAATACCTCCATCGTCCTGTTCCGCAGGTCCAGCCCGTGGCGAGAATCCGCGGAAAAATTCAAAATTCGGCGTCGCTGGAGAATTCCCTTGGCAGTCCTCCCTAACATACTCTAAAATCTTACCCAGAGAAAAATACGCGCGCGTATTATAGCAGTCCTCAGATGCAACACGGCGCTCAACCTGCTCCCGGGGCAGCACGGTACGGCTATACCAGGCGACCAGTTTGCAGATGCGGGCATGATCGCTCTGCTGTTTTTCGTGCGTATTGCCGTCTTTTTTGCGTATTTCTCGCAAAATGCGCTCGACTTCATCTTGGGATGGCAGGGTGAATTGTTCTCCAGTCGGATAGGCTGCGTTGAAGATGAGGCAGCCGAAAGCACCAGGCAGCTTATACAGCGGGAAGGCATCCGCATATTTTCTGAAAAAGCGCCAAACCTTCGTCTTTTCCCATCCCCAGCGCCTGCCAAGGGATTCCAATGTCAAAACAGCGCCGTACTGTCCAAACTGGACAGCTGGCGCTGAGTAGGAAAACGCATTGCTCGGCTCCTGCCAAACAGTGTGGCACCAGAGATCCAGCCATGCGTCTGCCTCAGCAAATTGATACTTGCGCTCTATAAGCCTCTGTGTGGCGTTTCTGGGCAGGCAGAGGAATCCATACCCCTCCGTCGCATAAACCGCCTCACGGCCCATACAGGGCTCGCCAGAGCACCTTACGACCCAGTCCATGACTTGATAGGTCAGTTTCTTTGTCTTCGCATCCAGCGTGTAAGAAATGTAGCCAAGTTCTGAGAGTTCGTCTATTAGTCCCAGGGCCTGTTGCCGTCGCTTAACCCCCAGGATGCTTTTCAGGCCGACAATACCTCCTGCCCATCCTCCGGCGTTTACCTTATTGATATAACCACAGTAGTGGGCCTGCCCATTTCGGAACGCTGCGCGGGAGGCCATGCGAGTCCAGGCGCCCATGACACCCTTTCCAGGTGGGATCTGATTGCGGGGTAGTTTTACCCATTGATATTTGAGCAGGCACTTCATCTCGTTGGCCTCCCTTCTGTATAGATTGAAAAAAGCCCTGCTCCGTGCTACACTGATAAACACGAAAGCGAGGCTTGATTAAAATGCTATATGCCTGTGATAATTGCCATTACTTGTTCCCCAGAACAGTTGAAAAGACCTGTCCTGACTGCGGGAAAACGACCATTCGCCCAGCAACCGACGAAGAACAAGAGGATTATAGAAAACGGCGTAATGAGAATCTTTGGACTGATGATAACGGTAGTTGTTGAGTTCTGCCAGCAAAGCCGATTTTCTGACTCACTACCCATGCAGTTTTTCTGCCTATAGCACATTTTTTATCTTTGTATATGAACTACATTTCTTGGGATGTATTTTACACACCACAAATATAGAATTACGCCCGAGGCTCGTAAGTCTCGGGCGTTTCTTTTGCAGTATTCTTTTGGGGTATTCTTTACTTGGTACATCCCCAAACCCCTTTAATCTTTTATATTGCAGCGGCCGTTTCTGCCAAAAGAGGCAAAATCGAAACGACTGCTTCCCCAATTATAACTGTACTATACCTACGTGCTATATCAGACCCTGTCTCAACTGGTGTAAAATTGGTGTAATTCATTAGGCAGCCATACCATCAAATCAACGATTTCCTAGGCATTACAGCGGTTTGGTGGGTTCTCTATGTATTTTCAATGCTTTTAAGTACAACTCGCACACCTCATTCTTGCCGGAGCCGTCTCCCTGCCTCCATTTGGCCGGATGGGCATAAAAATAGATTATAATTATAGCAAAAAAACAGTCGGATTGCAACTTCTTCCAGGACGTCTTTTACCCTCGCTTTTTGGGCCCAGGATGCAAAAGGACCCTCTCTCGTCCACAAGGCGAAAGAGGGTCCTTTTTAAAAACCGGGGCGGAACACATCCGCCCCGGTTTTATTCGGGTTTGATCTCAGGCGCAGGCCGGGATCAGGCCTCGTACATCTTTTGCAGACGCAGCAGCTTCTCGTAACGGGCCTTGGCGGTCTCCTCGTTCAGGGCGAAGAGCTCCTTGGCTCGGTCGGGGAAGGAGCGGGTCAGGCTGGAGTAGCGGGCCTCGTTCATCAGGAACTCCTGATAGCCGCCGGCGGGAGCCTTGCTGTCCAGGGTGAAGGGGTTCTTGCCCTCGGCCTTCAGAGCGGGGTTGAACCGGAACAGGTTCCAGTAGCCGCACTCCACAGCCTTCTTCATCTCGCCCTGGCAGTTGGTCATGCCGCCCTTGATGCTGTGCATCTCACAGGGGGCGTAGCCGATGATCAGGGAGGGGCCGTGATAGGCCTCAGCCTCAGCGATGGCCTTCAGAGTCTGGTTCATGTTGGCGCCCATGGCCACCTGGGCCACATACACATAGCCATAGGTCATGGCGATCTCCGCCAGGCTCTTCTTGGCGATGGTCTTACCGGCAGCGGCGAACTGAGCCACCTGGCCGATGTTGGAGGCCTTGGAGGCCTGTCCGCCAGTGTTGGAGTACACCTCGGTGTCGAACACGAAGACGTTGACATCCTCGCCGGAGGCCAGGACATGGTCCACGCCGCCGAAGCCGATGTCATAGGCCCAGCCGTCGCCGCCGAAGATCCACACGGACTTCTTGGACAGGTACTCCTTCTCAGCCAGGACGGCGGGAGCCACGGGGCAGCCCTCAGCAGCGGCCTTCTCCAGCTCGGCAATCAGAGCCTTGGCAGCGGGAGCGTTGGCGGTGCTGTCGTCCTTGGTGTCCAGGAAGGCCTGGAAGGCAGCCTTGAAGGACTCGCTGGCCTGGTCGGACTCGGCCATGCCCTTGACCTGAGCGATCAGGCGCTCACGGATGGCCTTCTGGCCCAGATACATACCCAGGCCGTGCTCGGCATTGTCCTCGAACAGGGAGTTGGCCCAGGCGGGACCCTTGCCCTCAGCCGTGGTGGCATAGGGAGAGGTCGCGGCGGGACCGCCCCAGATGGAGGAACAGCCGGTGGCGTTGGAGATGTACATCCGGTCGCCGAACAACTGGGTGATGAGGCGGGCATAAGAGGTCTCGGCGCAGCCGGCGCAGGAGCCGGAGAACTCCAGCAGAGGCTTCTTGAACTGGCTGCCCTTCACGGTCAGGTCGGCCACATCCTCCTTGGCGGTGATGTTGGCCACCATGTAGTTGAACACGTCCTGCTGGGCGGCCTCCTGCTCCTGAGGCACCATGGTCAGGGCGCCCACGGGGCAGATCTTGGCGCACACGCCGCAGCCCATGCAGTCCAGAGGGCTGACCGCGATGGCGAACTTGTAAACGCCCTTGCCCTTGCCGGCCTTGATGTCCACGATCTTGGCGGCCTCGGGGGCGTTCTTGGCCTCCTCCTCGGTCAGAGCGTAGGGACGGATGGTGGCGTGGGGGCAGACGAAGGAACACTGGTTGCACTGGATGCACTTGGTGGCGTCCCAGGCGGGGACGGACACGGCCACGCCGCGCTTCTCATAGGCGGCAGCACCCAGCTCGAAGGTACCGTCCACATGGGCCTCGAAAGCGGAGACGGGCAGGCTGTCGCCGTCCATGCGGTCCACAGGATCCAGGATCTTGTTGACCATGTCCACCAGCTTGGCGGGACCGGTGTGGCCGCTCTCCTTCTTCACGTCCTCGGCGGTGGCCCAGGAAGCGGGGACCTCGAACTTCTTGTAGGCGGTAGCGCCGGCGTCGATGGCCTTGTGGTTCATATCCACCACGTCCTGGCCCTTCTTCAGGTAGGAGTGGGTGGCGGCGTCCTTCATGTACTGGATGGCCTCCTCCTGGGGCATGACCTTGGCCAGGGAGAAGAAGGCGGACTGAAGGATGGTGTTGGTGCGCTTGCCCATGCCGATGCGGGCAGCCAGGTCGATGGCGTCCAGAGTGTAGACCTGGATGTTGTTGGCGGCGATGTAGCGCTTGGCCTCGGCGGGCATATGCTTCTCCAGATCGGCGTCAGACCACTGGCAGTTGATCAGGAAGGTGCCGCCGGGCTTGACGTCGCGGACCATGGGGAAGCCCTTCACAATGTAGGAGGGGTTGTGGCAGGCCACGAAGTCAGCCTTGTTGATGTAGTAGGGGCTGCGGATGGGGTGATCGCCGAAGCGCAGGTGGCTGATGGTCACGCCGCCGGTCTTCTTGGAGTCGTACTGGAAGTACGCCTGAACATACTTGTCGGTGTGGTCGCCGATGATCTTGATGGAGTTCTTGTTGGCGCCCACGGTGCCGTCGCCGCCCAGACCCCAGAACTTGCACTCGATGGTGCCTTCCGCGGCGGTGTTGGGGGCGTCCTTCTCCACCAGGGAGGTGTTGGTGACGTCATCCACGATGCCCATGGTGAAGTGGTTCTTGGGGGCGTCCTGAGCCAGGTTCTCATACACGGCGAACACGCTCTTGGGAGGCGTGTCCTTGGAGCCCAGGCCGTAGCGGCCAGCCACCACGGTCTTGTCGGTGATGCCGGCGCCGGCCAGGGCGGTGATCACGTCCAGGTACAGGGGATCGCCCAGGGCGCCGGGCTCCTTGGTGCGGTCCAGGACCGCAATCTTCTTGGCGGTAGCGGGGATGGCGGCAAGCAGCTTGTCCGCGCGGAAGGGGCGGTACAGGCGGACCTTCACCAGGCCGACCTTCTCGCCGTGGGCGTTCAGATAGTCGATGACCTCCTCAGCCACGTCGCAGATGGAGCCCATGGCGATGATAACGCGGTCCGCGTCGGCAGCGCCGTAGTAGTTGAACAGCTGATAGTCGGTGCCCAGCTTGGCGTTGACCTTGCCCATGTACTCCTCGACGATCTCAGGCAGAGCGTCATAGTACTTGTTGGAGGCCTCGCGGTGCTGGAAGAAGATGTCGCCGTTCTCGTGGGAGCCGCGCATGGTGGGATGCTCGGGGTTCAGAGCGCGCTTGCGGAAGGCCTCCACAGCGTCCATATCCACCATCTCGGCCAGATCCTTGTAGTCCCAGATGGCGACCTTCTGGATCTCGTGAGAGGTGCGGAAGCCGTCGAAGAAGTTGATGAAGGGGACACGGCCCTTGATGGCGGACAGGTGGGCCACAGGAGCCAGGTCCATAACCTCCTGCACGTTGCCCTCAGCCAGCATGGCAAAGCCGGTCTGGCGGCAGGCCATGACGTCGGAGTGGTCGCCGAAGATGTTCAGGGACTGGGCGGCCACGGTACGGGCGGAGACATGGAACACGCAGGGCAGCAGCTCGCCGGCGATCTTGTACATATTGGGGATCATCAGCAGCAGGCCCTGGGAGGCGGTATAGGTGGTGGTCAGGGCGCCGGCGGCCAGGGAGCCGTGAACGGTGCCGGCCGCACCGGCCTCAGACTGCATCTCAATGACCTTCACGGTGGTGCCGAAGATATTCTTCTGGCCCTGGGCGGCCCACTGGTCCACATAGTCGGCCATGGGGCTGGACGGAGTGATGGGGTAGATGCCGGCCACCTCAGTAAACGCATAGCTGACATATGCAGCAGCGTTGTTGCCGTCCATGGTTTTGAACTTTCTTGCCATAGAGTTCCCTACTTTCTTCCTTAATCAGTGATACTGTGCAGAGGACAAGGCCCGCAGGCCCTCTCCTCCGAACGGTTCTCTGCCCTATTTTACTGTCTTCCCAACAAAAAACCTATGTCGGAAATGGTTATGATTCTTATAAGTATTTACTTATAAAATCACATGACAGCACCGCCCCCGGACAGGTGGGAGCGGCTGGATCTTCTTGGCGTCCTTTAGTTTATCACTTTTTGTACCATTTGTAAATTCATTCGACGGGTTTTTTTATTCTTTTTATACACAAAAATACCCGTTACTATTGCAATAATTCTTGCAAAAGCTTACAATGGGTACAAATCAGGGCTCTGTTTCCCCGCCGCGCTCCCGCTTTTCTGTGGGCTGGCCCGGGGCTTTTATCCCAAATAACTTATTTACCTTATCCGGTCAAGGAGGCGCTCTCCCATGGTCTATCCTGTCCAATCCCTCGGGCTCCACGGCATCACGGGCTATCCGGTGTCGGTGGAGTGCGACCTGTCCGGCGGCCTGCCCGCCTTCACCATCGTCGGCCTGCCGGACGCGGCAGTGAATGAGGCCCGGGAGCGGGTGCGCTCCGCCGTCAAAAACTGCGGCTTCACCTTCCCGGTCAGCCGGATCACCGTCAATCTGGCACCCGCCCATGTGAAGAAGATCGGCACCCTGTATGACCTGCCTATCCTGGTGGGGCTGCTGGCCGCCGGGGGACAGCTGAAGCTCCGGGAGGAGGGCTGCGCCTTTCTGGGGGAGCTCTCCCTCTCCGGGCAGCTGCGCCCCTGCGCGGGGATGCTGCCCATGGCCCTGGCCGCCAGGGAGCTGGGCGTCCGAAAGCTCTTCGTCCCCCGGGAAAACGCCGCCGAGGCCACCCTGGCCGGCGGGCCGGAAATCTATCCCGTGGCCGACGTCCCCCAGCTGGTGCGCCACTTCACCGGGGAGGAACCCATCTCCCCCGCCCCCCGCTGGGAGGGCGCCTGGGAGCCGGAGCCCGGCCCCGACTTCGCCCAGGTGAAGGGGCAGGCCCCGGTGAAGCGTGCCCTGGAGATTGCCGCTGCGGGCAGCCACAACATTTTGATGGTGGGGCCGCCGGGCTCCGGCAAATCCATGCTGGCTAAGCGCCTGCCCTCCATCCTGCCCGACCTGACCCGGGAAGAGGCCCTGGAGGTCACCCAGATCCACTCAGTCCTGGGGCTGACCGACCCCAGCCACCCTCTCATCACCCGCCGCCCCTTCCGCTCCCCCCACCACAGCATCTCCGCCGTGGGGATGTCCGGCGGAGGGGCCAATCCCCGCCCCGGCGAGATCTCCCTGGCTCACAACGGGGTCCTGTTTTTGGACGAACTGCCTGAGTTTCAGAAGGATGTGCTGGAGGTGCTCCGCCAGCCCCTGGAGGACGGACAGGTGCAGATCTCCCGGGCCTCCGGCTCTGTGACCTACCCCAGCCGCTTTATGCTGGTGTGCGCCATGAACCCCTGTAAATGCGGCTGGTACGGCCACCCCTCCGGCCGGTGCCGCTGTACGGAAAACGAGGTGCAGAAGTACCTCTCCCGCCTGTCCGGCCCCCTGCTGGACCGCATCGACCTGTTCGTGGAGGTGGACGCCCTGGACTTTGAGGAGCTGGCCCAGCGGGAGCCTGGGGAGTCCTCCGCCGCGGTGAAGGAGCGGGTGGACCGGGCCCGGGCGGTCCAGAACCGCCGGGAGGGCTGCCGGTGCAGCGCCCATATGGACCCGTCCGCCCTGGAGCGGTTCTGCGCCCTGGACGACTCCTGCCAGAAGATCATGCGGGGGGCCTTTGCCCGGATGGGCCTCACCGCCCGCAGCTATGACCGCATCCGCCGGGTGGCCCGGACCATCGCTGACCTGGACGGCTCCCCGGACATCCAGCCCCAGCACCTGGCCGAGGCCCTGCAATACCGCCCGCCGGAGTATCTGCGCCGCTAGCCGCTCCCTGCGGATGACAACAAAAACCCCTTGAACCACGGTACGTCCGCAGGTTCAAGGGGTTTCATTCAATAACATATCATAGGTCGTACCCAGCAGATCCCGGATTCCACGCAGCTGACTGGCCGTGATATGCTGTGTCCCCCGTTCGATCTTCACCAAGGTTTCCCGGGTCATCTCCACACCGGCAAGCTGGAGCTTCCTGGCCATCTCTGTCTGTCCCAGTCCCCGCTCCAGCCGGAGACGGCGGATGTTCTCGCCGATCCGGATCCGGTCCTGTTTGATCTTCTCTTCCCCCACCCGCAGTCACCTGCCTCTATTCCATCAAATCTTCTCCTTTATTTTATGAAAAAGCGATGCTATAATAGGACCAGTTCTGGTCCTATTATGAAAAAAAGGAGCGATTTCTTATGAAATTTGCAGTGGAACTGCTGTCCAAGCTGTTAGAGAGGCGGCAGATCGCCGTCTCCTTTCCGGGTCTGGCGCTCACAGCCCAGGATCTGCTGGAATCAGCCAGCTATCAGGTCCTGTGCCGGATCCGCGGCATCTTACAGGATGATACCCTGTCCGACCCTGAGTGTTTTCAAAAAATTGAGGCCATTGTCCAGGTGTTCGAAGATCTCGGTTCCAGCTGCGGATCCAGACACGATTTCTGACAGCTGCACTTTTCTCCCCGTTTCTTCTGGACATTTCCCCCGCCCATCGGCTATAATAGGTTCGATTTCCATCGGATACCATGAAAGATGAGAGAGGGACTGACATGAACGAGATCATTCTGCTCAAGCTGGGCGAGCTGGTCCTGAAGGGCCTGAACCGCCGCAGCTTTGAGGATAAATTACAGGCCAACATCCACCGCCGCCTCCACCCCTACGGCCAGTTCCGGGTGTATACCCGGCAGTCCGCCACCTATGTGGAGCCCAAGGACGACAGCTGCGACGTGCAGGGCGCCTACGAGGCCCTGACCAAGGTGTTCGGCATCGCGGGGCTTTCCCTGGCCCGCCCCTGTGAGAAGGACAAGGACGCCATTCTGGCCTGCGCCCGGGACTTTCTGGACGGCCAGCTTCGGACCGCCAGGACATTTAAGGTAGAGACCAAGCGGGCGGATAAATCCTTCCCCATGACCTCCATCCAACTCAGCCAGTATGTGGGCGGCGAGCTCCACGAGGCCTACGACAACCTGGAGGTGGACGTCCACCACCCGGAGCTGACGGTCTACATCGAGGTCCGGGACTACGCCGCCTATGTCCACGCCCAGCCCCAGCCCGGGGCGGGCGGCCTGCCCGTGGGCATCAACGGCCGGGCGGTCTCCCTGCTGTCCGGCGGCATCGACAGCCCGGTGGCCTCCTGGATGATCGCCAAGCGGGGGGTGGCTTTGGAGATGGTGCACTTCTTCTCCTACCCCTACACCTCCCCGGAGGCCAAGGAGAAGGTGCTGGAGCTGGCCCGCCTGCTCACCCCCTATACCGGCCGCCTCACCGTCCATGTGGTCCCCTTCACCGCCATTCAGGAGGAGCTGCGCCGCTCCTGCCCCGAGGAGCTGTTCACCATCATCATGCGCCGCTTTATGATGCGCATTTCCCAGGCGGTGGCCAAGCGGTGCGGGGCCAAGGCCCTGGTCACCGGCGAGTGCCTGGGCCAGGTGGCAAGCCAGACCATGGACGCTATGCTGGTCACCGGCTCCGTGGTGGAGCTGCCCATCCTGAGGCCCTGCATCGGGATGGACAAGGAGGAGATCGTTCAGATCGCCCGGAAGATCGGCACCTTTGAGACCTCCATCCTCCCCTATGAGGACTGCTGCACCGTATTTACGCCCCGCCACCCCCGCCTGCGCCCCATGCCCGGCGAGGTGGAGGCCGCCGAGCAGGCCCTGGACATCGAGGCCATGGTCCAGGCGGCTGTGGACGGCATCGAGCGGCTCCAGGTCAACCTGTAAGGCCCATTCCATCCAGACGCTCCGGCGGGCGGCCCGTCTCCCCGGCAGGCCGTCCGCTCTGTTGTTCTTTTTCCACACGCTGCGGGTCTGCCCGCAGCATCACTCTGAAAGGTGGTCTTTTTGTGTCGCATACGGTCGAGATCCTGTCGGTGGGCACCGAGCTGCTGCTGGGCAGCATCGCCAACACCGACGCCCAGATGCTCTCCCAGGGGCTGTCCGCCCTGGGTCTGAACGTGTTTTGGCACACCGTGGTGGGGGACAACCCCCAGCGGGCCCGGGAGGCGGTGGAGCTGGCCCGGAGCCGGGCCGATATCATCATCACCACCGGCGGCCTGGGCCCCACCTGTGACGACCTGACCAAAAACGTCCTGGCCGAGGTTTTTGGGAAAAAGCTGGTCTATCACCAGGAATCTCTGGAGCGCATCAAGGACTACGCCCGGGTCACCGGACGCCCCCTGACGGAAAACAACTTTCAGCAGGCCCTGGTCCCCGAGGGGAGCACCGTTCTGGTCAACGACTGGGGCTCCGCTCCCGGCTGTGCCTTTGAGGCGGACGGCGTCCATGTCATCATGCTCCCCGGCCCCCCCAGCGAGTGCCTCCCCATGTTCCACCACCGGGCGGTCCCCTATCTCCAGGCCCTGTCCGAGGGGGTCATCGCCTCCCACACCCTGAAGCTGTTCGGCATCGGCGAGTCCGCCATGGAGGCCCAGCTTCGGGACGAGATGAACGCCATGTCCAACCCCACCCTGGCCCCCTACGCCAAGGAGGGGGAGTGCGAGCTGCGGGTCACCGCCAAGGCCCCCACCCAGGAGGAGGCCCAGACCCTTCTCCTCCCCAAGGTGGAGGAGCTGAAGGCCCGGTTCGGCGCCCTGGTCTATGGCGTGGACGTCCCCTCCCTGGAGTATGTAGTGCTGGAGGGTCTGAAAGCCCGGGGGCTCACCCTGGGCGCCGCGGAGAGCTGCACCGGCGGCCTGATCGCCAAGCGCCTCACCGACGTCTCCGGGGCCTCCCAGGTGTTCAAAGGCGGCGTGGTCTCCTACACCAACGAGGTCAAACACGGCGTTCTGGGCGTCCCCCAGGCCCTGCTGGACCAGTACGGCGCGGTATCCGGGCCCGTGGCCCGGGCCATGGCGGAGGGGGCGCGGCGGGCTCTGGGCTGTGACCTGGCCCTGTCCACCACCGGCGTGGCCGGCCCTGACCGGGACGACCGGGGCAACGAGGTGGGCACCATGTTCGTGGCCATCGCCGCGCCGGACGGCACCCACGTCCGTCCCCTCCACCTGGGCGGCCGCCCGGTCCGGGGCCGCCTGCGCACCCAGACAGCCCACCACGCCCTGGACCTGGCCCGGCGGTGGCTGACCGGCCTGCCCCTGGAGGACTGACGGCGGTCCGCTCCGCCGGATGCCGGTGATAAAATCAGGGGGCCGGGGGAAAAATATCCTCCCGACCCCCTTGCAATCCTCCCCGGGCTGTGATATAGTAGGAACGTAAATTATGGTAGTATTGGCTAGAGTGGGGTTTCGGCTCCGCTCTTTTTGATTGACCAAACGGCCCGGACCTCCCTGCTTCAGGCGGTCCGGACGGGGACAGGAGGTTTTCTTTTATGGCAAAGGTAACGGATACCGTGGCCCAGCTGGCCCTCCCCTTTGTTGAGGCGGCGGGCTGCTCCCTGTGGGATGTGGAGTACGTCAAGGAGGCCGGCGAATGGTTCCTGCGGATTTACATCGACAAGGAGGGCGGCATCTCCATCGAGGACTGCGAGGCAGTCTCCCGCCCCCTGTCCGACAAGCTGGACGAGGCCGACCCCATCGAGGGGAGCTACACCTTCGAGGTCTCCTCCGCCGGGGCGGACCGCGTGCTGAAAAAGCCGGAGCACTTCGCCCGGTTCCAGGGCAGCGAGGTGGAGGTCCGTCTCTACCGGGCCCGGGACGGCCGGAAGGATTTTGTGGGCCTGCTCCAGTCCTGGCAGGACGGAGACGTGGTCCTGGAGGTGGGCGGACAGCCCATGTCCTTTGAAAAGAAAGAGGTGGCCCAGGTGCGGCTCTATCCCCGCTTCTGAGGCTTGTCTTGATAGTTTAGCGTTAGGAGGAAACGATCGTGGCTAAGAAAACGACCAAGAAGGTCAACAATAACGAGCTGGACGGCCAGGAGTTTTTTGCCGCCATCGCTCAGATCGAGCAGGAAAAGGGCATCAAGCCCGGCTACATGATGGAAAAGATCACCCAGGCGCTGGTGTCCGCCTACCGGCGGGACCACGAGGGCGTGGGCGACAACCTGGTGGTGGACGCCAACCCGGAGACCAACACCGTTCGGATGTTCCTGAAGAAGGACGTGGTGGAGGAGGTGGATAACCCCGCCTGTGAGATCAGCCTGGCCGAGGCCCAGGCCGCCCTCCCCCGGGCTCAACTGGGAGACGTGATCCGCATCGAAGTCAAGCCCAAGAGCTTCGGCCGCATCGCCGCTCAGACCGCCCGGCAGGTCATCATCCAAGGCATCCGGGAGGCCGAGCAGGGCATGGTGTACGACGAGTTCTCCTCCAAGGAGCACGAACTGCTCACCGGCGTGGTCACCCGCATCGACCCCCGCAACGGCGCGGCCACGGTGCGCATCAGCTCCGGCGCTGAGTTCACCGACGCCTATCTGGGCGTCAACGAGCAGGTCCGGGGCGAGACCTACGCCGAGGGCCAGCGCCTGAAGGTTTATATGGTAGAGGTCCGCAAGGCCACCAAGGGCCCCCAGGTCATCATCTCCCGCACCCACCCCGGACTGGTCAAGCGCCTGTTCGAGCTGGAGGTCCCGGAGATCTATGACGGCACTGTGGAGATCAAGTCCATCTCCCGCGAGGCCGGCTCCCGCACCAAGCTGGCGGTCTGGTCCGCCGATCCCAACGTGGATCCCATCGGCGCCTGCGTCGGCCCCCGGGGGCAGCGTGTGAACACCATTGTGGAGGAGCTCAAGGGCGAGAAGATGGACATCATCAAGTGGTCCGAGGATCCGGAGGCCTACATCGCCGCCGCCCTCGCCCCCTCCGATGTGATCAGCGTGGAGCCCCTCCCCGACGGCAAGAGCTGCCGCGTGGTGGTGCCCGACGATCAGCTGTCCCTGGCCATCGGCAAGGAGGGCCAGAACGCCCGCCTGGCCGCCAAGCTCACCGGCTATAAGATCGACATCAAGCCCGCCTCCGCCCCCCTGGAGCCCATCGAGGCCCCGGAGGAGGACCTGTTTGCGGAGGAGGCGCCCATCCAGGCCCCCGAGGACCTGGAGGAGGCCCCCGCTGAGGAGGCCCCCGCCACAGAGGAGGCATAAGCCCCCATTCCCCATTGTCAATTCACAGAAGGGTGGTGCAGAACGTGCCCAAGAAGATTCCCATGCGTCAGTGTGTGGGCTGCCGGGAGATGAAGCCCAAAAAGGAGCTGATCCGGGTGGTCCGCTCCCCCGAGGGGCAGGTCTCTCTGGATTTTAAGGGCAAGCTGCCCGGACGGGGGGCATACCTGTGCCCCGACCCTGCCTGCCTGGCCAGGGCCAAGAAGAGCCGGGCCCTGGAACGCGCCTTCTCCGCCCAGCTGCCAGACGAGGTCTGGGCCGGACTGGAGGCTCAGATGAAGGAGGTGCCCCAAGATGCCCAATGATCCCATTCTCCATTTGCTTGGTCTGGCCCGCAAGGCCGGCCGTCTGGAGATCGGCGAGGAGCCGGTGGGCGCGGTCTGCCGCGCCCGGCAGGCCCGCCTGGTCCTTTTGGCCAGCGACGCCGCCCCCAACACCTGCCGCCGGGCCGCCCACTTCGGCGAGGCCGGAAATGTCCTGTGGCTGGAGGTCCCCTTCACCAAGGCAGAGCTGGGCTTCGCCCTGGGCCGGGGTTCCTGCGCCATGCTGGCCCTGACGGACGCCGGCTTTGCCGCCTCCCTCACCCAGAAGCTGGCCGCCCGCGCTCCGGAGCGCTACGGCCCCGCCGCCCAGCAGCTCCGGGAGAAGGCCGACCGGGTCCTTCAGCGGCAGCGGGAGCAGCGGCAGCACGAGAAAAACCTCCGGGAGGGCAAGAAGGCCCCCTGGGTTCCGCCCCCGCCCAAGCGGAACGTGCCGCCCAAGCAGGACGGCAGGCCCGCTCAGAAGGGCAAGCAGCCCCCGCGCAAGACCCGCGGCGGCTCCGCTCCCCATCCCTCCGCCCCCGGCGGCAGGAACGGCTCCGGCCCCTCCTCCCGCTCCGGCGGTTCCCATAAGCCCGGCCCTGGCGGCCGCAGGCTGTCCGGCAAGTTCCGGCACAATCCCTAAGAAATGAGGTGGCTTCCGAATATGATGATCAAATATCCCATCCACAAGGTCGCAAAGGATTTCAAGCACGGCTCCAAGGAGCTCCCCTCCAAGGAGGTCATGGACATCCTTACCCAGTACGGACATCCCCCCAAGAACCATATGCAGCCCCTGACCGAACAGGAGCTTTCCATTGTTTTTGAGTATCTCACCCAGCACAACCAGGTGGAGTCCATCGCCTCCATCTATGAGGATGTGTACCATGAGCCGGCCAAGCCCGCCGCACAGCAGGCCAAGCAGGCCCCAGCCGCCCACCAGAAGGGCGGAGCCTCCAAGCAGCCCACCCATAGCCAGCAGCCCGCCGCCCCCAAGGGCGGCAAGCAGGCTCCTGTCCAGCAGCAGGGCCGCGCTGGCGGCAAGCCCCAGCAGCAGGCCGTCCAGAGCCAGCCCGCATCCCGCATCCCCGCCAAGAAGGTGGTGGACACCCGCGGCAGCGGTGCGGTGAACCTGGATAAGTACGACGAGCGTCTGGAGAGCTTCACCACCGAGCGGCAGCAGCAGGGCGGCGGCAAGCAGAAGTTCCAGGGCCGCAACGCCCAGCGCCAGCGCGGCCGCCAGCAGGGCCCCGGCAACAAGCGCAAGCAGGAGGAGGCCGAGAAGATGCGCCGCCTCCAGCTGGAGATCGCCAAGAAGGCTCCGCTGAAGGTGATGATCCCCGACGAGATCGGCGTGGGCGAGCTGGCCTCCCGCATGAAAAAGACCGGCGCCGAGGTGGTCAAGTCCCTGATGAAGATGGGCGTGATGGCCTCCCTCAGTGAGATCATCGACTACGACACTGCCGCCCTGGTAGCCATGGAGCTGGGCTGCAAGGTGGAGAAGGAAGTCGTGATCACCATCGAGGAGAAGCTGATCGACACCACCGAGGACAAGGAGGAGGACCTTCAGCCCCGCGCCCCCGTGGTGGTGGTCATGGGCCACGTCGACCACGGTAAGACCTCCCTGCTGGACTATATCCGCCACGCCAACGTGGTCTCCGGCGAGGCGGGCGGCATCACCCAGCACATCGGCGCCTATCAGGTGGACGTCAAGGGCAGCCCGGTCACCTTCCTGGACACCCCCGGCCACGAGGCCTTCACTGCTATGCGCGCCCGCGGCGCCATGATCACCGACGTAGCCATCCTGGTGGTGGCCGCCGACGACGGCATCATGCCCCAGACCGTGGAATCCATCAACCACGCCAAGGCCGCCGAGATTCCCATCATTGTCGCCATCAATAAGATGGATAAGCCCACCGCCAACCCCGACCGGATCATGCAGCAGCTCACCGAGTACGAGCTGGTGCCTGAGGAGTGGGGCGGCGAGACCATCATCTGCCCCATCTCCGCCAAGACGGGCATGGGGATCGACAACCTGCTGGACATGGTAGTCCTCACCGCCGAGATGCGTGAGCTGAGGGCCAACCCCAACCGCTCTGCCCACGGCGCGGTCATCGAGGCCCGCCTGGACAAGGGCCGCGGTCCTGTTGCCACCCTGCTGGTCCAGAACGGCACCCTGCACCAGGGTGATGTGATCATCGCCGGCACTGCCGTGGGCCGCGTCCGCGCCATGACCAACCACAAGGGCCAAAAGGTCACTGATGCCGGCCCCTCCGTCCCCGTGGAGATCATCGGCATGGGCGAGGTGCCCGGCGCGGGCGATGACTTCCATGCTGTGGCCGACGAGCGCATGGCCCGTGAGCTGGTGGAGCAGCGCAAGCATGAGCAGAAGAGCGCGCTGAACAACAATGTGGGCAAGGTCACGCTGGAGGACCTGTTCAGCCAGATCCAGGCCGGCGAGATGAAGAACCTGAATGTCATCGTCAAGGCGGACGTCCAGGGCTCCGCCGAGGCGGTCAAGGCTTCTCTGGAGAAGCTGACCAACGAGGAGGTCCGGGTCCGGGTCATCCACTGCGCCGTGGGCGCGATCAACGAGTCCGACGTCACCTTGGCCGCCACCTCCGGTGCCATCGTGGTAGGCTTCAACGTCCGCCCTGACGCCAACGCCAAGGACACTGCCGCCCGGATGAACGTGGATATGCGGATGTACCGGGTCATTTACGATGCCATCAACGAGATCGAGGCCGCCATGAAGGGTATGCTGGCTCCCAAGTTCAAGGAAGTGGATCTGGGCCGGGCCGAGGTCCGCAACGTGTTCCGCATCACCGGCGTTGGCATGGTGGCCGGCTGCTATGTGCTGGACGGCAAGATGCAGCGCAACGCTCAGATGCGCTTGCTCCGGGACAACATCGTCATCTACGACGGTGCCATCGCCTCCCTCCAGCGCTTCAAGGACAGCGTGAAGGAGGTCGCCGCCGGCTACGAGTGCGGCATCACCTTCGAGAAGTTCCAGGACATCAAGGAAGGCGACATCATCGAAGCCTTCATTATGGAGGAAATCGAGCGCTGATGCCGCACGAGTACCGCGCACAGCGCGGCGCGCCTTTTGGCGCGTAAAATCGAAGCCGCAGGCGAAGGTTTGCGCAGGGCGAATTCATTTCGCCCAAGCATTTTAAATCCCTTGGGACCCCCGCGGGATGGAACATCCCGTGGGGAGGTGCGGCATCACCTTCGAGAAGTTCCAGGACATCAAGGAAGGCGACATCATCGAAGCCTTCATCATGGAGGAAATCGAGCGCTGATGCCGCACGAGTACCGCGCACAGCGCGGCGCGCCTTTTGGCGCGTAAAATCGGAGCCGCAGGCGAAGATTTCATGGATCGGCACAAACTATTCTAACCTAGGTCCATGGGGCAGTTTGGCATTGGGAATTTGGGGACTCACATTTGTATTGAAAGGTGAGTCCTAGTACCCAGTGGTTGAACAGCTGACAGTCCTGGCCAGACTGTTCCACAGCATAAAAATCGGTCGTACCTCACCAGAAAAGCAGGAGATCTGATCCAGACCTCCTGCTTTTTTGCGCTCCTGCCCGGTGAAATTTCCCCTTTTCATTAGGAAAAAATCATTGTATAATGTTATTGTATCATGCGGCGGGGCGGACGTCTGTGCCCCCGCCCTGTTTCTGTGTCCTGGGGGAAGCGAAATGAGTGCTGTTACCCTGCTGTGTGCCGACCATTCTCTCCCCCTGTACCGCTCCGGCAGCCGCCGGATCCGGACGGCTCCCTCCGGCCCAGTGGCCGGGGACGGTTTTTCCGTCCAAACACACAAATACTACCGCCAGGTGGTAGAGGAGCTGGGTCTGACCATGAAGCCCTTCCAGTACGAGCTGGACCTGCGGGCCACAGGGGAGGACGCGGCCCAGCTGCGAGCCTATTTGGAAACGCACCTCCGCCCCGGCGAGACAGCGGAGCTGTGGAACCTGTGGGTGGGAGACGGCCCGGCCAGGGCCTTCCGTTTCACCGGACCGCTGGCCGCTCTGGAACCGGACTCCTTAGAACAGCTCTTTGAGCAAGCACAGACCTGTCTGACCATTGAGATTTGAACTGGGGGCGCCGCCCCCTTTGGAAAGGAGCATATTATGGCAAGCAATCGAATCGGACGCATCAACGAGGAGATCCAGCGGGAGCTCTCCGCCCTGATCCCCGGCGTCAAGGATCCCCGGGTCACCGGAATGATCTCCGTCACCGCAGTCAGCACCACCCCTGACCTGAAATACGCGAAAATCTATGTCAGCGTTCTGGACAAAAGCAGTGAGGCCCAGGTGCTGAAGGGGCTGAAATCCGCCGGTGGCTGGCTCCGCCGGGAGCTGGGCCGCTCTCTGAACCTGCGCAATACCCCGGAGCTGTCCTTCGTCCCCGACGACTCCATCGATCAGGGGGCCCACATCCTCTCCCTGCTCCGGGACCCCCAGGTGGTCAAGCCGGTCAACCCGGACAACCACTATGGCGAGGATCAGGAGGATGAGGCATGACCATCTCCCCTACTCAGGCGGCGGAGTTTTTGGCCGCCCATGACCGGTACCTGATCCTCACCCACGTCCGCCCGGACGGCGACACCGTCGGCTGCGCCGCCGCCCTGTGCCGCGCCCTCCGCGCCCTGGGCAAGACCGCCCACGTCCTGCCCAATTCGGAGATCACCCCCCTGTTCTCCCCCTATCTGGAGGGACTCCTGGCCCCGGAGGATCTTCTCCCGGACACGGTGGTCTCTGTGGACATGGCAGCCCGGAGCCTGTTCCCGGACAACGCCCTGCCCTACCTCCCCCGGGTGGATCTGGCCATCGACCACCACCCGTCCCAGGAGTTTTTTGCCCGGGAGACCTGCCTGGACGCCGGACGGGCCGCCTGCGGCGAGCTGATGTACGACATTCTTCGGCAGCTGGGCCCCGTCACCGCTGACATCGCCCTGCCCCTGTATGTGGCCGTATCCACTGACTGCGGCTGCTTCGTATACGGAAACACCTCCGCCGACACCCACCGGGTGGCCGCCGCCCTGATGGACACGGGGATCCCCACGGCAGAGCTGAACAAGCGCCACTTCCGCACCAAGAGCTTCCGCCGCCTGCGTCTGGAGAGCCTGCTCACCGACTCCATGGAGTTCCACGACGGGGGCGAGATCGCCATCGCCGCCATCAGTCTGGAGATGCTGGCCCGGCTCCAGGCCACGGAGTCGGACGCGGAGGACATCGCCGCCTTTGTCGGACAGGTGGAGGGGGTCAGGACCGGCGTCACCATCCGGGAACTGAAGCCCGGCCTCTGCAAGATCTCCCTGCGCACCGACCCGGACCAGCTGAATGCCAGCACAGTATGCGCTCTTCTAGGGGGCGGCGGCCACGCCGCGGCCTCGGGCGCCACGGTGGAGGGGGACATCCAACAGACCAAAGAGGTCCTGATGGCCGCCATCCGCCAGATCCAGGGCCGTCAGGCTTGACAGGAGGCGCTATGGCCAACGGAATTTTGATCATCGGCACCCCCCAGGACTGGACCTCGTCGGGGCTCGGCCGCGAGAAACGGAGGGATCGCAGTGCCTAACGGAATCCTGATCATTGACAAACCCCAGGACTGGACCAGCATGGATGTGTGCGCCCGGCTGCGCCGCTGCCTGGGTGAGCGGCGGATCGGGCACGCCGGCACCCTGGACCCCATGGCCACCGGCGTACTGCCCGTCTTTGTGGGGCGGGCCACCCGGGCGGTTGAGTTCGCCTCTGAGGGGCAGAAGGAATATCTGGCCGGGCTGCGTCTGGGTCTGGTCACCGACACCCAGGACACCTCCGGCGCGGTGCTGGAGGAGAGACCCGCCGCGGTGACCCCCGGGGAGCTGGAGGCTGTCCTGCCCCGCTTCCGGGGCCCCATCCAGCAGGTCCCCCCCATGTACTCCGCCATCAAGATCCAGGGCAAGAAGCTCTATGAGCTGGCCCGGAAGGGCCGCGAGGTGGAGCGCCCCCCCCCCCCGCCCCATCACCATCCACTCCCTCACGGTGGAGGACGTCCTGGGCCCGGACCGCTTCCTGCTCCGGGTGCGCTGCTCCAAGGGCACCTATGTCCGCACCCTCTGCCACGACATCGGCCAGGCCCTGGGCTGCGGCGGGACCATGTTCTCCCTGCGGCGCACCATAGCCGCCGGCTTCTCCCTGGAGCAGGCCCTCCCCCTGGAACAGGTCCTGTCCCACCCGGAGCCCCAGTCCCTTCTGCTGCCGGTGGACGCCTATTTTCAGAACCGGCCCTCCCTCACCCTCCCCACTGCGCTGGAGAAAAAGGTGCGCAACGGGATGGCCTTTCCCCTCCCCGGCACGGCGGAGGGAGAGTACCGGGTCTATGGAGAGGACGGCTGCTTTCTGGCCCTCAGCCAGGTTCGGAAGGGCGTCCTGACCACTGTAAAGAGTTTTTTTGAAGTGACCTGATCCCTTTTCCGCACCCCCATCGCAAAGGAGAGAAACAGCTTGAACAAAACAAAACGCGTCATCGCCCTCGGCTTTTTTGACGGCGTCCACACCGGGCATGGGGCCCTGCTCCAGCGGGTGACCCAGCGCGCCCGGGAGCTGGACGCCATCCCCACCGCTTTCACCTTCGACCGCAGTCCCACTGCGGCCATCACCGGCCAGCACGTCCCGCTCCTCAGCTCTGTGGAGGACCGGGTCTGGCTGATGCGCTCCTGCTACCACATCCAGGAGGTCATCGTCTCCAGCTTTGACGGGATGATGCGCATGGATTGGCAGGATTTTATTACGGAGTACCTGGTGCGGGAGCTGGGCGTGGTCCACGTCGTGGCGGGCCACGACTTCCACTTCGGCTATATGGGCAAGGGCAACCCCCAGCGCCTCCAGGAGATGTGCGCACAGCTGGGCGTCGGCTGTGACATCATCGGCAAGATCGAGCGGGAGGGGATCACCATCTCCTCCACCTATATCCGCACCCTGGTCGCCCAGGGGGAGATGGACCGGGCGGTGGAGTTTCTGGGCCACCCCCATGTGCTCACCAACCGGGTGACCCACGGAAAAAAGATCGGCAGCTCCTCTTTGGGCTTTCCCACCGTGAACCTCCAGGTCCCGCCCCAGGTCATCGTCCCCGCCTTCGGGGTATACGCCACCCGGGTCTGGGTGGAGGGCCGCTCCTATATCGCGGTCACCAATGTGGGGGTCCGTCCCACCGTGGAGGACAACGACGGCCGGGTCACCGTGGAGGGCTTTATTCTGGACTTTGACGGGGATCTGTACGGCAAGGAGCTGCGGATGGAGTTCTATCACCGCATCCGCGGGGAACAGAAGTTTCCCTCCCTCCAGGAACTCTCTCAGGAGATCCGCCGCAACGCGGAGGAAACCCGGGCCTATTTCCTCGCCGCGTCCCAGGACGCACCCGGAGCGCGCTGATGGAGAGACACCGCATGGCAGAACACACCCGCTATGAGCGGCTGTACGGCCTCTTCCTGGCCTACGCCGCCCTCCTCGCCCTGTTTGGACTGATCATGGACACTCCTGTCAATATTCTCCGCGGCCTGTCCACCATCATCCTTACAGAGGACGCTCTGATCACCGACTATGTGCTCATCGCGGGACCTGGAGCCGCCCTGGTCAACTCCGCCCTGGTCACCGCCATCAGCACCCTGATCCTGCGGCGCTCCGGCGAGCCCTTCAACGGCTTTTCCCCGGTGGTGGTGGGGCTGATGTCCGGCTTCTCCCTGTTCGGCAAGAACTTTGTCAACATCTGGCCCATCCTGCTGGGCACCTTTCTCTACGCCAAAAGCCGCCGGGAGCCCGTGGGCAAGTACGCCCCAGTGGGCCTGCTGGCCACCGCCCTGGCCCCGGTGGTCAGCTACATCGCCCTGGACAACGGCTGGGGGACCCCTCTGGCCGGCGGCCTGGTGGGCATCCTCATCGGTTTTATCATGCCTCCCCTGTCCGCCTATACCTATAAGATCCAGAACGGCATGAACCTCTATAACGTGGGCTTTGCCTGCGGCCTGGTGGCCTTCATTCTGGTGCCGCTGATGGGCTCCATGGGGGCTACCCCCGCCACCCGCTACCACTGGGCGACGGGCTATGACCTCACCTTCGGCATCGCCCTCGGCCTGCTGTGCGTCGCCTGCTGTCTGGCCGGACTGTTCTGCACCAAGCACCCCCTGTGGGCCACCTGGGCGGGTTACCGCCGCCTTCTCCAGGACAGCGGCCGGGCGCCAAGCGATTTCCTCCGGATGTTCGGCGCCGGCCCTGTGCTGCTCAACACAGGGATCAACGGCCTGATCAGCATGGCCTTCATCCTGTGCAGCGGCGGGGATCTGAACGGCCCCACTGTGGGCGGCATCCTCACCATCATGGGCTTCTCGGCCTTTGGCAAGCACGCCTTCAACATCATTCCAGTCATGGCCGGCGTGTTCCTGGGCGGGCTGGTGATGCACTGGTCTCTCAGCGATTCCGCCGTCCAGCTGGCCTGCCTGTTCTGCACCACTCTGGCCCCGATCTCCGGCTATTTCGGCTGGCCCTTCGGCGTTCTGGCCGGATTTCTTCACTCCTCTGTGGTACTGTACACCGGCACCCCGGTGGCCGGTATGAATCTGTACAACAACGGCTTCTCCGGCGGTCTGGTGGCCATCGTCCTCTACCCCGTCATCATCGCCGTTGTCCGCCACCGCAAGCCCACTCTGGTGGACCAAGACTACTTCGATCCCCTGGAGCACGACGAGCCCGTGGTCCCGCCGGTCCCCCACGCCATCACAGAGGAGGAGGACCTGTGACCCCGGACCTTCTCCCAGGCGCATCCTCCTTTCAATGCCCATACCGGCGGAGGCCTCTCCCAGGCGGGAGACGCCTCCGCCGTTTGTTGTGTTTCAGGCGAACTGCTCTCTTATTTTCGTTTTCCCTGCAAGTATTCCATCATCACGCGTCTTTTTTCTTGTATTGAAGCATAATTCTGTCCTAAATATTTGTCCCCTCCCCTTTTTCTTTTCTTCCCGCCATCTTTTCCACTTTTTCTTCCGCTTCATTTTCTTAACGCTTCCTTAGCGCGCTTCTCTCATTCATTTATACCCATTTAATCTCCCCTCTGCTATAATCGAATCAACAAAGGCAGTTGTCCTTCCCGCCGCATCCGGAACCGCCGGCGGGAGCGGACCAAAACAACGCAGAGAGGAGCCTGATCCCCCATGGAGCAGCGCTTGCATGAGATCCTGATGGACGGCGAGCAGGTCCGCTGGACCGGCCGGCCCAGTCCCTTCAAGCTGATGCAGTGTCCTGAGCGGAACACGTTCTTTGTCACCTGGCTATTGTCCGGAGCCGCCATTCTGCTGGCTCTGTTGTATCTGCTTCCTACCCTGAATAGTGACCAGCGCGGCGGAGCCGACTGGTTCATCATGCTGGTGGTGGTGGCCTTTCTCCCCGCCATGCTCTCCCTCCGTCCCCTGATGGATAAGCTCTGCCTGGAGAAAAACACGATCTATGCCATCACCGACCGGCGTGTGATCGCCCTGGTGAAGGATGATCTGATGTACATTCCCCTGGACCAGAAGCCGGCTGTCTCTGTGGAGGGCCGGGACCGTGACTGCGGCAACCTCTGCTTCGGCGAGGCTGTGGGCTGCGGGAGCGGCAACAGCCGCTCCAACGCGGTACTAGGCATCCGGGAGAGCAGCAGCCAGAATGATATGCTTGGGATGCTGTTCTACCATGTCAGCCACCCTGAGCAGCTTCTGCGTTACGTTGCCTGATGCGGCGCCTTGGGAGCCCTCACTTCTTCCGGGCGCCCCCAATTTTCCGGAGCAGCCTTCTTCCAGTCCTCTCTCCTGACTGCCCTTCCTTTTTGCTCCGGATAGATCAACCGTCCTCTTTCCGCCAAAAGAGGGCGGTCTTTTTTATGATTTCCTGCCTCTTTTCCGCTGTTTTGTGCAAAACCGCCCTTGTGCAGACGGAGCGCTTGTAGTATCCTGATAGCAAACCCGCCGACCACCCCGTCTCACTCGAAAGGAGGTCCCCCTTGTCTGACTTGACCGCCACCCTCCAGGCCGGCCTGGACGCTCTGCGGCAGCTGCCGCAGGCATACCCGGTCCTGTTCGCCTGGTACACGCTGATCCTTCGCTTTCTTTTTCCTGTTCTGGCCATTTTGATGCTGGTGCGGATCATCCGCGGCCTGGTCAAGGCCTCTCCCAAGCCGGAAATATGGGCCTGCCTCTCCCTGCCCAACGGGGCCGCGGAGCCCCTGACCCACTGGGAGAATATCCTGGGCCGCAGCCCCGCCTCCGATGTGCTGCTCAACTACCCCGTGGTCTCCCGGCAGCACGCCGCCCTCATCCGCTCCGCGGACGACCGGTGGACGGTGTACGATCTGGACTCCAAAAGCGGCACCGCTGTCAACGGGACCCCGGTGGAGCCCGGCGGCTCCCCCATCTCCTTGGGGGACGTACTCAGCCTGGGCGGCGTGGAGACCGTGCTCCTCCCCGTCTCTGACCAGGAGGCGGAGCGCCGCCGCCGCACCTCCCAGCACCCCGTCTCCCCCTGGGGTTCCCTGGTCCTGCTCACCCTGTTTCAACTGCTTGCCGGCCTCCAGTTCCTGCTCTCTGAGGAGGGGGTCCATGCCCTGCTGATCCCGGGGGCCTTTCTGTGCCTGACTGCGGTGATGTGGATCTACTGCCTCGTCCTGCGGAGCATGGGGCGCACCGGCTTTGAGATGGAGACCATCGCCTTTTTCCTCTCCTCCCTGTGTCTGGCGGTCACCGCCTCCTCCGCCCCCTCCGCCGTCCCCAAGCAGCTGCTGGCCATCCTGCTGGGCATCGTCCTGTTCCTGATCACCGGAGTCTTTCTTCGGGACCTGGAGCGGGTGCGGAAGATCCGCTGGCTCATGGCGGCGGCAGCCATCGCCCTGCTCTCCCTGTCCCTCATCGCCGGGCACGTCAAATACGGTGCGGCCAACTGGATCAGTTTGTTCGGATTCTCCTTCCAGCCCTCGGAACTGGCCAAGCCCTGCTACATCTTCGCCGGGGCGGCCACCCTGGAGCGCCTGTTCCGCAAGCGGAACCTGGGGCTGTTCATCCTGCTCACCGGCGCGTGCATGGGCTGCCTGGCCCTGATGAGCGACTTCGGCACCGCCGCCATCTTCTTCGTCACCTTTCTGGTTATCGCCTATCTCCGCTCCGGCGACTTTGCCACCCTCTCCCTGATCTGCGGCGGCGCGGTGTTCGGCGGGCTGATGCTGGTCACCGTCAAGCCCTATATCCTGCGGCGCTTCGCCGCCTGGGGGCACGCCTGGGAGCAGGCCTCCGACGGCGGCTTCCAGCAGACCCGCACCATGTCGGCGGCGGCCTCCGGCGGACTGATCGGAGTGGGGCCCGGCGAGGGCTGGCTCCACCGGGTGCCCGCGGCGGACACCGACCTGGTGTTCGGGATGCTGTGTGAGGAGTGGGGACTGATCATCGCGGTGCTGGCCGTGCTGTGCATCGCGGCCCTGGCCGTCTTTGCGGTGCGCAGCTGCCGGGCGGGGCGGTCCAGCTTTTACACCATCGCCGCCTGTGCCGCCACCAGTCTTCTGGTCTTTCAGACCACCCTGAACGTGCTGGGCTCGGTGGACATCCTGCCCCTCACCGGGGTCACCTTCCCCTTCGTGTCAAACGGCGGCTCGTCCATGCTGTCCGCCTGGACCCTGCTGGCCTTCCTCAAGGCGGCAGACACCCGCAGCAACGCCAGCTTCGCCATCCGTCCCCAGGACCGCCACAGCTCCAGCTGGCTGGGCAACCTGATCCCCGCCAAGGGCGGCCGTGTCCAAAAGGAGGTTTCCGGTGAAAAAGATTGAAAAACGCACGGTGATCTGTCTGGCCCTCACCCTGTTCCTGCTGCTGGGCCTGGCCCTGTTCCTGGTCCGGTTCCTGCTGGACGGGGGGGACTGGGCCTCCTTCGCCGCCAACCGCCACCTGTACAACAGCCAGGGGCAGCTGTCCGTGGGCCGGGTGCTGGACCGGGATGGGGACGTGCTCTCCTGGGTGGACGAGTCGGGCCAGCGGTGCTACTACTCCAACGCCACAGTCCGAAAGGCCACCCTCCACGCCGTGGGCGATCCAAATGGCGCCATCGGCACCGGCGCTCTGGTCGCCTTCGCGGACCAGCTCTCCGGCTATAACCTCCTCACCGGGGCGGACAACCCCTTTGGCCAGGGAAACGACCTCTACCTCACTCTGGACGCCCGGCTGAATTACATCGCCTATCAGGCCCTCAACGGCCGCAAGGGAGCGGTAGGCGTCTATAACTACAAGACCGGTGAGATCCTCTGTATGGTCTCCGCCCCCTCCTTCGACCCCGCCGACCCCCCCGAGATCCAGGACGGGGACCCCCGGTATGAGGGCGTCTACCTCAACCGCTTTCTCTCCAGCACCTTCACCCCAGGCTCCGTCTTTAAGACGGTCACCCTCACGGCCGCCCTGGAGCAGCTCCCTGATCTGTTCCAGCGCACCTTCACCTGTACCGGCTCCACCGTCGTGGGCGGGGAGACCATTACCTGCCCCTTCGCCCACGGAGAGATGGACATCAACGACGCCTTTGCCAGCTCCTGCAACGGCGTATTCGCCCAGCTGGCCGACGAACTGGGCGCGGAGACCATCGCCCAGTACGCAAAGCAGGCCGGTCTGCTGGACCGCTACTCCGTCAGCGGTATCTCCACCGCCGCCGGCAGTGTGGAACTGGAGGGCGCCACCTCCGCCCAGCTGGGCTGGGCCGGCGTGGGCCAGTATCACGACCTGGTCAACCCCTGTGCCCTGATGGTCTGGATGGGCGGAGTGGCCAACGGTGGAAAGGCCGCCGTCCCCTATCTGGTACTGAAAACCGAGGGCGGTCTTCCCCACCCCTCCTTCCACTTCACCCGCCGCACCGGGCAGCTGATCCAGGCGGACACTGCCCAGGTGCTGGCCGATATGATGGCCCAGAATGTGGTGCAGACCTATGGCGCGGACCGCTTCCCCAACATGGATCTCTGCGCCAAATCGGGCACCGCCGAGGTGGGGGGCGGCAAACAGCCCAGCTCCTGGTTCACCGGCTTTCTGCGGGACCAGGATTTCCCCTACGCCTTCGCCGTGGTGGTGGAGGAGGGCGGCAGCGGCGCGGGCGCGGCGGGCAATGTGGCCGCCCAGGTGCTGGACGCCCTGGTCAACGGATATTGACCCTGAACGGCCGCCGGAAACGCTGTCTGCCGGCCCTGCTGAAGCAGCGGATACCTTGCGCCGCAAGCGGTTCCCGTTCGACAAGGTTTGCAAAATCTCCCTGTACTTTAATAGACAGATAAAGTGTAATGAAGTCAACGACAAATCGGAAATTATGGAGATAGTATATGAACATTAGTGAAATTGTAGAATTATATCAAATACCAAAGGTGGGTTTTTCGGAGAACGAGATTATAAGAGCCGAACAAAACATTGGTGTAACCCTGCCAAGTAATTATCGAAATTATTTAATACAATATGGATTAGCTAAAATCAATTATGCATATAACTATTTGGTTAAGCCAGAAAATATAAAAACAACATATCAGCTTATCCAACAAGACATTCAAAAGAACTGGGAAAACGAATTTTTAAAGGCAAAAAACATCGGAAATTTATCAAAATATAATAATAACGAATACTTTTCACTATGGCAGTTACCTGTTGAAAAATGGTCTTCTATAACCGAAAATTATATTATTCTCTGGTCGGAAAATCAAGGCGTTTGGACGGCAGGTTATTTGCTGAAGGATTTACAGGCGAAAAATCCGAATCCTCCGGTTTACATTAGTGTAAATGACGATTTGATAACTTATGTGAAATGCGTGGACAACATAGAATTATTTCTCGAAAAAATGTTTGAAGAAGCTAAAAACGAAATGTGACACTCTATAAGCTGAATAACAATTCCAGTTTGTTGGATTGACAAAAACTAAAAACTGAATACTTACCGCGTTCCTTTTTCAAAACAGGGTGAAAGACAGAAATCATGCTTTCGGCAAACGCGCCGGGAACCTGCTCGGCAGGACGGCGCAGGACGAATTTACTTCGCCCGAGCATTGGAATTCCAAGGGGTGCAGGCCGCAAAGCGGCCGGAACCCAAAAAGGAAGACATGACCATAGGTCATGTCTTCCTTTTTGTCGGGTGTTGACAGAAAAGATGCGTTCTGGCAAATTTCAAGCAAGTATCGCTTCCTATATTGAGTCTTATAACACCCAAATGCCTCATCGCACACTGAAAAATCTAACGCCTTGCCAGGTGGAAGAAAACTCCATTGAAAAAGCCGAATGAGACATTCGTGTTCGAACTGCCTGATTTTTTCGTTTTCTATGCCAAATTGAAGCTGTTTGAGTTTTTGTGTCTCATATTTACTTGGCACAACATTTTCAAAAAACGCTGTTATGCCAAGGCTTTCAGAGTATAAAACAGCCCCACCAAATTCGCAAGTCTCATCGACTTGTTCGAATTGAGTGGGGTCGTTCACGATTTTCCGTTTTGCAATTCGAACCCCCAGCATCTTGTGATGACGGATGAATGATCTGTAAATGTGCGCGTGAATCTGTAAATTAAGTATACGTGAAAATACATAAAACGTCAATTCCAATAGACCAATTTTACGAGCCTTTCATTTGAAGATCCTTTGCGCTATCAATCGTCATGTTTGTTTCCTCCTGTTTTTTGTCTTGGGCGTAGCCTGCGTCAACACAATGGCATAACGTAGTCGGGAAAGCTATTCGTGAACCCGGACAAAGATTTATGCCTGAGTTTGTGAAAAACTTACTTAAATAGAAAGTGGAGACACATTAGCCAATCGCCAGTGCGCCTCCACTCATCATTTCAGCCGGATAATCTGATTATAGAGCATTACGAACTCTTTCTCCACCACCATGTTCTCATGGTAATGCCCGAAGAACCAGTACTGGAATCTGCAGCGTTCCCGAATCTCATCGAAGAAGTCTGTCAGCGCATCTCGCTGGTACAATCCTCTACTGAAGGTGTCCTGGACACTGCTGGGGCAGCAATGGGTAATGATGTAATCCACATCCCACCCTGCCTGATTCAGCGTTTTCCTTGCGGTTTCGTATTCATCCTCGCTGGGCAGTTCCTCTTTCCACCAAGACCTGTGGTTGACGCGGAACAGCGCGCCTGCGGCGTTGAGCTGCCGCAGCTTTCGCTCATAGTCCGGATTATCCGGTTCCAGAATGCCGTCCCGGATATCGTGGCTGCTGGCGCCGCCCATGGTAAATATCCGCTTTCCGCAGATGTTATAAAGCTGGCCCCGCATCAGATGCAGGACGCTGGGGCGTATGGCCTGTACCAAGCCGCCGTGCCATTGGCTGATTGGATAGTTGCGGAGCAGATCATAGTTTTCATGGTTTCCGCTGACGAACAGCGTGGTAAAGGACCTGGTCTCCAGCCAGTCCAGCCACTGCTGCTCCGCATCGCCGCCATCCCAGACACCGCCGAAGTCTCCACAAAGGATGAGGTAATCCTCTTTGGTCAGGTCACGTTGCTCATGGAATGCTGCAGGCAGGAGTCTGCTGAAATCACCGTGCGTATCACCGGTTATAAAAATGGCCATTTCTTTTCTCCCTTTTCTATTCATTCTACTTCCTGTTCCAGCACCACATCCGAGTCTCGGAAGTGGATGTGGATGGTTTCCGCATCCTCCACCGTGATCTTTTGGATGACCTGCCGGACGAGCTCATTGTCAAATTCCGTGTAGCCCGCGGCGCATTCCATGATACTGTCCCACATCTGCCGGCGTCTGGCAGTCTGTTCCCCCAGATCGACCTCTGCCTGCTGCGCGTCTGCGATCTGCGCCTTAAGGGATTCCTTCTCATCCGTCAGCGCTTTCATTCTGGCATTCAGCTCGGTATCGGCCATGTTGACGAGCAGCCGATCCAGCACATCGCTTTGCTCCCGGCTCACCGCATCCATACGCTTCTTCAGCTGCAGCAGCCGTGCACCAGCCTGAGATAACGCCTGTTTTGCTTCCTCCGCCATGGCCAGCACATCGGGGCAGACCTCCTGCCGGATGGCGGCGTACTCATTCATGGCCGCGAGGATGGCGCTGTGCAGCCTGCCTTCATCCAGTGTTGGGGAGTGCTGGCAGTATTTTGTGCCGAACTCCAGCCGGGAGACGCAGCGCCACACGATGCGCTTTTTCCCGTTTCTGGCCCACGTTACCCGCTTGTAGGGGGAGCCGCACTCGCCGCACACCAACAGTTCTGTCAGCGCGTATTTACCGGAGTATTTTCCAAGTTCCGTTTTCCCGCTCTTTTGCAGCACCTTCCGTTTGCTGGACCGGCGCGTCATCTCCTGCTGCACTTGATTGAACAGGTCCCTTGCGACAATGGCCGGATGGCTGTTCTCCACATAGTACATCGTGCGTTCACCACGGTTCTTTTTGACCTTTTTGTTGATGCAGTCCGTCACATAGGTTTTCTGCAGCAGGGCGTCTCCAATGTACTTTTCATTGGTCAGGATATTGTGGATGATGGAGGGAGACCAGCGCTCTACACCCTGTGCGGTGGGAACACCGTCCTCCTCCAGCTCCCGCTTGATCTTTCCCAGGGTGCAGCCGTCCAGATACCTGTGGTAAATGCGGCGGATGATCTCCGCTTCCTCCGGTACGATCTCCGGCTGTCCGTCCGCCCCCTTCTGGTATCCCAGCATCTTCTTGTACTGGAAGGTGACCTTTCCCGCCTCCGCGCTCTTCTGCTTTCCCCACGCGACATTCTTGCTGAGAGACTCGGATTCCGCCTGGGCGAAGCCGCTGAACAGGGTGATGAGAAATTCGCTGGATTCCGTGAGGGTGTTGATGTTTTCCTTCTCGAAGTACACCCCAATGCCGTTTGCTTTCAGGAGCCGCACCGTATCCAGACAATCCACCGTGTTTCTGGCAAAGCGGGAGAGGGACTTGGTGATGATGAGGTCGATGTGTCCCCGCTTGCAGGCGGTGATCATCTTGTTGAACTGCGTCCGTTTTTTCAGGCTGGTGCCGGAGATGCCCTCATCGGCATAGACCCCTGCCATCTCCCAGTCCGGGCTGTCCTGGATCTTCTGGGTGTAGTAGGTCTTTTGCGCCTCATAGCTGTTGAGCTGCTCTTCGCTGTCCGTCGAGACGCGGCAGTAGGCCGCTACGCGCATTTTTCCGTCATGGTGTCTGTGCAGTTCTTCCGGTTTTCTGGTTGCGGGGATCACCCGAACCCGCCGCTCTAAGGTAGCTGCTGTCGCTTCCATGGATCATTCGTCCTTTCCTGTCGCTTTTTTATCCGTAAATATAAGAGTTACTTCGGTATCCTGTGAGATGGTGATATGGGAGACTGTCTGGCGGAAGCGTTTCCAATCCGTCTCCGTCAGCCGCTCCGACCCCTCAGATTCGGCGGCCAGCTCCGGACAGCAGGCATACCGTGCTGCCGCGCCCTGCAGGATCAGCGCCATCACCGCTTCCGGCGAGGCCGGCTGCTCCAGTCCCCGGTTGATGGCATTGTCCAGCCGCATGACCTCCGCAGAGGGCGTGTAGGCGGTGCAGCTGGGCTGTTCATGGTCCCGGAACTGACGGACGATCCCGTTTACCGTCGCATCCATGTCCATGACCGCGGTATTCCCGCAGCCTTCGCATCTCAGATACAGCTTGCCGCTGTTCTGCCAGCCGCCGCCCAGCCGGGTCATCTTCCCGCCGCAGGTGCAGCGGAAGTATGGAGTCAACCGCGCAATGGCAGGCTTCTCTCCGTGGGACTGCTTCCTGGCATTCTTTTCCGCCGTCTTTTCCTGCGCCGCTTGGAAAATATCCGCTTCCACCAGTATGGGGTATCCCTCCTTACCTGTGTAACGGGGATTTTCCAAAAGGCGCTTTACCTTATGCTTGTTCCAGAGCGGCACTTCCCAGTAATACGGAATACTCTGCCGGTTCAAGGCGTCCGAGATGGCCTGATAGGAAGCCCCGGCGTTGTAGAGCGTAAAGACCATACTGACGGTCCGCTGCTCCTCCGGCACGATCTCCAACGTACCGTTTTGGATCTGATAGCCGTATAACACCTTGCGGTTGATCATCTTGCCGCCACCTCCCATTGTTCTGTCAGCTCCAAGCCTCCGTAAAGCCGGAAGCGGATACGGTTTTGAGACTCTGCAATGATTTTCTCCACCAGATGTTCGAACAGCTCTTCATCGAAGCCGTCCAGCCGTTCCGGTCCGTTGAGAAGCGTCTGCTCCACCTTGCGGAGCGCATCCATCGTTTCGTCTATCGCTTCGTTCTCTGTCAGCCTGCGCCGTTCTCCGCGAAGCTGCGCCAGTCTGGCGCTGATGGCATTCATGCGGGCGGCGCAGATATCCGCGTCCAGCAAGCCATTGGCCCGCAGAGTGCTGATCTTATGGCTTTCTTCTGTTGCTTCCGCGATGGCCCGGTTGATGGCCAGCACCTGCGGATGATTCTGCCGCAAGATCGTGTCCAGTGTGTTCAGCTGCCGGAGGGCCGGGGCCAGAATGATGTCCGCGTTGCTTTTGAGCCTGTGGTACATCCGCAGGAAGGCGGCATGGATCTCCGTTTCCGGGATGCGTCCTACAGGGCAGTCCGCGGCGTGTCGGTCGTGGGTTCGGCAGACCCAGGTCACATATCCGTTCTGGCTGCTTCGGCGCTGAAACACCGTCCCGCAGTTCCCGCAAACGATTTTTAAGGCAAGAGGGCTTTTTTCTCTGCGCTTTTTCTCTTTCTGCGCTTTCTTTTGCAGCAGTGCCTGCACCCGCTCAAAGGTGTCCCTGTCTATGATAGCTGGATGGGAGTTCTCCGTGTAGTATTGCAGGCGTTCCCCGTGATTTCGTTTCTGCACGAAGGGGAAACCACAGCTGTAGGATTTCTGGCTCAGAGCGTCTCCGATGTACTTTTCATTGGTCAGCAGGTATCGAATCCCCGTTTCTCTCCAGCATTCCGCGCCGGACTGGGAGGGGATGCCTTTCGCCGTCAGCTGCTCCGCGATCCATCCGGAGCTGCGCCCCTTGAGGTATGCGTCGAAGATCCAGCGCACCGTAGCGGCTTCCTCCGGGACGATCTCAAGGTCTTTCTTATTTACGATTCGGTATCCGTAAGGGGCGGTGCAGGTGATAAATTCCCCACGCTCCATCCGCCGCTGATAGCTCATCTTCTGATTGGCGGAGATGGAGATGGATTCTTGCTGGGCAAGAGAACCGGAAACGCTCACCATCAGTTCGGTGGTGAGCGTTTTCGTGTCGATATTTTCTTTTTCAAACCGGACGCTGACGCCCATGGCGGATAACTCCCGCAGGGCGGACAGGCAGTCTCTGGTATTCCGGGCGAAGCGGGATACGGACTTCACCAAAATGCGGTCGACCTTGCCCTTCCGGCAGTCCCGCATCATGCGGTTGAAGTCATCCCGCTGATCCATCCGGGTGCCGGTCAGCCCTTCGTCGGCATACACATCCACCAGCTCCCAGCCGTCATGCTGGGCGATCTCTTCCGTATAATTGCGGATCTGGGCGGCGTAGGAATGCAACTGATCCTTGGAGTCCGAGCTGACCCGGCAGTAGGCCGCCACCCGCAGATGTTCCGCTTCCCGCGTCTGCGGCGCGATGATTTTTACCTGTGCCATGTTTTTCACTTCCCTGTATCTTTTTTGTCAACACACAAGCTACCACACGATCCGCAGAATATCCAGCACTATTCCCAAACAGTCTGCGGGGAATATTTCTCTCTGGCCAGTCTCTTGGCGTAAGACAGTTCTTCCGCGCTCAGCAGGCCGATTTCCGCCAGATGCTCCAGCATCCTGACTGCCAGCCGATACTGCAATTCTTTCTTTGCGTCGATCATCTTTCTACCTCAAAATAGCTCTCCTGCTTTTTCTCCCGCAGAAACCTTGTCACTTCCCGCAGGCTGCCGGTCCTCTGCATTTCCGGCAATGCCTCACTCACAGCCTGGGCGTATCTGCGGCCACGGCAGGCCCGTTCATCCAGAATGGCGATGACGCAGGTATCGCTCTCCGTGCGGATGGCCCGTCCAAAGCCCTGACGCAGCTTGATCTGCATCTCCGGTACAGCTACCTCACGGATGAATGCGTGAAGGGAAGAATACTTCTCCAATTCCCGTTCCTTTCGTGCGTCTGGGTAGGCGAAAGGCAGGCGTGGGATAATCAGCAGAGATACACAGTCGCCGGGGAAATCAAAGCCCTCCCATGCCGCGCCGGTGGCCAGCAACACCGCTCCCGGCGTGTGCCGGAACTGTTCAATGATGTGGGGCGCGTTGCGGCCCAACGTCAGCAGTGGGAATGGGAGAGATTCCTCCCACAGCCGCTCCTTCACAGCAGACATGGCTGCGTAGGATGTAAAGAGCACCAGCGCGTGACCGGTGGCTGCTTTGATGAGTCCGACGAGCTCGGCAGTCAGCTCATTAAAGTACACATCCGTATCCTCCACTCTCTGGCGGGGCGGGATTTGCGGAAGGTAGAGCAGGCAGTTGTTCCGGTAGTCAAAGGGGGATGGAGAAACGGATTCCATGACACGGTGTCCCTTCTCCAATCCTGCCTGCGTTTTGAAACGGCGGAAATCACTGCCCACCGCCATGGTGCCGGAGGTCAGAACAAACGCCTGATCCGGCTGCCACAGGATCTTTTTCATCCGCTGCGTGATGTCATCAGCCGCGGCGCACAGCATGGTGCCACCTGTGCTGACATCTTCGGCAGTGTAAAAAATCATATCTGTCTGGAAACTGGTGAACAGCTTGACCGCGTCCAGCACCGTATTCAGCTGGCGGCTTCCCAGTGGGGAGAGCAGGCTGCCGATCTGCCGCTGGATGATGGGCAGTGTGCAGGATGGCGCGGTCAGCAATCGCAAACAGGCTTCCACCGGCTCCGCTTCCTCTCTGGGCTGCGCCAGCTTGCGCAGCAGAGGGCCGGTGCTGTCCTCCAGCATTTCTGCCGCCAGTAAGTACCGTTCCTCTTTTAGCTGAAGGATAAGGTTTCGTATCTCTTCGGCCGCCAACGTCACACCCAGCATCTGTTGTGCGGTTTCCGGGAGCTTATGGGCTTCATCCACGATGATGATGCTGTGCTCCGGGAAGATGGGGCGTTTTCCCTCGCTGCGGTGGATGGCGTCTGCCACCAGCAGGTTATGATTGCAGATTTGAAACAAAAATTGATCTTTGTCGCAGGTCTTGAGGAACCGCTGATAGCGGCAGTCCCTCTGTTTGCAGTCGCAGACCTGCGGTACGCAGACACGCTCCCGGTCATAGCCGCTGAGATGAGAAACTCTGTCCATGTCCAGCGTTTCCTTAAGAGTCCGGAGCGCTGCCAACGCTTCCGGATTTTTCTTTCCAAGGTTTACCTGACGCAGCCGTCTGTCCAATCGCTCGTCGCAGACATAATGGCTTTTTCCTTTGCGGATGACCGCTTTCAGTGGCTTGGTAAGAATCCCGTCCGCCATTAGGATACAGGACAGCAGCGGCAGATACTCCATCAGCACCGCGTTTTGCAGCGCGATACTGGAAGTGGAAATGATGATGGGGCGGGCGATCTGCCCTGTCGGGAAAGCAGACGCTGCCGTGGCAGCCGCCAGATAGGCGTAGGTCTTGCCGATGCCCGTCCCGGCATCGCACAGGGCGATCCTCCCGTCCTGCATGGCGTCCAGCATCCGGTGGCTCAATTGGATCTGCTCCGGGCGCTGTGCCATACCGTGGGCGGGAAGAAGGTCCTGAAAAATATGGTCGATCAGTTTATGGGCTTTCAGCCTGTTGTCATTGGTATTCATCCGATAATTACCTCTTTTCCTGTCATGCTTTGTTTTCGTTTCCACCGTATTTGCAGCGCGCGCCCCGGTGTGAAAAGGGAACAATACGGACAAGGTCCGGCAAGACCTTCACGGGCGTATTTCCGGGATCTCTACTGCTTTCAATCCCGGAGCAGCCCAGCCTCTTCATGCTGGCCAGTGCATTGTGTCTCATTATCTGCCCGGACAGCGTCTCTGCAGGCGGCGCTGCCAACGCCGCCCCTGCGCAGGTAAAATCGCTCACCGCAGGAAGCTGCAAGGCTCCCCACGGGTCGTGGCGCACACTGCGCGGATCGCTCTTCTGTCCGGGTGGTTATCCGTATTGCTGGTATGCAATTTTCAAGGAACAGCGAGGGGCATTCGGAGCCCCTCACTGTCCTCCCGAAAATTGCGTTCGGTGAATACCCTTATTTCGAGGAATTTTCAAAAAACTTTTTGAGATCCCGCAGGATGCGGTCTCTCCGCTTGATGACCGCCCGCTGGCTGACGCCCATTCTTTGAGCGTATTCCCGTGTAGACGCGCCGTCGAAGAACAGGGCGTTGATGAGTTCCCGGTCGGTATCCTTTAGTGACAGCAGCGCCAGCAAAAGGATCTGCTTCTGTTCTGCCAGATTCCGAAGTTCCTCACGCTCCAGTGCCTCCGTTTCGGCGCTGGGGGCCGTTTCTGCTCCGACATAGTCCGGCAAAAGCGCATCTTCCTCCATCTGCTCCAGAGAGAGCAGTTTTCCGGAGGACTGTTCCTCCGTGATATAGCGCTCCCTGCGGTCTGCCTGCGCATAGGCGAGGTAGACATCCTCCGGCACCTCTACGTCCATACCGTCTACAGTGATGATATTGGCGATGACTTCGCCAGCCTCGCTTCGAACGCGCCGATAGTTGCGTTCTTCCTGCCATTTTTTCATGATTCATGACTCCAATCTCAGATTTTTTTGAAATGTCTGAGATTGGGTCACGGATATTTAGCGATATAGGGCTGCCAGCGTCTGCGCATTGTGTGCCTTTCCGCTTTTCAGCCGAAGAAAGGCGCAAAAAAAGAGCCTTACGCATAGCTGAAAAGCTACTTGTAAGGCTCCTAACTCAATGTTCCCATATTCGATGATGGGTGGCTGGTGCGCTTGACGAAGTCATATCAATTGGATTTTTAATTTATGCCTGAACATATCCCATAAAGGGGATGGGCGTGTGGATCAGGGGGTGAGCATCCGGTGTCAGCACTGTGATGCCGATCTGTTCGCCGCACTTGGGGCATTTGGCGATCAGGTCAGGGTGTTCCGCTCTGTGCAGAGCAAACAGCCTGTACTGAGACTGCTCCGCACCACTGGGGATATCCGCGATACGGCCCTTGCCGCACAGCGGACAGCGCAGGGAATTGGTTTTTGACATAGCGCCTCGCTTTCTCTGTTCTCTTTTTTGAGAACAGCACATGAAAATTTTTTACAGCAGGTTATGGTTCTCCAACCGAATGCGCATGGCCTGTTTGGATACCTGAAAGATACCTGCCATATCCGTCACCAGCTGTTGGTTCGTCCGTCCGGAGCGCAGCTGATAGAAACAGCGCTTGACCTGCGGCAGCGGCAGCAGAAGGATAGAGCCCAGCAGGTTCGCCTGCACTTCCAATGTGTTGTCGCTCTCATCGCCGGAACGGAGCGCCGCGTTTTCGCCGGTCCCGCTGAACTGTTTCTTATGGAGCAGCCAGTGCCCCAGCTCATGGGCGCAGGTAAAGCGCAGCCGCCCGGTAGATGCTTCCTCTTCGCAGAGAGAGCAGTCGATGAGGATGGTGCCGCCCTTGACGGGAAGAAGGTCATAGCGGTGGTTTTCCCGGTCATAGATCGCTGTGAGACCGTCGTCAAAGATGGTCTCGCCCAAAACCCGCCCATTATTCCGCAGATATTGATACTCCAGCACCAGCCCCTGTGCCTCGATGATGTCCTCAATGGGAATGGCTACGGGGGAACCGTAATAAAGTCTGGGGTCATAGGCGGTGATCACATCGCGGGCGATCCGCTCCAGCGCCTGTTCGCGGTAATATGCTTTTTTCATGCGTCTATTTCACCGCCCTCTTTGGATTTCTTTGCGCGCTGGGTAATCCGGTCGATAAATTCCTGCCACTCCTGGTCTGTGGCGTCTGCCTCCTTCGCCGTGCGGAGCGCGGCCCGGACGATCTCCCGATTCATGATGTAGTCCGGCAGGTCTGCGGATACCCGGTTATTCTGGGACTTGGCGGCAAGATCCAGCATCTGCTCGGTTTCCACCTTGCTCAGATGCAGTTCCTGCTCCAACCGTTCCAAATATGCGCGCGTCGGTGCCGGTCTGCGGTCGTTCTCAATGTTGCTCAGATAGACTGGCGACAAGTCCAGCTTTGCCGCCAGTGTGCGCAGGGACAATCCGATAGATTGCCGTTTCTCTCGAACGAAGCTGCCGAATGTCTGTTCCAAGTAACTCACCTCCTATCCGTGTTCTCTTCTCTGGAAACACTGTAGCCCCAGTATAGCAAACATTCGTTCGATTGGCAAGCCGTGAAAAAGATGGTGTTCCCCGCAGGGAACACCATCCAGAAGTTATTTCAGCCACGCTGCCATATCCCGCATTTCCTCCAGCACTGCTGCTGGGCTGACGATGCGAATCTTACCGCTAAAGGTAAAGACCCAACTGAAGAACGGAGGGCTTGGCGCGACCTCGACTGTGGCACGGAAATGCTGTTCATCTACAGTTTCCGTCTGCACATTTTCACCGAAGCGGTCGATCACGCTGCGCATGACCTCATTATCGCACAGCAGCTCTACGGTACAGAGGTTGTCCGGGTACATCCCAAACACCTTGCGGACATACTCCGCCGGATCAAAGTCCGGTGTCTGGACTGCCGTATGTTCCAGCGGTTCGACTGCCGTCATGCGATCCACCCGAAATTGTGCAATCTTTCCGTACATTTTTATCCACTGTGCCAGATACACAATGCGCGATAAAAGACCCTTCCGCCTGTATTGCAGGCGGACAACTATTCTGCGGGAGGTGAGCAGCGATCCATCCGTCTCTGTACGATTTCTGCGCCGGGCATGAACAAACTCACCTGCTGGCACAATGGGACGATGAACGCAATGCGCCGCTCACGCCGAAGGATGTGACCTACGGAAGCCATCAAAAGGTATGGTGGCGATGCCCCCAAGGCCATTCCTACCGTTCTGAAGTCAGAATCCGCGCGCGGGGAACGGGCTGTCCCTTCTGCGCGGGCCACACTGTTCTGCCGGAGGAAAACTCTCTGGCGGCAAAATTCCCTGATCTGCTTTCGGAGTGGGACACGGAAAAGAATTCTCCGCTGCTGCCGACGCAGGTCATGCCGGGAGCACACCAGAAGGTCTGGTGGAGGTGTCCGAAAGGACATAGCTGGCAGGCGAGCGTTGCCAGCCGCGTCACATCAAACGCAGGCTGTCCGTTCTGCGCGGGACAAAAGGTCCTGTCCGGATTCAATGATCTTGCTTCGCTGCATCCGCAGCTTGCTGAACAGTGGGATCGGAAAAAGAACGGTGCGCTGACGCCGGAGGCGGTGAGCGCATATTCCAATCGCCGCGTGTGGTGGCTCTGTGACAAGGGGCATTCCTTCTGTGCGGTCATCGCCCACCGTGTGAACAGGGAAAGCGATTGCCCGTACTGCACCAACCGCAAGGTCCTGCCGGGATTTAATGATCTGGAGACCAAGGAGCCGGTGATCGCATCGCAGTGGCATCCGACCCTTAACGGCAGCTTCACGCCGCGGCAGGTAACGCCCGGCAGCAGCCGGAAGGCCTGGTGGCTGTGTGAAAACGGCCATGCGTGGAAATCGGTCATCAGCAGCCGTACAGGAAAGCAGCGCTGCGGCTGCCCCGTCTGCGCAGGCAGGCCATTGGACCGATGCACAGCGATTTTAAGTGAACCTCCGGCGGAGCCGGTAAAAATAAGTGCCCAAACTGCGGGGAGCCGCAGAAAACATATACTGTAGGAGGATCATTATGAAACATAAGCTGCTATCCATTTTACTATGCCTCGCGATGGCGCTGTCGCTCTTACCGACGGCAGCCCTGGCGGAGGAGGCGACAGGCGCTGGACCGATCAAGGTAGGGGAGACGAGCTATAGTTCGTTTAGCGATGCCGTCAATGCGGCGGAACCTGACGAAAGCGGCGTCATCACCTATAAGATCAGCGGTAAGGTTGATGTGACTGATATCGGCTGGGTGCAGGTCGCAAAAGCTGGTCTGCCCGACCTCTCCAAGGTCGAGTTCATTGGCATAACCGACGATGCGGAAATCTGCATCACCCAAGGCGTAGCGATTCTGGCTGATCAGAGCTATGACATCGACGTTAGCTTTGAGGCCTTAAAGTTGACGAAGTTGAATCCGCAATGGGCGGGTGACTTTGGCCACAGCACGAATTACTTCACCTGCTGGCTCCGCAACACCGGCAGGGCAGAAAACACCGTGACCTACACGAACTGCACCTTCCCCAACGGCGTGTGCAACAACCAGTACGGCAAGACGGTGTTCAACAACTGCCAGTTTACTAACAGTGCCAACTATAATCTTTGGAACTACGGCGGCAACACCGAAGTGAAGAACAGCGCCTTCATCGGTGTCCGCGGTATCAAGACCTACAACGAGGGCACGCTGGCAGTCGCGCCCACGGTGAAGATCGAACAAACCACCTTCAGCGGTCTGACCGAAAAGGCAGCCATCGTCGCTTCCAAGGCGACCGACATCACGCTGACGAATGTGACCGCCACCGGCTGCATTAAGGGCCTGCTTCAGAAGGACATTGAAGGCTCTACTACGGACGAGCAGAAAGTCACCATCGAGGCCAACGGCACCGGTATCAGCGGTGACTTTAATATTACAGCCGAAATGGATGCCGAAGCCGCCAAGAACGAGTTCAACATCACAGCCGGTACGTTCCCCGGAGGAATCAACAATGACTACCTTGCGCCTGGTGCAAATTTTGACGCGACCACAGGCGAGGTTAAAATGTCGTATGTTGCCAAAATCGGCGATACCGAGTATCCCACCCTCGCCGACGCCTTTGCGGCCGCAAACAAAACCGGCGACACCGTGATCGAGCTGCTGGACGACATCAATATGACCGGTAAGAGCTGGACGCCGGTGAGTGTGGATGGATACAATGGTCAGGGCGTCATCACCCTGAACGCCAACGGCAAGGCCATCACCGGCCTGAGCGCCCCCTTGTTTGCGGGCGGCTTTGCGGGCAAATCCGGCATTGTGATCAAGGATCTGACCATTGCTGATGCGAATATCAACGACACAACGAATACTCAGGGAATCGGCGCATTTATCAACTGCGTGGATTCCATGACTCGAATCGAACTGGATAACTGCCATCTGAAGAACAGCAAAATTGTCAGCACCGGCGGCGCGCGCGTCGGCGGTCTGATCGGCTGGACATCCGGCTATAACAACCCGAACAACGGCCCGGTCGATACCAAGGTCACGCTTACAAACTGCTCCGTCGAGAATGTGACGATTGAGGCGAAGGGCTCTGTCGGCGGCCTGATCGGTCACGCCGGTGCGAATCCCGCCACCTACCACACCATCACGGGCTGCACTGTAAAGGACAGCACTCTGAAGTGCACTGAGACGGGAAAGAGCTGGCGCGTCGGCGATCTGGTCGGCACGGCGAATGTCGGTCAGGTCACCGTTGACGCTACTACTTCCGCAAGCCAGAATACCTTAACGCAGGAAAATGCAGACCCCCAAGAGCCCGAAGACAGCATCTTCGGCCGTAAAGAGGTCGGCAAAGCCGGTCTTGTGATCATTGACAACAAGGTCGTTGCCGCCGGTACTGCTTACGGCGATATTGTTAACAAGAACGCCAACGAAGTGCTTGTGGAGGTTTCGAAGGGTCATTGGGTGAAGCCGAAAGAGGATACGGTCGCTATGATCGGGTCAAAGGAGTACACCACCCTCACCGCCGCCATCAACGAAGCCAACACCGGCGATACCGTCAAGTTGGTGAACAACGTGACCGAAAATGTCACCATCCCCGCGGCCAAGACCATCACGCTCGATCTGAACGGCATGACCTTGACCAACGTGGATGATCACACCATTCTGAACAATGGTAACTTGACCATCATGGGAACGGGTAGGGTTGATAATATTTCTCACGCTAAAGGTGCGCTGTACAATAAGGGAACGGTTGTCATAAATGGCGGTACCTTTGATCGTTCTCGGGAAAACGGCATGAACAAAGGCGAGAGTGGCCAAAATTCTTGGTACACCATCAAGAACGTTGGCACCATGACAATCAATGATGGCGCGACCGTGCAAACTGCTGAGAACAATGCCGCTCTTGGTAAATTCTCCAGCCTTGTTTCTAATGGATACTTTAACGCCAACGACTACAACACTAATAAGGGGCTTGACCAGCCTATCCTGACGATTGATGGCGGTACGTTCCGCGGCGGTTTGAATACGATCAAGAACGATGACCGCGCAAAGTTAACGATCAATGGCGGTACGTTCAGCAACTATTATCAGGCCGTTGTTCAGAATCACAATATTGCAGAGATCACAGGCGGCACCTTTACTGCTGCAAGTGATGCTAACACAGAGACATACGGCATTTACAACTGTGGTTGTGGTGCTGGTATTGATCTTGGTACTCTTACCGTGTCCGGTGGTACGTTCACCGGTGCCACATATGCTGTTGCCGAAGTCAGCAGCCAAAATGCGATTGTGAACATTTCCGGCGGTCAGTTTGCTGGAACAAAGGCTGCGATTATTAAGAGCAGTACGTCTAATGCAACCATCGCCATCTCCGGCGGCAAGTTCAGCAGCGATCCGAGCGCTTACGTTGTGGGCAACGGCAACACCAACATCGTCAAGCGTGATGGCAGCGAGGGCGCTTATACCTACACGGTTCTTGCAAAATCCGGTTTGACCTCCGGCGTGTATCTGACAGACCCCTCCGGCGCTCTGGCAAACAATTACTATGTGAGCAGCACCGCGAACGGTGTCTGGACGGTCAGCTACTCTGCGCCCAGCTCCGGCGGCGGTTCCAGCTCTTCCTCCAGACGCTATGACGTCTCCGCGCCCTCTGTCAAGCACGGCGATGTGACCGTCAGCCCCAAGAACGCCTCCAAGGGCGATACCGTGACCATCACCGTCAAGCCCGACGCAGGCTATGTCCTCGGCAGCTTGGAAGTCAAAGATGCAAACGGCAATACGCTTTCGCTCACCGACAAGGGCAACGGCAAGTACACCTTCACCATGCCCGCCAGCAAGGTTGAAATCAAGGCTACCTTTGTCAAGGAAGTTGAGACAAGTCCGTTCAGCGATGTGTCCACCAGCGCCTATTACTATGAGGCTGTGAAGTGGGCACAGGAAAAGGGCATCACCGGCGGTATCGGCAACGGCCTCTTTGGGCCGAACCAGCCCTGCACCCGCGCACAGATCGTGACCTTCCTGTGGCGTGCTGCCGGTTCTCCCGAACCCAAGAGCATGAGCAGCTTCTCTGATGTTTCTGCGGACAGCTATTATGCTAAGGCAGTTGCGTGGGCGGTGGAGAACGGTATCACCACAGGAACGGGCGATGGCAAATTCAGTCCTGACGCCACCTGCACCCGTGCCCAGAGCGTGACTTTCCTGTTCCGTGCCATTGGTAAACTGGTCGATAGCAAGGCAGAGTTCAGCGATGTTCTTACCGATAGCTACTATGCAAACGCTGTGGCATGGGCGGTGGAGAACGGCGTCACCAACGGCATTGGTGATGGGCTGTTCGGGCCGGACAATAGCTGCACCCGCGCACAAATCGTCACTTTCCTTTACAGAGCCTATCAGGGGAAGTAAGGCGAATCGGCAATCCAATAAAAAGCTCCCGCTGAGATCATCCTCGGCGGGAGCTTTTTACTCTGCACGGCAGGGAATTGGCGTGGAACATTGCTGCAATGCGAATACTTGACGTATATACCGAAAGCTGTTAGGCGCTCCAATGTGTTATGATAATTCTATCATACATATTGGAGCGCTTTTCCAGAAAGGAGTGTGCGATTTGGCGGAAAAGCGCAAAGATAGGAATGGGCGTGTCCTCAAGACCGGAGAAAATCAGCGCAAAAACGGCACCTATGAATGGCCTATGCCCTTGCGTTGGGGAAGCCAACCTTGCTGATCCACCCTAATACATGGAAAAAGAAATGGCTGAATGTTGTAAAACGTGAAGACGAGTAGCATATTCAAAAATTTTATCCATCCTCATACTTTAGAACGATTTACATTTCGTAAAGTTGCGGATATAATTATTATGAATCAGTATTGTCGCAGACGGCCTGTTCTGTCGTGAAAT
>PVML01014094.1_pt1 | contig 128908 bp, 123 predicted proteins | sample 1853371 | NCBI WGS metagenome assembly PVML01 (sample SAMN08533508, study PRJNA380276) | Human gut metagenome, whole genome shotgun sequencing project. | isolation source: participant 1, chromium library | host: Homo sapiens | collected 2017 | reverse complement strand
ACGGCTGCAAGCCAAACTGATGATGGCTGTCCTCAATTTTAGAACAGAGAAATAACCGCAATCGGCGGTGGAACGTCTTTACTCCCCCTTTTCCGTTCCGCTGCTGACGCGGCAGCACAGCCATTTTGAACCTTGACAAAGAAAGCGACGCAAGAGAACGGCGACGCAGCATAAGGCAAATCGGATACGTTCCTTTTGTGCCGAGCCATGCGGTGGGTACGCCATGACCTTTTTCTTAACCGAAAAGCGAGCGAGAAATACCACACCGTAAAGTAGGGATAGCACCCTGCGGGCGATAACGCACAGAATATATAATGATACTTCCTTACAGCCATAGTCCGAGCGTTAGAAGCGTCGCAGGCAATGGGTAGGGCTTCGGCAGACCGCCGGAGGGGTGCAACTCCCATGAGGTTACGCTAATAGCCGTCCGATTAAAGCCTATGTCACAGATTGATTTTTGACCCGTTAAGAAAGGGGGACGACAAATTGAACAATAACGACGTGCCGATTTGGGAAAAGTACACGCTTACCATAGAAGAAGCAGCAAAATATTTCCGTATCGGAGAAAGCAAGCTGCGGAAACTGGCAGAAGAAAATCCCGTCCCGGACTGGGTAATGATGAACGGAAACCGTATTCAGATTAAGCGTAAGCAGTTTGAAAAAATGATTGATACGGTGGACGCAATCTGATAGTGAAATCGAGCCTTGAATGTGGTACAATGTAGTCAAGCATATCAAGGCTCTTTCCATTATGGAAAGGAGCATAACGATGTCGGAAAAAAGACGGGATAATAAAAATCGTATTCTCCGAACCGGAGAGAGCCAGAGAAAAGACGGAAGATATGCCTACAAATATATAGATACCTTTGGGAAACCGCAGTTTGTTTATTCTTGGAAGTTAGTGCCTACGGACAAAACCCCGGCAGGAAAGCGCGACGATATAGCGTTGAGGGAAAAAGAGAAAGAAATCCAAAAAGACCTTGACGACGGTATCGACCATATCGGAAAGAAAATGACGGTCTGCCAACTCTACGCAAAGCAGATACGCCACCGGGCAAATGTGCGGCATGGTACAAAGCAGGGGCGAAAACAGCTCATGCGGATTTTGCAGGAGGATAAACTTGGAGCCTGTCGGATTGAAAATGTGAAGCTCTCCGACGCAAAGGAATGGGCGTTACGCATGAAAGAAAAAGGTTACGGCTTCAAGACTATTAACAACCACAAGCGTTCCTTAAAGGCTGCCTTTTACACAGCCATACAGGACGATTGTATTCGTAAAAATCCATTTGACTTCCAGTTGAACACCGTCCTTGAAGATGATACGGAACCAAAGGAACCTCTATCCCCTACGCAGGAAGCGGCTTTTCTGTCCTTTGTGCAGCATGATAAAGTCTATCAGAAATACTACGACGAGATTATCATACTGTTAGGGACAGGGCTTCGCATTTCGGAACTCTGCGGACTGACGGAAGCTGACATTGACTTAGACAAACAGCTTATCAATGTAGACCACCAACTTTTGAAAATTGCAGACGTGGGCTACTATGTGGAAACACCTAAGACGAAAAGCGGCAACCGGGTTATTCCTATGAGTGAAAAAGTGTTGGAAGCATTTCAGCGGGTGCTGAACAAACGGAAATATGCACAGCCTATTATTTTAGAGGGCTACACAAAATTTCTGTTCCTTAACCGGAACGGCTTGCCAAAAGTGGCGGTCAACTATGAAAGTATGTTCCGAGGACTTGTGAGGAAATACAACAAAACGCAAAAGGTAGCATTGCCAAAAGTAATGACACCGCACACCTTACGCCACACATTCTGCACCACGTTAGCAAATGCGGGAATGAACCCCAAAGCATTGCAGTACATCATGGGACATTCCAACATCAATATGACGCTGAACTATTACGCGCATACGACTTCCGAAACGTCGATAACAGAAATGAAGCGGCTAATTGCATAAGTAGTAAACGGAGAATTTACTACTCCACATACTACTTTTGAACATCAAAACATACGGGGATATAAGAAGATTTGAGAGTATCTTCCATAACAAAAAATGCCGGAAAAGCCTGTAACAATAGGCTATACCGGCATATAAGAACTTTTGAAAAGATAATCAAAAATTACTTTGTGATTTATTATGAAATTAATAGCACAACTAAGAAAGAACTTTTGAGTCAAATTCGTGAATTAGAAAAAGAGGTAAAAGATCTAGCTATAAAAGTTAATCAGGAGGTGAAGGAAATTGGCGGAGAAGAACCGTTGTGTAAGAAAGTTTATCCAGAGCTAGATTTTATATGGGATAAAAGTGAATATGTAGATACGGAGCCTTTTCAAAATTATATACAGAATGCGAATGATTTAATTCGGGTCATAGAACATGCAGATACATACGTTGAGCGGCGGAAAACGGAACTTTTAAATAAAATAAGCTCATTTAGTAGTTGTTATAATCAGTATATTCTCAATTTTTTTTCTGTTCAGCAATTAGAACACTATACAAGTTCTTATAAGAAAAAAGAGTATTGGACAGAATTATTAAATAATAAAGATTTATTTTGGAATCAGGAATTGGAAACACAGTATCTGGAGAAGGATATGTTGGATCAATTATCCGATACAAGAAAAGAGCATAATAATTGGGAAACGAATCGGAGCGAGAAAGGAATACTTCGCGAAGAAATTGAAGAGTATAGAGCAGCGTTGCTTGACAAGGAAGGAATTCTTCAGGAAACGTTTGGGAATATTTGTCCGTTGTGTGGTTCTGATTTTAATAAAGAGGATAAGTCTTTAGTTTTAGCTATACGAGAGGCTGCAAATATTTTTAAAAAAACTGAAACTTTATTAGATAAGGCTTTGGATGAAAAAAATCAGGCATGGTATGAAAAATATTTAAAAATAAGACAAGAATTAACACAATTAGTAGAAGGAGAAGGGACGAAAGAAGAAATTTGTAAGGCAATTATTGGAATTAAGCAGGTTGTACCCCAAATTGAGCAAATAAGGAGTGGATTACAGGAATTAAATATTTTTCAAGAAAATTCTGGCCTGGAAATTTTTATGGATAATGCGTCATTTCAGGCACACTATAATGATCTTTCATTATATGAAAATGCAGTAGGTGATTTTAAATTAGCTCTAAGCCAATTAGAAGAAAATGAAAAGAGCGAACAGTTAGATACAGATATCGTTCTTTATAGCAAGTTTGAACAGTATTTGGCCAAATTGAAAAAGGGTGGATTTAAGATTGATGAACTGCAAAATAAAGTTCAGTATTTGACATGGAGAGAAAAGAAAAAAGCGGCATTGGAGTATTCTGGGACAAAAGCGGAATATGAAACTAAACGCGAGAAACTTAAAAAACTTTATATTAAGCGGGCCAAGTGGGACAAGATATCTGAATGCATAAACAATGCTAAAAAGCAATATTTAAACGATTTGATTAATTACATTGAAATTCCATTTTATATCTATAGCGGAAAATTAATTCAGACATTTCAGGAAGGACTAGGACTATTTTGTTATTCTGGAAGTAAGGATGATAGCCTTACGGAATTTAAAATCGCAGTTTCAAAAAATGGATTGGATAGACAGTTGGATGTTACTTCGAAATTTAGCAGTGGCCAGAAAAATGTAACTAACATTGCATTAATGTTGGCTTTGAAGAAAATTGCACAGACTGATCTGGATATATTTATGATTGACGATCCGTGCCAGTCCTTAGATGAATTAAATATAGCTTCTTTTGTCGAAATTATAAAGAATGAGTTTAAAGATATGCAACTTATTTTATCAACCCATGAGGATCGTATTGCTGGCTATATCAATTATAAATGCGAAAAGGCCGGGAAAAACATGAAACTATATGATGTTCAAAATGAGGTTTACGCAATGACAACTAAATAAGATTAGAAAAGGTCGAGGCCCATTAGGGTACTTGGCCTTTTTTAATAGAAAACAAAAAGAAAAGGAGTGATACCATGCAGATGCGACTTACCCTAAAAAACCTCAGCCGTGCCTTTTATGAGCCGCCCGGTCTCCTGAGATTCCCGGCATCCTGGTTCAAGCAGCAGGCAGAAACCCGGGGACTGCGGCTGGAAAAGGGAGATTTATTTCAGATTGAGATAAGTGATTGCTGGGTGCCGGAATTAAATGGCATTTTAATATCCGGCAGAGAGAACATATCAGAACGGCTGATGCAGCTGAACGCTTTTGCCCGGAAGTTGCAGGATATGGATCCTGTTTCCCGGGCCATTTATATGCAGAAGGTGAAGAACCATCGCAGTGAATGGCAGGAGGCCGATGATGTGATCGCTGAATTTTCCAGACTGGCTGATAATATATCCTCGTATACAATCTATGAGGGGATTTATGATGATGAAGTTCTGGGAGAAGTTTGTTTTGATAACGGATGGCTGGGTTCTGCAGATGGAATTTCCGAAGAAATGCTTAACTTCATATCAAAAGAAAAGATGGGCGAGGAATACCGAAAATCCATTGATGGGGCTTATATGCAAGGTGGTTTTGCTGTACCGGACAGAGTGGAACCGACATTATCTCAAACGGAAGAGGATTTCGGTTCTCAGCGAAATATGCTGGATGAGAAGTCAGATGGTACATTGCGAATCATACTGCGAACAAGGGAAGAAGAGCAGGAAAAGGACATTTGCTGGACGCTTCCAGATCTGGAAAAAAGCTATAGAAAATTGGAATCAGTGAGATACCGGAGACCCTGGAAAATAGAAGCGGGAGTGTACACTGTCCAGGAGTGTGACTGTATCATTCCGCAGATGAACATGATGCTGAAAAAGGAGTGTGATTTTGAAAAATGGAATGAATTTGCAGAGTGCCTGGCGCAGCTGAACGAATCAGGCCAGCTGTTAAAATATACGGCATTGCTTAGTATGAAAGCGAGTGAGAGCGTGAATGAAGCGCTGGCATTGGCAGAAAAACTGGATTCCTATGAGTACCGGAGTGATATTTGTACTTCACGGGGATATGCAATGGGCAAGCTGAAAGAAGCCGGCGATGTAAAAGATATGGTGAGAGCAGGTCTGGATCTGACAAAGTTTGGAGAAATCAAATTGAAACAGGACGATATATATTGTTGTTCCTATGGACTGCTCAGAGAAAAAACGGATCAGGCCATGATTTTAGGTGAGTCACATCAAATTCCAGAGGGACATCATGGAAGCATGGAAATGAAGCTGCAGTAAGGAGGTGGTGCAAAGCCCCATAGAAAACATAAAAATCACATGAGGAAAGGAGAGAATCCCTTGTAAAAGACACAGGGTATCATAGAAAAAATATGGATGGAAACCAAGGCGCTGATGGATCAGCGTTATTTTTTTGCAAATTTTTATGCCATAAATCAGTAGGAAAGGAGGCAGAGTTCCGGCCGGAGTAAAAGATATCTGACTCTAACGTACATGGATTTAGAGCAGAGATCAATTGAGAGAATCCGTCTGGCATCGGAGATGTCCAGCCGGATTTATCAGAAACCGCTTGTGGTAACAGACAGCGGCGGAAAGGACAGTCTGGTGTGTCGGGAACTGGTTCGCAGAGCAGGAATTCCCTTTGAACTGTATCACAATCATACAACAGCAGACGCACCGGAGACAGTCTATTATGTAAGAGAAACATTTCGGCAAATGGAGCTGCAGGGCATCTCCTGCAGCATTGGAATGCCCTATTACAAAGGACAGCGGGTGACCATGTGGTCGTTGATTCCGCTAAAACAGTACCCGCCCACCAGAATGCAGCGATATTGTTGTGAAATCCTGAAAGAAAATTCCTGTAGTGACCGTTTTATCACAACGGGAGTCCGGTGGGCGGAAAGTCTGAAACGAAGAAACAACCGGGGAATTTTTGAAAATTACACAACCAGGAAGGGAAACAAAATTATCCTGAACAACGACAATGATGAAAACCGCAGGCTGTTTGAAAGTTGTGAAATCAAAGGGAAACGTATGTGTAATCCCATCGTGGACTGGCAGGACCGGGATATCTGGGATTATATCCGAAGCGAACATTTACGGTACAATCCTCTGTATGACGAAGGATTTTTCCGGGTTGGCTGTATTGGCTGTCCTATGGCGGGAAAGCGGAGATGGAAAGAGTTTCAGCGTTACCCCACTTATGAGCGGGCATACCGCAGAGCATTTGCGGTTTTGTATGGTCATATTCAGGCGAAGAAAATTCCGACAAAGTGGAAATCTGCAGAAGATATTTTTTATTGGTGGATGGAAGACAACAATACAGAAGGTCAGATCAGTCTGATGGATCTGGAAGAGTGGGGAAGATACAACAGTTAAAGGAGATGGAATAAAGACAACAGAAGCTATAGTTGTGGAGAGGAGGATATCATGAGCAGAAAACCAATCTACAAACTGGTCGATATGAAAGGCCGCATCCTGATTCCAAAAGAACTGCGGGATCAGGGCCGGATCAATTATGGAGACATTGTTCGCCTGGGGTTGAGTGAGGGGAAGGTGACGGTCAACAAAGTGGAAATTGTGGAAGTCGGAGATCAGTCCCCGGAAGCTGTGGAGGCATTTGTCCGCTCGGCCATTCAGAGTATGCCGGAAAGGACGCAGCTTAAAATGCTGGGGGAACTGGGGCAGATTTTGCAGAGAAAAGGGGCGGGGGAATGAAAATATACACAGAAGAGGATTGTCTGGAGCGTGGGTCGCCGGAATCCTGGAAAGGCAAAGTTATTGCCATAAAGCAAGAAGCTGTTCCGAGAGATACAGGGGAACAGCTTTTTGTATGTATGGAGGAAGCGGAAGAATATTTGTTTGACCGGAAACAGGTACCGGTCATTTCTCTGGCAGACCGGACGTATCATCTGGTTTCGGAAAATGCCATCATCGGTGCTTTAAAGCCGGAGCTCTTGACAGATGAAGCCAGAACACAGCTTTCTATGATACCATCTGCTTCAAGGCCGGAATTTGGTCAGCAGGACTGGGAATTTACGGGGTATTGTTATCTGAAAAACGGACAGTACAGCATCGGAGTCTGGCTGCGGGACATTGATGCGGTAAAACAGTACCTGGAACTGCAGGAACCTTATCAGAACCACATTCAAATCTGTGACTGGAATGATCTTACGGTTCTGCAGGTGGAACATGGCTGCTATGTTTTCCGGGACGCGCAGATGGAGGCCAAGATGAGACAGACGCAGAGTTTTTGTGGAGGGATGATGATGTCATAAGGAGCACGATGCAATGAAGCAGATAGCGATTGAAAAAGGAATCCTGATGTATTACGGCAACCGGGCCGGATATGCGGAGGGCAGGAAAGTCTTTGTGGATCCGATGTTTCAGGGAAATGAATTAAAAAAGTTTCTGGAGGAACAGAAGAAAATCCGGGAAGTACAATGGATTCCTGGATTATATGACCGGCTTGCCAATGGGAAAAAGCGGATGCAGCATGAAAGAGCTCTGAAAAATGTACGGGTGTGGCAGCTGAAACCGGAAACGGATGTCTGTAAGAAGTTTATCGGATATGAAGAACGGTGCGGAAAATATGATCCACCGACCCGGGACGAATATCAGTGTGTGTATGATGGCACTGTGAATACGAATGATCTGGAAGCACTTTTTGAAATCTTTAACGTGGAGCAGCCAGAAGGATACCAGGGGCATTCGTTGTCGATCAGTGATGTTTTGGAACTATATGACGAGAAGAGAAGCCAGTTTTTTTATGTGGATTCTGCTGGTTTTCAGGAACTTGCATTGGAAGAGGAGTCAACAAGCATGACACAGACTATGCAGCTTTAGCAGGCGGATAAAACCGTCTGCTTTTGCGATAGAAAGCCAAATTGGCTGAAAATTTACAGAAGGGAGGTTCAGACACGATGAAAAAACAGAAGAAAAAAGGTGTGTGCCATTATGGCAGAAACAGCTATCAGGAGCATGCGCATGATTCTGACCGGGTTGCAAGACGGAATCAGAATCTTTGTGCCTGCAATCAGAGAAAGATGATCTGCCATACCCGGAATCAGAATGGCAGACGGCAGTGAGGGCAGGGGAGCCATCAAAAAACAAAATCATAAGGAAGAGAAGGAGAAAATCACTATGAAAAAAATGCAGTTAAAAAACGTGACCTGGAGTATGAAACAGAAAATGTGGAGAGTAAAAAATACGCTGCTTGACCAGCACGGAGAAGGCTATGTGGACACCGCCGTGAAAATTCTGATCGCAGTCGTTTTAGGCGCTTTACTGCTTGCCGGGCTGTATACGCTGTTTAACGATACCGTGCTGCCGACCTTAACGACAAGGGTAAAGGAGATGTTTGACTATGCCGGATAATCTGGTATTTCCGGCAAGATTTCAGCAGGCAGATATGGGGGCAAAAATACAGTTGGTTTTGCTGGCGGTCATATTGTTTCTGGTTGCAGTCCGGGATTATCGTACCCACGAAATTCCGGACTTTTTTCAGTTTATGATCCTGCTGGTTTCTTTTCTGCAGTTTCGTCCTGCACGCATACTGGGAATCTTATGCGCATTGCCGTATTTACTGGTAGCGGTATTTGGACGAGAAAACGGAATTGGTGGCGGGGATGTCAAGCTTGCAGCATCTACCGGGATTATACTGGGCCTGCCTTCTGCGCTGGAATCGTCCATCATCGGACTGAGCCTGTTTCTCGTTTCTAGTCTGATTACTGGTCATTGCGCCAAGGAAAAGGCGGAACGGAAAGAAAAGAGAGAGGCAGCCAGACCTTTAGGTCCATATCTTGCGGCAGCGGTTATGGTGGAATATATCATGAATTTTGGAGGATAACACATGCGACTTTTTAAGAACCGGACAGTGATCGGAGTGATCTGTATTTTGCTGTCCCTGATTATCTGTTTTGCGGTTACGCCGCTGTTTAATCGGAGTCTCAGCGCCAAAAAAGAAATCGTCCGGGTGGTAAAGCCAATCCGGTCAGGAGAAAAAATTACATCATCTATGGTAAGAAAGGTGGAGGTCGGCGGTTATAACCTGCCGGATGAGGTGGCGAAGAATACCGAAACGGTAGTAGGAAAATATGCCGTCTATGATTTTGAGCCAGAAGACTATATTCTGGTTTCAAAGATTGCTGAGGAACCGGCAGCTGAAAATGCCTATTTATACAACCTGAATGGAGAGAAGCAGGCTATGTCAGTCACCGTGAAATCCTTTGCGAATGGCCTCTCCGGCAAGCTGAAAAGCGGTGATATCGTATCCGTGATTGCGCCGGATTACCGGAAACAGGGAGCGACTGTGATTCCACCGGAACTCCAGTATGTGGAAGTGATTGCCGTGACGGCGACCAGCGGCTATGACACGAATACGGGAGAAAAAGCGGAAGAGGATGAGGAAAAAGAACTCCCCGGCACCGTTACTTTGCTGGTGACACCGGAGCAGTCGAAGGTGCTGGCGGAACTGGAAGCGGATGGGAAACTGCATTTGAGCCTGGTGTACCGTGGAGAAAAAGAAGATGCGAAGCAGTTTATTGAAGCGCAGGATCAGGTCTTGGAAGAACTTTACGCACCGGAAGAGAAAAATGGAGAAGCGGAGAGCGCACAAAATGCGGTGGCCGATGAGACTGAGCCAGGTACTTTTGCAGATGGAATGCAGGATATGTCAGAAAGTGAGGTAGCAGAGTGAATTTTTTGAAAAGGAGCATTTTCAGCCGGGAGAGTGGTGACCGGTTTTCGGAAGAAGAACCGGAGAGCGAGAATCAGATTCTGGCCGTCTGGGGAAGTCCCGGATCCGGGAAAACCACGGTTGCCGTGAAACTGGCGGCAAAGCTGGCTGCCCAGAGAAGGGATGTAGCGCTACTTTTGTGTGACATGAATACGCCAATGCTTCCCTGCATCTGCCCGCCCGGAGATATCGAGGAAGAACATTCTCTGGGGAGTATTCTGGCAGCTTCGCACGTTGCGGAGACCCTGGTCCGGCACAACTGCATGACGCATAAACGCCTGAAGCATCTGACGATTCTGGGTATGCGGAAAGGCGAAAATGAATACACCTATCCGGCGTATGAGCGGACTCAGGCAGAGGAGCTGTTGGAAGCATTGAAAAACATTGCCCCATTTGTGATCATCGACTGCAGCAGTTACATTGCCAATGACATTTTATCGGCGATTTCCCTGCTGGAGTCCGATGCCGTGCTCCGGCTGGTGAAGTGTGACCTGAAATCAATCAGTTATCTGACCAGCCAGCTTCCTTTGCTTCGGGACACTGGATGGGAGGCAGATAAGCAGTACAAGGCAGCCAGTGATGTGAGAGCCAACGAAGCCAGTGACCATATCGAACAGGTACTGGGAAATGTGGCTTTCCAGATTCCACACAGTGAAGAACTGTATAAGCAGGTGCTGGAGGGAAATCTGTTCCAGGAGCTTTCCATGAAGGAAAGCCGCCCGTTTCGGAAGGCCATCGACAATATCATCAAGGAGGTATTTGATTGTTAGGAGAAAAGAGAAGCCGGAATCTGTTTGCGGAGGAGACCGGCTCCAAAGCATCAGAAGCCAAAGTACCTGAAGCCAAAGTGCCAGAACCAGAAGTACCAGTATTGGAAGCTCAAGTACCAGATGTGCCTGAGAATGAAGAATCTGCCCTGAATAACCAGGAATCCCCTGCACAAATTCAGCCGCCACCCAGAAGAGACCCATCCGTCCGTCATGCCCTTTTCTTTCAGAAAGAAGAAACCAGATCTTTTTCTGAGGTACTCCGGGAAGTTCAGGGGTATCTGTCCCAAAAGTACAGCAGTCTGGTTATGGAGGATGGGACGGAGGAAAGCAAGCATCAGATTCGGCGGTTTGCAGCCCAATATATTCAGAACCAGCGTATTGCGGTAGAGGGCATGACAACGGAAGAACTGATTGACCGGATCTATTCCGAGATGGCTGAATTTGGTTTCCTGACTAAATACATTTACGGAGACGGGATTGAGGAGATTGATATCAATGCCTGGGATGATGTGGAGATTCAGTGCACCGGTGGTGTGACAAAAAAACTGGAGGAACATTTTGAGAGTCCGGAGCATGCCATCAATGTTGTGCGCCGCATGCTGCACATATCCGGCATGGTGTTAGATGACGCCAGTCCCAGTGTGCTTGGTCATCTGAGCAAAAATATCCGTATTGCGGTTTTGAAAACGCCAATCGTAGATGCGGATGTGGGGATCGCGGCTTCCATCCGAATCGTAAACCCCCAGAGCATGAAAAAAGAAGATTTTATACGAGGAGGAACGGCCACGGAAGAAATGCTGACCTTTCTTTCTGACTGCATCCGCTACGGGATTTCTGTCTGTGTGGCCGGAGCAACCAGTTCCGGAAAGACAACTTTGCTGGGCTGGCTGCTGACCACGATACCGGATAAGAAGCGAATCTACAGCATTGAGAACGGATCAAGAGAGCTGGCGCTGGTTCGGAGGACAGACGGAAAAGTGGTCAATTCCGTGATCCATACGCTGACCCGTGACAGTGAAAATGAGAGACAGCGGGTGGATCAGATTGCACTGCTGGATATGGCTTTGCGCTTTAATCCGGATATCATCGTTGTCGGAGAAATGCGCGGTCCGGAGGCCAATGCGGCCCAGGAAGCAGCCAGAACCGGAGTGGCGGTTGTGACTACCATCCACTCTATGAGCTGTGATGCAACCTACCGCCGTATGGTATCCCTGTGTAAGCGTGCTGTCGATATGAATGACGATACCTTGTTTGGATTTGTCACGGAGGCGTATCCCATTGTTGCGTTCTGCAAGCAGCTGGAGAACAAGCAGCGGCGGCTGATGGAGATTATGGAATGTGAAATCCGGCCGGATGGAAGCCGGGATTTTCGTCCACTGTTCCAGTACAGAATTACGGAGAACCGGATAGAAAACGGAAGATTTATCATCGAAGGAGCCCATGAACAGGTAAATCCCATTTCGGAAAGTCTGGCGAGAAGACTGATGGAAAATGGGATGCCGCAGGATCAGATTCAAGGTTTGAGAAGTATGCCAGAAAAAGAAAGAGGGGTGGAGGTATGACGGCAATGCAGCTGTTGGCCTGTATCGGAATGATAACCGGAGCATTTTTGTGTTTCCGGATCCGGCCAATCGAATTTACGGATGGTTTGTTTTTGTGGCTGCTGAAGCCAAGGGGCAGTTTAAGAGATTCCATCAAGGAATCATCCGGACGGAAGAAAGACGGATTTTTACGCAGAGAAATCAAGGAAGCCCAGGCTGTTATGGAGATGACAGGAAGAGGGGATCGCTTTTCCGTGATTTGTGCAGCGGCACTGGCTTTATTCTGTCTGGGTGGTTCCGCAGCCATTTTATTGGGAAACTTTTTTCTGGTCCCGGTGATGTCGGTCGGGTTTCTGTTTGTACCGTTCTGGTATGTGAAGCTGACCGCCAGTCATTACAAGCGGGATGTATCTGCAGAACTGGAAACAGCCTTGTCAGTCATTACAACCGCTTATTTACGCACGGAGGACATCGTGACGGCGGTCAGTGAAAATCTGGCTTATCTGAATCCACCGGTATCCAAAGTGTTTCAGGATTTTCTGATGCAGATCCAGTACGTGGATCCGGATGTGCAGACCGGGATCCGGAATATGCGGGGACGGATTGATAACGTGGTCTTCGCGGAGTGGTGTGATGCTATCAGTGACTGTCAGCATGACCGCAGCTTAAAGACCACCTTAACGCCAATCGTAGCCAAGCTGTCCGATATGCGAAACGTGAATGCAGAACTGGAGTATCTGATCGCGGAGCCGCGGAAGGAGTTTCTGATCATGGTGCTGTTTGTGGTTGGCAATATCCCGCTCATGTATATGCTGAACCGGGACTGGTACGATGTGTTAATGCACACGCTTCTGGGGCAGATTATTCTGGCCATTACCGGAGCCGCCATTTTTATCTCATCTGGCTTTGTTGTAAAACTGACACGGCCGATCGAGTACAGGAGGTAGGCAGATGACAGGATTATTGATGACATTTGGTATATTCCTGGCGGCAGGTCTCTTTTTTGTGACTGCGGATGTTGTAGGGCTTCCGACCATGGGTGCAGCCAGAGCCATGCTGCAGACAACGCGCCAGGAGAAAAAAGCGGCAAAGACCCTGGAAACGTATTTTATGACAATCGCGGTGCGGCTGGCTCCTTTTCTGCATCTGGATGAGTATAAGCGCTCCAGGATGGAGAAGGTGCTGAAAGCAAGCGGAATGAATCTGACACCAGAAGTCTATCAGGCATATGCCCTCGTAAAAGCAGGTGCTGTGATGCTTGGTGTGATTCCCTGCATGCTGCTTTTTCCGTTGCTATCTCCGGTGGTTATGATTCTGGCGGTACTGGTTTATTTCAAGGAAGTGCAGAAAGCAGATGAAAAACTGAAAGAAAAGCGGGAGCAGATGGAAAGGGAACTTCCCCGTATGGTGGCGAACATCGAACAGGAATTAAAGGCAAGTCGAAACGTGATTGGAATGCTGGAACGCTTAAAGGGCAATGCAGGACCGGCTTTTACTGCGGAACTGGATATCCTGCTTGCGGATATGCGCTCGTCCAACTATGAGGCGGCCCTGACCCGGTTTGAAGCGCGGTTAAATTCGCCCATGCTTTCGGATGTAGTCCGGGGACTGATCGGTGTACTCCGGGGAGATGACAGTGCCGTTTATTTTCAGATGCTGAGCCATGATTTCAAGCAGATCGAACTCCAGAAACTGAAAGCGCAGGCGCAGAAAATACCGCCTAAAATCCGGGTATTTTCTTTCGTCATGCTGGTCTGCTTTTTGATGACCTATCTGGCTATCATTGGGTATGTGGCCCTGATGAGCCTCGGAAGCATGTTTTAGGAGGTGCGGATGAGAAAAATACGAGACTGTCTGAAATGCAGACGGGGCGAAGGCTATGTGGATGTGATCGTGCTGGTGCTTTGCGTGATGATGGTTCTGGCCCTGTGCGTGCGGGTACTGCCAGTCTTTATCAAAAAACAGCAGCTTGATCTGTATGCCACCGAGCTGGTGCGGGAAGCGGAAATCAGCGGACGGGTTGGGATAGAAACCAGCAGAAGGGAGGTGGTGCTGACTGAAAAGACAGGATTATCGCCAATGATTACCTGGTCATCCAGAGGAAAAATTCAGCTGAATCAGGAGGTAACGGTAACCCTTACGCTGAATACGAATATCGGCCTGTTCGGTGCGTTTGGTTCTTATCCGGTCACATTGCAGGCAAAGGCCAGCGGAAAATCAGAGGTGTACTGGAAATGATGAAAAAAAGCAGAAATAGGAAGTTCAAAAGGCGCGTGTGGAGCAACCAGAAAGGAAGCGGAGTGCCATTATCGGTTGTCATGGTGTGTGTGGTGCTGCTGCTCTTTTGCCTGATCAGTGAGTACATCCGCCTGCAGATCATTGTATCCGGGGTTCGGGATGCGGTGGAGGATGCCGTAATTTCCGTGGTGAACGATAATTATGCAGGTGTGTATCATGGTGTGCGGGAGGGATATTCCGGTGGATATCTGCCGTATGGGGACGGTGACTGGGAGGAGACACTGGATGAAGGAGATGTGTATGGACACATAGCGGAAACTCTGGGATTGCAGCGAAACGGTGGAAAATATGTAAAATATCTGGGTGGCAGCCGGAATCGTTTGGAATATGCCATAGACCGGTTATCCGTCAGTATCCGGAATGCTCCGCTGGCTCCGTCTGATCCGAAAAGTGCACAGCGGTTTGAAGCAGATGTGATATTGCGGCTGGAAGTGCCGGTGAGGTTTTCCGGCCGGATACTTCCATCTCTGGTTCTGAATCTGAAGGTACAGGCCGGTTATACAGAAGTGTTTTAGGAGGAGAGAAAACAGAAATATGACAGAAAAAAGAAAACGTATGCTCCTGATTGTGAGCGGAATTGTGGCAAGCGCAGGCCTGATTTTGGCAATTTTTATGAAAGCAGGAACATCCCGTCAGGAAGATATGATTGAGAGTAAAGCGGCAGAGAAAAATCCAGTGGTAGTAAAGCTGGTGCCAGAGCAAGGAGAGTCGGATTCGGAAGAAGAGGAAGAGAAAGAGGGACAACCTACAGAAGAAAATAGAGAAAATCTGGTGATTCGGGCAGAGACAGGGAAAAACTCAGGGAAACAGACTATGCATTCATCTGATTCCAGACCACCACAGACAGATCAGCCAGAACAGAGTATTCAGCCGGATCCCACCAGATCGGCTGAGCCGGAAGCAGAAGTGTTAAAGAATCCAGCACAGAAACCGGATGGAACCGTCCTAACAGAACCGCCTGTTTCCGTGCCACATGATCTGGTTGGAAATCCGGAAGAGACAAAGCCGCAGCCGGATGGCCCGCAGGCCGGAGATACAAACGGCAGTCAGATCTATATTCCGGGTTTTGGCTGGACAGAGAATCAGGGTGGCGGCGGAAGCGGAATATCAGCCGGGGATATGTATGAAAACGGCAATAAGATCGGTGTGATGGATTAGGAGGGAAGAGTCTGTTGAAGAAAAGAATGGTCAGCTTGGTGCTGGCGTTTTGTTATTCTCTGATATTCGCATTTTCTGCCCTGGCGGTCGGAGATGGAAATATGGATGGTGGAGGCGGTGGCCTGGAACAGGGCAGCTCCCAGAACTCCTGGTCCCCGGGAAATGACGGGATCCGTGTGACGGTTGTGCGGGCAGCGGACCGGACACCGGTTTCGCGTCCCATCGATCTGACCAACAAAAAACCGAAGATTTCCTATTCTTTTGGAAAAGTCAGTAAGATTGCCTATACAAACGGGCAGTCATTAAGCCCGGATACCGGAGCCTATGAGTATGTAAATCCGGGACAGGCTCTGCCCAAGATCATCAGTTCCCAGAGTCTGGGACAGGCAAACATCGCGGAAATCAAGAGCTATTTTACGGATGAGCAGGTGGTAAGAAGCATTGCCGGGCTGACAGGAATGGACTTTACCATTCTGACAAACGGGCAGTACCGTCTGCTGATCGAACCGCTCAGTTTTCTGAGATTTCATGGAGTGATGATTGCCGTGACAGCCACGGAAGCTGCATTATATGATGAACAGCTAAGCGGCGGACTCCGGGCCATGCTTCCCAATGTCGGATTCCAGAACCTGCCCCTGGCTTTGTTTCTGGAAACACCGGATCTTGGATATCCGGCCTGGAATGGGCCGACTACCGGAATCCGTTCTAACCATGAAATCAAGACGGCACTGGGACTTGGCATTGTCCGTTTTCAGGAGGTTCCGCCAGCCGGACCGGAAATCACGGATATTGATTATGAGTACCGGACCGATACGGAAGTCATTACCGCAGTGCACGTCAGCGGAGGGCAGAGTGATCCAGACCATGCGGTATCGGTATCTTTCAATGTGGCAGGGAGAACCTACAATGTCGGAAATGTCTATTACCCAAACGGAGACGGACAGCTTGCCTGGATCCGGTGGACAACCCCGAAAACTCCGCAGACTGTTACGATCACGGTTCGTGTGAGCGGAAGAGGACGGGCAGATAAGAGTACGATCAAAGTGAAAATCGTAGATCTGGATGAGAATCCGCCGCCGGATCCCAATGCGGATGACCGGAATGATGGATTTACCAGACCATCTGTCCCGGTAAAAGCTGAGCAGACTTCGGCTACCTGGGGGATCTGGAGACCGTGGTGGTACGAATACTGGGTATGGCATGATGGAGACGATGATGATGACGGCTATTGGTGCGATCACGGCTGGTGGGAGTTTGATCTGGATCAGTATCATGCAAGCCTCAGTGCCGGCATGCGGATCACAACCGATGAAAAATCACCGACAGCCAGCGGACGCAGTATGAAGTCCGGATATGGATTTCAGGAGCGGGTGACATCCAGTGTCATTACAGATCAGAGTGCATCGGTGACAGCGGCGCAGAATGCAGTGACATATTTTCCAGAGTTTGGCTATGAACGGTACTGGAGACTTTTAGAGCGTATGGGTGGCGGTTATCAGATGAGCCATGAGTTTAAGCCTAATGAGTACAGCACCTATAACCGGCGCACGCATTTTACTCCGATCTGGTATCCAGACGGAAGCTATACACCATATACCTGGCTGATGGACTGCTGGACTCCGGCGGGAATGCTGAGCGTGAATCTGACCGATTCCCTAACCATAAACGGGAATTTGTGGAGCGACTGGCACATTGCACCCCAGCATCCCAGTTAACAGAAAATGATAACAGAAAGGAAATATTTATGAAAACGAAACGCCTGGCAGCGTTCCTGTGGACCGCAGGAATGGCTGCTCTTTTTTGTATCCCAGCCTATGCAGAAGGTGGTAATGTGGCAGGAGCAATCGAAGAAACCTGGAAAGAAGCATCCCAGCAGATCAAGACGGTGGTAGACAATGTTGTATTTCCGGTTATTGATTTGATTCTGGCAGTCTTTTTCTTTGTCAAGCTTGGGACCAGCTATTTTGACTACAGGAAACATGGACAGTTTGAGTGGGCGGCACCAGCCATTTTGTTTGCGTGTTTGGTATTTATGATGATCGCGCCGCGGTACATCTGGCAGATTCTGGGAATTTAGGAAATGATGAAACAGACAGAGGAGAGAACAGTGGAAAATACAGTAGAGCAGATGGAGATTATGGCACTGGATACGAAAATTGGATCGGATACCCTGGAAGCAGTGCGCAAGATGATTCCGGAAGACCGGAAGCTGAATCTGGAAAAGGTGATGTGGAAACTGAAAAACAGCCAGGAAGGCAGTGTACCGGATCCGGAATATGCCGTACCTTATACCGGCTGGATGGCCCTGGCAGAAATCATGGTCCGGATCATGAACCGGGAAACAAAAGAACTGGACGACAGGAGCAATGAGAAAAGCTTTTCAGAACTACGTTCTTTCTATGCATCCAGAGCGGCACTTCTGGCGCTGCAGACCTATTTGAGTCTGACTGTCCTGTACAGCCGGGAACAGGCACGAAAGATAAAATGGAACGGCTGGCCGAGTGAAGAAAAATGGGAACAGTGGCAGGAGCATATGGAAGCTTTGACAGAATGCATTGCTGTGCTGCAGGGATTGAACCGGGAGGGAACAGAATTATGTTTATCTGGGATTTTGTAGCTGAATCTGTGATGGGACAGGTCCTGGACTGGATTTATTCCCAGCTTGTCGGCTTCCTTGGAGACTTCTTTGCGCAGATGGGGAACATGGGAGCGGAGCTGTTTGAGATGGAATGGGTACAGGGAATCGTCCTGTTTTTTACCTATCTTGCATGGGCCCTCTATATGACCGGTCTGCTTGTGGCGGTATTTGAGTGTGCCATCGAAGCGCAGCATGGACGCGGGAGTATTCCGGATACAGCGCTGAATGCAATCAAAGGATTCATGGCAGTCAGCCTGTTTTCCGTGCTTCCGGTAGAGCTGTATAAGCTGAGTGTGTCTTTACAGGCAACCTTTGCGAAGGGATTCACAAGTAAAGGTTTGAAAGAAGTTGCGGTTGAGATCATCGAGAAAATGCAGAGCGCCCAGACCTGGCAGGATGCTTTGGCAGCCAGTATTTTTGGTGGAACAAAAACGGTTACGAGTCTTTTGTACATGCTGTTTTTGCTCATCCTGATGGGCTATGCGGTTATCAAGGTGTTTTTCGCAAATCTGAAACGGGGAGGGATCCTTCTGATCCAGATTGCGGTTGGAAGCCTGTATATGTTCAGCATTCCACGCGGTTACACAGATGGCTTTACCGGTTGGTGCAAGCAGGTAATCGGCCTGTGCCTGACGGCTTTTTTACAGGCCACGATATTGACAGCTGGTTTAATGATGGTATCCGATCATGCGCTGATGGGAATGGGACTGATGCTGTCAGCCGGAGAAGTGCCAAGGATTGCGGGACAGTTCGGACTGGAAACGGGAACCCGGGCCAATGTGACTGGGGCGGTGTATGCAGCCCAGGGAGCCATGAATCTGACAAGAACCGTGGCAGCGGTTGTGAAATAGCATAAAGTTTTATTGGGGGGAGAGTTTTATAAGAGATACAAGAATGACAATGGGCAGCCTGTTTGATGGCATCGGAGGATTTCCGCTGGCGGCTGTCCATAACGATATCGTACCGGTATGGGCCAGTGAGATTGAAGCTTTTCCGATACGGGTAACGAAAGTGCGGTTCCCAGACATGATCCATGTGGGAGATATTACGAAACTAAGGGGAGGAGCACTCCCACCGGTACATGTGATCTGCGGAGGCAGTCCCTGTCAGGATCTTTCTGTGGCCGGACTTCGAAAAGGACTTGCCGGAGAGCGGTCAGGACTTTTTATGGAGCAGGTACGGGTTGTAAAGGAGATGAGAGCGGAAGATGAAAAGAATGGACGGACAGATATCTTTATTCGACCTCGATACATGGTCTGGGAGAATGTTCCGGGAGCGTTCAGTTCCGCCGATGGGGAAGACTTCCGGACGGTCCTTACGGAGATTATCCGCATTAAAGCCCCAGCCTGTGATGTGCCTGAACCTGACACCGGGCGCTGGGGATCTGTTGGGGCGGTCATACTGGGAAATCAATTCAGCCTGGCTTGGCGAGTCCTGGATGCTCAATACTGGGGAGTCCCCCAGCGTCGTCGTCGAATCTTCCTTGTCGCAGATTTTGGAGGTCTCAGTGCCCCAGAAATATTATTTAAGCAGGAAAGCCTGTCAGGGGATTTTGAGGAGAATGAAAAGCGACCGTCCCCTGCCGGAGGGACTGGAAGAAATCCTGCGGATCCAGGCAGAAATTACTTAAAAGAAGAAGTCCTGGTATTTCATTTAAATCAGCGAGACGAAGTGATTGATCTGCAGGGCGTTTCTGGAGCCTTGTTAGCCACATCCAATATGCAGATGCGGACTTTTGTGTCGAAGAAGGTGCAGTTATATGACAGTCATGGAATCGGAGCAAAGTATACTGGTCCTCATCCGGTAGCCCCGACGATGACAGCTACCTATGGAAAAGGCGGAAACAATGTTCCGTTGATTACAGAAGAGGAAGAATTTGATCCGCCTAAAGAAGACGGAAAACGCCAGGTCCGTGGCCTGACACCTCTGGAGTGTGAACGGCTTCAAGGCTATCCGGATGGCTGGACAGCGATTCCAAAGGCCAGAGACGGCGCCCGGTACAAAGCGTTGGGAAACAGTGTGGCAATTCCATGTGTGGATTATATCATGCAGGGAATTGCTTATTTTTTGCGCAAAGAATTACTGACAGAAGGATAAAAAGGAGGTGCTTTCCATGTATATTTATCCGGACAACCTGCGTGCGAAACCAACCATGTGGCTCTGGCAGCTTCGGGATATTACGGTCATCGGTGTGCTGGCCCTGGTGGCAGTGCTTATTTTTTCACAGACAGGAAAAGTCTTTTCGTTTTTGCCGGCCGCATGTTATGCATTTTTGTCCATCCGCTTTGAAGATACCAGCATTCTCGACTTTATCCGGTATTCGATGTCCTACTATCTGGTAAGCCAGCAGTGCTATGAATGGAGGCGACAGGATGACATTTAAGAAAAAAGAAAAGCAGGGAGCAGGGAGGAAAACATCCACAAGACAGCTGATGGGAATAAAAGCGTTTACAGAGTATGGCCTGGAAACGGATCAGCATGGTGCGTTGGTTTATTTTATTGTGCAGCCAACAAACTTGTCGGTGCTTTCGGAAAACAGCATCGGAGCCAGAATCTATGCGCTGATGAATGTCTTAAAAGGTGTAGCGGAAATTGAAATGCTGGCCTTAAACAGCAGGGAAAGCTTTGAGGATAATAAAAACTTTTTGCAGGAACGGATTCAGAAAGAAGAGAATCCTGCAGTAAGAAAACTGCTGGAGCTGGACCGGAAACATCTGGATCAGATTCAGGTACAGATGGCAACGGCCAGAGAGTTCCTGATTTTGGTCCGAATCCAGGAAGAAAAGCAGGCAGATATTTTCTCATATCTGTCCAGGATTGAGCGTTCCCTGAAGGAGCAGAATTTTTCCGTGAAGCGTGCAGACAAGGAAGATATCAAGCGGATTCTGGCAGTGTATTATGAGCAGAATGTGACGACAGAAAAGTTTGAAGACATGGATGGAGAACGCTGGATTCTGCCGGAAGACTAAATATACCTGAACGAAGAAAAGGAGGCTGTTTATGAAGAAAAGACAGGCAGAAGAAAGAAAACAGGAAACAGGGGAAAGCCATGTGCAGAGTTTTCTGGATATGATCGCCCCATCCATCATCAAATTTGAAACGGATTATTTCATCTGCGGAAACACCTATCGGTGTGTGTGGGCGCTGCGGGAGTATCCGACATCCACGAAAGAACAGGCCCTTTTGTCGCATCTGGGAGAAAAAGATGGAATTACACTTCGAATCTATACCCGCCATGTAACACCTGCGGAAGAGCGCAAGATCATCAGCAATGCAGCCAGTAAAAACCGAATGGAGCAGAGCAGCGCCGGCGATCTGAAGCAGACAATCCTTGCGGAAAGCAATCTGCAGGATGTGGTTGATATCATTTCTCAGATGCACCGGAACCGGGAACCATTGCTTCACACGGCCGTGTACCTGGAATTGTGTGCTTATGATCTGGACAGGCTGAAACTTTTGCAGACGGAAGTACTGACCGAACTGTTTCGTGCGAAGTTAAATGTGGATCGGCTTTTACTGAGACAGAAACAGGGATTTCAGTGTGCTATGCCAAGTGGATTCAATGCGTTTCGGGATCAGTTTGAGAGAGTTTTACCGGCCGGAAGTGTTGCTAATCTTTACCCATTCAATTATTCCGGCAAGACTGATCCGAAGGGATTTTATATCGGCCGGGACAAGTTTGGAAGCAACATCATCGTAGACTTAAACCGGCGCTCTGATGATAAGACCAATGCAAATATCCTGATTCTGGGAAATAGTGGTCAGGGAAAAAGTTATCTTTTAAAGCTGCTGCTGATTAATATGCGGGAATCCGGCATGGGAGGCTGCAACCTGGATCCGGAAATGGAGTATGTGGATCTGACCAGGAATCTTGGCGGCTGCTATATCGATCTGATGAGTGGGGAGTATATCATCAATCCGCTGGAACCGAAGCTCTGGGATGATGCCAGCGGACCGGAAGACCCGGATGCGCCGCAGACATTCCGGATCCGTTCCCGGCTTTCCCAGCATATCAGCTTCCTGAAGGATTTTTTCCGTGCCTACAAAGAATTTTCCGAGCGGGAAATGGATGTCATAGAGATTATGCTGCAGAAGCTGTATCAGAAATGGAATATCACCGATGAGACCAGACTGGAGGATCTGGATGCTGGAGATTATCCGATATTGTCCGATTTTTATACGTTCCTGGAAGAAGAATACCGGCAGTTTGATGAAAGAAAACGTCAGCTCTATACGGCTGAAATGCTGCAGAATATCCTGCTGGGACTGCACTCCATGTGTGTCGGATCCGAAAGCAAATTTTTCAATGGTCATACCAATATCACGGATGAGGCTTTTGTTACATTTGGAGTCAAAGGGCTGCTTCAGGCGAATCGAAGTCTGAAGGATGCCCTTTTATTTAATGTCCTTTCCTTTATGAGCAACAAGCTGTTAAGCGAGGGAAATACAGCAGCCAGTCTGGATGAGTTCTATTTGTTCCTTTCCAATTTAACTGCAGTAGAATACGTCCGAAACTTCATGAAGCGTGTGAGAAAAAAGGATTCTGCCGTGATCATTGCCAGCCAGAATCTGGAAGACTTTAATCTGGATGGAGTAAGGGAGTACACAAAGCCTTTGTTTTCGATTCCGACACATCAGTTTTTATTTAATGCCGGAAGTATTGACGCCAAATTTTATACGGATACCCTGCAGCTGGAGGAAAGTGAGTACAATCTGATCCGCTATCCGCAGCGTGGACTCTGTCTGTATAAATGCGGAAACGAGCGCTACAACCTAATGGTTCATGCACCGGAATACAAGGAAAAGTTATTTGGAAAGGCAGGTGGCCGCTGATGATCCATGCAGGAAAACTTGCGATACTGGCGGCGATGGATGAGCGGGGAAGAAGAGGGCTGAAAGTACTATTGACCGTATGTTTAGCCCCGTTTGCTCTGATCATTGTGATCCTGCTCTGCATTATGTCGGGGGCGGCAGATCATAACAGACAGGCAGTGGATATGATTTTTAACGGCACCGGACTGCTGACCGGAGTTCCGGAATCCTACCAGAGAGAAATCCGGAATATGCAGAGAGCCATGGGATATCTGGATGATGCCATTAGTGAGATCAATGCAATGGCAGAGGGCGAGAAACTGGACAGCTATGAGGTGAAGGCAGTTTTTTATTCTCTGTTTTTCGGCGCGGATTCCGAGATGAAGCCGGGAATGTGGAGAGCTTTCACGGACTGCTTTGTGGAATATGAAGAGCGGGAGGATGATGAAGGGGAGACTTACACTGTGGCAATCGTAATCAAAGACCAGTCCCAGGTATATGCAAATATCGCTTCTTCCGTTGGGAAAATGGTGACAGCTGAGGACAAAACCAATGCCATGCGGATCTATTCTCTGGCACGCTACGGAGAAAATCTTCCAGTCGGAAGCGGCTTTCTGGCAGGAGCTGCCATGGGAGACGGCAGCTACTCAGCCCTGATGGCAGAGGCAACACGCTACATCGGATATCCTTATGTATGGGGTGGATCCAGTCCGTCCACGTCCTTTGACTGCAGTGGATATATCTGTTGGGTTTACTCGCAGTCCGGTGTTCATTCCCTGCCAAGGACAACCGCGCAGGGAATTTTTAACCAGTGTGCTGTAGTGCCAAGGGAAGAAGCCAGACCCGGGGATCTGATCTTTTTCACCGGAACCTATGCGGCATCCACCCCAGTCAGCCATGTCGGAATCTATGTGGGGAATGGACAAATGCTGCACTGTGGGTCACCGATTGGCTATGCAGACATCAGTTCCCCATACTGGACAAAGCATTTTTATGCTTTTGGACGGTTATCAGGAATTCCTGATAAGGGTGGCTGCTAGGAGCAGCGAAGGTTTAAATCTGCAAATAAAAACTGACAAAATAGAAAAGAGGATGTACAATAAAAGACAAAGAAACGACAGCAACAGAAAGGAAAATGGTTTCATGCTGTCAAGCAAGAAGCTGGAGGATGTAGAAATATGGGAGCAGCACAAGCAGAAGTTTTCTTGTCTTATTGTTGGGCAGATTCTAAGATAGCAGATGAAATTTATGAGAATCTGATTCAAGATGGTCAGATTAATCTTCACCGCGACACCCTGGATATTAAAAAATGGGAAAGTATAAAGGCGTATATGCAGTCTATCCCTCAAATGGACTATATGATCCTGTTGATTTCAGAAGCTTATTTGAAGTCTTCTAATTGCATGTATGAAGTGCTGGAAGTGATGCGCGACAGGAAATATAAAGATAAAATTTTCCCGGCGGTAATTTACACTGGAATATATGATCCATTGATTCGGGCCGGATTGGTAAAATACTGGCAGGATGAATTGGCGAAGCTGAAAGAAGCCTTGAGAGGAATTGAAACACAGAATCTGGGACCATTAACTGAGGATTTGAAGCATCGACAGGATATTGCAGCCAATATCGCAGCATTTATGGGATTGGTTTCTGATATGAACAATCCACAGATGAGCAATGTGGCTGATGAAATCAGAAAAAAACTTGAGGAAAAAGGTCTTCTAAATCCGTACAATAACAAGGGGGAAAAATATAAGGCACAGGGAGAAAATCTTTTTGAAACATTAGGAATTGAAGTGCATCAGAGCAAAGCACAGATTACAGATTTGGATATCAACCGTTTTATGGTGAACAGCTATAGCCAGATTCGAGAAGTTTTTTCGCAGCTGTGTGCTCAGTTTGAAAAAGAAAATTCTGGTTGGACAGTTACGGTGGATTCGATTGATTCAAGGACGATAATTTATCAATTTTACAGACGAGGTGAGTCTGTAACGGGGCTGAAAATAAGCCTGACCGATTCTTTTGGAAGCCTTAATATAGGAATTTCAAATAGTTCATATTCATTTGGGTCATCAACTTCATGGAATGGGCTGTATAGTCCCAAAAAGAAAAATGGATCGCTGGTATTAAAATCCACGTTCTCTATAGGAAATGTTCCAGATGATATGGGACCGCAGGAGGTTGTGAAAGACATTTGGATGCGATATGTTATGCCTTATTTAAATAGTACACCTAACTTTTAAATGGAACAGAATGAAAAATGAGATGTGAAAGCCGTTTGGCCGACACATCTTTTTTTGTGTAGAAAAACAGGAGGATACGGAATGATTTTTCGGGAATTTGAAGATAAAGTGAAGGAGCGGATTCAGGAGTATTTGCAGAAAGCAGGAATTGATCATGGAAGCAGAATTACGAAAACTGTGGATACGGCTCAGAATATTAACTGCTTTCATGTTAAGGTGCCGGAGCGTGATTCAGAGTTTGACGTGAACTTGGACCGCCTGTATCAGTCCTTTGAGGGCAGTCAGAACCTGGAAAAGACGCTCTTGCAGGTCAATACGATAATCGGAATGGTTTCCGCAAAATGGAATCCGGAGGATGCGCGGGACTATGAAAAGGTGAAAGAAAAGCTTTTTACCAAAGTATGGAATGCCGAAAAAAATGCAGATTATTTAGCTCAATGTGTCCATACCAAAGTTGCAGATCTGGCCCTAACATATCATGTATTGATTAATAAAGATGATTATGGACTGGTTTCCTTTGCAATCAAAGAGCCGGCACTGGAATTATATCACATCACGAAAGAACAGCTGCATGAAGACGCGCTTCAAAATGCTGCAAAGCTATTTCCTTGTAGGGTGACTGATATGGAAGATTATATAAACGCATTTATGGGAGAAAAAGAATTAGGTGATACATTAGATCAAAATCCGGAAAGTGTTCAGATAAAACCTGGATCACTGTATATTGTTTCAAATGGGCATGAGTGTGGCGGCGCATCAGCTATTTTTTATCCTGGGATGCTGGATCTTTTGGCTCATTCTGCTGGTGGGAATTTCTTTATTCTGCCCTCTTCAACGGATGAGATGATGGTAGCTTCGGATGATGGAACCATGGTTGTGGAAGAATTAAATGCAATAATTCAGAGCGTGAACAGGAAGGAAGTTCCGGAAGAACTGTGGCTTGGGGATGAAGCCTATTACTACGATGCAACGAGTCAGATTTTCGATAAGGCTGCTAATTTTACTCATCTCCAGAGTCAGAATGAAACCGTACAATTGACCGGTCAGAGTATGTAAAAGGAGGAATATACTGATGAGAACTGCTACATTAACGATTACATTCAGTGCAGAGAAGCTGGATGTACTTACCTTTCATATGGCAAAGAAGGAGGCCAGCCTGCAGGAAGAACTGAACGATACTGTACAGAAGCTGTATGAGAAATATGTTCCACAGGCCACCAGGGAATATGTGGACGATAAAGTGTCCCGGGAGGAAGAGCCGAAAAGCCGCCCAAGAAGACCGGCCAGAACATCCAGAGCGGATGAAGCAGAATCCGGAGGCTTCCAGGAAGAAATCTGAGCCGGAAAGGATCAGCTGCAGGCAGAGTGAATCTGGAGAAAATGCAGAAAATCTCCGGGTCGAAAATCGTGCAGGATAAAGGCTGGGTGACTTTTGCAAGTCCCCCGGCCCTGGTCACACCGTCCGGCAAAGCCGGCCGGGAAAAATTCGTGCCACCTGGAAAATGCCGATAAATTCAAAAGTGATGCCAGTATGCGGATCTTTTCCGGAAAAATCCAGAAAAACCAGGTGGCCTGTGCCGAAAAATGCTGAAAAAGCATCCGTCAGAAGAAAAATACAAAGTAAGGAGAACTATGGGAAGAAATGCAGAGAAAACGAAATTTTCCATCCGGGTAGATACAGAACTGCTGAGGCTTGCAGATACAGTGGTTCAGAACAAAGTAGTCCGTAGCCGGACAGAACTGATTGAAGATGCGATTCGTTTTTATCTGGGCTATCTGACTGCGCAGAATGCAGAGGATTATCTTTTGCAGTCACTGTCTTCTGTAGTGGGAGGTACTGTAAAAGACACAGAAAACCGTCTGGCCCGTATGGATTTCAAGCTGGCTGTGGAACTCAGCAAGCTTTCTCAGATCATCGCCTACACGCACGATGTGGAGGAAGCAGATTTACAAAAGCTGCATGCAAAGTGTGTGGAAGAGGTACGCAGGATCAACGGAACCATAACATTTGAAGAGGCGTACCGGTATCAGAGGCGGGAAGATCGCTGCTGAATTTATCAGATAAAAAATCAAAGAGTTATATTCCGGTTTACTAGGTAAAGGTATCGCGTTATACTGGTACTACATAAAATTCAGGAGGTAAAGAGTTGGAGAAATTTGACGATTCCGTGATTTCAGAGATGGAGCACTGGATGGCAGTTGTGATGCGGTGTGAGCGTTGTGGAGGAAAGTTTGTTGTGGATGTTCAGCAACAGAAGCGCTGTGCAACAGAGCGATACCTGTTTTGCCCATATTGCGGAACACAAAATGTAGAGGCAGTACCAGAAATATAGAAAACGAGTGTTTTAACAGGAACAGGCTGTCATGAAAGTGAGGGTCTGTTTTTGGATAAAAAACAAAAAACGGAAAGCCTTCTGTTAAGGGTTGACAATTTGAAACCCATGAACTAATATTTCCTTATAAGGAGAGTACAATCATGGGTGGAGAATGTTTAGCAGATCAGTTGTTTTTTTCAAAAGAGGCGGCAGAATTTTTGGGAATTACAGTACAGCGCTTAAACACACTTGTCAAAGAGGGAAAGGTGAAGCCGTTGAAAAAGAATGCATCCGGTACAATCTTTCATATTGATGAGCTAGAACGCAGAAAAAAGGAGTTGAAAATTTTTTCTGAGGTTGACAGGAAGGAGGAAAGCGGAATGTTTGCTTTTGATACTGGAACCAAGTGTGAAGCATTGAATTTCGCAACTCTGATGAATGCGCTTCAAATGACGGAACACAAACTGGAACCATTGTTTGAGCAGTTTGGAAAACAGTATCCATTGGATATTCCGATGGATATGGAGCATATGGAAGAAAAGTATGCAGAGTTCTTTTCTGCAGATGAGAAGACGATTCTGATGGAATATGAGAAGGCCAGAATTGCATTTTCAACCTTGCGGAAAACAGATGAAATTATAAAAAGGGGAAGCATTGATTATCCGCCACTTCTTGCAAGAACGGAACAGGCACCAAGATTCTTATATATAAGAGGAAAGAAGTCTCTGTTATTTGAGACAAGGACAGTTGCACTGGTTGGATCCAGACAGGCATCAGAAAAATCAAAAGAGAATACGGTGCGTTTGGCAAGGGCACTTGGACAGAATGGAATTACGGTAGTATCAGGTCTTGCAAAAGGAATTGATGTCAGTGCACATATGGCAGCATTGAAATCCGGATATAACACGATTGCAGTCATTGGCACAAATTTGAATCAGTATTATCCGGCTGAGAACAAAGAAGTGCAGCAGATGATAGAAGAAAAAGGTCTGGTAGTGTCACAATTTTCACCGGCCAATAAAACAGAGCGTTGGTTCTTTCCGTTAAGAAATGGAACAATGAGCGGTTTGTCACTGGCCACAGTGGTTATGGAAGCAGGAGAAACTTCCGGTGCACTCAAGCAGGCTGATTTTGCATTGAAGCAGGGGCGGCAGGTATTACTTCCAGAATCTGCATTGCATATGGAGTCCATCAGCTGGCCTGCAAAATATGTGGAGCGTGGAGCAATTGCGGTGAAGACTCCAACGGATGTTTTGGAAATTCTGGCTAAAAGCAACATTTTCCATGCAGCTTCGGAAGAGAAAACAAAGCAGCTTACACTGTCTGATTTTATGGAATCTCAGGAAACACCGGAAACGGATATCAAATGGAACTGGTCAGAAATGATTACAATCGGGAGGTAGAACATGTACCGATATGTGACAGAATTAAAGGCACTGGTTATTGACATAGACAGTTTCGCAGAAATTGATTATTCGTCCTGGGATGAAATTGCAGAAAAATTTTCCTGTCTGTTTTTAACATTGAGGAAAGAACTCAAAGACTGCCTGGCTCAACGATATGGGCAAACAGCTGTTTATCTGATGAATGAGTATTTGCAAAAGTTTGCGCCGACTCCGGTTCTGCATGGCGATGTTTTGAAAATACTGAATGTAAAAACAACGGAACTGGCATATGTTTCCTGCAATATCAATTTTTTGAGGCATGCATTGACATTTTGCAGCGGAACTGTATGGATAAGAGAAAAAATAACTTATGGAGAAATTAGTACTTCGCCAGATATCATATGCAAGGATCTTTCTGATTTTATAAATCATTTGAAAAGTGGTGATGGCGGGTTTGTCTGTGAAAAATGTCTTTCTAACAGTAAGAACGCAGTCGGAAATATTGTGTTGGTAGCATTTCCCATAGATGAAAAAACGGCTCCAATCTTTGTTCTTGGAAGATATTATGGTTATAGCCATTATATGAAACAAAAGCATCCATATTCTGCGGCAATTTACTGGAACAAGAATGTGGGAAGCAAGTCTTATGGCAGTTTTGAGAAAATATTTTCAAAGATGTATCAGGTTACAGTAAATGCAATCGGAAAACAGATACATATAGATGGTATTTGTTCCGTTCCGCCGCATATGGGGGAAGAAAGTCGTTTTGTTCATACGGTAGAAAGAATTGCAGAAAAGTTAAAGCTGGAAAACCTGGGAGAGAATTTTGTCTGCATCAAGGAGTATCCGAAACAGAGAGGAATGTCATCTGGTGGACGCCAGGAGAATATCACAGGAGCCTTTCAGTATATGGGAAACTTAGAGGGCAAAACTGTGATTTTGCTGGATGATGTTGTAACCACAGGATCTACGTTGCGGGAATGTATCAAAACATTATACAAGGCCGGAGCAGAAACTGTGATTTCTGTCGTACTAGCAGTGAATCAGTTTCCGGGAAATTATTGGTCATCAACAGAGCCGGAAGTGATTTGCCCCTATTGTGGTGATTCCATGCATTTGCTGGTAAACAGTACAAGGAAAACATTTTTCTATAGCTGTTATCAATGCAAACATAGCTTGAATTTTGATGCCGGATGGAAACAACTGTGTGACAGCATTAATAATGAAAACTATCCGTAAAACAGAAGAAAAATTAAAATGTGAGCAGTCAGAAATGGCTGCTCATTTTTTCAGGAAGGAGGACCAACATGCCAAAACTCATCCTTTCTTCCCGCTATCTCCGCGCCGCCCCACCCGGTCATCTCAGCAACTATGTCCGATACATCAGCACCCGTGACGGAGTCGAGAAGATTGATGAGAGCAAGAAACATCTTCCGGTCACCAGTGTCCAGAAAAATTTCATAGAGGAAATGATCCGTGATATTCCGTCTGCAAAAGATATGCTGGAATACACGGATTTTTTAGTGCATCCGACCATGGGCAATGCAACGGAGCTGATCAGCAGAGTGATGGAAGAACATGTGGATTTGATTGCGGAAAAGGCAAATTATGTGGACTATATTGCAAACCGCCCGCGTGTAGAGCGTGTCGGGGAGCATGGACTTTTTACGGATGCCGGGAAGCCGGTTGTTTTGAGTAAGGTACAGCAGGAGGTAGCAGAGCATCAGGGGGTCATCTGGACCCATGTGATATCTCTTCGCAGAGAAGATGCTGCCCGCCTGGGGTATGACCATGCTGACCAATGGATGGCACTGCTTCGTTCTAAGCGAGCCATGTTTTCCAAACATATGAAAATTGATAGTAAAAATCTGCGGTGGTACGCGGCATTCCATAATGAGGGACATCATCCACATGTGCACATGATTGTGTATTCCGCGAAAGAAAAGGATGGTTACCTGACGAAAGAATCTATTGAGGCCATGCGGTCGGAACTGTCCCACGATATTTTTCGCCAGGATTTCGCGAATATCTATGAGGAACAAAAACAGGCGCGTGCGGATCTGAAAGCAGGAACGGAAGAAACTCTTCGAAAGCTGGTTGCGGCAATAGAATCGGGAACTTTGTACAGCTCGGTTATTGAAGAAAAAATGCTGCAGCTGTCAAAGCGTCTGCAGAAAACAAAGGGCAAGAAAGTATATGGATACTTAAAACGGGATGTGAAAGATCTGATTGACAGTATTCTTGATGAAATGCAGAAAGACAAACGGATATCAGAACTGTATCAGACCTGGGGGCGGTGGCAGAATGAGATTTATCTGATGTATAGTAATCAGACACCGGAACTTCCACCGCTTTCTAAAAATCCCAAATTAAAAAGTCTAAAAAATATGGTGATCACGGAAGCCTTGCAGCTTGGCGGTCACCATGTCTCTTTCCGAGAGGACTTCGAACCGGAAATGCCGGAAACAGAATCAGCAACAGATATGGAATCGGAAATACCAGAAGTCCTGGAAGTACCAGAAATTGCGGAGGAAGCGAGTGCACTGGGAGAAGCAGCAGATCCACCTGAAAATCCAGCTTTTCCGCAAGCGAACATATCCAGAAACATTCGCCTGCACGCGGATTGGACAGAACGTTACAAAGAGGCAAGAGCATACCTTTATGGCGGCACATTGGAAAAAGAAGATGGGACAAAAATAAAGCTGGAGCAGGATCTTGAAAAAGCCAGTGTTCTTTTGCGGCAGGAAGCGGAAACTGGAAATGCCCTGGCCATGTATGATCTGGGCCGTATGTATGAGCAGGGGTTAGGCATTGAGGCAGATGAAGCCGCAGCCCAGCAGTGGTACAAACAGGCTCTCGCGGCGTTTCAATCTGCAGCAGTAACTGTTCCTGAAAAAAGGCGTCCTTATCTCTGGTATCGGATTGGTAAGATGTATGCAGCTGGTCAGGGGACAGAGCAGGATTTTACTATGGCCGCGGTTCATTTTTCCGATGCAGTGAAATATAAGCATGTGTATGCTGCATATTCCCTGGCGGGGTTGTACTACCGTGGAAATGGCGTGGAACAAAATTATGAAACAGCATTTCAGCTTTACAGCCAGTCAGCAAGGAAAGAGAACCCTTACGCACAATACGAAATGGCAAAAATGCTTCGGGACGGAATCGGTACTGAAGCAGATCCGGAACAGGCAGAACAGTGTTTCCGAATGGCATTTTACGGATTTCAGAGTCTGGAAAGAGACAGCCACGATGATAAACTGCAGTACCGACTTGGTCAGATGCTTCACACTGGTACAGGAACAGAACAGGATGATGACGCGGCGGCCCGGTACTGGGAGGAGGCTGCAAAACTCAAAAACAGCAATGCCCAGTATGCGCTCGGAAAGTTATGGCTGGAGAATGGAACTGGTGATTCGGAACAGGCCATTTCTTATTTGGAACAATCCGCTGAGCAGGGCAATCAGTACGCCCAGTATATGCTCGGAAAATTATATCTGTGCGGGCGGGACGTCCCGAGGGATAAAGAAAAAGCCATTTCATATCTGCAGGCATCTGCAGCCCAGGGGAACATCTACGCTCAGTTCTTTCTGGATCATCTGGATTCGTTCCGTGATCCATCGGTATTTCTCTGCGCAACCAATCTCATGCGCCATCTTTCCAATCTGATCCGGGAAGATACCGCTTACAAAAATGCGGGAGGAATCCGTTATCAGATGGATCAGAAGCGCCGGAGAAAGCTTTTGGAGAAACGGAGAGCTCAGGGGCAGAAAGGACACATTATGGAAACCCAGCAAGCACCATACCAGTAGGAAAGGAGAGGACGCATGGCATTTGTATATTTTACAGAAGAGCAGAAGAGACAGGCCAATTCAGTAAATCTGGAAGATTTTCTGATCCGTCAGGGAGAAAAATTGTTAAAATCCGGCCGGGAGAGCAGAATGGAAAGCAATCACAGTGTGACCATACATGGAAACCGCTGGTACGATCATGCAGAAGAAGAGGGAGGATTTGCAATTGACTTTGTCCAGAAATATTATGAAAAAACATTTCCGGAGGCGGTCAGCATGCTGCTGGATGGGGAACAGGGACAAAGCTATCAGCAGTATCACAAGCCAGAAAAGGAAGAAGAAAAGAAGCCGTTTGTGCTGCCGGAGAAAAACCAGAATATGCGCCGCGTATATGCCTACCTGACAAAGACTCGCGGCATTGACCGGGATGTGCTGTCAGTGTTTGTTCACGCAAAGCTGATTTACGAGGATGCAAAGTATCACAACGCTGTTTTTGTTGGCACAGATGCAGATGGAAATCCGTGTCATGCCCATAAAAGGGGGACAAGTACTACAGAATCCTACAAAGGCAATGTAGAGAGCAGTAACCCAAAATACAGTTTTCACTGGTTAGGACAGAGCAATACGCTATATGTATTTGAAGCGCCGATCGATCTGTTGTCTTTCATCACCCTATACCAGAAAGACTGGGAACTGCACAGCTATGTGGCGCTTTGCGGAACCACAGATCAGCCGGTTTTGCAGCTTTTAGAGGATGAGCCACGGATCAAAAAAGTTGCTTTATGTCTGGACCGGGATGCGGCAGGCATCAAGGCCGGGGCCAGGATCAAACAGACATTATCAGAGCGGGGATACCAGGAGGTGTTCCCGCTTTTTCCAACTCGAAAAGATTGGAATGAAGACTTACAGGCTTTCAGGAGAGGACAGAACATAAGTCACGAAAGGAGCTGCCAATGTTAGCACAAAATCTCACGCCTCTGATTCTTCTTGGTATCCTGATGTTTGGGGTCATAGGTGGCATCAATATCCTGTTCCAGCATGATAACCTCAACAATATCAAGTCCCGCACCGTAGGAGATGGACAGTACGGCACAGCCAGGTTTGCCACAGAACAGGAAATTCATCAGACCTATCACTTTGTTCCATTCGAGCCGGAACTCTGGAGGCGGGGACAGAATCTTCCGGAAGCACAGGGCATTGTGGTGGGCTGCCGACAACACGGAAGACGAATCACCGCGCTGGTGGATTCGGGGGATATCAATTGCCTGATGATCGGCGCGGCTGGTGTGGGTAAGACGGCGCATTTCCTGTACCCTAACATTGAATATGCCTGCGCGTCCGGTGTGAGCTTCCTGACCACAGATACCAAAGGCGATCTGTTGAGAAACTATGCCGGGATTGCAAAGCATTATTATGGATATAACATATCGGTTCTGGATCTGCGTAATCCGACCAGATCAGACGGCAACAATATCCTTACGCTGATCAACAAATACACGGATCAATATTTGCAGGATCCGGATGATCTGGCGGCAAAAGCAAAAGCGGAAAAGTATGCCAAGATTGCAGCCAAGACCATCATCTGTTCAGATGGCGCGCAGGCCAGCAGCTACGGGCAGAATGCGTTTTTCTATGATGCTGCCGAGGGTCTTCTGGCGGCAGTGATTCTGATCATCGCAGAATACTGCCCGCCGCCGGAGCGTCATATTGTTTCAGCCTTTAAACTAATCCAGGATTTAATGGAGCCGTCACCGGTCAAAAACCGCAGCCTGTTTCAGCTTCTCATGGACAAGCTTTCACCGGAACATAAAGCCCGCTGGTTTGCCGGGGCAGCTCTCAATTCCGCAGATCAGGCGATGGCATCGGTATTGTCCACGGCCATGAGCCGGCTGAATGCATTTCTGGATTCGGAAATGGAGCAGGTGCTCTGCTTTGACAGCGCTATGGATACGGAAACTTTCTGCACAGAAAAATCGGCAATCTTTATTGTGTTGCCGGAGGAAGACACGACCAAATATTTCATGGTTTCTCTGTTTTTACAGCAGCTTTACCGGGAGATGCTGGTGGTAGCAGAAGAGTATGATGGAAAGCTGCCGAACCGGGTCATTCTGTTTGAAGATGAGATTGGAACCATACCAAAGATTGAATCCCTGGAGATGATGTTTTCCGCAGGCCGGTCCAGACGGATCAGCAACGTGCCTATGATTCAGAGCTTTGCGCAATTTGAGAAAACATACGGAAAAGAAGGTTCCAGTATCATCATAGACAACTGCCAGGACATCCTGTTTGGCGGTTTTGCACCAAATTCCGAGAGCGCAGAAATCTTATCAAAAGCATTGGGAAACCGGACTGTGCTGTCTGGTTCGGTTTCCAGAGGAAAGAATGATCCCAGCCAGAGCCTGCAGATGATCGGCCGGCCGCTTATGAGTCCGGAAGAATTAAAGACGATGCCAAAAGGTCATTTTATTCTTGCAAAAACAGGAGTACATCCGATGAAGACACAGCTTCCCCTGTTTCTCCGATGGGGGATCAGGTTCGACACACCTTACGAAGTCGAGAGGCATGACTTGCGAAAAGCCGCTTATGTGGACCGTCGTGCGCTGGAACGGGAAATCATCCGGCGGAGGGAGGCGGGGGAAGACGAGGACGAAGAAGACTTTTGGGAGAGTACGGAGTTTTATGCGGGACTGGCCTCCCGGAAACGGTCAAAATCGGAAGGTAGCCGTATGCCGCTTCGGACGGATTAATCGGGAAAGGAGGAGATGCTCATGTCAGAAAAACACAAAAGAAAAAGTAGTACTACCAAAACAGAGAATCGTGTGGCAGAAATCACAGAGAGACTGGAACAGGGAATCCAGGAACTATTTGAGAGTGACAGATACAAAGCGTATTTAAAGACCATGGCGAAGTTTTATGATTACAGTGTAAACAATACCATCCTAATTGCCATGCAGAATCCGGCTGCAACCATGGTGGCAGGCTATCAGGCATGGCAGAATAAATTTGGACGGTATGTGAAAGCCGGAGAAAAAGGAATCCGCATTTTGGCTCCCATGCCTTACAAAGTAAAAATAGAGAAGGAACAGGCGGATCCGCAAACCGGACAGACTATAAAAAATGAGGATGGAGATCCGGTCACGGTAATGGTCGAAGGAAAGCGTTTGTATGGCTTTCGTGTCGTTACGGTGTTCGACATATCGCAGACAGCGGGAAAAGAGCTTCCGTCTCTGGGAGTACAGGAACTATCCGGAAATGTAGAACGCTATGATGAATTTTTAGCAGCAATCCGGAACATATCTCCGGTGCCGATGGAATGGGAGGAGATTCCGGGAAGTGCGAAGGGATATTACAGCCGGTCCGAGCAGCGCATTGTCATTCGGAAAGGCATGAGCCAGATTCAGACGATCAAAACGGCAATTCATGAACTTGCGCACGCAAAGCTTCATGGAGTCGTACCAGAAGAGAATGGACAAGAGTCTGCGGAAGTGCTGGAAAAAACACGGAAAACCAAAGAAGTGGAAGCGGAGAGCGTGGCCTACACGATTTGTCAGCGGTATGGAATCGAAACATCCGATTATTCCTTTGGCTACATTGCTGGCTGGAGCAGCGGAAAAGAAATGAAAGAATTAAAAAGCTCGCTGGAGACTATCCGCAGGACATCAGCAGAACTGATCCAGTCTCTGGATCTGCAGCTTCAGATGCTGACAGAAGCTCAGGCAGCAGAAGTGATGAAAGGAGGTGAAGTCCCATCAGCTACTTTCACACTATCTATGAGCTAGAGCTTCCCCACAGAGCTAAAACAGTATACATGTATTTGAAAGACCGCAGCAATTCTCAAAACCAGTGTTATCCATCCATCAATACCATCGCAAAAGACTTAGGCCTGTCCAGAAAAACGGTAGAGCGCGCAATCTGTGACCTGGGGCAGGCCGGTCTGCTCATAAAAGAGCAGCGCTGGAGGGAGAACGGCGGCCGGAGCAGCCTGCTGTTCACACTGCAAAAGTAAATCCGCCAGGGGGATACCAGCTTTTTTTGATGACGCATGGGATACGCCATGATGGCCTGAGAAGGGGAAGGGAACACTGGAAGAAAAATAAAATCAGAAAAAAGAACATAAATAATAATGATTCCTAATATTGACAAATAAGAATCCATACCATATAATGCCAGTAAGAAACAAGCACATAATATTTTTCCGAGAACAGGCTCAGAAATGGAGGTACATATATGGCAGTAAACAGCAGAAAAGTAGTTATCGTAGGTTGTGGCTTCGTAGGTTCCGCATCTGCATTTGCGCTGATGCAGAGCAAGCTCTTCTCCGAGATGGTGCTCATTGATGCAGACCAGAACCGGGCAGAAGGCGAGGCACTGGACATCGGACACGGCATGGCTTTTGCCAGTCCCATGAAAATATACGCAGGCACATATGACGACATCACGGATGCAGCGGTGATCGTTATTACGGCTGGAGCAAACCAGAAGCCAGATGAAACGAGGCTGGATCTGATCAAGAAAAACAGTGCGATCATGCGATCCATCGTAGGCGAAATCAAACAGCGGGAATTTCATGGCATTTTACTGATCGTTTCCAATCCGGTAGATATCCTCACCTATATCGCATTAAAAGAATCCGGTTATCCGGCCAACCGGGTTATCGGTTCCGGAACCGTTCTGGATACGGGCAGATTCCGCTATGAGCTGGGAGAGCATCTGGGTGTGGACAGCCGGAGCGTGCACGCCTATATCATCGGAGAGCATGGAGACAGTGAGCTTGCAGCCTGGAGTGATGCCAGAGTCGGAGGTCTTCCGATTCACAACTTCTGTGAACTGCGGGGCCACTATGACCACGATTCAGCAATGGAAAGAATCTTTAACAGCGTAAGAAACAGCGCATACGAGATCATTTCCAAGAAACATGCAACCTACTATGGAATTGCAATGGCCGTTGTCCGGATCTGTTCTGCCATCGTAAGAGATGAGCAATCCATCATGCCGGTATCCAGCCTGATGACCGGAGAGTACGGAATCCAGGACGTCGTATTAAGCATTCCTTCGGTAGTGGATGCTAATGGAATCGAGGCGGTGGTACCGATTGAGCTGAATGAGCAGGAGCTTGATGCATTAAGAAATTCAGCAGCGGTATTAAAGAAGATTATCCGGGACAACGGTTGAGCATGAAGCAGCTGCCAGGCGGAAAAAGGACTCCGCAGTGATAGCCATTGCGATTTTCAGTGAAGACCTGCAAGCTTGCGGAGCGATGGAAACATGTCTGCTTGTAATGCAAAAGCAGCTGTCCATCCGTATAAACATAGATGTCTATACATGCGGAGCAGAATTGCTAAAGGATATGAAAACCGGAGCAGGCCATGACATTCTGTGTCTCTATCTGCCGGAAAACACAAAGGAAACAGTCAGGGTTTTAAAGATAGCCGGAGAAGTTCGCCAGATAGACCGGACAGTGCATATCATTTTCCGTTCAGACAGTGAGAAACCGATGAAGAAGTGTATCGAGGTCTGGCCATCCGCATTTCTTGTTGGGCGGCAATGGAAAACAGAGCTTGGAAGAGCAATGCAACGGCTGTTCCCAATCATCACGGAGCAGGATGAATATCTTCGCATTCGCTATAAACAGAGCCGCTATAGAATACCAGTGAAGGAAATCCTGTATTGCTGCAGCTCCGCGAAGAAAACACTGGTTGTTACGGAACGAAATATCTGCCAGGTATATAAAAAACTGGATGAGGTACAAAAACAGCTGGAACAATCAAACAAAATCTTTATCCGCTGTCACAAATCCTATCTGGTGAACCTATCGCACGTCAGAAGAGTTTCGGCCAGACAGATTCTGTTGAACAATGGGGAAATACTGCCGGTCAGCAGTTCCAGGAAAAAACAGATGGACGAGCAGCTTCACAAATATATGTCATGGCGAAGGGGATGAGAAATGAACAAACTGTTGATGAAATTATTGCTTTTGGGGATTGCCGGAGCAATTTATCTGCTCACAGGCAGAAACCGGCGTCAGATAGAGAAAATACCGGAGGGAATGGAAATTCTGTGCGAACCTCCCGGACGAAGATATCTGGTATATGCGCTTGGAGTATTTGTGTTTTTGGGGATCATGCTCATCAGTGTGCTTTACATCATGGACGGCGCGCCCAAAGAAGCGAGGGGGATGTGGGTTGTGTGTGTGGCTATGGCTATATTTATTTTGATGCTCACGATGTGGATCGGAAATATGATCGCGAAGAGCTGCGTTTATTTTAATCAAGATTACATACAAATAGAGCGTCCTTTTCGGGAAACGCAGATTGTCAAATGGTATGAGATCCGGCGCGTGGGCGGAAACTATAAAAATGCCATACAGCTCTACCGCTTGGATGAAACAAAAATTCTCACGGCATATATCAGCATGGTGAATTATGAACGCTTCTGTGATGTGCTAAAGCAGAAATTAAAAATGGAAGAGCTCACATGAACCGGACGATTCAATAGAAAGGTTACACCGGAAGTGTGAAAATTTCTGAAATTCTGTCATGAGAGCACAAAACTCTGCCTAGGAAGTTGCGCTGAACCAGCCGTAACTGTAAAATATCCACATATTATCATATTTCTGGTTCAAGAGGTGATAGTTATGGAGCAGTTGCAGAGAGAAGAAAAACAGATTCGAAAGCAGTTAGAAGAGGCATACAAACAGAAGGACAGAGAAAAAGTCATGGAAGCAGCGAAACAATTGAGTTTGCTGGCAATGAGAGTGATACAGAGATGAATGCAGCAAAGGCAGATCAGACTGCATATTGAACAGAAAAAACGAAAACAGGCCGACAGAGCAATCTGGCGGCCTGTTTCATTCTTGTAGGATATGGAAATTCCTTCCAAATTTTCCAACAACTCACTATTTATTCCAAAAATTAGAAAGAGTAAAATAAAGCCAACCGGGAATGATTACCAAAGAAAGGAGTCATGACTATGAGGCACATTAATATAGAAGAAATAGAACACTACCGCCACGAGCTTCTGGAAGCAGAAAAGAGCAAAGCCACGGTAGAGAAATATATCCGAGACATCCGGAAATTTGTGAAGTGGCTGGGAAATGACGAAACAGTGAGCAAGGACCGGACAATCCAGTACAAGCAGTACTTAAAGGAACACTACAAGGTCAGCAGTGTCAACAGCATGCTAGTAGCGATAAACCGCTTCTTTCAGTATCTGGGGTGGAACGAATGCTGCGTCAAAGGAGTGAAAGCCCAGCAGCAGATGTTCTCCCCGGAGTCGCGGGAGCTGAAACAGCAGGAATATGAAAAGCTGGTAGAAACAGCGAGGCAGAAGAAGAAGGAACAGCTGGCGTTAATTATAGAAGCTATCACCGGAACTGGCATCCGCATCAGCGAGCTTGCCTATATCACGGCGGAGGCCGTAACCCAGGGAAAAGCTGAGGTATCCTGCAAAGGAAAATGGCGACTGATTTACCTCACCAAAGAACTGCGCAAACGCCTGATGAAATACTGCAGGCAGAACAATATCAAAGAAGGGCCGGTATTCTGTACCAGAAGCGGCAGGCCGCTGGACCGCAGCAACATCTGGAGCATGATGAAAAAGCTCAGCAAAGCAGCAGGTGTGAATCCGGACAAGGTCTTTCCGCACAATCTCAGGCACCTGTTCGCGCGCACCTATTATAAAAAGCACAAGGATATTTTTTATCTGGCAGATATTCTCGGACACGCAAACGTGAACACCACAAGAATCTACACAAGAACAGCAGGAGAAAACCATATCAGGATGCTGGAGGGGCTGAAACTGGTGATTTGACATCCGAAAGAAAGAGAACAATAAAAAAACCACATAATGTTGATTATGTGGTAAACCGAATACATAGCGTATTTGATATTTGTCGTTTTATGCGATAATTTTATCGGATTTGTAACATTTTGTCAATCAAAATCATTGCATTTCTTGTGTATTGCTTGTATGAATTTTAGAAACACCCCCCCCGAAATATCAGAATATTCTGCATAGTTGCACGCAAAAAAGAGCCCGCCGCATAAATGCAGTGCGGCCAGCTCATCTTTGGTTGCTCAATGCCTGTTTTCTGCAGGCATGATTGTGATTTTGTCTCAATCACGCCTGCCTTTCTTCCGAGCATAGGCTGTAAGACTACATAATCAACATTATGTGGTTTTTTTATGCCCTTTCGCCATGTCGGTTGCCCGTATCACATAATCAACATTATGTGGTATTACGTGGAATGAAGAAAAGAAAGGTAAGGTGGAACGCTTTATGATCAAGGGAAAACGGGGCCGCCGTGCATTATATGGACTGGTTGGCGCAGTCATGGCCTTTACGGCAGTAGGAGGTGCAGCGGCAAAGGAGGCAAAGCCCTACAAAGCGCCGGAGCTGAGGCTTGTGCGCGGAACCGAGGACTATGACCTGACCGAGGACATTACATACGACAAAGAAAAATATGAGTTGATGGTGGAAGACACCGGGAACTTTGATATTGAGGTTCCGGGCAAATACATCGTTGAATATTCTCTGACACCGCTTGAAGATGGCGCGGCTACAGGAACAGACGGCACCGTTTCTCCTGGTGGAGGTACAGGTACCTTGGGTGGAGGAACATCCGGCGGTGGCGGTGGTTCAGGCAGCGGTTCCAGTGGAAGCGGAACTTCCGTCAAAGAATCCGAAGCGGAGACTGGAGCGGACAGCACCGGCAAGAACGATTCCAAGGACAACGCTTCCTCTGGTAACACTGGAAATACAGATTTCCAGAAGCCGGATCTGGATAACGCAGGTTCTTCCGATAAAGACAACACCGGATCTAGTACAGAAGACAAATCCGATTCCGATAAAAACACCGGAAACGCCGGGAACGATAGTTCGAATGCTGGATCATCTGAGAACAAGGATTCCAGTGACAAGGACTCTTCTGACAAAGATACCTCAGATAAAGGATCTTCGGATACTGGTTCTTCAGATAAAGATACTGGTGACAATGATTCATCCGATTCCGGCTCCTCGGACAAGGGTTCGGATGATAAGGACTCTGGAAGCAGTAATTCCGGAAGCAACAGCAGCGATTCCGGCAACAGTAGTTCTGGAAACAGCGGAAGCGATTCTGGAAACAGCAATACTGGAGGCGGCCATAGAGGCTCTGGAAATGATAACAGTTCCAGCAGCAATGATTCCGCAAGTTCCGGCACTACTGCAAAGGCAGAAGGTTCTTTCTTCTCCCGCATGGCGGCAAGATGGATTGGAACTGCATATGCAGCGGAACTTCCATTAAATAAAGAAGAAAGTCATGCTGGCAAGGAAACCAAAGTGGATCCGGAGATTGTGATCGAAACCACCAAGGCAGAGAAAACTACCGAGGAGACCAGTGCGGCGCAGGAAATCATCAAAGCGGACAAAGAAACGGAAGTGGCAGCCGAAGAAACCAGCGCAGCGGATCAGGAAACTGACAAGGCGCAGGATACAGACAGCACAGCGGAGACAACTGTAGCGGAAAGCGAATCTGAAACAGCGGCTGACGGAAATCTGGAAGAAACCGAAGATGTAATCTACTTTGACCGAGTGGTCCGGGTTGTTCCGGCGGACGGAGATGTGAACATCGAGTACGATGAGCCGGTTCTGGAAATTCCGGCCGGTAGCGAACTCTTTGGCGTTCAGATTCATCGCAATATGCCGGTGGCAACTTCCAGTAATGCAGAGCGGGCAACAGCATCCGATGCAGATCCAAAACAGGAATCCGAAGTTCTCTGGGGCGATGATGAAGGCTTCTGGGTGGACAGCGAAGAAGAAAATACAGAAGAGACGGATGATGATAGTGATGGAATTACCGAAGAAGGCGTTGAGTATGACCTGATCTTGAAAAATCCGGACATCCTGTTAGCGGACGTATTCCTGACTGACAAAGACGGAAAGAAGATTAAAAAAGCAAAGATTACTGTAAAAGATGACAGTGATTTAAAAACTGCAGCCCATGTGGTGATCAATGAAAAGGGTGTACCTTACATAGAAAACCTGTATCTGGGAAGTTACATGGTGGAACTGGCATCCACCGATCCGGAAACCGGTGAAGAAATTGTCTGTGACCGTGAGATCGAGGTGATCCCAAGTGAGCGTATTCTCTTTGACGCACCTACACTCTACATCGGAACCAGAAACTTAAGCTACGACCTGACTGCAGGCATGATGGCCCGGGATGAGCTGAATCAGGAAGTCAAAGCTCTCTATGTAGTAGATGAAACCGAGCTGTTAAATGCAAAAGAAGAAGCAGTGGCCACACCGAGCAATGCAGTGGAAGCTTCTGAGGAATCCTCTGAGAATGGGGATGATGCTGAAACAGAGCTTCGCCTGAAAAAAGGACTTTACCATGTGGTGATCGGAGCCAAACATCCGCTTACCGGTGAGGAATTTACCGTAGACCGTAAGGTAGAGGTAGTAGATGGCTACTACATTTACGCTCCGGTTCTGGAAATTCCGGCAGGCAGCACGGACTACGATCTGACCAGCGGTGCAGAAGTAAGAAATGCATCCGATTCTGTTGAAAAAGCGGTGGAAGGAGTACAGATTTCCGTAGAAGATATCAGCGACCTGTATCGCGGAACAGAAGCGGCAGAGGAAGATGTGGATGCGGATGACACGGAAACCGATGATACAGAAACAGAGACAACGGAAGAAGAGGAAGCGGAAAACACTGCAGCAATTTCAACCTATAGCTTTTCAGCATATTCTTTAGCTTCATTAGAGGAAGCTGATGAAGAGGAGACAGCGGCAGCGGAAACCGCCGCTGCTTCCACCGGGGAAACAGAAGCAGAAAAGCCAGCTGTAAAAGAAGGAATCTACACAGTTGCTCTTTCTGCCATTGATCCGGAAACCGGAGAGAAGATGACGGTTCTGCGACAGGTAAGGGCAGCGGCAAGAACGGTAGGCTTATTCAAGTTTGTTTCACATGGAAGTGATAGCTATCAAAGTGGAAGCGTAGATACTTTGGGCGGGCTGGTTACGATTGCGAATGGCAGATGGAACAATTTCCAGAATGCAACCACAGGTGAATCGACCATGAAAGATGGTGGAGATCCAGATGTGAAGGTAAGTGATACCAAGACGGGAACAGTATTTGCGGACGTGGATATCAGTGCTTATCTTACAGGATTTAATGATTTGACTGAGAATAGTTCATTAAGTGTTGATGGTAATCAGAAAGAGTTTGCTTCTGATAAGGGTACTGCTGAAAACCGAAACTGGAGCTCACCCTATTTTTCGTATACAATTCCATCCATGCAGGTCAAGCTGAGTGATTTTCGATTTAAGAATACAACATGGAACGCAGCTGCATTTAATAGCGCCTCCTCTGCATCAATCAAGATGAAGCGCAATAGTTATCTGGAACTGGAAAATATGGTATCAGAACCTGCAGACTCTGGTTCATTTGGCGGAATACAACAGTCTGACTGGAAGCAAATCAGTATAAAAGAAGCCTGGAACAGAGGTGGTAATCGAGAATATCAGATGCAAGCAACAGGAGTTCTGAAAATAGTTCCTTTTGATGCTACAGCAAATAATCGTTATGATATAGCACTAACAGAAAATGTCACAGAAGCAAGTCCACTTTATAATTTAACAAAGCCTAGAAATGTTACGATTAAGGCCGAAAGCCAGGGAGGATTAAGCCCGGTTACTGCCACAGATATGTCTGGAATCTTAAGGATTGATACTGGAATCAATGGAAAAGCGGAGTTTTACTATATGAATGGAACTCAGACAATGCCAATTGAACAGGTATCGATTTTGGGTACTGGTACAGTTGCATTTCGAAATATGCGAGAACCAATTATTGGATATACAGGAGGTGGGAACTGGACAAATTATAATGGATTCAAGTATATAAAGAATCTTAATGTGTCAGATGCAGCCATCATTCAGCATCCGAATGTACATGTGGACTATCCAATGTTTACTTTCGTATCAGGGGGAAGTGTTACTGTTGGCAGCAATAAAGCGAAACTTGCTTTATCAGATAACACTGGAAATCCACAGAGATTTGCAAAAACTACTGTAATTGCAACATCTGTGGATGCTGGGGTGTTAAGTCCGTTCCAGTTTGAAGTTTATGGGTTGAATAAGGAAGATAAAACCACAGCACAGCCATTCCTCACTTATAAGAATGACCGCAAACAACTGAATGCAGAAATGAAAACAGGCGGCAGCCTTGAAGTAAAAAATGAGCAGGGAACAGTAGAGGCTAAGTTCTTTACTTATGAAGATGCATTAGAATATTTAAGAGGAACAACGAAAAATGGCAATTATACGATCACAAATAACGTGGAGGCTATTTTTACGAAAACAGCGGCACAAAAGCTGAAAGCATTCGATAACAGTAATGTTTCCTTAACTTTGGAAAGTGGTATCCGAACCGATGGTGGAGATTTAACATTTAATGCCTACCAGAGAACAAACGCAAACGGGTATCGTTATCGTATTAAACTGGAATGCGAAGAATTGGAATTGCCGAAGGACAGTAAATTTACCTTTGCAAATTGTCTGTTTGAGCTGAAAGATGGAAAAAGTGATATCAATATCGTAGGAAATGGTGGAGAGACGCATTTCTTCTATCGCAATATGTTTGTTGATACAAAGAATCAGGAAATATATCCGACAGTTTATGGAGGCAGCAAAGACGGAACAAAGACTAAGAATGATGCTGATATTTATCTGGATCTGAATGAAAGTGTAGAAGAAACGAAAACAAAGGCCACTGAGGTTTATAGTATGCATGCAGTTTCTGGTGTATTGCATGTCCAGAATCTTTATAACTTTGATAAGTTAAGTTTTGGAAATAATACAAACCAGAACAAAATATGGGGCGATATTCTTGTTGAAAAGGAACTGATTGCAGATCTGTCCAATCAAACTCCTGATAATGGTGGCTATAAGGGTGTTATAAAGCTGACACGTCGAGGCGGAGACTCTTATCAAAATATCAGTGAAATTATTTGGCTGAAGAGCAAGGATGCCATGTTTAAAGCAGGATCTCTTGATATTACTGGTGGAGCAATTTTCCATGCCCCAAGAGCGGAGTATGAAGAAACTGGGAAGACGATTAAACGAACTGATATACATAATAAGTATCTTCTTACATTAACTGCGCAGAAGCCGATTCAGATTACGACAAACAAGCTTTATTTAAGACCGTTTGATATGGAAAACGGCAGTTCTCTTAATTATGCTGTGAATGACATTGCACTCTATTTGCCAAATGTACCGGATGAAAAAAGACAGGAAAACATTGTCTTAGGGTATCAGGACAGCAATCAAAGCAATAGTAAGTGGGATTGGGGAACCGTATTTGAAAATGATTTCCTCGTGCCTTTTACGCAAATAAAAGAAGAGAATGGCGTGACAGAAAAAAATTATACCATTCGCTATGCAAATGAAACCATTGTGCTGCGTAATGAAACCACCGGTGTACTGGGAAACTTTTATGATTTGAAAAGTGTACTTGATGATATGAAGTATCAGGAATCCAAGAAAACAGGTTCCAGTTATTCCATATCATTTGACTACTGGTATCATATGACAGAAGCAGATTCACGTGCAACAAAACAGGCGATGACAGAAATCCCAGATCCGGAAAGAATCACATGGACTCAGCAAATTTCCCAATGGGGAAATGCAATCAGCAAGAGCAGTATTAATAAAGAACTGCTGTATCTTGAGTATGATCTGCATCTGTTTGGAAAATCCAATGCAATTACTGGTTTGAATTTGGCTGGAAAAGCACAATCCGGTAATCAGATTGGAAATATATTCGCAAATGGAAAACCGGTAACAGTGGAACCGCAGGAAGCACAGATTAACTTTGATGGTGGAGTCGCATTGTATGGAGGGAGTGAAGAGGGTACTGTAGCAAGTACAGATATTACATTAATTTCTGACCGAGACAGCACCGTGCATACGCTCGACTATATTTATGGAGGTGGCAAACAGGAGAATACAGTCAACGGACAGAAGATAATTAAAGTCAGAACCAACGGAACTGCATCTGAGGCGAAGGATGGAACTATGTATGTGGGAAACATCCGTGATTTCGATGAACTACAGGTAGGAAACCAGGATGAAAATGTGGGAACAGCAACCTTATGTATAACGGATGTTCTGGATAGTAAATTTACCTATGATGCAAAAGCTACTGACCGAAATGAGAAGATTACCATTCAGAATGGTGTATTGAAATTGACTTCTTCCAAGGATAATCATGTTGGTAATATTAAGCCAGTGGGTGACAATGCAACCATCATCATTTACAAAAATGAATGTGTCACCACTCCGCTGGTGATTGATCAGGATGTAACTTTGGATAGTAGGAATAATAAGCTGAAATTGACCACCACTCCGGGTGAAGAACGGGCAGGTGACCTGCTGCTGAAATTTTCACAAAAGGGTAAGGCTGATACCGCCAAATACGTGGATGCGTTGTCAAAGTATGAGATCAAAACCAATCGTGCGATTGATGAAATTCTCTTCGGAACGGAGAAAAGCAGCTACATCATGACTGTCACGGATCATGGCACCGATACTGATCCAGATTCTGCAATCACTGATAAGCCGGTTTCTGCACTGGCCGAGTATGTGGGCAGTGGTGAGAGGGATATCAATAATAACTGGTCTGTACCGACAAAGAGTACTCTGGCAGATTTGTATAACGTGGTTTATAACAATACGGAATACAGCAGCAAAACAAAACCAACCATGGGTACTGTTGACGCGAAAGTTTATTTCAACCGGAATGGGTATGGATTCCGGGATGAAAACTGGCAGCCGAAGCTGAATGCAGATGGGACTCTGAATACGAATGCAGAAGCGTCTGTTACCGTAAAAATGCTACAGAACTTTGAACAGTATGCTGGCACACAGAGCAAGGCACGGCCTACCTACAAGAACGAGAGCAGAGTCAATGCTTATGTATGGAACAAAAAGAGCTTTACAAACCTTGCAACAAGTTTATCTCTCGACAAAATAAGTTCCTTAACTATTGATGGACAAGGTGAAAATTTTGATATTTATGGTTATAAAGGTGTTCTGCCACATATGCAGATTGAATTTAAGAATTTTAAATATATACCACGTTTTACCACAGCGATAGGAACTACTGTGTTTGCAGATACACTGAATCCTAATGCTGAAGATGGGAATTTTACAGGCGGCACCATGAGCGCTGATGATCGCGGTCTGTTACGGTTTAACAATATTTCTTCAGACCCTTATGATTGTGCGGATCATGCTCATCAACCGAATCCATCCGGATATAATTCGTTAAAGGTTAGCAGTAATCTGGATGTTGATTTAATTGGATCCGATGAAACACCATATACGGTGTCGTTAATGATGTCACCGGATCGATATCGCGAGGTGTATGTAAAAGCTGGAAAGAACGGACTGATGACACCATTTCAACTGAATGGATCTTATAAAAAGCTGACAATTGATACAAATGGAAGTTATGTTAATATATCATCGCTTGGACTCGATTGGAACATGCAGTATTTCTCCGATGACAAGGCGGAATACAAAATCATTGCTGGAGGAAATGGTGCAATCCGAGTGCAGCCGCTAGTTAGAAATAATTTTGACGCCAACGGTAACCTGATAAGAAAAGACGGATTAATCGGTTCGCTTCGTGGTCCGCGAGCAATGGCACGATCACTTGAATTAACATCGGATATTGTTATCAGTAAGTATGCGGGTAAGCCATGTAATGCTGCCGCCGACCCCAAAACCACGCCAGGATTCCAGATCACAGAATTAAAGTCAAATGGACATTTTGTGTACATTACGCTGGGAGTGAATAAATATGATAAGAATTCATACACAGAGAGTGTCCGAAATAATCTGGAGCCAACAGATGGTATGCCATTTTTGGAAGGATATGGAGAAAACGGCAGTCATCTGGATCCGACCGATTTCAGAGTGTTGACGGAAGAAAAAGCGCAGGCGGTAACTGGCTTGGTAGAACTGGGAGATTGGATTGATAAAGATGGAAGTTATGGAGTGGTTCTGAAAAATGGTCCGTCTGCCGTGCTTACAGGTAATCCAAACTGTGACAAAATTATGTTTGTCAAAAAAGAAGGCGGTAAGATCAATGCTGTGAACAGCCAGGGCGTTGGCCTGGGCCCCCAAAATGGGTCTTTCCCTAGCTATGCAGATGCATTTAATGCAATCAGTGCTTCTTCGGATAACAACTTTACTGTAACCAATCAGGCGGCGGTAGAAATGCTGCCAAGTGATCTGGAAGCATTGAAACAAATTCAGGGGCAGAAGCATATTACATTTACTTCATCAGATGTTAATACAACAACGCCAGACAAAAACAAAAACTACGAAATTGGTTCTTATGGCAATCAATACCATATCCGCTTACGAAGCAGATACTTTGAGTTACCGCCTAATGTAAGTGCGACCTTTACGCACACCATTATGAGGTATAACCAGTCAGAGGAGGATATTGTCTTTATTGCGAATGGCAGTAATTTGACCTTTGATGAGGATGTAATGTTTGCAGAAGGCAGAAAAGCACTGATTTACGGTGGAAGCGTTCCACAGAAGGCAGATTATGATGGAACAGATCTTAGTACCAGCTTTAAGACAGAGGAAGCAGCAAATATCACCATCAAATCCGGAGACTTCACTGCCATCTACGGCGGAGGAACCAAAGCCCAGGGTGGAGGAATTACCCAGAAGATTTTAAGCGTCTTCAATACGGGTACGAATTCTGGAAAAGTCGGTGCAACCATTACAGTAAATGGAGGAATAATTGACCGGATTTACGGCGGTGGCCAGGGTACTGACGGAACTATGAATGGTGATACAGTTGTTCAGATAAATGCTGGTACAGTAGGAACTGTCTATGGTGGTGGAGAGAACGCAGAAGTAACCGGTGATACATCGGTAACAGTCGCAGATACCAGTGTAGCAACCGTCTATGGCGGTGGCAACAAGGGTAAAGTGGATGGCAATACTACGGTTACAATGAGCGATATTTCCAGATCTGGAACCAAATCTGTTTACGGAGGCAGCATAGGTGCTGAGGTAACCGGAACCAGTACCGTGAATATTTATACCAGAAATGATGTGACTGATCTAGATACCATCACAGCAGACGGCAGCAATGCAGCCGGAGAGACCGCAGCTTCTGTAACAGGAGATAAGGTGATCAACCTAAAACCGGTTGGAGAGATTGGAGACAATGGACGTAATGTAACCATAAAGAATCTGTGTGGTTTTACCAGTCTGAACATTGGTGACGATGCTGCAGATAAAAAAGATCTGACGAAAGATCCGATGAATACCGTTCTGACAGTTACTGAGCGGTTAGACACCTGGGCTGACAAAGGCAAGAATGATGCGAGAACCAATTCTACTCTGACACTTTACCATTCTCACCTGAAACTGGATGTTCCGGGAGAAAAGCTGGCAGGAGAGAAGAAGGAAACAGGTGGTCATATTGGAAATCTGGCAACAACCGGACTTTGCGATATTTCTGTTCATCGTAACCGACCGTTGGTAGTAAACGGCAGATTAGACTGCGGAAAGATTTCAAATACGGAGAAATATATACAGATCCGGTTATATCCTTTGGATTTAACGACAGCAGGGGATGGCCAGAAATACGTTAACAAACCAGGTGAAATTCCGATGACTTTCACTAATTATGAGGAAGGAACCGCAATCAGAGTTGAGGATGGAACTGGTTATCTTCCGGTCAGCAGTCAGACCAGCCACTATGTTGAGGGCGATGAAACAAAAATCCAGGATCTGGTGTTTGGTAAGCTTGGATCCCATGCCGCACTTACCTGGGTAGAATACACCGGTGATGTGGAAACAGTAACCGATGCAGATGGAATCCCGAGTGGAACCATGGATAAAGTTCTTCATCTTTCCTATAACGGCAACGAGCACAAGGCGGCTGGCGGTTACATTATTGCTATGCCGAAGACGGGTCTGACAAAAGATAAGCAGCTGCAGTATACGGAAATTGACAGTACCTTCTTCGGAAATCCGGATAAGGATCATGTTCCAACAGGGGGCGTATATCTGGAATTTAATTATCCGGCGGGCACAACCTCAAAGGATATTGATATCACAGCCACCATACCAAATGCTGATCCGAAAAATTATTTCTACATCATGCATATGGTTTGTATGGAGAAAGAGTACACCACTTCCCTTCTGGACCTGAATGCACCGGTCAAGAAATCGGAAGAGAGGATTGGTTATGATACCGCAACCGGTGAGTATACGGTTGATGTGAGCTTTGAAGATGAGAAGATCAAGGATCTAGACAAGCTTCCGTACAGCAGTATTGGCGGTCAGAACACTACCCACAACGATGATGGCACAATGAGAGACATTCAGACAGGTATCAAACAGTGGGCATGGTCCTATGAGGATAAAACAGACAGTGCGAAACTTCACTGGATGGATTTTGATGTTGAGAATAATACGGATCGAAACGATACCGGACTGGAGGGTACTACTTCGTATCAGAAACCGCCAGTACAGGATCAGACCATGGAGTACAGCTTCCGTGTACCGAAAAAGCGCATCGTATATGAGCAGGAAGAGACGGTTACGAGTGTATGGCTTTACGTCAAGGATGATCACAATAATACGGCGAAGATGCAGATTCAATTAGATGAAAACCTCATTGATGTGGTAGTTCCGACCAAGGTTAGTGTGATTGCCATCAAGAAACGGTTTGGTGAAGCAAGAGAACTTCTGGCCCCGATCTGCTACATTGAGAATAAAGGCAGCAACGAGATTGAAGCCAGAGTTTCCGGATTTGCAACGAATCCGTTGAGAGATGAAAACGGTAACGTGCTTCTGCAGCTTGTGGAGCGTGCGAAGAATAATGCATATAACGGCAATGAACTGGCACTGTATCTGGAGCCGGTGAAGAACAGCACCCTGGCTCATAAGTCAGAACTGACGGAAACCGATGTGATGAGCATTCAGAACAGCGACAGATCTACCTGGGCGTACATCGGCCGTATGGGCAAGAATACCCAGAATGCAAGATTCCTGGATTTCACCTTTGACGCAGCCTATGATGTGGAGCGTATCAATGATACGGGAGGAAAGTTCATGACCAACATCATGAGCTATCACTTCACGGCAGTACATACAGGAGATGAAAATCCGGGCAATGAACACTCTCTGGATAACCAGGAAAAAGCGGTGGAAATCGCGGAATAATAAGATGCTGGTCACTGGTTTCATCTGGTGACCGGCTCCAAAAGGACAAGATACTATGGATCAAAAACAGATAGAAGAAATCAGAAACCGAAAGCGGGTCAGACAGAAGCGGAAAAAGCGGCTGCAGATTGCAACTGGACTTCTGATCTTTGCCGGAGCCATTCGAGTGATTGGTTTCCTTTTCTGGGGGAGGCATGGGCCGTGGAAAGACGATCCAAATGCCACTACTCAGAAACCAGTCACCAAGGTGGAACAGCAGGCTGCACTCCAGAAAGCAGCCGATGAAAGCCGTTTCCGCTTTAAGATGAACACTGCGCCTACGGTAACGTGGGCCGAGGGTTCGGATGGTACAGCATTTGCAACGGGTGAAACTTCTGCAGATGGTACCGAGGAATCCGCGGACGCTAGCGAAGAATCTGCGGACATCACTGGTTCGAATGGTTCGGTCCAGGTAGCAGACTGGTACATCGTAAACAGTATGGAAAATCCATGGGACATGGAAGTGGTCATCACATCCACTCAGGATGGCAGCCAGCTGTACCGCAGCGCCCGGCTAAAACCGGGAGAGCGGGAGATGAGTGGCCCATTGGAAACAACACTGGAACCGGGAACATACGGGGCCGTGGCCACTGCCACTGCCATCAACCCGGAAACCGGCGAGACGGTAGGAACCGTATCCGCCGACCTGACCCTGACGGTCGAAGCAAAGCAGCAAAATTAGAATTGTCTGTCAAAGCGCAAGGCAGCAACACCATTCGTATTCTATAAGTCAATCAGAAAAGCTTTGCAGACCATCAGAAACTATGATTAAAAGCAGGAACCGTACTTCATTGGTCAAACATCCTTTCATTGGCGGTCAGCTTTTAATATCCCCATCCCGGTGGCCCTTCCGAAAAGTACCTGAACTCCAAACATCCAAATGCCAGGTGCCGGACGAAACATGCATAACCTATGATACCTATTATCATCAATGCCCAGCCACCGGGGCGGGTACTTCCTATAGTAGTAACGCAAGAAGCGTAACTATACAATACAAATATCCCCAATGAAAAGGGAAAGAGAAAAAGGAGATATGTCTATGAAAAAGAGAAACTTTTTAACCACCGCAGCACTTGCAGCATTAGTAGCAGCACAGATGGCTATGCCGGTTATGGCAGCAAAGACCAACAATAAGCTGGACAAGATTGATACCACTAAAGATTACACTGCAGATGACTTAAAGAACAATGGTCATACCACCTTCGGTGTTATCGAGGCTGATAAAGTTGGTTCCAACCAGCTGTCCGTAGAGGTGCCGCTGTATGTTACCATGGCAGCAACCTCGAATACCCATAAGATGATCGTACCGACCGTATACGCAATCAAGAATACTGGTAAGCCGGTTTATGATAATGACGGTAAAGTTAAGGAGGGAAATATTGGCGTAACCGCTGTTACAACGAGTGCTGTTGATAATACTTCATGGAGCATTGCTGATGCAACATCTCTGTCTACTTCTACCCAAACTACAGATCAGTATAAGATGTCTTTCAGCCTTGGTAATCATGAACTCAACAATTTAGGAGATGATATTTACACTGACTATACTAAAGTTACTAACGTAAATAGCCAGTTTGTAAATGTTGACGCAGCAAATGGTAATAGCTTAAAACCAATCAATGCGGACGGCGGAACTATAGAGCCAGTTATTGCATCTACCATCGCATCTGTAGACAGATCTAATGGTACTGGTAAAACCGTTGGTGTAGTAAAGGTTAAATATCAGTTCGCAGCACTGGACAATGATAACAAGCCGATTACTGCAAACACCTACGTTGGTGATAACAGAACTGATGCTGGTTATGATAAATAATCGAAGCCGCATTGTGTAACAAATTAATAACTACATAACTGAAATCTGATTTGATTTTGAAGACATGACATACTGTTGTCTGCCGGATGGAAGCTTCCATCCGGCAGCTACGGTAAAAATGAAAATGCCTGTCTGATGCAGACAGAAGAGTGATACAGAACGAGGGAGGCTGGAGAAGGCAGAGATGAAAAAAAGAAGAATAGTGCCAAGAACTGCCGGAACATTTGCGATAGCGATGGCAGTCCTGTTTATGACGGCAGGAGTATCCATCACTGCCCGTGCAGCAGGAATTGAACTGATAAAAGCGAAAAATGGCGGTGAGAGCAATGCGAAAACAACCGTTGAGGTTGGGGTGACAAAAGAGATTCCCCAGAACGTTTCTTATGAAGTGCCGCTTTATTATACATTTGCCATTCTGGAAGATGATACTGGAAACAAAAACAGCAAGATTGTTCTTCCAACTGGATATGGAATTCGGAATACGATCCAGCCATCGGAGCCTCTGGTGGTAACAAAGATGGATGTTACCAGCGTTATTGGTGGAAGCTGGTCCCTGGTTGATGCGTTTGATGGAAGCGAGACTGCCACCTCGAAAAAAATGAAAGTCTCCATTGGCGGATTTTCATTACCTGCGGTAGCAGCGGGAGATACGACAGGACAGGAAGAAATCGACGTCAGGACCCAGGAATCTTCTTTTTATAAAGATGGAGCTTATCAGAAGATTGATAAGGACAACGGTTTTATGGATATTCCGGTTACGGTAGAGATTCCGGAAGCTTATAAACCGGTGAAGGGAACGGATACTTCTACGGCCCAGTTCCGTGTGAAGTATACGCTGACTACTCTCGACGCAGGTGGAAATCCGATTGGTATGTACAATCAGAAATGGGTTGATGGCCAGTATGACGGGCCGGAATCAGGGACAACAGCCCCGTAAAAAGATAGAAAAATAAGGAAGCGAAAGAAAAATGGAAGCGAATAAATACGAAGACTTAGAGTGTGCAGCTTCAGGTGAGAAGAAAAAGAGAAAGAAAGCATGGATTCTGATCTTGCTGTTTTTGTTATTGATTGGCGTCGGCGGTGGTTATCTGCTGTGGAACAACCTGCGCCCAAAAAGCCAGTATGAACTGGACCGGAATGCTCTGGAAGGATTCCTTCCGGGAAAAACAGAAGATGAGATCAAGGCAGAGCTGAACCGTTATATTCAGGAAGGATTTTTCAATGTATCCATGAATCCTCAGATGACATTAAAAGATGGAAAATTGGATGTTCATATTGAGAATGTGCCGGCCAATCACTATGACACCCAGGTGGATATTTATCTGTATCCACATCTGGAGAATCAGGAAGATGCAGAACTGATTTATCATTCCGGAATCATCAAACCGGAGTTTTATATTGATGAGGTTGAGGTAAAGACTTCTGTGGCTCCGGGAACCTATAATGCGAAAGCTACCTTCCACGCAATTACCCGTGACGAGAAACAGGAAGATATGGGTTCTACGGATCTGAATGTCATCATTACAGTTCAGTAATCAGACAAGAGAAACAGTAAGGGAGGAAACACTGTGCAAGAGCAGGACATGTTTCAGGATTACAAAAACCAGCAGCCTGAAGCAGAGCAGAAAAAGAAGAAACACAGAGGATTGCTTCTGATCCTGATTTTACTGCTTCTTCTGTCAGCAGGTTGTTGTGGTGCCTGGTATTACTTCCACCGGGAACCGCCAGTGTCTGGTTTGCAGAAAGAACTGGAAGCAGAACTGGGGCATCTGCCGGGAATGTCAGAAGATGAAATCCGGGATCGCTTAAATCATCAGGTAGAAGAGGGATTTGTAAACGTATCCATCAATACCATGCCGGTATTCAAAAATGGACGGGCAAAAGGCGATTTAAACATTGAAAATATTCCGGGTAATAAATATGCCATGACAGTCACGATCAAGGTGAAGAGTGTGGACAGTGAGAAGTATCCGCAGGCGGCAAAGTATGTAGGACAGACGGTCTTGACTACCGGTCTGATTGAACCAGGAAATTATCTGGCAAATAAGAAACTTGATGTGGTGCTTCCGCGCGGCGAGTATGTCTGCACGGCAGAGTTTAAAGCCTATACCTCAGAAGCGGTGGCTGACAGTGAAGATCCGGAGCCAATGGGCGAGGTATCGGTTCAGATCGTCATGGCAGTACAGAAATGAGAAAGAAAAGGGAGGAGCAAGATCGGGATGAAGAAGAAAACCGCCAATGGTTTTAAGAAAAAATGTATATCAGCGGGGGTGGGTATTCTGATAGCAGCGTCTGCAGGCCCTTCCCTTACAGCCCCTGTTTATGCGGCTCAGGCAGCATCTGAGATACCGGAAGATGCTGCCGCGCCGACGGTATCGGATAAACACAGTCCCATTACGCAGAATCCAGACTGGACAGCAGGTGGATATACCGAGTTCGGTGTAAAAGAGATATCCAATCAGGAACGCAGGGTAGTCATTAAAGTAATCTTAAAAGCAGGTGACACAGGATTACCGTTATCTGGAAGAACATTCCGTTTTGAAACATGGAATGCATCAACCGGTCAGACGGGAGAAGTCATCTATCCTTATGATGAAAGTGTAAACCGTCCGAATGATATCGCAGCCAATGCAGATGGCGAATTGATTTTCTGGCTGAAACCGGGACAGTCTTATAAATTGTTTGTGGACCATGTGGATGGCTATATTGATTATGTATCCGAGGTGTTCACATTCAATGCGGACGGTACCATTGAGATTGTTCTGCAGAAAAAGAACAGCAACAATAATGGCGGTCATACCAGCGGCGGAGGCGGCAATGGCGGTGGCAGCGGTAACAAAGGAAATGGCGGCAATGACCAGAATAACGGACCTGGCGTGAATAAGCCGGATCAGGACAATACCCAGACAAATCCGTCTGAGAATCTGAATAAGCCTGGTCAGACCAATCCATCGAATCCATCCGGTCCGCAGAATCCAAATGATGCAACAACTCCAACTACTCCGGGAACGGAGAAGAATGAGGACTATGTGCTTCCGGGTAAGGATCTGGAGCCGGGAACCAAGGATGATGTAACCGTAAAGCCAGGAAAAGATGAAAGTGGCAACAACAACAGTTCCATGGATAAAGATGGAAAGGTAGATCTGCCGGATGGCGGCACCATTATCCGTCCGACCGAGCCGGAAAATGGAGATATCCGGATTGAAGTTCCGGGTGGCACCGTAGTAAATCCGGATGGAACCTGGAATCTGCCAGAAGAAAATCAGGAAACCACCATTACTATTCCGGGTAAAGACAAAACGTTAGATACACCGGACGATGTAAAAGTAACTCCGGGTCTGGATGAGAATGGAAAGAATAACAGCTCTATTGATGAAGCAGGCAATATCACCTTGCCGGATGGTGGTCGTGTAGATTACCCGTCCATCCCGGATCATGGACAGATTAAGGTGGATGTTCCGGAAGGCACAGTGATCGGGCCGGATGGAACTCTAACCATTCCGGATGGCACCTGGAACCGTTATACACTTCCGGGAAAAGACAGTATGATTGACACATCTGATGATGTTCAGGTTGTGGCGCAGCTTGGCAAGAACGGACGGGACAATGCCCTTCTTCGTGAGGATGGAAGTCTGTATCTGCCAGATGGCGGTACGGTAACATATGCAGATGGAACGGAGGTGGATGTTCCAGATGGAACGATTGTGTTACCAGATGGAACCATTCTTTATCCGGATGGAACCACTTCTGATGGGGCGGCAGAAGAAACTGCGGCTTCGGCAGAAAACGGACGGCTCCGTTTTGCAGACTGTTATTTCCACTGGCTGGAGCTTCTGGCTCTTCTTTCTATGATCCTGATTGCAATGAAGCGTCTGTATCATGTAAAACGCATGAATGAAGAATTGGATCAGCTGCTTGGAGAGGGTGAAGATCTGTCTGGAAAGGACAAGGAGGAATAAGCTATGGCAAAAAATAAAAGCAGGAGGCAGGATGTGAATCCTGTCTCCGATCCAAAAAGCGAAGAGCTTCGCCAGCGGATCCTGGATTCGCAGTACCAGATGCAGCTGGAAGAGGAAGGACAGCGCCTGAAACAGATACAGGAACAGGCAGAAAGCAGCAAACTGCGCAATTTCCTGTTGCTTCTTGGAATACTGCCGGTATTCATTCTGGTTCTTTATGTTATCATCCGGAAACATTGCTTCGTGGATCTTCCGTTGTTTGTTATCCTGGCAGTGGTTGCCATCGGGTTGATGGGAAGACTGTTTGTAAAGAATCAGGAGCTGTGTAACCGGATCTCAGAGATACTGGGAGAGAGAGGGCTGAACTGATATGGATCTTAAACAAAGTCTGGATGCATTAAAACCGGCATTGGTAGGTGGTTATAATAAAGATGCTGTATATAATCTGATGGAGCAGCTGCTTACAGAATGCCGAGAAGAAAGTCTGAAAGAAATTTCAGAACTGAAAGCCGAAAACAGCAGACTGGAGGCGGAAAACCGCGGTTATAAAGAAAAAAATGAACTCATGACAGGCCAGTTTGAGGAACTCTCCAAATCCATGCAGAAAATGACAACAGCCATGGAGAAGGAATCGGATTATAAACAGAAACGGGATAAGGAGCTGGAAGGTTTTTATCGCAAAGAAGAGGAGCTGAACAACAGTCTCAGCCAGGTTCGGGAAGAGGCTGAAAAAGAGAAAGCCAGGATTCTGGAAGAAGCGGAACAGGAGAGAAAGAAACTCCTAGAACAGGCCCAGAATGAGCGTACCAATATTTTAAAGTATGCGGAAGAAGAAAAGAGTTCTCTGCTTCAGGACGCAAAAGAAGAACTTGGTCAACTCCTGGAGCGTTCCGCCCGGATCCGAAAGAATCTGGAAGAATGGAAATGCAGAGTGAATGAACTGTTTGCCTGGAGTGATAACAACCTGGAAGTGAAATCAGAAGAAAATCAGGCGGCAGAATTGCTGACATCTCTGGAAACTCAGCAACGGGAAGCCATTGAGGAAGAAGATGCTATGGATTCCGGGATGATGAATGGTACAGATGAAAGCTGATCTTTACAAACTGGAACTGGCACGTTACCGGTTCCGGGAAAAACGGAATAGACGGAGATTCCTTTTGGGACTCTTGATCTGGTGCAGTTGCGCCTGGATACTATTGCACCGGATGTATGGATTTTCCGCAATAAACGGAAATTCCATGCGTCCGGCTTTTTATAACAGGGATTTTGTGATCTACCGCCGTGGCGTACCAGATCAGATTGAATATGGTGACGTTCTGATTTTTAAAAGCTGGCAGGACCATGAGATGGCCTATGTCAAGCGTGTTGTTGCTCTGCCTGGAGATGTGGTGAAGGTAGATGATAAGGGGTATCTTATTCGGGATGGCGAAGAGGTCAGAGAAGCCGAAATCCTCTATGGCCCCCAGCGGACAGACTCTCACATCCACTTCCCCTACCGTGTACCGGAGGATGAATATTTTTGCATGGGTGATAACCGCCCTGTTTCCATTGACAGCCGGATCCATGGTGGAGTGAAAGAGGAGCAGATTTTTGGAAAAGTAGTTGCGGTGGTGCGAGTTGGAACTTTTGAAAACAGCAAATAGCAACTTATTGAGGGAGGAAGAGAACATGAAAATGGAAACAGGAGATAAGTATATTAAGACAGAGTCATTTCAAATTACAAAGAATGTTTTGATGTGGAATGATTCTATGATCCAGTTAAGCAATGTTTCTTTGATTACAACAGCACCATTGCCTGCAATCTGGTTTCCATGGTATCCACTGGCTGCCCTGCTTTGTTATTTGGGCCTTACTAATTTAAGTAAGAGAGGACATTTTAGCTTTGCTGCCTGTCTGATTTTATTGGTGGGAGCTGCTATTGGTTACTGGCAGTATCAGAAAAATGAAAACCGGAAAAAAGCAACTGTTCTTACGCTGCAGATGAATTCTGGCATGGGTTACCAGTTCCTGATTAAAGAAAAAGAAGTTATGGAAAAAATCCGGATTGTGTTGGAAAAGATCATCGCAGATGGAGGTATTGGGGAGCGCAGTGTTTCCATTAATATCCAGGACTGTACCATTACCGATCACGCTTCTGTACTGGATAGTGTGAAGATTTGATCGTAAGAGAGAAAATACCATGGGAATTAAAATTAATCTGAGTGACATCACTATGCGGGGATCTTCTGGAATTTTAAATGGTTCAGAGATTTCAGGAGGTGAGGATACAGAAATTCAGATACACGGAGTGGAGCTGGACCAGCGATCCCAAATACTTTGTAATGAAAAAATTGGAGAGTACCGGGGATTACAAGAAAATCTTGATCATGAGAAAATGCAGACAGATGGTTGTGCAAAGGAAATTTTCATCAATGTAATTTCGGATTTAATAGGAAAAATCCTTTTTAAATGGTGAATAGATTGTGGTTGGGTTTCAGGAGGTGAGAAAAAATTGCAGGAAAGAACGGATTTGCTGGCGAGACGGCTTTTATATGTTGGCATGGTAGGAATTGTCATAGTTGTAGGCACTCTGGTCTGGTTTGGATATTCCTGGTTTAATGAAATTAAGCCAGGATCAGAAAAGGTAACTCCAAATACATTTTTCTGTACTCTTGGAGAGCCGTTGGAAGAAGATGTGGTATTTTCTGTAAGTCAGAGTGAGAAATTATATCAGACAGAACAAAGCTTTTCAGGAATTCTTGCAGGCTATGCGTTTGATCAATTTCCAGAAATAAATTTATTGTATCAGATATGGCAGGCATATACAGGAAATATGAAAACAAAACACCTGACAGATACGGAACAGCTGTTTGAGATTCCGGTAAATGCGAATGCAATCGAAAGTCCCAAAGAAAGAGCTGAATTGAAAAAATCCTTACCCGTAGATGGAACGTTTGATTTTTTGGATATGGATATGCAGCTTTACGCATGGAATGTGGAAAAAAGAAAACGGTCTGGAACAGAAATTACAGAGATTCATGTAGTTATGTGTTTGGATGGAGACATTTTTATTGCGACTATGGGAAAGGAAGGCAATCATAAATTTAAAGTGGATATTAGACATGGAAAATATGTAGAGCAAGGAATGAATTAGTATGGAATAAACTTCTTACAAAGCTGAAATTTAGAAAATAAATAAAAATACTTGGTGGATGAGGAGCGAAGATGAAACAGACAATCTTTTGGAATGGACTGAAAAACATACAGAAGGAATGTTACCTGCAGCCGATTTATGATGTGAATAAGAATAAAATCAATGTAGCAGAGGCCCTGATACGAGTCAGAGATTTTGATGGCAGTTTTTATGATACGGAATTACTGATTGCTGATGTAGAAGATAAAGACTGCAGTTCGTCTATAGATCTCTGGATGCTGGAAGAAGTTTGCAAGAATATGAGAAGGCTGGAAGCTGCCGGAATCGAGCGTGTGAATGTGAACTTATCACCGAAATCCTATATGGATGAGTCGCTGGAAACGGAAATCCGGCGGATTATGAAGCAGTATGATGTGCAGACAAAGCAGATCTGGTTTGAATTGACAGAGCTTACCGATGTGAAGGATAAGGATGTTTTAAAACACCTGATAGAAAAACTGAATAAAAAAGGATTCTGTTTTGCTTTGGATGATTTCGGAAAAGGTCAGTCTAATCTGATTCGTCTCTTTGACTATAATTTTCAATCCATCAAGTTTGATAAAGAACTGGTGTGGAAAATGGATGAGAGTAAATTGACGGTTTCGATGCTGCGGCATATTGTTGAATTTGCTCATGAAAACAATATCTGTATTACAGCAGAGGGCGTAGAGAATACGGATATGGCAAAAACCCTGATAAATATTCACTGCGATTTTCTTCAAGGCTTTCTGATATCCAGACCGCTTCCTATTGATGATTTTATCAGCTTGGTGAATAATTTTAGCTGCAGACCCTATGTGCCGAAAAACAGATGGTTGGGGTGTAGAGCATGATAAAACGAAAGCAAATACACTGGCTGAAGTCAGTAATAATCGTTGGTACAGGTATGGTCATTTCACTCGGATCAATGCTAACCAGTTATGCAGCAAGCCGTAAGGCCATCACTTCCGTCTCCTTAACCATTGACGCGGAAATCATGCCGGGCATGGATATCGGTTCCGAAGACATTGAAATTGAATCACGAAGCGAGCATTATTCCGTGGATGACTACATGGTTTCCAACAAAGGCAGTGTGTGGGATTCAGACATGGTGCCGGAAATTCAGGTGACGTTGACTGCGGGAGATGATTACTATTTTAAGTCTATCCCGAAATCAAAAATCTCCATCCGGGGAGACGGAGAGGTTACAAAAGGAACAATCAAAGATTCCAGCAGTACCATGGTTCTGATGGTTCAGTTTCCTTCGTTGAAAACCGTGGTTCCGGAGATCGAAGAGGTAAAACTTTCGGACGAAGGAATTGCAACATGGAAGGCAGTTGCCAATGCTGGGAAATATGAAGTTCTGTTTTATAAAAATGGAACTGCAGCGGTCACACCGGTTGTCAGTGATACCAATAGTTTTAACTGCAGACCGCGTATGGGAAAGGGCACTGGTTCTTACCATATAAAGGTGCGGGCAGTAAGTGGGCATGATGAAAACAGCAAAGGGAAATGGACAGAATCTAATTCCATTCACGTTGATAAAGAAAAGTCCGAAAATTTTCGGATGTATCCGGATGGCGGAACAGGAAATTGGAAACAGACCGAAGATGGACGTTACTGGTATGAACGTGCAGACGGAACTTATCCGCAAAATGCCTGGGAGGAACTTTCAGGCCGCTGGTATTTCTTCGATGAGTCCGGCCATATGAAAACAGGCTGGATTGACTGGGAAGGAAAGTCTTATTATTGTCTGGAAAGCGGTGAAATGCTGAAAGACGCGGATACACCGGATGGTCAGCATGTTGGCTCTGATGGGGCAAAAACAGAGAAGAGTGCCGTGACTGGCGCAAAAGAAGAAGATCCGGATGAAGCAATGCGCAAAGAATGGGCGCAGCTCCAGGGGGATGATACGGAAGATGAGGATGAGTAAGGTGATAGTGGAAGAACGGAAATATCCCGACCGGATACTGTTTCTTCCTGCTGATCAGTGCTTCCCTGTCCCTTGCATGCCTGATGGAAGCAATGCATTTGAAAAATCTGCGTGAACAGAGCAGACATTACCATGCTCCGAGGATTGTGAAGACTCGGACAGGCAGAAGCGAAAAAATAAGTTGAGGAGAGTGTCATGAGAAAATCATATTTATTTGTGAATGCAGCGATTATAGCTGCATTTCTTATGTCCGGTTGTCAGCATCAGATGGCTGCGACAGAACAGGCTAGTTCTGCAGAAGCATCCGTGAGTGAGACCGCTGAAGAGAATACATCCAGCGCGGGAACACTGAGTGGCAATACCGTAATCGGAAGTAATTTTATTTCCAAGAGTAGTACTTTAAATGAAATTCCGCTGGGAAGCCTGGGAAAGATTGAACTGGCAGATTATGACAGCCTGGAAGTTACTTTGCAGCCGGTGGACACGGAGGTAAGAGATTCTGATATCACATCCTATATCAATTCCCAGCTGGCGGCAGAATTAAAAGAGGTATCCGGCCGCGGTGCAGCAAAGGGAGATACGGTTACGGTTGATTTCAGTGGTAAGGTAGATGGAAAAGATTTTGATGGAAATACCGGAACGGATTATCCGATTGTTCTGGGTTCCGGACAGATGCTTTCTGATTTTGAGGAAGCCCTTTATGGAGTGGAGGCCGGAAAGACCGTAACGGCAGAGGTGAAATTCCCGGGTGACTATACTGCGGAAGCAGTCGCGGGAAAGACGGCAAAATTTGAGATTACAGTGAAGCAGATCCAGGAGCCATCTGTTCTGGATGATGCGTTTATTGCAGCCCACACCAAAACAGGAGCTACGACAGAAGAGGAATACCGGGATGAGATCCGGGAAAAGATTCAGGGAATGTATCAAAGCCAGATCGAGCTGACCGCAGTCTCCCAGGCATTGGATGAACTGGCCGGGAAATCGGTTCTGGAACCGTCAGCAGCATTTAATGACTGGCTGTATCAGTACTACAAAGACAGTTTAGATGAAATGCTGGAAAGCTCCGGTACAACAATGGAAGAGTACCAGTCTTCTACCGGTCTGGATGATACCGGTATGGAAAATACAATCTGGAACAATGTAAATCAGAACGCCCCCCAGCTTATGCTCATGCGCCGGATCGCGGCAGATCAGAAACTGGATGACGCAGAGAATCTGAAATCATCCCTGATTATATATCTTTCTGAGGTCTATGGAGAAGATGTTTCCCAGGAAGATCTGGAAGCCGTCTACGGAAGCGAGACTTCCCAGCTGGAACTGCAGGCGACTGTGTATGAGTATATGAAGTATCATGTGCATATTATCTGGCAGGAGACAGAAAGTAACCCACAGTAAAAAGGAGACCGTTTATGAAAAGAAAAAATCTGGTAATAGTAGCAACGTTGATGTTGAGTATGACTGCTGGCTGTGCAGGAAACACAAATCCTGCAGCGGTGCAGGCAGCCCCGGCACCAGTGGCAGAAACGTCTATGGAAGAGACTTCGGAGACTGGGACTATGGAACCGAAGACTACATTGGCAGAGACTACAACAGCGGAAAACGGGGCACAGCTTCAGACAAATCCGGCCCAGATGGTTATGGAAACGGCACCGGGAAGCATCAGTATGGAAAAAGCCAAATCCATTGCCATGAACGATGCCGGAGTAGCTGGAGAAGCACCTTCCCATTCTTCTGCAAAGCTGGACTGGGAAGATGGCAGACAGGTCTATGAAGTGGATTTCTTTGTAAATGGAATCGAGTATGAATACGAGATTTTAGCTGCAGATGGCAGTATTTTGAAAAAGAAGCAGGATACCGAGTGGGGAAGGAATTTTGGGGCGGCCAATGGGGCAACTTCGGAAAGTGCGCCTGCAGAACCACTCACTTTGGAGCAGGCCAGACAGAAAGCGGCTGAACGAATCCCGGGCGTGGATCCGGCCAGCATTTACGTCAAGGAAGATTATGACCATGGTCATCTGAAATACGAAGGAGAGGTTTACTACAATCAGACCAAGTACGAGTTCGAACTGGATGCAGAGACCGGCACATTTACAGATTGGGAAGAGGAAGCCGGACACTAATCCGGCAGTCTTCTTCCGGCCCGGTGCCGGTCCATCATGAAAGCAAAGATAATGGAAGCTGCTTTTTGAGCTTCTTTTATCAATAAATATCTGAAGATGAGAGGGGCGAAATCCGAAGGGGACTGAAAAGTACGTAGCTGCAGCACTACGGTGCAGTTGCAGATGGGCAGTCAGCGTTTGACTGGTTCCGCTTCGATGAGAATGGTCAGATGCAGACCGGCTGGGTAACGGATACAGATGGCAATACTTACTATCTGAATCCGGTTTCTGACAATACCAGAGGTAAAATGCAGACTGGCTGGGTTTGGATCCCGGATGCCAATGGAGTAAGCAGATGCTACTACTTCAATCCGAATTCGGATGGCACCAGAGGTAAACTTCTGAAAGATACCACCATTGACGGCAGCACCGTAAATGCAGATGGTGCATGGGTTGTGAACGGAGTCGTTCAGACCAGACAGGCCAACTAATTATGAAGTAAAAACATACTGGAAACAGCATGGAAAATTGGAAGAAGGCAGAGCGGAAATCTTTTGACCGCCTTCTTCCGCCCGAAAGGGCAACGGGAGGATTGGGCATGAAATGTTTTTGCACAAATTGTTTCGATACAAAGGAAATTGTAGATTATATTGACTTACATGGCGAACTGGGAAAGTGTACAGTTTGTAAATCTAGAGGAGTAAAAAGGATTACTGCGGATCGGATAGGTCGATTGCTTCGGTTATATCTGGATGACGTTTATATAGATCGTAAGGCAGAAGTCATGCGGAAAATTGGAAAGAAGAAATGTTCTCAGGAAAGGCTGGCAAAACTGTCAGAGAATGAGGGATGGCAGTCTGTTGAGGAGATTTTTATTGAGGATAAGGAAATTTTTTCGGAGAAAATACCGGAGGGTTGTCAGCGGGAAATGCTGGAGGAGATGTTTGCAGCGGCGGATTGGGAGAAGGCAGCTTATGGGAGCATGACAGAACGCCGATACGTGCCGAAATGAGAGGAGTGATAAAATATGAAGTCGCTAATAAATGAATGGAAAGAATATTTCGATAACTGTTTGGAACAAAGATACAATATGGAGACAAAAGATGCTGTAAAAATAAGTAGTTTACTATTTATACTCTCTGCTGCATTCGCTTTTAACGCAACAGAGATTCATGATTATTTCTTTAAGATAACATATATATATTTCGCTGTAGTGATGGCTTTAGTAACAATCTTTTGGATATTTACAGCAATCATGACACGGAGTAAAAATCCTAGAAGAAAAGCAATAATGAGATTCTGCAGCAAAGGAATATACTATCTCATCTTTGTTATGCTTGCAATATTTTTAGTGATTTTTAAGTATCTTGATGATAGTCATATTAAAAAATATCCGAAAAGTCCTGATAATATACTTGTACTTTTTTCAATTATTGTAGTGGATTTATTGGCTTGTTATGCCTTTTTTAGATGGATTTTAACCTGGGTTGCTTATACAGGAAGTTTTATTTTACATATCGCTGAAAAATCAGGATATCAGCTAAGAGAAGGAGCTTTGACTGCTTTTTTACTGGTGCTTTTTCTGCTTGTGTTTGTAATTATATTTGAAAAACTGGTTTTACATGCTATTCGCTGGTACAAGCAGTTTCGTAAAATTCCGTCAGATCAAATTCGTTATGATGAACTGTACTATAAGTGTAATTTGAAATTGTGCAGGATCTTTTTTTTGATGCTGATGTTTGTCATGGAAACCTTTTCACCTGCGCAGATGGGAACAATCAATCAGGGAGATTTTATAAATGCACTGACAGTCTGGACTTTCTTTATTTTATGTAATGATAAAAGAAAAGAGTTCTATGCGAGATTGGAAACAAATGAAAAATTGGATGGGAACGTTAGCTAGGAAACAGAAATTATGGAATGTGTGAGCAATGTAGTGAACTGGATAGTGTATCAGGAACAGTTGAATCAGGCATTTTTCCGGGAATTGAGGGAGGCCGTATACGTTTTCCAAAGCTATGCAGACCTGAGAACAGAAATTTCCGGGCAAATGCAGGAATCAGTGCGCTGGCGTTACCAGAAAAGTATGGATCGTCTGGATATGCTGCTTCAAAGCTGGAAATTGGTGCAGATATATCTGTACCGTCAGGTTGAATAAAATAAAACAAAAAGCAAAAAGGAACCTGTTATACATTTATGTTTCTGCAGGATTGATGTGCAGTGGAAAGGAGCATCTATGGAAGAAAAGAATAATGAGCATACGGAGTATAGAAACTGGATGGGGAAATTTTTGATAGATTTAATGAAAGCTGTAAACCGTCAGCAGAAGATTACTGTATTTGCAGATGATCCGGAACGGTGTTTTACAGAAGTGGTACTTTCTTATGAGTGTATTCCGCTTATGCTGAGATTGGTGTTTCAGGAGCATGAACCGGTTACATTTGCATTATGGGAAGGAAGTGTGAGGCCGGTAAGTGCCTGGAGTTACTGTCTGGATTCTGTCTTTGAAGGACAAAAAATCATGTTGGAATTTGAACGGAAATAATGTTTTTACCAGGAGGTGCGCAGTATGAGTGAGAAAGTATATGATTTGCTTGGTGTGATGATAAAATTGCTCAGAGTTATTGTGTGGCTGTTGATAGCAATGATGGCAATTTTTATGTATGTGGTTTCAGGGGCTTTGCTGGATTCGATAAAAATAGGCAAGAAATAGGCAGATTGTAAAAAGAAAAATTACGCTAGGTGTGTTATCTTTTCTATAATATAACTAGAAAGCAGGTAATGGAAAGGAGTAATAGAATTATTATGGAAAAAATTGAACGAATCATACAGTTGACGGAAAGCTTTACAGCTATCGTGTATTCGGATAAATTTTTCGCGTGGCTTGTAGTATCTGCACTGTTATTGTTAGCGCTGACTTTCTTGATAGCAGTATCTGCACCGTTAATTGCGAGAGTGAAGACAAAATATATGCTGGAGTATATGACGGTTGAACAAGTGTGCCAAAAGGAAGAAGAAATTAAAGCTTACATTTATTTGAAAAAAGAAGCTTTTTTTGAAATATTGATTTGCAATGCATGTATAGCTGCAACCATGTTTACATACGACCTTTTGTCTTCCTTTTTTATTAATACAACAATACAAAATGTTTTACTGCTTATTTTTATTTTGATAGCGAGATTTCTTAATGGAATAATCAGTAAAAACTTTATTATAGATATAGAAAATACAAAAGATAAAGCAGATACTCGGTTTGTGAGTAGTCTTGGCATGCTTGTTATATTCTTATATATGAAATATGCCTTTGCAGGAGAGCAGTTTAATGAATTGCTTAAATGTTATATATTGTTGGTGGCCGGGAAATTTATTTTCTTTGATATGCGCTTTGAAGATTTTGAGGGATATGGGCATGCAATTAAGGAAAATATAATTTCATTATTGTTTGCATTCGCTTACGTTTTTGTAGAACTTAAGCTAGGATTTTATTATGGGGTATTATCAGAAGCAAGTGCATTGCTGATTTTGTTGCTTTTACATGTTTGCATGTTGCTGTCAATAAAAGTTGAGAGAAATTTGGAAGTAAAATTAAGTGATTTAATATAATATCAGGCCATTTTAGAAAGTGAAACTTATATAACCCATCATAATCCGCCGAAGAAAAAAAGAGACTAGGATGGGTTAAAAGGTATGGATTTTTATAGGCATTTTCAGGGGTTTACATCGTTGTGGAAAAATCCTCCGGTCCTTTTTGGATTGGAGGATTTTTTATGCGCTGGAGCATGTTTTCCAGGGCGTCACTGCTGATTCGTAGCAGTGATATCCAATCATATGGATAAAGAATGAAACGCGGTGCCGTGGGCCGCCGCTCCTTCGTTTTCGGAACTTGTTGTTTTGATTACGAAGGAGAAAAGCTTATGGCAAAGCCAAATAGATTACCGAATTTCAGAGAGCTGTATCCGGAAGCGGATGAGGCTGTTCTGGAGGTTTTAAAGAAATCGGAAAGAAAAATGCAGTATCAGGAATACGATCTGAAAGCGGAACAGACTGTAACGGATGAATCCGGCCGAACTTTCACAGTACCTGGCAGGGAAGATTCGATGGAGCGGATGGAAGAGAACGGCATGCAGTTTATTTCTGCAGATGACAGTGTGGAGGATGTGATCATCAAACGGGAAGAAATGGAACGCCTGTATGCGGCCCTTTCGCAGTTATCAAAGGATGAACAGAAGCTGATCCATGAAATTTATTTTGAAGACCAGACAGAGCGGGAGCTGGCACAAAAAATGGGAGTGTACCGGAGTGTGATTCACAGGAAAAAACGGAGGATTGAACGGAAATTAAAAAATATTTTAAAAAATTTATGATTTTTGGTGTGCAAGATTGGTTTTCAACGTGGATATAAGTGGAAGGAATAATCGTTTCCTTTTCTGTACCATGAAAAATGCCGTTGCTTTGCTTCGGCCATATCCAGAAACACAGATACATTAGCTGTTCAGTCCGAGAGGGAAAGCATGGAGGAACACACGCCACGATCACCTGCAGCAGGTCAGAGATGCTGTTGGAAGATGACATCAAAGGTATGAGCGAACAGGGTGGATCCTCAGGCGGTTAGTAGCAAACCGTTTGCAAAGACCTGAACAGCCTACTATGATACTTCCGTCCAGTCACAGCCCTGCGGCAGCAGGATCACGCAATGAGGGCGGCTCGGAGAGATCCTCGGAGGGGTTCACCCCATGACGGTCATGCCAAAGACCGGTTTGTGTTTCTGCCCATGGCAGCACCGTCAGGTGCCGCCGCTCCGGGAAGTAGTGTCGAGTAGGAGCAAAGGAAACGAAGGAGATGTTTCAGAAACTGCTGTGGCTTGTGACGAGGCTAGTCAAGTAAGTCAGAAGGCAGCAGGCAGAACACAGGCTGCAGCGGTTTTATTTGGAAATATCAGTTACATAACGATGTTGGGAGGACGGACAGATGACAGAAGAAACCGTAAAAATGATGAAGGATATTATGGATACGGAACAGGTAGGTTATGCTTATGTGTATCCATTTCATGATTCTGCGCGGCAGGAATATTATATATCCACGCGTCCGGATCATCTGGCGGATTTCATAGCAGAAAAAGGATTGGAGGCAAGTAAGATCCTTGTTACGGATATTGTGGATCGTCCTGTGGTATCAACCAGAATGTGCTATCTGGATCAATGCATGCTGGGGGAAGCACAGCGACAGGAACTTCTGGAGCATTTACTTCCGCTGCAGATGAATGAGAAAGAGCCGGGAATGCTGCTTGCTGTTGAACGAAGCGCGGCGGAGGAATATTTTTCCCTGGAGGAACAGGGCGCAGTCATGGCAGAGTATGGCCTGGAACTGGGTATGTAGAAAATGAGGGAGGCTATATGGAAATAAAGAGAGGAGATATTTTTTATGCTGATTTAAGTCCTGTTGTCGGATCAGAGCAGGGCGGTGTACGTCCGGTGCTGATCATCCAGAACAACCGGGGAAACCGTCACAGCTCTACGGTCCTTGTGGCGGCCATCACCAGCAAAGTCGGAAAAGCAGATATTCCGACCCATGTATTTCTGGAAAAAGAGTGGAAGGGTATGCGGAAGGATTCGGTTGTGATGCTGGAGCAGATACGGACATTGGACCGGAGCCGGTTTAAGAAGTACATCGGAAGTGTGGACCCTGGAACGATGGAACAGGTGAATCAGGCAATTGTTGTCAGTATGGATCTGGAATCCTACATGAAAACCTGTCATGAGAATGCCATAATGCTGGAAAAAACAGAAAAGAAAAATGCATGGATCTATTGTGCGATTGATGATCCGGAAGATGTGTATGGGACATTGAAAAAGCAATACCGGCAGTTGGAAATATATGCGGAGAGAATGGGATTTTCTGTTATTGGCCGTTCTTCTGATGTTGGCGGCAGCCCGCTCTGGGATCGCCTGGGATTTAAGCAGTTCATACGCTGCGCAAAGGCCGGGAATCCGAAGATTTTACTGACAGTCAACCGGAACTGTGTGTCCAGATCTCTGTCGGATATGGAAATATTGCAGGAGGTATCTCAAAGTCTGAATCTGGAGATCTACAGTCCGTCGGAAGGACGGTGGCCAAAGTTTGGAAAGGATTTCAAATTTTATCTCTGAATGTTTGCCATATTTTCCGTAACATTTGTTGAGAGAGCACGAAAGGGGAAAATTTATGAATGATAAAGAACGAAATACCCGTTGTCCTTTGCAAAAAAAAGAAGCGTCCATTCATGATAGTGAAGAAAGCGAACTGTCATTATGTATGGAAAACAAGGCGAGAGTACCGATCCATCTTAAAATGACATTAACAATAAAAGAAGCTGCGGAATACAGCAATATCGGGATAAATAAAATAGATACTTTACTGAAACAGCCAAACTGTCCGTTTGTACTATTTGTTGGATCACGGAAGTTAGTAAAACGACGTGAATTTGAAGAGTATATCCGGCATGAGTTAATTATATAAAACTTCTACCAACAACTGCTATAAAAACTTCTGCTAAGATTGAAAAAACAGAGCCCTTATGCTATAATTCATAGTTGCGTTGGACTCTTTTTGATATAAGAAAGGAGTCTGATAAATGGGCAAAAGTCTAAAAGGAAAAGAATGCGGCAAAGGTATTTATCAAAGAAAGGACGGTTTGTATTCCGCAAGATACTATACAAAAAACGGCAAACGCAAAGAGAAATACTTTGCAACATTGCCGGAAGCGAAAAACTGGCTTGCTGATACAAGGTATGAAGAACGGCATAATCTTATAGTCACTTCTCCCGATATGACAGTTGATAAGTGGTTTGAATATTGGATTGATAATATTGTTTGTGATCTTGCACCAAATACAATACGAAATTATCAGGAACGCTACAAATGGAATATTCAGCCGGTAATCGGAGCTATGTGTATAGCTGATGTAAAGCCGATGCACTGCAAAGCGGTTCTTAACCGAATGGAAACCACTTACGCAGGATCGACCATCAGACAGGCGTATATTACAATGGGAACCATGTTAAAATCAGCAGTTATGAATGACATTATCGCAAAACACCCTATGAATGGCGTACGCTATACGAAACCTGTACGGGCAGCGGATGATGTTAAATATCTGACTGTTGATGAACAGGTAAAATTCCTTGAAGCAGCGGCGCGGTCACATAATTACCGACAATATGCACTGCTCCTGGAAACAGGATTGAGAACGGCAGAATTGATTGGTTTAACATGGGATGCTATTGATTGGAAAAAGCACACGCTAACTGTTAACAAGAGTTTAGAGTATCGGCACAGTCAAGGGTATTGGCGGGCAGGACCACCTAAGACACAAAAAAGTTATCGCACCATTCCGCTTACTGACAAAGCATATTCTATTCTAAAAAGCTGTTATGAAGAAAAGGATAGCCGGAAAGAGTCTGAAATGCTGTCGCAGATTTTGGAGTATATCGACAGAAAGACAGGTGAAAAGAAATGTCTTATTATGCGCGATCTGGTGTTTATTAACTGGCGTACTGGTGAGCCTGCGAAAAACAGTTCTTATGATACACATTTATACAAATTATGTGATGAAGTGGGCATCGAACGTTTTTGCATGCACGCTTTACGACATACTTATGCTACACGCGCAATTGAGCGTGGAGTGCAGCCTAAAGTATTGCAACAGCTATTGGGACACGCAAGCATTAAAACAACTATGGACAGATATGTTCATGTTACAGATGAGTCAATGGTAAATGCAGTATGCCAATTTCAACAAGCTATGCCATAAGTTAAAAAAAGGGCGTAAAAAGGGCGTAAAGGAAATCAAAAGAAAGGCGAAAACCCCGATAAATAAAGGGTTTTCGGACAGGTAAAACATAAAATGAAATTAGGTATTGTGGGTCTGCCAAACGTCGGCAAGAGCACCCTGTTCAACTCTCTGACCAAGGCTGGTGCAGAGTCTGCCAACTATCCGTTCTGTACTATCGATCCGAACGTGGGTGTGGTTGCAGTTCCGGATAACCGTCTGAAGCTGCTGGGAGATCTTTATCATTCCAAGAAGGTTACTCCGGCGGTCATTGAGTTCGTAGATATTGCAGGTCTGGTAAAGGGCGCATCCAAGGGTGAGGGCCTTGGCAACCAGTTCCTGGCTAACATTCGTGAGGTAGATGCCATTGTTCACGTGGTTCGCTGCTTTGAGGATCCGAACGTTATCCATGTAGAGGGCAGTGTAGATCCGATCCGCGATATCGAGACCATCAACCTGGAGCTGATCTTCTCTGATATCGAGATTCTGGAGCGTCGTATTGCAAAGACCTCCAAGTCTGCGTTCAACGACAAGTCTCTGGCGAAGGAAGTTGAAATCCTGAAAGAGCTGAAGGCGATTCTGGAGGATGGCAAGCTGGCTTCCACCTACGAGAATGATGATGAAGACGTGATGGCTTTCGTGAATTCCCTGAATCTGTTAACCTGTAAGCCGGTTATCTTCGCAGCAAACGTAGGAGAAGAGGATTTGGCAGATGACGGCGCTTCCAACCCGCATGTAGCTGCAGTCCGCAAATATGCTGCAGAAAATAACTGCGAGGTATTTGTAATCTGTGCCCAGATTGAGCAGGAGATCGCAGAACTGGATGATGACGAGAAGCAGGAGTACTTAGATGCGCTTGGTCTTAGTGAGTCTGGCCTGGACAAGCTGATTGCTGCAAGCTATCGTCTGCTGGGCCTGATCAGTTACCTGACTTCCGGTGAGGATGAGACCCGTGCATGGACCATCAAGGTTGGCACCAAGGCTCCGCAGGCAGCAGGTAAGATCCACTCCGATTTCGAGCGCGGCTTCATTCGTGCTGAGGTTGTAAACTACCAGGATCTGTTAGACTGCGGTACTTACGCAAAGGCGAAAGAGAAAGGCCTGGTTGGTCTGGAAGGAAAAGATTACGTAGTGAAAGATGGCGATGTCATCCTGTTCCGTTTTAACGTATAAGAGATAGCCTGACTGGGATGCAGGTGTGAAACAGAATCAGACACAAAATCGTAAAACAGCATTTTAAAATATGAAGAACGTATAAAAAGAGCGTATGGATCCGTGGGGGTTAACAGGATCCATACGCTTTTTTGCATGAAGGAAAATGTTCGGTAAAAGGATGACCATGGCGGCGATGGCACTCGGAACAAATTTCAGTCCGAACTGTCCAACCGGCGGTACCTGGAACCAGCCTGCGGATGCGACATTATCAAAGGAAACCATACCCAGGAACAGTGCTAGAATGTAACTACGTTGATAGAAAAATGAAATCCAGCACTGCAAATGGTGACAATTAATATAGATTCTGTTATACTTTTTTAAGTAAGGGGTGGAAAATGGAATTGTCTGTTCACGCGAGGAAAATAGTAATCATGAAAAAAAGCAATGTGTGGAAAAAAACAGAATGGGCCGGTTTAATCTGTATATTTTTATCCTGATGGTTTTGATACGTATGTTATGGAATTCAGGGGCAGATGGAGAAATGGCAGATATCCGTTCTGTCAGCAGTGGCTGGTATCAGATAGTAGATGGAAAAGAAGAGGCATTTGATCTTCCTGCCATGGTTAAGGCAGATCAGGATGGAAAGATCATGCTTTATAATAATACACTGACTCCGGAAGATAAAAATAAGGTCCTGTCAATAAACGGTCTTCAGGATCAGCCGGAAGTGTGGATGGGAAAACAGTGTCTGTTCCGGTATGAAGAAAACGATTTTCTGAAGAATGACCAGATGAAGGGAAAAATGTGGGCAGATGTGTGGCTGGCAGAAGATACAGGAAAAGAGCCGGTCTGCCTTGTTTATGAAAGCAATAACAGAGCCTCCCTTTATATGCAGGCACCTGTTTTAGGAAGCTTTCCGGCAGTCACACAGAAGCATTTCCAGGAATCTGTATTTTCATTTCTCATGATCCTTGGAATGTGGGGAACGGGAATTGTTTCTGCCATTGTTTTCTGGTATATGAAAGCCCATCATATTGTTGAAAAGCGTTTTCTGGATGCATCATTGTTTATGTTCATCTGTGGCCTGTGGTGTTATCTGGACTCAGGTTTTTATCAGATGTACGGAAACCATGGTGCTGTTGGGATGGTTCTTTCTTTTTATGCATTTATTCTTATGTCAGTTCCAATGCTCTGGTTTGTGCAGAATACAATAAGTGAGAAAGTACGGTGGGTCCCGCAGGTGTGGATCTTCCTTCTTTATGGAAATGCCATTTTACAGGGAATACTAAATATCCTGTTTCATATCCCATTTGTGCATATGCTGTTTTTAACACACATTATGCTGTTTTCCGGGGTTATATCCATGATCTATCTTCTGTGGAAAGAATACAAAAGAAGTGAAGCGGAAGAAATTCTGTTTTGCCTGAGGGCATTTGCTATATTGGGAGTCAGCGGTGTGACAGCCCTTATTTTGTACTGGGTATATTCAATCTACTGGTATGATATGGTCTTTCAGGCAGGAATCTTTTTATATACATCGATCCTGTTCTGGCATTTGCTGCAAAAAACATCCAGAGACAGTCAGTTCAGGATGGAGCAGCTGGTCTATGAAAAAATGTCAATGGAAGACAGAATGACTGGATTAAAAAACAGGAAAGCATTTGAAAAATACATAAAAGAGATCCAGGAAGGAAAGCTCCGGCTTGAGAATGCACTGCTTTTATTTATAGAGATAGCAGGACTGAAACAGATCAACGATGTCTACGGACTGAAGACAGGAGATGAATCAGTGATCCAGACAGCCCGGTGTATCCAAAAGGCAGCAGATAGTGACCAGAGGCATAAGATAGAAAGTTTCCGCATTGGCGGTACGGAGTTTGCAGTGATCGTAATGGATCCCCAGATACAGCCGCAGGAGCTGGAATGCCTCCTTGAAAATGAAGTGAAAAAGGAAACGGAAAACAGGTATTATATTTCTTTACAATTCGGATATGGTTATCTGAAAAATGAGGATGGGACACGAAATACAGTAAGTGACTGGAAACGTCAGGCAGATCACATGCTGCAAAGAACAAAGGGGGCTATTTATGATGATGTATAATGCAGATTTTCTGATCGCAGCAGTGGTCATATTGCTGTTGGTTTTGAGAAATTTCCTGGATCAGAAAAGGGCAGAGGATTTAAATAGCAGGGTATTTCTTTTCTTTGCAGTTATTGGGATCCTGGATGGGATCGCTGAATTAGTAAGCAATTATTATATAACTTCAGGAGATGGGGATTTTGGCCTGGCTGCAGTGGTGACTACAACTATTTTTTATCTGTTTCAGGCATTGCTTCCATATACGCTTCTTTGTTATATTATGACATTGCACGATAATAAGCTTATCTCGGTGAAGAAGATGCTGCTGGCTGGTATTGCAACTATTTTACTGGCCAGTATTGTGCTTACCAATCCCTTTACTGAAAAACTGTTTTATTTTGATGTATCAGCCGGATATGTGGAAGGACCATGGTACAGACTGATGTATTACAGTGCTTTTTTCCATCTGGCAGTGATTTTGATCCTTGTTATCTCTTGGAGAAAAGAATTTGGCCCTCAGAAAATAAAGGTGATCCTGGATATCCTGATCCTGTGCGGATGCGGGGTGGTGATCCAGCTTTTGTATTCCCCTCTGCTGATGACAGGTTTTGGCATGAGTCTTGGAATACTGGCTCTGTTTCTTACTATCAATAATCCAAATGCGAACCGGGACAGCCTTACAGGAGTATATAATCACCTTTATCTTACCAAAAGGAGCGATGAACTGATCGCAGCAGGAAAATCCTTCCATATCATCACAATATACCTTTACCAGCTAAAGCATATCAATAAAGTTGCCGGAGTTGAAGGCGGTGATTATATTCTGCAGCTTACAGCAAAAAAACTGGAAGAACTGTGTGGAAACCGGGTTTTCCGTATTACGGGAAAACGTTTTTTAGTTCTGACTATGTCATTGCCGGAGTATGAGTATTATATTACCCAGATAAAGAAGATGTTTGAAACAGATATGCAGTTGGATGCAGACAGCAGTAAACCTGCAACGCCTGTGATTCTCAGTGGGATCGTCCATGGGCAAAAGCTTGGTACCAGCGGGCTGATGCTGGAATATGCAGAGTATCTGGAATCATTATCTATGCAAAATGGCATGATAGAGGTGATACAGGATGATCAGCAGACCATGGATGGCTTTTTATATAATAAAAAAGTAGAGCAGTATCTGCACACGGCTATTGCCCAGGATCTTTTTGAAGTATATTATCAGCCAGTTTATTCTACAGCGAAAAATGATTTTGTTACACTGGAAGCATTAAGCCGTCTGCATCATCCGGAGTTGGGCTGGATCGCACCGGATGTTTTTATACAGATCGCAGAAAAAAATCATATGATCGAACAGATTACAGATCTGCAATTTAAACGCATCTGTATGTTTATAAATGAACACCGGGATCTGATGAAGAAGCTTTTTAATATAAAAGTAAATTTATCTTCCCTGGATCTGATGCGCAGTGACTGCAGTAGCCATTTTATCCATATGATGGATGATATGGATATCCACCATGACTGGATACAGTTTGAGATCACAGAAACGGTTGCTACAGAATACAACGCAGGATTAGGAATGGTAATAGATGGGTTTATGGCTGCCGGGGTCAGACTGTGTCTGGACGATTTTGGTTCTGGATATGCAAACCTGAATACAGTCATGAGACTGCCATTTTCTGCCATCAAGATAGATAGAACCCTTCTTTTTGATATATGTAATGATAAAAAACGTGCCATGTTCTATCAGAGTATTGTTGAAACCTTCCGCCGGATGGGTTACAGCATAGTTTCAGAAGGAGTAGAGACAGAAGAGGAAATGAGTCTGTTAAGCAGATGGGGTGTAGATATGATCCAGGGATATTATTTTTCCAGACCACTTCCAGTGGATGAGCTGCTTAAACTGCTGAACATGTGATGCTTTTCCTTTTCCGTATACATACGCTGGTCTGCAAGGATACGGATCTCATTAGCAGTAGATGCATCATTGGGATAGGCGGCGTATCCACAGCTGGAACCAACATACAGAGTTTTTCCGTCAATATCAAAAGGAGCGCAGAGCCGGTTTTGTATCTGTTCCTTAATCCTGCAGCAGAGACTTTCATCAAATTCAGCACACACTACCAGGCTGAATTCATCACCGCCGATGCGGAAGGCATAGTCATTGCTGCGGATACAGGACTGAAGCCGGTTGGCAGCTTCTTTTAAAAGCTTATCCCCCATGTCATGACCATAGGTGTCATTAACAGGTTTAAAATGGTCCAGATCCAGATAGAAAAGTATGAAAGGGAGCTTTTGAAGTTCCTTTTTATGCAGTATGGAGTTAAAATAACGCTCATTATATAAACCAGTAAGGCCGTCGGTGTTGGCAAGGTTTTCTAACTCATGCTTCTGACCGATATCCTGGGTGATAAGCATAACTTTTTCCAGTTCATGTTCAGAATCCCATTCAACAGGGACAATATGCATGACCAGGTATGTATCAATGGAACGGTTGCAGTATTCAATTTTAAAGATATCATCCTCTTTTTTCAGTACACAGCGCAGATAATCTGGTGTAAGGAGATGGTTCATCTTTTTATTTTCCGTATCAGTCATCACCAGATACTGACGGGAAATATTTTCAACCAGATCATCATAGTATCCGGTTTCTGGATATATGGGATGCTTCAGCAGGTTTTCGTGATATTCATAGCGGTTGTTTTTTAAATCTCCTACAGCAAAACGGTCAACGATCCTACCAAGTCCTGAAAACATCTGTTCCGTAAGCTCTTTGCGCTTTAGCAGGATCATTTGCTCATGTTCTTTCATGCGCAGCCTGGAATCCATCAGGACAAAAACAGTACCTATAAGAAGCAGGGCGATACATCCGTTCAGGATCAGGATCAGGACAATGGTAATGAACTGTATACGGCGCATACTGGCATCCACAACATCATTATGGATAATGCCCACTATGGTCCAGTCATTGATCCCGGTGGGCTCGTATACCAGATAATAAGTTTTTTTGTTGTAACGGCACTGGAGACTTCCGGTAGAAACATTCTTAATATTCTTTTTCAGGTCAGTTATCTCAGTTTCTGTCATATCCGTATAGTTATTTAAAAAATCAAAGAGATTAGATATGTGCTGGAGAAATTCTGTTTTGGGTTCAAGGGAAAGGAGAACATTGCCATCAGATGTAAGGATGTAGCAGTCACTTTGTCCCTGATAAATATTACCTGCGATCAGCTTTTCCACCACATCATTATTATAGCTGACAGCAAGTCCGGAATAGGTTATGCCATTTATGGTATATGGAACCTCCATGGGAAGTGCAAATACGATCCGGCGGTTGGAATCACTTGCAATATAGCTGGAAATAACAGGCTGTCCGGTTGCATACATATCCAGAAAGATCCCCTGTATATTTGGGGCATTTCCGTCCCGTCCTGCAGCAGTTATAAAATCACAGTTCTCATTAAACATATAAAAATCCTGATATTGCCAGGCATCCTTGCGTCTGGCAAATTCATACCAGAGAGTTTTCATATTTTCGGTATCATCCAGGTATTGTAAATTATTGCTCCAGTCAGAAAGTGCATTCCAGTTGTGTTGGACAAACCATAGTAAAGGTTTTGTCTACCTGCTCATAAGTAGACAGCAGATGCTGGGAATTTTCCTCATAGATACTTTTTTGGACAAAATTGTTGTAAACAATGCTCACGAAAAGAAAAAGGGATGCCAAAACAGCTCCGGCCAGTATAAACAGTTTTGGTGTTTTATTCATAAATACGGGAACCTCCTTTAGTGTTGAATGTTCTCTCAGAATCTTTCTGTGCCTGATTTTGTGAGAAGATTTTTGGTCAGTTGTGCCTAAATTTCTGAGGCGTTGACGTTGCGTCCGCCTCTGAAATTCGGGTGCGACTGGCGGAAAATCGGCCACAAAATCAGGTGCAGGAAAGACTCCGAGAGGACATTTGATACTTTTCTTGTTGGTTTTCAGGTTTCCTACTCATGTTTTTGAACTTGGTATTTGAATATAAGTATATCATATTCTGGTGTTTTTTTCGATTGTGAAAAGAAGAGTGAAAGTGGTTTTATGCAGAAAAAAACAGAGCTGCTTCTGAAATAGAGAAGAGTTGGTACGCTCATTACCTTAAAATGGGTTGCAAGATCCATGTCTTCGTCAATGTCAACTTTATAGAAATGAACTTCCGGGTGGAGTTCTGCCATTTTTTTCCGGTACAGTGTCAGGACGACACCCAGGGCAATACAGATCAGGATCAGTACAATGGCACTGACTTTATAAAAGTAATTGGCAATAAAAGCTGCAATCATAATGAAAATAGACAGGTACTGTTTTTCTTTTACAATACCGGATGCCATGCGAAAGCTGACTTCCATAATAACTGCCCCTACGCCTGACTGCATGCCATTTAAAGAAAAAACGTGAAAATGCACAAAACATAATCGATATATAACAAAAAAGCTCCGGTTCCACACACCCAGGAACCGAAGCTTTTTATAATCATTTATAATATTCCAGTCTTATGATTAAGCCATTGCGTTTACAGCTTTAGAGAGGCGGGAAACCTTTCTGGAAGCGGTATTCTTGTGGTATACACCCTTGGTGCAAGCCTTATCGATCTCGGAAATAGCAGCAACTAAAGCGGTCTGTGCAGCAGCCTTATCAGCAGCGGTTACAGCAGCCTCTACCTTCTTGCAAGCGGTTTTCACTTTAGAACGGATAGCTTTGTTTCTTGCAGCCTTGGTCTCGTTTACTAAGATTCTCTTTTTAGCAGATTTAATGTTAGCCAATCTGGGCACCTCCAATTAAACAAATATGATTTATAGTCTTTGGTTTGCATCAAAGTCTGGACACGGACAGTTCAATGTAAACATACTATTGCATTCTACCTAATCCGGCACAAAATGTCAATACATAAATTGCTTATTTTTGCGAAAAAATATAAGGAAAATCGAGTTGATAAAGTGGAATGCGGCAGGCGTAGAATAAGCGGGAAAAGAACATGTCCTGGAAAAGAATGAAGCGCATGCAGATATGGAAAAGAGGTAACGCAGAATGAGAAGAAATAAAGAAACAAAGCAGAAAAAACCGGATCCCAGGAATTATCCGGATTTCGAGGTCCGCACGGACCTTGCCGTGGAGGAACAGGAGCGGTTCCCGGGAGATGGCGGGGAAATCTCCGGTGTTTCCCTGCGGAAATGGCGGGAGAGCCATTCAGATATCCGCATGACGGAGGTAAAGATTCTGGATGAGCATGGAGCCGGAATCATGGGAAAACCTGTGGGAACTTACCTGACTCTGGAGGCGGATGTCCTGGCCAAAAAGGATGAGAGTTACCATGAAGAAGTATCCGCAGAACTGGCGGGATATCTGCGCACCCTGATCCGGCAGATGACCGGGAAGCGAGAGACGAAGCTGAACATTCTGGCGGTAGGCCTGGGAAACCAGGATGTGACGCCGGATGCCCTGGGACCGAAGGTGCTGAGCCACCTGCAGATGACCCGGCACCTGCAGGCAGAATACGGAAACGAATTTTGCAAAAAGCATAATCTTCCGGTCTTAAGCGGCATTGCACCCGGAGTCATGGCACAGACTGGGATGGAGACAGCGGAAATTCTGAAGGGAATTATACAGGAGACGAAGCCAGATCTTCTCATCGTGGTGGATGCCCTGGCGGCCCGCAGCATCCGGCGTCTGGGAACGACCATTCAACTTACCGATACGGGGATTCATCCTGGTTCCGGTGTGGGAAACCACAGGAAAAGTCTGACCAGGGAAAGCCTGGGCATTCCGGTATTGGCAGTTGGAGTCCCGACGGTAGTGGGGGCGGCGGCTATTGTGTATGATACGGTGGATGCCATGACCGGGACATTGGAAAAGAATCGGGCTACGTGCGGACTTGGAACCTATGTGGAAGGGCTGGATCCGGAGGAACAGTATCTTCTGATCCGGGAACTTCTGGCACCAGAGTTTGGAAACCTTTATGTGACGCCGCCGGATATTGATGAGCGGATCCGAAGCTTAAGCTATACCATTTCGGAAGCAATTCATGAGGCGGTATTCCCTGAAGATAAGGAATAAGATAATTGTTAACTATAAAAAAATTTCGGGTTGACAATTGGGGTGGGGGTTGCTATACTGGGATCGTTTTTAGCAGGAAAAAATACCGGAAAGGAGACGAAGCAATGCAGCAGGAACGGCTGATGGTACTGGAAAAAGCACTTTCCGGACTTCCCGGATACCGGGGCTGGATGATCGGAAAATGTCATTTTTCATTTGGAAGGGAAGGAAAACCAGTGGAAGCACCTGAGCATTTGCAGCAGGGCTGTCATCTTGATGTGCTGCGCTCGGACCAGCGGTTAGTGGAGGTGGAAGTTGCAAATCCGGCAACGGGAGACCAGCTTAGGGTGATGCTTGCAGGCGCAGCTCTCAAAGGGAAAAATGGGACAGACAGAGCAGCACCGGAAGCTGCCGGAAGTCAGCGGTTGGATAAGGGACTGGATCCCGGTCAGGCAATAGCGGAGAGACAACAGCAGGCCGTGAAAGCGAAACTTCATCAGGAAACAGGCGGAGTGCTTCTGGTAACGCTGGAAGAAATAAGAGCGTACCTGCATGCTTCCGGGGACAGTAACCCCATTCACCGCGGTGAAGCGGCTGTGGTTCCCGGATTTCTCATGGTGAACCGCATCCTGGAAGGATATGGGGACTGTAGCGGGGCATCGGTCCGGTTTTACCTGCCTCTCCAGTGCAAAGAACCGGCAAAGCTGGTGGAACAGAAAACAGGAGAACACAGCCGGACTGTGGAGCTTTTCACGAACCGGGGACGCATCCTGCAGATGAAGCTGCAGGAGAAGGACGAAGGAGGAGAACAATTATGAACACAGCAGCCAGAACAACGGCAAAGAAAGAGACAATCTGGACGACATTTGGAATCACCACCATGGCACTGATGACGACCATGCTGATCGTTTCCACTTACATAAAGATTCCGCTTCCATTTTCCACTGCCAGCATCACGGCCCAGACCCTGGTAGTCAATCTGATCGGCATGCTGTTTGCTCCGCTTCAGATCGTGGCAATCATGGCAAGCTGGATCCTCTTAAGTGTTCTGGGAATCGGCGGATCTCTCGGAAAGCTTCTGGGACCGGCCGGCGGATACCGTTACGGCAACGCAGTGGCAGCCATCCTCATTTCCCTGTTCTGCCAGAAAGTAAAGAATTTAAAGGCCCAGACCGCATTTCTGATTTTTGTGGGAATTCCGGTAATCTACCTGTTTGGCGCAGTTCAGATGAAGGTAGTGACCAACCAGCCGTGGCCGGCCATTATGGTGCAGGCAGTGCTTCCGTTTATTCCGCTGGATGTGGTGAAGTGTTTCGTGGCAGCAGGTCTTGCAAAGATTCTGCGCCGTGTTGTACCGCAGTTTTAAAGAAACAATCCACAGTCTGGAAACAGGGAGAAGGAACATGGAAAAGGTATGGATTCTTGGCGGAATGCGAAGTTTTATCGGTGTGAAAGACCGGATGTACCGGAATGTACCGGCAGAGGTCCTGGGAGCAGAGGTGCTCAGGGCTGTCATTGAAAAATACCAGCTTGCGGAGCCTGATATCGACTTTATCATCGGCGGAAACGCGGTGGGTGGGGGCGGAAATATGACTCGCCTGGCGGCATTGACTGCGGGCATTGATCAGCAGGTTCCGGCGGTAACCCTGGATCTGCAGTGTGGTTCTGCCCTGGAGGCAGTCACCCAGGCAGCAGCAAAGATTGAGAGTGGCCTGGCAGATTTGGTTCTTGCAGGCGGCATGGAAAGCTCATCCACCCAGCCACTCCGGATGTGGAATCCGAACCATCCGAACTATGAGAAGGACAAGGTCTGGACCGTGGCGCAGTTTGTACCGGGGCAGCAGGGTGAGCAGGTCATGCTGGAAGGAGCAGAGCGCACCGTAATATCGGAGCAGGTGAAGAAAGAAGAACAGGACTTCTGGGTGCTGGAGAGCCACCATCGGGCTGCAAAAGCCGCCCAGGAGGGAATTTTATCGGACATCCAGGTATCGGTGGCAGGAAGCCGGAAAGATGAGGGCATCCGCCCGTCCATGAGCCAGAAACTCATTGACCGCCTGCCTTATCTTCTGCCGGGCGGTTCCGTGATCCATGCGGCCAATGCCTGCCTCATGCACGATGGCGCGGCCTTTGTGGCGCTTTGCTCGGAAGAGTACGGAAAACGCCATAACCTGACACCGGCTGCGGTACTGCGTTTTGGAACCGCTGTGGGCGGTGATCCCCTTATGAGTCCGAAAACCGTGGTTCTGGCGGTGGAAAAGCTGCTGAAAAAGACCAGGCTTGCTTATGAACAGATCGATGCCTTTGAGGTAAATGAAGCCTTTGCGGTGATTGATGTGCTGTTTGAGCGAGCCTTCCCGGGAACGAGAGAACGCTACAACCGGTTTGGCGGCGCTCTGGCCTATGGACATCCTTATGGAGTTTCAGGAGCACTGCTTCTTCTGCATCTTTTGAAATCCCTGGAATCCTGCGACGGGCATTACGGCATCTGTTCCGTGGCGGCGGCTGGCGGCATCGGCAGCGCAATTCTGGTGGAGCGGATATAAAACAGGTGGACAGATGTGGAAGAAGGCAAAGAATATGTTGACAAATTATCTGGAAATGATTCAGTCTGTGGAGCGGGACCGGGAGGCCCTGCTCTTTTCTGACCGTGTTTATACTTATGGAAATCTGGCGGATCTGGCGCTGGAAAAACAAAAGCAGTTCCATCTGGAAAATGGAAAACCGCAGCTTGTTGTGATCCGGGAAGAGTCCATCCTGGAGCAGCTTACATCCTTTCTGGCCTGTCAGGGAACCGGGGCAGTGCCTCTGATTGTTCCGGGTGACGTGACAGTTCCGGACACTTTTTTTGAAATAGAAATTCCGGAGGGCGCCTGCATGGCAGTCATGACCTCCGGCACGACCGGGAGCGGAAAGCTGTTGTTCCGTACCTTTGAGAGCTGGTACGGATATTTTGAAACCCAGAACCAGATCTTTGGCATTAATTCAGAAAGCCGCCTTTTCGCCCAGGGAAGCCTGGCCTTTACCGGTAATCTGAACCTGTATCTGGGACAGCTTTCTGCCGGAGCAGCAGTGATTGCCTGCGATGTGTTTGATCCGAGACTCTGGAAACGCCAGTTGGAAGCGTGCCGGGCAGACGGGATTTATCTGATCCCGGCAAAGCTGCGGGCGTTAAAGCAGGTGTATGAGCGGGAACGGGAACCAGAAAAACGGAAGAACCAGCACATCAGGCTGATCTTAAGCGGTTCCCAGAGCTTTGGCGGCGCGGAGGCGCGGGCAGTTCAGGCGGTATTCCCGGAGGCAGACCTGATCTTGTATTACGGAGCCAGCGAACTGAGCTATGTAAGTTATGTGCACGGCCGGGATATGGGGGAGGATAAGACTCTGATCGGCAGAAACTTCCCGGGAGTTGCCATTCGCCTGGAGGACGGTGAGATCCATGTGACAACGCCCTGTGGAGTGATAGGCGCGGACCCGGATGCCTTTGCCGGAGACTACGGCCACTGGGACGAGGCGGGCAACCTTTACTTTGACGGCCGCCGGGATGATATCTGCAATATGAATGGAAGAAAAGTTTCATCCGTGCGGGTGGAAAATGCCCTGCTGGATGTGCCAGGCGTGAAGGAGGCTGCGGTGAAAGCAGCCTCCAGAGGTGGTCACGATATGCTGATGGCCTGGGTGGTTCTGGACCCACCGACAGCTGGAGCAGGCACGGAAGCGGAGGGACAGCAGCCAGAGCAGGAAATGAAACGAAAGCTGCGCGCCCATCTGGCCGGAAAGCTTTTTGCCAGTGAGATCCCGCAGAAAATCACATTTCTGGAAGCACTTCCGAAAAATGAGAGCGGAAAAGTCCGGAAACGCGATCTGATATAAAAAATACAGCATATTGGTAACTTGTCATGCCGCGGATTCTATGTTATATTGGTATCCGTGGCATTTTGCCAATTTACGAGAGAAAAGAGAGAAAAAATGTTACAGTATCTGATCGTATGCCCGCTGGTATTCTTGGCGGGATTTGTTGACTCCATAGCAGGGGGAGGCGGACTGATCTCCCTTCCGGCCTACATCATTGCCGGAGTTCCGGCGCATTTTGCCATTGGCACCAACAAAATGTCGTCTACGCTGGGAACCAGTGTTTCCACCTGGAGGTATCTGAAAAATGGATATCTGAAGGGAAAAAACCTGATCCAGACAGCCGTGTGTGCCTGCCTGACAGCGCTGCTGGGTTCTTATATCGGTTCCAGCCTGTCTCTTCTGGTGAGCGACAACGTGATCAAGCATATGATGATGGTGGTGCTGCCAATTGTGGCTTTTTATGTGCTGCGCAACAAAAATATGGGAGCGGATGACGGAAAAACGAAGCTCTCATCCAGAGCAGTGCTTTTCATCAGTGTGCTGGCATCGTTTGTGATCGGCATGTACGATGGTTTTTACGGGCCGGGAACCGGAACCTTTTACCTGCTGGTACTGACCGGAGCCGCGCATCTGAATGTGCGCGAGGCATCGGCCCTGACCAAGGTGCTCAATCTGACCTCCAACGTGATGGCTCTGGCGAACTTTTTGCTTAACGGAACGGTTTACTATGGCCTGGGGCTGGCAGCAGCCGTGTTCTGCATTGCCGGTCATTACATTGGATCCGGCCTGGTAGTGAGCAACGGGCAGAAAATTGTCCGTCCGCTGATCCTGGTGGTGCTGGTTATTTTATTTGTAAAGATTTTAATGGGAATCTGATCATAATGTACATATCAATAAAAGGAGAATTTCTATGAAGTGGACCAAATTTACCTTAAAGACCACGACCGAGGCTGTAGACCTCATCAGCAGCATGCTGGACGAGATTGGCATTGAGGGCATTGAAATCGAGGACAATGTACCGCTGTCTGACGCAGATACCAAGGGCATGTTCATCGACATCCTTCCGGAGCTTCCGCCGGATGACGGCACCGCAAAGGTTAGCTTTTATGTGGAAGATTTAAGCAATCTGGAGAATATCATCCATCAGGTGAACGCAGGCCTCGATGAGATTGCGGAGTTTGTGAACGTGGGCGAGCGCACCTTAAGCGTATCCGAGACGGAGGATAAGGACTGGATCAACAACTGGAAACAGTACTTCAAACCGTTTACCGTAGATGACATCCTCATCAAGCCAACCTGGGAGACCATCCCGGAGGAGCACAAGGACAAGCTGCTCATCCAGATCGATCCGGGTACCGCGTTTGGTACCGGTATGCATGAGACTACCCAGCTCTGCATCCGCCAGCTGCGCAAGTATGTGAATGCGGACTCTGAGATCATTGATGTGGGAACCGGCAGCGGCATTCTGGGTATTGCGGCCTTAAAGCTGGGCGCAAAGAGCGTATTCGGCACCGATCTGGACGAGAATGCCATCGTGGCCGTGGGCGAGAACCTGGAATCCAACAACATTCCGGCAGACCGCTTCCATGTGGTTCAGGGCAACATTATTGATGACAAGAACATTCAGGACCAGGCCGGTTACGAGTGCTATGACATTGCGGTAGCCAACATTCTGGCTCCGGTCATCATCATGCTGCAGGGCGAGATCTGCAAACACATCAAGCACGGCGGCATGTTCATTACCTCCGGCATCATTAACACCAAGGAGCAGGACGTCAAAGACGCCATGAACGCCAATCCGGAGCTTGAGATCGTGGAAACTATTTACCAGGGCGACTGGGTATCCATCACCGCCCGCAGAAAATAAGGAGCAGCAGCGTGTATCATTTTTTTGTAACACCGGCGCAGATCATGGATGGCTATGCCGTGATCACCGGTCAGGACGTGAACCATATCCGCAATGTCCTGCGGATGAAGGCAGGAGAGCAGGTGGGAATCCGTGACGGTATTTCCCGCAGCTATATCTGCGAGCTGGAAACCATCGGTGAGGATGAGATCCGGGCAAAAATCCTGACAGAAGACACCGACTTAAGCGAACTTCCGGCAGAATTATATCTGTTCCAGGGCCTGCCTAAGAGTGATAAAATGGAGCTTATCATCCAGAAGGCTGTGGAGCTGGGCGTACATGAGGTCATTCCGGTGGCAACCCGCCGCGCGGTGGTGAAGCTGGACCGGAAGAAAGAGGAGTCCAAGTTAAAACGCTGGAATGCCATTGCGGAGAGCGCGGCCAAACAGTCCGGCCGCATGATGATCCCGCAGGTGCACAGCGTACTGACCATGAAAGAGGCCTTTGCCTACGCGAAAGGGTTTGACGTGAATCTGATCCCCTATGAGCTGGCAGAGGGCATGAAAGAAACCAAAGCCATTCTGGAACAGGTAAAGCCCGGCATGCGTGTGGGTATCTTTATCGGCCCGGAAGGCGGTTTTGACGTAGAGGAAGTGGAAACAGCCATGGCGGAAGGCATTCATCCCATCACTCTGGGACGGCGCATCCTGCGGACCGAGACCGCGGGCATGACCATGCTTTCTATCCTGATGTTCCAGTTAGAGCAGTAAGTGTTATAGGTTATAGGAGATAGAATGGAAGCATATTTTGATAATTCAGCTACCACAAAGGTCCTCGACAGTGTAAGGGACATCGTGGTGAAAACAATGACAGAGGACTACGGCAATCCGGCTGCCAAGCACCGCAAGGGCATGGAGGCAGAGCAGTACATCCGCGACGCGAGAAAGATCATCGCGGATACCATGAAGGTGCAGGAAAAGGAAATCCTGTTTACCTCCGGCGGTTCCGAGTCCAACAACATGGCCCTGATCGGTACAGCCTGGGCGAATCAGAGAGCGGGAAAGCACATCATCAGCACCTCCATCGAGCATCCGTCCGTCTACAATCCACTGGGCGTGCTGGAGGAGCTTGGCTTTGAGGTGACCATTCTTCCGGTCGACCACGACGGCCATATCAGCCTGAAGGAACTGGAGGAGGCCATCCGCCCAGATACCATCCTGGTTTCCACCATGTATGTGAACAATGAAGTGGGAGCTGTGGAACCGGTGGAGGAGATCTCAAAGATCATCAAAGCAAAGAATCCGTCCACTCTGTACCATGTGGATGCCATTCAGGCTTATGGCAAGTATGTCATCCGCCCGAAAAAGCAGGGCATTGACCTGCTTTCTGTCAGCAGCCATAAGATTCACGGACCGAAGGGTGTGGGATTCTTATACATCCGTAACGGCGTGAAGATTAAACCCCTCATCTATGGCGGGGGCCAGCAGGCCGGCCTACGCTCCGGCACTGAGAATGTTCCGGGTGTGGCAGGATTTGGCGCTGCAGCAAAAGAGATGTACACGAACCACGCGGAAAAAATACAGAAACTCATCGAACTGAAGGATTACATGACGGATCGCCTGGGCGAGATTGAAGGAACGGTCATTAACAGCAAAAAGGGCGAGGCAAGCGCACCGCAGATCGTCAGTGTCAGCTTTGAGGGCGTGCGCAGCGAGGTGCTTCTGCATGCGCTGGAGGATAAAGGTGTTTACGTTTCTTCCGGTTCCGCATGTTCCTCCAATCATCCGGGTATCAGCGGAACCTTAAAGGGCATCGGCGTGGCCCAGAAGCTTCTGGATTCCACCATCCGCATGAGCTTTGGGATGTTTAACACAAAAGAAGAAGTTGATTACACCATTGATGTATTAAAGGAGCTGGTTCCGGTCCTGCGCCGTTACCAGAGAGGATAAGAAAGGAAAAAGTATGGTATACCAGTCATTTTTGATTAAGTACGCAGAGATCGGTACCAAGGGCAAGAACCGTTACCTGTTTGAGGACGCGCTCATCAAACAGATCAAGAACGCGCTCAAAAAAGTGGAGGGTTCCTTCATTGCCTCCAAGGAGTCCGGACGTATCTACGTGCAGGCTCTCAGCGAGTACGATTACGACGAAGTAATCGATGCCTTAAAAAAGGTATTCGGCATTGCCTGGATCTGTCCGATGCTCCAGCTGGAAGATAAGGATTATGAGAATTTAAAGAAGGTCGTTGTGGATTATATCGACCAGGTTTACCCGGACAAGCATTTTACGTTCAAGGTAGACTCCAGACGCGCGGACAAGAATTATCCGGTGCGTTCCGAGCAGATGAACTGCGATTTCGGTGAGGTAATCTTAAACGCGTTCCCGGAGACCTCCGTAGATGTGCACCATCCGGACGTTCTGGTGCATGTGGAAATCCGCAAAGTTGTGAACATTTACTCCCTGATGATCCCGGGTCCGGGCGGCATGCCGGTGGGAACCAACGGAAAGGCAACCTTGCTTTTATCCGGCGGCATCGACAGCCCGGTGGCAGGCTACATGATCGCAAAGCGCGGCGTGAAGATCGACGCGGTTTACTTCCATGCTCCGCCATACACCAGCGACCGCGCAAAGCAGAAGGTGGTGGATCTGGCAAAGCTGGTAGCGCGCTATTCCGGCCCGATTCCGCTGCATGTGGTAAACTTTACCGACATTCAGCTGTATATTTACGAGCAGTGCCCGCATGAGGAGCTGACCATTATCATGCGCCGCTACATGATGAAGATTGCTGAGGAGATCGCGAAGAAGAGTGATTCCCTGGCCCTCATCACCGGCGAGAGCATTGGTCAGGTGGCTTCCCAGACCGTACAGTCCCTGGCAGCTACCAATGAGGTCTGCACCATGCCGGTATTCCGCCCGCTGATCGGTTTTGACAAGCAGGAGATCATTGATATTTCCGAGAAGATAGGCACCTTTGAGACCTCTATTCAGCCATTTGAGGACTGCTGCACCATTTTTGTTGCAAAGCATCCGGTAACGAAGCCGAACTTAAACATCATTCATAAGTCCGAGACAAAACTGGAAGAGAAGATTGATGAGATGGTGCGGACCGCGCTGGAGACAGAAGAAGTCATCTGGTGTGACTAGTTTTGAAAAACAAAGACCGAAATTCCTGCTTCTGGCAGGATTTCGGGTAAAAAAAATAAGGATACTCCGAAAGGAGTATCCTTATTAAAAATCACGTAAGCGCAATTATTTGATGATGTACGGGGACAGGGTCTCCAGAATCTCATCGATGCCAGCCTCAGCATGGATGTTTAAGTCAATCGGCTTGGAAAGATCCAGGCTGAAGATACCCATGATGGATTTTGCATCGATGACATATCTGCCGGATACCAGGTCAAAGTCAACATCGAACTTGGTTAAGTCGTTTACGAAAGACTTTACTTTATCAATAGAATTTAAAGAAATACGAACTGTTTTCATGTGAGAAACCTCCTTAAATGGTTACCTTTTTAATCTTGGCGTATGGATGCAATATTCGTTCGCCTTATGATAAATTTTACAAAGATATTTGTGGAAAGTCAATAGGGAGTTTCGATGAAATCAGGTTAAATATTTGTTAGAAAAACAAGAGGAAATGAGGAGAAAAATATGAGGACGGCAGCATTGCACAATCTGGGCTGCAAGGTGAATTCCTACGAAACGGAGGCCATGCAGCAGCTTCTGGAAGAGGCCGGATACGAGATCGTGCCCTTTCACGAAAAAGCCGATGTCTACATTATCAATACCTGTTCGGTGACCAACATCGCGGACCGCAAGTCCAGACAGATGCTGCACCGGGCCAAGAAACAGAATCCGGAGGCCGTGGTGGTTGCGGCTGGCTGCTATGTTCAGGCGGCAGCGGAGGAGCTGAAAGCAGATCTGGCGGTAGATGTCATCATCGGAAATAACAAAAAGCAGGATCTGGTACCGATTCTGGAGGAATATTTCAAAGATAAAAGCGACAGCAGCCATGTGATCGAGATCAACGAGACGCATGAGTACGAGCGCCTTTCCATCCATAAGATCGCGGATCATACCCGCGCGTTCTTAAAGGTGCAGGACGGATGCAACCAGTTCTGCAGCTATTGCATCATTCCGTACACCCGCGGACGTGTTCGCAGCCGCAGACCGGAGGAGGTTGTGGCAGAGGTGAAGGAGCTGGCGGCAGCAGGCTACCAGGAGGTGGTTCTGACGGGCATTCATTTAAGCTCCTATGGCGTGGATTTTGAAGAGGGCAGGAAGGAAACGCTGCTCAGCCTGATCCGTCAGGTACATGAGGTGGACGGTATCCGCCGTATTCGTCTGGGATCTCTGGAGCCGCGCATCATCACCGAAGAATTTGCGCAGGCTCTGGCAGATATGCCAAAATTCTGTCCGCATTTTCACCTGTCCTTACAGAGCGGCTGTGATGAGACCTTAAAGCGCATGAACCGCCATTACACCACGCAGGAATACGAGGCAGGCTGCGACATTCTGCGCAGATATTTCGATAATCCGGCTATCACCACCGATGTGATCGTGGGCTTTCCGGGAGAAACTGAGGAAGAATTTGAGACTACGAAGAAGTTCCTGGAGCGGATCGGCTTCTACGAGATGCACATTTTCAAATATTCCAGACGGGCAGGAACCCGCGCGGACCGCATGCCGGACCAGATTCCGGAACAGGTAAAAACAGCCCGCAGCGAAGTACTTCTGGCTCTGGAAAAGCAGATGTCCAGGGCATACCGCGAGAGCTTCCTTGGCAGGAAAAAAACAGTGCTTCTGGAAGAGAAGACAGAAATTGATGGCCGGGAATACATGATCGGCCACACCATGGAATACGTAAAAGCTGTGGTGCCTTATGCAGAAAATCTGAAGAATAAAATGGCAGAAGGAGTCCTGAAAGAGGCGTTAAATGATGAGGTGTTGCTGCTGAAAACAGCAGCAATGAAGTGCTCTTACTTGACGAATCCAGGAAAGTAGTATAGAATATAAAAGAATAGTTAAAGGACGTGAAGAACATGGGCGAAATTCATAACACACAGTTTTTTAAAGCAGTACAGGAGAACAAGATGGATGTCAGCCAGGTTTTGGAACAGGTGTATGTGGCGCTGACGGAAAAAGGGTATAATCCGGTAAATCAGATCGTAGGTTATATTATGTCCGGAGATCCGACCTATATCACCAGTCATAAGGGTGCCAGAAGCCTGATCATGAAAGTGGAACGTGATGAGATTCTGGAAGAACTGATGTCTGTTTACATCGATGCCAGATTAAAGTAAAAGCTTGTGCCAGATATAACGAAAGATGTTTGCCAGCCATATCCGTCCGGAGAGGCTGGCAGTTTTGTGTATGATAGGAAAAAATTTATGAGAATTTTAGGACTGGACTATGGATCCAAAACAGTAGGGGTAGCAGTCTGCGATCCGCTGGGCATGACGGCTCAGGGCGTGGAGACCATTACCCGGAAGGAAGAAAACAAGCTGCGCAAGACCCTTGCCCGGATTGAGGCCCTGGTGGAAGAATATCAGGTTGAAACCATCGTTTTGGGATATCCTAAAAATATGGATGATTCAATTGGGGAACGTGCACTGAAAACAGAAGAATTTCGCAATATGCTGGTACGCAGAACCGGTCTGCCGGTTGTTCTGTGGGACGAGCGTCTGACAACTATTGAAGCAAATGAGATTCTGATCGAAAGCGGAGTACGCAGAGAAGACCGGAAAAAGGTGATCGACAAGATTGCGGCCACCCTGATTTTACAGTCTTATCTGGGCTCCCTGAAGTAAAAAAACAGGAGAGAGACCGTGATGGAAGAAAAAATTACCCTGCAGACCGATAACGGAGAATCTGTGGATTTTTATGTCCTGGAGGAGACCCGTATCAACGGAATGAACTACCTTTTGGTGACGGATTCCGAAGAAGAGGAAGACGGAGAGTGCTACATTTTAAAAGATGTTTCCAAAGCAGAGGACAGCGACGCCGTATATGAATTCGTAGAGAACGATGACGAGATGGATTATCTTTTTAAGATTTTCACCGAACTGATGGAAGATATGGAAGTAGAGCTTCAGAAGTAAGCTTTAAATAAATTGGAGGAAAAACATTGAGCATGGAGAATCAGAACAATCAGAATGACAAACCGGCCGACGGCTACGCTCAGGCACCGCAGCAGGAAGAAAAGTCCGTGCTGGCTGAACTGGCAGAGTTTGTTTCCCGGAAGAAAGGGGCGGTACAGAGCGTGACCGCACCGGCAGTGGAAGCAAAGCAGGATGCGCAGCAGAACGTGGAAAAAGAGCAGAATGCAGCCGGCATCCAGAGTGAAGCGGGCAGCGCGGCGGTTTCTGACGAAGCAAAAGAAGAAAAGAGCGGACGCCCGGCAAGAAATACTCGCGGCAGAGGACCGAGAAGACCGAGAGCAGCAGCACCAAAGCGCGAGGAAGGCGCAGATTCCGCTGAGAATGAGAATTCGCAGGAAGAGAGAAAGCTGAGAACAGCAAGAGGAAGCCGCAGCGCAGCAGCGAGAACCGAAAAGGCGGAACGTCCGGCAAGAGGCGAGCGTGCAGCCCGCGGCGAGAAAGCAGAAAAACCGGTAAAACCAGAACGCGCAGCCAGAACGGAGAAGCCTGCAAGAGCAGAGCGCCCGGCAAAGACTGAGAAACCGGCCAGAGTTTCCAAAGCAAAGAATGTACTGGCCGATACCGGTTCCAAGCCAAAGGTACGTATCATCCCGTTAGGCGGTCTGGAGCAGATCGGTATGAACATTACCGCATTCGAATACGAGGACACCATCGTAGTTGTAGACTGTGGCCTTGCATTCCCAACAGAAGACATGCTGGGCATTGACCTGGTTATCCCGGATGTTACTTATCTGGAGCGCAACATCGACAAAGTCAAAGGTTTTGTTATTACTCATGGACATGAGGATCATATTGGCGCGCTGCCATACATCTTACAGAAGATTAACGTTCCGGTTTACGGAACCAAGCTGACCATTGCCCTCATTGAGAACAAGTTAAAAGAGCATAACTTAATGAAGAGCACCAAGCGTAAAGTGGTAAAACACGGCCAGTCTGTAAACCTGGGCTGCTTCCGTGTAGAGTTCATTAAGACCAACCACAGTATTGCGGATTCCGCAGCGCTGGCTCTGTTTACTCCGGCCGGTATCATTGTGCACACCGGAGACTTTAAAGTAGATTACACTCCGGTATTCGGAGATGCCTTTGATCTGGCGCGTTTTGCGGAGCTGGGAAGAAAGGGCGTTCTGGCACTTCTGAGCGATAGCACCAACGCGATCCGCAAGGGCTTTACTGCTTCCGAGCGTACTGTAGGAAAGACTTTCGATGCCATTTTTGCGGAGCATAAGAACAACCGTATCATCGTGGCAACCTTCGCCTCCAATGTAGATCGTGTACAGCAGATCATCTTCACTGCTGAGAAATACGGACGCAAGGTTGTGGTAGAGGGCCGAAGCATGGTCAATGTCATCGGCACGGCCAATGAGCTGGGCTACATCAACATTTCCGATGGAACCCTCATCGAGATCGACCAGTTAAAGAACTATCCGGATGAGCAGACGGTCCTCATTACGACAGGAAGCCAGGGCGAGTCCATGGCGGCTCTGTCCCGTATGGCATCCGGCATGCACCGCAAGGTATCCATCAAGCCGAACGATGTTGTCATTATGAGTTCTACTCCGATCCCGGGCAATGAAAAGCAGGTGGCCAAGGTCATCAATGAGCTGGCTATGCGCGGCGTGGAGGTCATCACCGAAGATACCCACGTATCCGGTCATGCATGTCAGGAGGAAATCAAGCTGATTTACTCCCTGCTGCATCCGAAGTTTGCGCTTCCGGTACACGGTGAGTACCGCCATCTGGTAGCGAACCAGTCTATCGCAACGGCCATTGGCGTGCCGAAGGAGAACGTGCTCATCATGTCCTCCGGCGATGTTGTGGAAATCTGCGAGGATTCCTGTAAGGTTGTGGATCACGTACAGCACGGAGGCATTCTGGTAGACGGACTTGGCGTGGGCGATGTCGGAAACATCGTGCTGCGTGACCGTCAGAATCTGGCACAGAACGGTATCATCATCGTAGTCCTGACGCTGGAGCGTTACAGCAACCAGCTGCTGGCCGGACCGGATATCGTATCCCGCGGTTTTGTTTATGTGAGAGAGTCTGAGGACCTTATGGATGAGGCAAAACGCGTAGTAGATGACGCGGTCGCAGACTGCCTGAGCCGTCATGTGACCGACTGGGGCAAGTTAAAGAACATGATCCGCGACAGCTTAAGTGACTTTATGTGGAAACGTATGAAGCGGAATCCGATGATTCTGCCGATCATTATGGAGGTTGAATAGGCTAAAGATGAGCCACATCACCAGAGATATCAACAGGGTGACCGGAACGGTCATCGGAATTTCGGGAAAGCTGATCCTGTATGCCCTTGTGATCCTTCTGCTTGCGGAGGGCATCACAAGGGGTTATGCCTTCGGTCATTCCCTGTTTTATGAAAGCTCTGTGGAACAGGCCCCGGGCCGTGATATTGTGGTTACGGTACCGGACGGCCAGTCAGATTCTGACACCATCCACGAACTGAAAAAGGACGGACTCATCGACAATGAGCTTGCCATGCGGGTTCAGATGAAGTTTTATGATTATGAGATTCACCCGGGAACCTACACGCTAAACACCTCCATGTCATCCAAAAAGATGCTTCAGATTCTGAATGAGAAGGCAGACAAAGAGGAGGAAACAGCGTCATGATGGACCAGGAGAGGATCACACAGTATATCCATTCCCTGGATCAGGGGCACGGCGCGTTCTGTGACCAGATCGCGAAAGCGGCCCGGGCAGACCGTGTGCCCATCATCCGGAAAGAAACGGCGAATTTTCTGCAGGCCATGGTAGCGGCAACGCGGCCGAAGCGCATTCTGGAGGTCGGAACCGCTGTAGGCTATTCTGCCCTTCTGATGGCGCAGGTCATGCCGGAGGAAACGGATATCATCACCATTGAAAAGTACGAGCCGCGCATCCCGGTGGCACGCCGCCACTTTGCGGAGGCGGGACTTTCTGACCGCATTACCCTGCTGGAGGGGGATGCCGGGGAAATCTTAAAGAAACTGGACGGCTCTTTTGATTTTATCTTTATGGATGCGGCAAAGGGACAGTATATCCACTGGCTGCCGGATATTCTCCGGCTGTTATCCACAGGGGGTGTGCTGTTTTCTGATAATGTACTGCAGGACGGCGACATCATTGAGTCCCGCTTTGCGGTGGAGCGCCGAAACCGCACGATCCATGCGCGCATGCGGGAGTATCTGTACACCCTGACCCATATGCCGGAGTTTCAGACCAGTGTAGTGCCGATTGGGGATGGCGTGGCGCTGAGTGTGAAAGGGTAGAAGAACGTACCGGAGCTGAGGGAGCCGGGCGGGAAAACGCATGACGGCTGGAATCGAACGTGTACAGGGAAACTGGAAATTGATTGAAACAGGAAGAAGATTATGAGAGAAACAGAATTACTGATTCCGGCAGGCAGCCTGGATGTGCTGAAAACAGCAGTTATCTACGGTGCCGATGCCGTATATCTGGGCGGTGAGGCTTTCGGCCTCAGAGCCAAAGCAAAGAATTTTACCAACGAAGAGATTAAGGAAGGCATTGCTTTTGCCCATGAGCGGGGCGTAAAGGTCTACATCACCGCCAACATTCTGGCCCACAACGATGACCTGGCCGGTGTGGAGCAGTATTTTGAGGAGTTAAAGGATATTCGTCCGGATGCTCTCATCATTTCCGATCCGGGCGTGTTTGCCATTGCAAAGCGTGTGCTGCCGGATATGGAGCTGCATGTCAGCACTCAGGCCAACAACACCAACTATGGAACCTACCTGTTCTGGCACCAGCTTGGGGCAAAACGCGTGGTATCCGCAAGAGAGCTTTCCTTAAAGGAAATCAAGGAGATCCGTGCCCACATTCCGGAGGATATGCAGATCGAGAGCTTCATCCATGGAGCTATGTGCATTTCCTATTCCGGCCGCTGCCTGCTTAGCAATTTCCTGGTGGGAAGAGATGCCAATCAGGGTGCCTGCACCCATCCGTGCCGCTGGAAATACTCTGTTGTGGAGGAGACCAGACCGGGTGAGTACATGCCGGTTTACGAGAATGAGCGCGGAACCTACATCTTCAACTCCAAGGACCTGTGCATGATCGAGCACATCCCGGAGCTGATGGATGCCGGAATCGACAGCTTCAAGATTGAGGGCCGCATGAAGACTGCGCTTTATGTGGCTACCGTAGCCCGCACTTACCGCAAGGCAATCGATGATTACAAGAAGGATCCGGCCCTGTACCAGAAGAATATGGAGTGGTACAAGGAAGAAATCGGCAAATGCACCTATCGGGAGTTTACCACCGGTTTCTACTTCGGCAAGCCGACCACAGACAGCCAGATCTACGACAGCAACACCTACGTCAAGAACTACACCTATCTTGGCACGGTGGAGGAAGTCCGGGAGGACGGCTGCTGCCGCATTGAGCAGAAGAACAAATTCTTTGTGGGTGAGCAGATCGAGATCATGAAGCCGGACGGCCGCAACGTGCTGGTTACCGTAAAAGGCATCACCGATGAGGATGGAAACGCCATGGAGAGCGCGCCGCATCCGAAGCAGATCTTGTGGGTAGACCTTGGAAGCGAAGTCAGCCCGTACGATATTCTGAGAAGAAGTGAAATGGAATAAAATTTGAAATTGGAGCCCTGGCGCAAGCCGGGGCTTTTTGTATTTCTTGAATAATTGTGTATACATCTCGACTTTAACGCGTTGACGTGTTATACTGGAGAACAGCTGATGAAAATGTTTCGCAATATAAAACATCATCCGAAAAAACATGACCAGATAAGGTCGAAACAAACGTTAAGACAGGAAAGGCTGTGTAGCATGAAGATTATTGTATGTATGAAACAGGTTCCGGCAAGCTCCAAGGTCGACATTGACCCGGAGACCGGCAATCTTAAGAGGGGAAGCGCAGGACAGCGCACCAATCCGTATGATCTCTACGCGCTGGAGTGCGCGCTGCAGATCCGTGAAAAAACCGGCGGCACCGTTACGGTACTGACCATGGGACCGGGACAGGCGGAGAGCATGATCCGGGACGCCTACAGCATGGGGGCTGATGAGGGCGTCATTTTAAGTGACCGTAAGTTTGCCGGTTCGGATGTGCTGGCAACCTCCTATACCTTATCCCAGGGCATTGAGATGTTAGGCGGCGCGGACCTGATCCTTTGTGGCCGCCAGACCACAGACGGTGACACCGCCCAGATCGGACCGGCGATTGCTGAGCATTTACATATCCCGCACTGTGCGTGGGTGTCTGCCATTGAGGAGGCAGACGCGGAACAGATTACGTTAAAGCAGGATTTCGGAAGTGTGACCCAGATCTCCAGAATGAATTATCCGTGCCTGGTTACTGTGGACAAAGATATCTGTGTGCCGAGACTTCCTTCCTGGCGCCTGACCAAAGAGACCCAGGACCGTCCGGTGCGCGTGGTAACCTTCGATGATCTTCCAAGACCGGATCTGACCCGCTTTGGCGCAGTAGGTTCCCCGACCAGAGTGGAACGCATCTTTGCGCCGGAGGCAGGGGCAGCCAGCGTGGTACTGGAAGGATCGGCAGCGGAAAAGGCAGACCAGCTGACAAAGCTGCTTGCAGAGCGAAAATACATCTGATCGGAGGAAATAGTATGAAGTTATTACGGTTTGATCCGGAGCTCTGCACCCTTTGCGGAGCCTGTATCGATAAATGCCCGTTTGGCGCCATCACCATGGAGAAAACGGGAATTACGTTAAATGAGAACTGCCGCATGTGCGGCGTCTGTGTAAGGCAGTGCCAGAGCAAGGCACTCTATTTTGAGCAGAAGGCCGGCGGTGAGGACAAGAGCACCTGGAACGGCATCCTGGTTTACGCGGAGCAGGAGCGCGGAAAGGTGCATCCGGTGGTCTTTGAGCTGATCGGGGAAGCCAGAAAACTGGCAAAGAAAGTGGGCTACAAGGTTTATGCGGTTATGGTAGGAACTGCCGGAACCGCAGAGAACGCGAAGGAGCTTCTGCCATATGGTGTGGACGAAGTATTTGTCTATGAGCATGAGGGCTTTGCCGGATTCAAGGCAGACTGCTATGCGGATGCCGTGGCGGACTGCATTTCCAGGCTGCGCCCTTCGGTTGTTTTAGTTGGCGGTACTTCCCTGGGTCGTTCCCTGGCACCGCGCCTTTCTACCCGTTTCCATACGGGTCTGACGGCAGACTGCACGAAGCTGGAGATGAAATCCAACACCGATCTGGTACAGATCCGTCCGGCATTCGGCGGAAATATCATGGCACAGATTGTCATCAGCGAGTCCCGTCCGCAGTTCGCGACCGTCCGTTACAAAGTCATGGACCGTGCGGAAAAGGTAGAAAAACCATCTGGAAAAATCACGATCTGCAAGGCATCCGAAGATATGGTACGCTCCCGCATTGAGGTGCTTTCTGCAAAGGTGCTGGAGCATGTGCGCTCCATAGAGGAGGAAGATGTGCTGGTGGTAGCAGGACGCGGAGCAGGCAAGGCGCTGGAACAGTTACAGGAGCTGGCAGAGCTTCTGGGCGGCCAGCTGTGCTATACCCGTCCGATGATCGAGGATGGTTTTGGAGATACCGCGCATCAGATCGGCCTGTCCGGACGTACCGTAAAGCCGAAGCTGATCCTGACCTTTGGCGTATCCGGTGCCATCCAGTTTACCGCCTGCATGAACAGCGCGGAGTGCATCGTAGCTGTGAACAATGACCCGGAGGCACCGATCTTTGACATTGCGGATATTGCCATCAAGGATGATCTGTATGCCGTGCTGCCGGAGCTTTTGAATGATGTAAAAAACAGAAAGGATGGTGAGTGATATGCCGTTTCCATACAAAAAAATGACCGAAGAGGATTTCGCTTACCTCCGCAGCGTGACCGCGCCGGAGCGTGTCTGGGTCGGTGACGAGATCGCAAGAGAATATTATCACGATGAGATGCCGGAGTACGGCGTGTTCCCGCCGGAGCTTTACGTGGAAGTGCTGGACAAACAGGAAGTCAGCACGATTATGAAATACGCCTGGGAGCAGAACATCCCGGTGGTTGTCCGCGGAGCCGGTACCGGTCTTGCGGGCGGCGCAAACTGTAAGTACGGCGGCATTCTGCTGTCCGTGATGAAGATGAACAAGATGATCAGCCTCGACAAGGCCAACATGACCATGACGGTCCAGCCTGGCATGCTTTTAACCGAGGTGGCAGCAGCTGCAGCGGCAGAGGGCCTGTTCTATCCGCCGGATCCGGGCGAAAAGACCGCGTCTATCGGCGGCAATGTTATCACCAACGCCGGCGGCATGCGTGCGGTCCGTTATGGCCTGACCCGTGACTTTGTCCGCTGCATCGAGGCGGTACTGCCGGACGGCGAGATCGTCCAGTTCTCCTCCAACGTCGTGAAGAACACTACCGGTTACGATGTGAAGGATCTGGTAATCGGTTCCGAGGGAACCCTGTGCATCCTCACGGAAGTGACCTTAAAGCTGATGCCTGCACCGAAATTTACCCGCACCCTGGTGATGCCATTTGAAAATCTGGAGAGCTGTATCGATATGGTGCCGCGTCTTTTACAGATGGCAGCCGTGCCGACCGCCATTGAGTTTCTGGAGCGGGAGCTGATCGACATTGTGGAGCGCAATCTTCACAAGCTGCTTCCGGTCAAGGAAGGTGACGCAGTACTGATCGTCATGTATGATGCAGGAAGCGAACAGGAACTCTTATCTGCCTGCACCGAAGCTTCAGATGCGGCACTGGAAGCCGGAGCCATTGACGTTTACATTGCCGATACACCGGAGCGTATTGGCTCTGTATGGTCCGTGCGCGGCGCAATTCTCGAGGGCATGAAGGCCGAGAGTGTGGCACAGGAGGAATGTGATGTGGTAGTACCGCGGGCGAAGATCGCGGAATATGTGCGCCTGGCAAAGGGCATTGGCGCCAAATACGGCATTCGTGTAGAGCCGTGCGGTCATGCCGGTGACGGAAACATCCACACCGAGATGCTGCGCGACGCCTCCATGAGTGATGAAGACTGGATCAAAGGAACCAGAGCCTGCCTCACCGAACTCTATGGCGTATCCAAACGCTTCGGCGGCCAGTTATCCGGCGAGCACGGAATCGGAAACGGAAGACTGGAATACTTAAAGCCGTTCGTCGGTGACCGGATGTATAAGCTGTATCAGTCGATTAAACTGGCGTTTGATGAGAAGCTGATATTGAATCCGGGGAAGATTATTACCTTTGAAGAATAAAAATTAGGGGACGGAATCAATAAAAGGTTCGGGCGTGCGGGGAATTGCAGAATCCAATTCCCCGCACGCCCTACTTTATTGGCTCCGTTAGGAAAAGAACAGTGGCTGCAGGCATGTTTATCCTTTATATTGCCGTTTGGCTGTGTATGGACTTTTAAGCGGAAATCCTCTATAATATCTCCCATAAAAACAGCAGGAAAGATGAGGATGATCGGGTGAAGAATCTTGTGTATGTGATCGGCATGGGGCCGGGGAGTTTTGAGCAGATGACGTTTGAAGCGCGAAAGGCGCTGGAGCAGAGTGATGTGATCGTGGGTTATACGGTGTATGTGGATCTTTTGCGGGAGCATTTCCCGGAGAAGCAGTTTCTGACCACACCCATGCGCCAGGAAGTGGAGCGCTGCCGCATGGCCTTTGAGGAGGCGAAGAAGGGACAGACGGTTGCCATGGTCTGCAGCGGGGATGCCGGTGTATATGGTATGTCCGGACTGATCCTGGAGCTGCAGCAGGACTATCTTGAGTGTGAGGTGGAAGTGATCAGCGGCGTGACGGCGGCCCTGGCGGGTGGTGCCGTGCTTGGCGCTCCGCTGATGCATGATTTTGCTGTGATCAGTTTAAGTGATCTTTTAACGCCCTGGGAGAAGATTGAGACACGGCTCCGCTGCGCGGCGGAAGCGGATTTTTCCATCTGCATTTACAATCCATCCAGTAAAAAGCGCGCCGATTATTTAAAGAAGGCCTGTGATATCATCCTGGAACAGACAAAGGAAGACCGGGTCTGCGGCATTGTGAGCAACATCGGAAGAGAGGGGCAGAGCGCCCGGGTTCTGATGCTCAGTGAGCTTCGCGATACGCAGGTGGATATGTTCACCACGGTGTTTATTGGCAACTCCCAGACCAGAAAGATCGGGGAGCGGATGGTAACGCCGCGGGGATACCGGATCTGATCGTAAGGTCACTGAAAAGCCGGAATGGTTTGAAATTGCATGGCGCGAATCAGATATGCAATGCGTGGGCGTGCAATAAGGAAAACAGACATAGAAAGAGAGACATAATATGGAACAATATCTGGAGGAGCAGCTTCGCTGTCTCTGCCGCAGCGTGCGGGCCGCGGATGACCGGGCGGTGGAAGCGGCAAAACACCACTGGGATGGAATCGCAAAACCGCTGCACGGACTGGGGCGGTTTGAGGATCTTTTAACCAAAGTGGCAGGCATTCAGAATACGGAAGATATCCGAATGGACCGGAAAGCCGTTGTGGTATTCTGTGCGGACAACGGTGTGGTAGCCGAGGGCGTGACTCAGACGGACAGCAGCGTGACCGCGGTGGTGACAGAGAACTTTGCCCGGGGCATTGCCAGTGTCAACCGCATGGCATCGGTGGCCGGGGCGGATGTGATTCCGGTGGATATCGGCGTGATGGGCGAAATCAAAGAGCCGGGTGTCCGCAACTGCCGCATTGCCAATGGCACGAACAATATGCGAAAGGAACCGGCCATGAGCCGGGAACAGGCACTGGAGGCGATTCACACCGGAATCCGTCTTGCTTCAGAATTAAAGGATACCGGATATGACCTTCTGGCGGTTGGTGAGATGGGAATCGGCAACACCACCACCAGCAGCGCGGTGGCCAGTGTCCTTTTGCAGGCACCAGTGGAGATTGTGACCGGACGAGGAGCCGGACTTTCCAACGCAGGACTGGAAAAGAAGATTGAGGTGATTAAGGAAGCCATTGCACTGCATCATCCGGACCCGGAGGACCCGATGGCGGTGCTGGAATCTGTGGGCGGTTTCGATATTGCAGGTATGTGTGGCCTGATGCTGGGCGGCGCCATTTACCGGATTCCGGTGGTACTGGATGGCCTGATTTCTTTGATGGCGGCGCTTCTGGCACAGAAATTCTGTCCGCTGGTCACGGACTTTCTGCTTCCGTCCCACATGGGAAAGGAACCGGCCTGCGGCATGGCTATGGAAAAGCTGGGGCTGGAGGCAAGCATTTACGGAAATCTGGCACTGGGCGAGGGAACCGGAGCGGTGATGCTGTTCCCGCTGCTTGACATGGCAGAGGCTGTGTACCGGGAAAACAGCACCTTTGAGGATATCCATGTGGGTGCTTACCAGAATTTTGAAGAAGACGCGGCGCAGAAAACAGCACATACGGAGACTGACAGTTTTGAAAAGGAGGAACAGGCATGATTTATTTTATCGGAGCAGGACCTGGGGATCCGGAACTCATTACCGTGAAAGGAAAACGCCTGATCGATGAGGCGGATATTATCATTTATGCCGGTTCTCTGGTGAACCCGCAGGTGCTTTCAGGGGCAAAGCCGGAGGCGGAGATCTATAACAGTGCCACCATGAATCTGGAAGAGGTTCTGGACGTGATGAAGCGCGGCGTGGCAGAAGGAAAACGGGTGGTCCGGGTTCATACCGGAGATCCGTCCATCTACGGCGCGCACCGGGAACAGATGGTGGAGCTGGATAAACTGGGAATCCCTTATGAGATTGTGCCGGGAGTCAGCTCATTCCTGGCGGCGGCAGCAAGCTTAAAGAAAGAGTACACCCTTCCGGGAGTCAGCCAGACGGTAATCCTGACCCGCATGGAAGGCCGGACCGCAGTGCCGGAGCGGGAGCAGATCGAGGCGCTGGCAGCGCATCAGGCCACCATGGTGATTTTCTTAAGCGTAGGCGAAATTGAGACATTGAGCAAACGGCTGCAGGCAGGCGGTTATCCGGCAGATACCCCGGCGGCTGTGGTCTATAAGGCATCCTGGGAGGACCAGAAGATCGTTACGGGAACGCTGACGGATATTGCAGAAAAGGTAAAAGAGGCAGGCATCCGCAAGACGGCGCTGGTGACGGTGGGGCGGTTCCTGGGGGATACCTTTGAACTTTCCAAATTATATGATGCGCATTTTACGACGGAATTCCGCAAGGGGGTTTAGGCATGGCAAAAAAGATCATGATCCAGGGAACCATGTCCAATTCCGGCAAAAGCTTCCTGGCGGCGGCTCTGTGCCGGATTTTCAAGCAGGATGGCTACCGCGTGGCACCGTTTAAATCCCAGAACATGGCGCTCAATTCCTACATTACCAAGGACGGGCTGGAGATTGGTCGCGCCCAGGCCATGCAGGCTGAGGCGGCGGGGATTGCACCTACGGTAGATATGAACCCGATTCTGTTAAAACCCACCAGCCAGATGGGAAGCCAGGTGATCGTAAACGGCGAGGTGTTCGGAAACTTAAGAGCCATGGACTATTACCGCCGCAAAACGGAATTTATTCCGGCAGTCCGGGAGGCATTTGAACGGCTGGAGAGCCAGTTCGATGCCATTGTCCTGGAAGGAGCAGGAAGTCCGGCAGAGATTAACCTGCGGGACAATGATATCGTCAATATGGGTATGGCAAAGATTGCGAATGCGCCGGTGCTTCTGGTAGGAGATATTGACCGGGGCGGCGTGTTTGCCTCCCTTTATGGAACTGTCAGCCTGCTGGAGCCGGAGGAGCGGGCCCGGATCAAAGGCCTTGTCATCAACAAGTTCCGTGGTGATGTAAAGATTCTGGAGCCAGGCCTTCGCATGATCGAGGAGCGGCTTCACATTCCGGTGGTGGGGGTGATCCCCATGGAGCAGATTGACCTGGATGATGAGGACAGCTTATCCGACCGCCTGGTACGGACGGAAGTGCAGGAGGGTCTGGATGTGGCGGTGATCCATCTGCCGCACATCTCCAATTTTACCGATTTTAACGCGCTGGAGCACTATGACGGCGTTTCCCTGCGCTATGTGGACCGGGCGGCTCAGTTGGGACGGCCGGACCTGATCCTTCTGCCGGGAACGAAAAATACCATGGCTGACTTAAAATGGCTGCGGGAGAGCGGACTGGAGGCCATGATCCAGCGTCTGGTGGAGGAGCAGAAGATTCCGGTCATCGGAATTTGCGGCGGTTACCAGATGTTAGGCGAACGCCTTTCGGATCCGGAGGGTGTGGAAGGCGAGCCGGGAAGCACCATGCGGGGCATGGGACTTCTGGCGGCAGAGACTATCTTTGCGGCAGAGAAGACCAGAACCCAGACCGAAGGAACGGTGTTGGCGGCAGCCGGATATTATGGTAAGGTGACCGGACAGAGCGTAACCGGGTATGAGATCCATATGGGGGAGACGTTCCAAACTCAAAAAAATATCACCCCCGCCATCCGCCTTGCTGACGGCCGCATGGACGGCTTTGTCCGGTCCGACGGCCTGGTGTTCGGAAGCTATCTCCACGGCCTCTTTGACAATCTGGAATTTACCGGAGCCATTCTGACCCAGCTGGCAGAAAAGAAAGGCATCAGCCTGACCGCAACGGCAAAAAGCATGGAAGAATACAAGGAAAGCCAGTATGATAAGCTGGCAGATCTGGTGCGCCGTTCTCTGGATATGGATGCCGTGTACAAAATTATGAAGGAATATGAGTCCTGAGCGCAGACAGAGGATGTACGGGCAGAAGTCTGAACAGTTACCATTCGCGATTGTCTGACCAGGAAAAAACTGGAAAGGATAACATTATGATAGAAACAATGCAGTGGGTCCGCCCGGAGGAGATTGAGGCCCGCAGTATGGCCATCATCGAATCGGAGATGCCGAAAGGCAACTGGACACCGGGAGAACTGGCCGTGGTAAAGCGCTGCATCCACACTGCAGCGGATTTTGACTATGCGGAGAATCTTTATTTTTCGGATGGTGCAGTAGAACTGGCAGTGAACCTGATGAAAAGCGGCAACGGCTTTACCATTGTGACGGACACCAACATGGCGCTGGCCGGTGTGAATAAGGCGGCATTGAAGCAGCTAAACGGAACCGTCCGCTGTTTCATGGCAGATCCGGATGTGGCAGCGGAGGCGAAGAAGCGGGGCGTGACCCGGGCCATTGTCAGTATGGAGCGGGCGGCAAAGCTTGACGGACCGGTCATCTTTGCCATCGGCAACGCGCCGACGGCCCTCATCCGCTTGTATGAGATGATGCAGAAAGACGAGATCCACCCGGATTTCATCATTGGAACCCCGGTGGGATTTGTGAATGTGGTGGAATCGAAGGAGTTCATCTGTCAGTCCGATGTGCCATGCATCGTGGCGCGGGGAAGAAAAGGCGGCAGCAATATCGCGGCTGCGGTGTGCAATGCGCTGATGTATCAGGTCACCAGAGCGTAGAAATCGGTCAAATGGCCTAAAACAAAGCCGTCTGGACGTAAGGCTTGCATTTTTCGACAAAAAATTTTATAATGTGTTAATATATTATCTTCAAAAAAGGTGGCTTTTTCTATGGCGAATGAACAGACGGAGAAGAAAATGGACATTGAGCTGGAGAATCCCGCAGATTTTACCAGCCCGGAGGAATTATACAAGGACCTGATCCGCAGCATCCGGAAGTATCATCCTTCAGATGATATCTCCCTGATCGAGAAAGCGTACAAGGTTGCCCATGAGGCCCACAAGGATCAGAAACGAAAATCGGGTGAACCCTATATCATTCACCCTCTTTGTGTTGCCATCATTCTGGCAGATCTTGAGATGGACAAGGAGACCATTGCGGCAGGTATTCTCCATGATGTTGTGGAAGATACCGTCATGACGCTGGATGAACTCTCCAAAGAGTTCGGCCCGGAGGTGGCGCTTCTGGTAGACGGCGTTACCAAGCTGACCCAGCTGTCCTGGTCCAAGGATAAGGTGGAGATGCAGGCCGAGAACCTGCGCAAGATGTTCCTCGCCATGGCCAAAGATATCCGTGTCATCCTGATCAAGCTGGCGGACCGTCTGCATAACATGCGTACCCTGCAGTACATGAAGCCGGAAAAACAGAAAGAAAAAGCCCGCGAAACCATGGAGATTTACGCGCCCATCGCCCACCGCCTTGGTATTTCCAAAATCAAGGTGGAGTTAGATGATCTCTCCTTAAAATACCTGCAGCCGGATGTCTACTATGATCTGGCTGAGAAAATTTCCCTTGGCAAGGATGCCCGTGAGGAGTTCGTCAAGGGCATTGTAGATGAAGTTTCCGCCCACATGAAGGAGGCTGGCATTGAGGCCAAGGTAGACGGCCGCGTGAAGCATTTCTTCAGCATCTACCGCAAGATGGTCAACCAGCACAAGACGCTGGACCAGATCTACGATCTGTTTGCGGTCCGTATTATCGTGGATACGGTAAAGGACTGTTACGCAGCTCTGGGTGTCATCCATGAGCTGTACAAGCCGATTCCGGGCCGTTTCAAGGACTATATTGCCATGCCGAAGCCGAACATGTACCAGTCCCTGCACACCACGCTGATCGGAAACAACGGCCAGCCGTTTGAAATCCAGATCCGTACCTTCGAGATGCACCGTACCGCAGAATACGGTATCGCGGCGCACTGGAAGTACAAGGAGAGCGGCAGCGGCAAGATCGCGGCAGGCGATGAGGCTGCAAAGCTGTCCTGGCTGCGCCAGATTCTGGAGTGGCAGAAAGACACCAGCGACTCCAAAGAGTTCTTAAGCATGGTAAAAGGAGACCTGGACTTATTCTCCGAGAATGTGTACTGCTTCACCCCGTCTGGGGATGTCAAGACACTGCCAAGCGGCTCTACCACCATCGACTTTGCGTACTCCATCCACAGTGCGGTGGGTAACAAGATGGTCGGCGCCAGAGTCAACGGCAAGCTGGTACCGATTGAGTATGTGGTGCAGAACGGTGACCGCATTGAGGTCATCACATCCCAGAACTCCAAGGGCCCGAGCCGTGACTGGCTCTCCCTGGTCAAGAGCACTCAGGCCAAGAACAAGATCAACCAGTGGTTCAAGAGCGAATTAAAGGAAGACAACATCGTCCGTGGTAAGGATCTCATTGACCGCTACTGCAAGACCAAGGGCATTAACTTCGGTGACTTAAACAAGCCGGAGTTTCAGGAAAAGGTCATGCAGCGTTATGCGTTCCGCGACTGGGATTCTGTTCTGGCTTCCATTGGACATGGCGGCTTAAAAGAGGGCCAGGTCATCAACAAGATGATTGAGGAACGGGCCAAGAAGACCCGCAAGGAGGTTACCGACACCAACATTTTGGACGGCCTCAGCGAGATGTCCGGAAACAAGGCGGAGGTCAGCAAGAAGTCCAAGGGCGGCATTATGGTCAAGGGCATCCACGATGTGGCAGTCCGCTTCTCACGCTGCTGCAGCCCGGTGCCGGGCGACGAGATCGTGGGCTATGTGACCCGCGGCCGCGGCGTATCCATTCACCGGACCGACTGCGTGAACATCATCAACCTTCCATCGGAAGAGCGCACCCGCCTCATTGAGGCCGAGTGGCAGCAGCCGGAGGATGACGCAAGCAGCAAAGAGCGCTATACCACGGAAATCCAGATTTACGCAAACAACCGCATTGGCATGTTTGTAGATATCTCCAAGGTATTTACCGAGCGTCAGATCGATATCACCTCCATGAATGTGCGCACCAGCAAGCAGGGCAAGGCCACCATCATCATGACATTTGATATTCACGGAATTGAAGAACTGAACCGCCTGACGGATAAATTAAGACAGATCGAAGGCGTCATCGATATAGAAAGGACTGCGGGATAGTTGTTCCGCAGTTTTTCTGTGTTTATAAAAAGGAGCAGATTATGAGCAATTTTCGAATTAAAACCTATGTGCTGGGCGGCGTCAGCACCAACTGTTATCTTACATTTCGCGAGGGAGAAAAAGCAGCCGTGATCATTGATCCGGCGGATAATGCCGATTACCTGGTCAGCAAATGCCGCGAGTTTGGCGTAGAGCCGGAGGCTGTACTTCTGACCCATGCGCATTTTGACCACATGCTGGCAGCCGATGATATCCGCAAAAAATTCGGTTGCAAGCTTTATGTTCACATGGATGATGAGCGGATGTTAAACGATCCGTCCTTAAATCTTTCCGGCACCCTGGGAACGGAGCAGGTCAGCATCAGCGCGGACCATCTGCTGCGCGATGGAGATGTTCTCCATTTCCTGAACCTGGAGTGGAAGGTGATGGCGACACCGGGCCATACCGCAGGTTCTGTCTGCTATTACCTGCCGGAGGAAGAGGTGCTGTTCAGCGGAGACACCCTGTTTGCGGAGTCTTTGGGCCGGACGGATCTTCCGACCGGAAGCATGTCTGCCATTGTGCGTTCCATTGCGGAAAAGCTTCTGGCACTGCCGGATGATATTATGGTTTATCCGGGCCATGGCGATGCTACCACCATCGGTCATGAGAAGCAGTACAATCCGGTGGCGGCTTATGTGAGAAAGCGAGGCGGACAGGCATGATCGGAATTTTATTAAACGACAGCGCATATGAGCAGGATATCCGGGAACTCTTGATGGCATTTTACCCGGGACAGACCTTTGTTCATGAGATGCAGGATGATCTGGACTTTTTTGTGGAGGGAACGGTGAACGAAGCTCATACGGAGTTTACCATGAATCTGGGACATACAGGAAGCTCCTCTTTCCACCTCCTGTCCATGGAAGAACTGGAGCCGGGAATTAAGGCGGAGTTTGAGGCGGCAGCAGAGAGCAGTGTCCTGAAGGTAAACTACGAGAACCGCTTTGAAACGAAGAATCAGATCAAGCGCAGACTTTATGTGCTTCTTCTGCAGCAGACCGGGAAGCTGCTTCCGTGGGGCACCCTGACCGGCATTCGTCCGACTAAGATCGCCATGACAAAATTCGCTGAGGGAGAGACGGCCGAGCAGATCTTCCGCCATATGAAGGATACCTACTTCACCAGCAACGAAAAGATCAACTTAAGCATCGAGATTGCCCAGAGAGAGCGCCAGCTGCTTTCTACGATTGACTACAGGCATGGCTACAGCTTGTATGTAGGCATTCCGTTCTGCCCGACCACCTGTCTGTACTGTTCCTTTACCTCTTATCCGATTGGCAAGTGGAAAGACCGTACCCATGAGTATCTGGACGCATTGTTCAAAGAGCTGGATTATGTGGCAGAGAAGAAAAAGGGCTGTACCCTGGATACCGTGTATTTTGGCGGCGGCACCCCGACCTCCCTTTCTCCGGAGGATCTGGACAAGCTCATCACCAAATTAAAAGCAACCTTTGATTTCTCCACTGTTCAGGAGTTTACCGTGGAGGCAGGCCGTCCGGACAGCATCACCCGGGAGAAGCTGGAGGTTCTGAAGAAGCATGGCGTTGACCGTATCTCCATCAACCCGCAGACCATGAAGCAGGACACCCTGCGCCTTATCGGACGCCGCCATACCGTGGAGGATGTGGTGGACCGGTTCAAACTTGCCCGGGAGGTTGGATTTGATAACATCAATATGGATCTGATCATCGGACTGCCGGAGGAGACTCTGGAGGATGTGCAGGCAACTATGGAAGCTGTGAAGGCCCTGGCACCGGACAGCGTTACCGTGCATTCCCTGGCTATCAAGCGTGCGGCCCGCTTAAACACCATGAAGGAAGTTTACAAGGACTTAAAGATCGAGAACACCCAGGAGATGATCGACTTAACGGCCCGCTACGCAAGAGAGATGGGACTGGAGCCGTACTACCTGTACCGCCAGAAAAATATGGCAGGCAACTTCGAGAATGTAGGCTATGCGGCACCGGGCAAGGCCTGCATCTATAATGTACTCATTATGGAGGAGCAGCAGACCATCATTGGCTGCGGCGCGGGAACCACCACCAAGCGTCTGTTCGCCGAGGAGAACCGCATTGAGCGCTGCGAGAATGTAAAAGACGTGGAGCAGTACATCAGCCGCGTGGATGAAATGATTGAGCGCAAGGAAAAACTGCTGTCAGACTAAACACTTACGATTGCAATTTGTTCCTTAGAATAGTATAATTTGTAAACGAGTATGTGATTTTACAAAAAAGAGATACAAAGATAGAAAACGGAGAAAAAATATGGCATTGAAAAAGAAGCCGGTTACCGGCATGCGTGATATCCTGCCGGCAGAGATGCAGGTGCGGGAATATGTGATGAACCAGATCCGTGAAACCTACCGCAGTTTCGGATTTACCCAGGTGGAGACTCCGTGCGTGGAGCACATCGAGAACCTGACCAGCAAACAGGGCGGCGACAACGAGAAGCTGATCTTCAAAATCTTAAAGCGCGGCGAAAAATTAAACCTCGAGACCGCTGAGTCCGAGAACGACTTAACTGACAGCGGCCTTCGCTACGACCTGACCCTGCCGCTGTCCCGCTATTACTCCAACAACGGCGCACAGCTCCCAAGCCCGTTCAAGGCTCTGCAGATGGGCAGCGTATGGCGTGCGGACCGTCCGCAGCGCGGGCGTTTTCGTCAGTTCACCCAGTGTGACATCGACATCCTGGGCGATGCAACCAACATGGCAGAGATCGAGCTGATCCTGGCTACCACCACCGCCCTTGGAAAGATCTGCCCGAAGAACGCCTTCACCGTCCGCATCAACGACCGCGGCATCTTAAAGGGCATGGCTCTTTACTGCGGTTTTCCGGAGGATGGTCTGGATCAGGTATTTATCACCCTGGACAAGATGGACAAGATTGGCCTGGACGGCGTAAAGGCAGAGCTTCTGGAACTGGGCTACGCAGCTGAGAGCGTAGAAAAGTACGCAGGCCTGTTATCCAGCCTTGGTGAGGATGCGGCAGCAGTCCGTGGTTTGGGCGAGACCTTAGCCGGTGTGCTGGACGCAAAGACCGCAGAGAATCTGGCAAACATCATGGATACCGTAACCGAAGTAGCCGAGACCGACTTTAAGCTGGCTTTCGACCCGACCCTGGTGCGCGGCATGTCCTACTATACCGGAACCATCTTCGAGGTTTCCATGGAAGGCTTTGGCGGTTCCGTTGCAGGCGGCGGAAGATACGACAAGATGATCGGCAAGTTCACCGGCCAGGATACTCCGGCCTGCGGCTTCTCCATCGGCTTTGAGCGTATCGTTACCATTCTTATGGAGCAGGGCGGCGAAATCGAGAACGCAGCTCCGAAGAAGGCTTACCTCATCGAGAAGGGCATGGATCCGGCACGTTACGGCCAGATCATGAAGCAGGCCATGGGCGAGCGTAAAGCTGGCGTTCAGGTGCTTGTTTCCATGATGAACAAGAACAAGAAGTTCCAGAAGGAGCAGTTAAACAAAGAGGGTTATACCGAATTTGTAGAATTTTACAAAGAAGCCCTGAAGTAAGAGTTTTGAAATAAGATCATTGAATCAAAGGAGATAAATCATGGCAGAATCAATGCTGGGACTGAAGCGGTCCCATCGGTGTACAGAAGTCACCACAGCAAACATCGGTCAGGACGTGACCGTTATGGGCTGGGTGCAGAAGAGCAGAAACAAGGGCGGAATCATTTTCGTAGATTTACGTGACCGTTCCGGTATCCTGCAGATCATCTTTGAGGAGAGTGACTGCGGCGCAGAGAGCTTCGCAAAGGCTGAGAAGTTAAGAAGCGAGTATGTTATTGCTGTAACCGGCCGCGTGGAGGCACGTTCCGGTGCAGTGAATGAGAATCTGGCAACCGGCGCCATCGAGGTGCGCGCCAACAGCCTGCGCATCTTATCTGAGTCTGAGACCCCGCCATTCCCGATCGAGGAGAACTCCAAGACCAAAGAGGAGCTGCGCTTAAAATACCGTTTCCTGGATTTAAGAAGACCGGATATGCAGCGCAATCTGCTGTTAAGAAGTAAAATCGCTATTCTTACCAGACAGTTCCTGGCAGAGGAAGGCTTCCTGGAGATTGAGACCCCGACCCTCATCAAGAGCACCCCGGAGGGCGCAAGAGACTACCTGGTACCGAGCCGTGTACATCCGGGTTCCTTCTACGCACTTCCGCAGTCCCCGCAGCTTTTCAAGCAGCTGTTAATGTGCTCCGGTTACGACCGTTATTTCCAGCTGGCGCGTTGCTACCGCGATGAGGACCTGCGTGCAGACCGTCAGCCGGAGTTCACCCAGATCGATATGGAGCTGTCTTTCGTAGACGTTGACGATGTCATCGATGTCAACGAGCGTCTTTTACACAAGCTGTTTAAGGAAATCTTAAACGTAGAGATTCCGCAGCCGATTCCGCGCATGACCTGGCAGGAGGCTATGGACCGTTTTGGTTCCGATAAGCCGGACCTTCGTTTCGGTATGGAGTTAAAGAATGTATCTGACGTAGTCAAAGACTGCGAGTTTGTAGTATTCAAGGGCGCTCTGGAGAACGGCGGTACCGTTCGCGGTATCAACGCTGAGGGACAGGGCCATATGCCGCGTAAGAAAATCGATGCGCTGGTTGAGTTCGCGAAAGGCTACGGCGCAAAGGGCCTTGCCTACATCGCAATCCAGGAGGATGGCAGCTACAAGTCTTCCTTCGCGAAATTCATGACCGAGGACCAGATGGCAGCCCTGATCTCCGCTATGGATGGTAAGCCGGGCGACCTGCTGTTATTCGCAGCAGACAAGAACAAAGTTGTATGGGATGTTCTGGGCAACCTGCGTCTGGAGATCGCGCGTCAGCTTGACCTCTTAAAGAAAGATGATTACAGATTCCTGTGGGTAACCGAGTTCCCGTTACTGGAGTACTCCGAGGAGCAGGGCCGTTTCGTGGCTATGCATCACCCATTCACCATGCCGATGGACGAAGACTGGCACTTAATCGATTCCGATCCGGGCGCAGTACGCGCAAAGGCATACGATATCGTATTAAACGGTACCGAGATCGGCGGTGGTTCTGTTCGTATCCACCAGAGCGACATCCAGTCCAAGATGTTCGAGGTACTGGGCTTCACTCCGGAGAAGGCACAGGAGCAGTTCGGCTTCCTGCTTGAAGCATTCAAGTACGGAGTTCCGCCGCACGCTGGTCTGGCATACGGCCTTGACCGTGTGGTAATGCTCATGGGCGGCTGCGACAGCATCCGTGAAGTCATCGCCTTCCCGAAGGTAAAGGATGCCTCCTGCCTGATGACCGAGGCTCCGACTCCGGTAGATCCGAAGCAGTTAGAAGAGCTTGGCATCGAGGTATGCGAAGAGGCTGAGACAACCGAAGAATAAAGATATAGGGACGAAGTTAATAAAGGTCCGGAAATGAAAGAGACCGCCTTCCTTTATTTTCACATATCGTTGTTTGCTTGCTCTCACAACACGCGTTCGCCTGCATCGGACTGCATCCGCTGCATTCGGACACGTGTGATCGAGAGGCAAACAACCTGATATGCTGAAAATACCGGAAGGCGGTCTCATTCATTTCCTGCTGTATTGACTCCGCTACAAGACAAATAAAAAACAGCCAGAACTGTATTGATAAAAGCCAGATTTTCAGCTTTACCAGTACTGTTCTGGCTGTATTATTTATTATCTTAGAATAGCCAGTAAAGGAGAAGTTTCTGTACGGTGTTCCCGAAACTTCGGACCTTATTGGCTGTTCTTTTGCTATTTAAAAACGTAATAAATAGATGCGCTTTATTGATAAATACGATTGGCTTCCAGATTCTTCCTGGGGTATAATAAACGTCATGACCCGCATGTCGGGAAATGAAAGAAAAATCTTGGGAGGATTTTGTATTATGAAAAAGAAACTTGCAGTATTACTGGCAGCAGCCATGATGATGGGCGCCATGACCGGATGCGGAAGCTCCGCGAAGACCGAGACCACCGAGGCAGAGACCAAAGCGGAGGAGACCACCGAGGCAGCAGAGAACGAGGATAAATTCCAGTCTTCCATCCTATTTTGCGGTTCTACTTCCCTGTACCCGATCATGTCTTCTCTGGCATCTTCCTTTACGGAGGAGTATGTAACCTGGGATAAGGTAGATCCGTCCTTCCCGGCAGAGAACATTTCCATCTACGTTGCTCCGGGCGGATCCGGTGTCGGCGTGAGCGCAGCCATTGACCATACCGCAGATTTCGGTATGCTGGCAAGAGCCATCAAGGATTCCGAGGTGGAGGCCCTTGGCGCAGACTATCAGGATTTCATCGTGGCAAGAGATGCCCTGACCGTATCCGTGAACGCAGAAAACCCGGTATGTGATGTCATGACTGACATGAGCACGGATCTGATCCGTCAGATCTTCGACGGTGAGATCACCACCTGGGATCAGGTAGACGCTTCCCTTCCGGCTGAGACCATCAACGTTTACATCCGTGATTTATCCGGCGGTGCTTACGAGGTATTCCAGAAGTCTGTTATGGGCGACAGTGAGGTAACTGCTTCCGCAACCCAGTCCGCATCCATGACCGAGCTGGCAGCAAACATCGCAAACGACAAATGGGGCATTGGCTACGCAGGATTCGGCGCTTACAACAAGGCCAACGCAGACGGTGAGGTTTTAAAAGCGATGTCTGTTGACGGTGTTGAGGCTACTGCCGAGAACATTATCGCAGATGAGTACAAGATCCAGCGTCCGGTTATGTTCGTAACCGGTGAGAAGGTGACCGACTCTGAGCAGGCCTTTATCGACTACATTTTCTCTGAGACCGGCTATGAAGTAACTGAAAAGAACGGCTATATCCCGGCATTTACTCCGGCAAACTAAATAACCATGAAAACATTCAGACGATTCAGCAACCATATGGTTACGGCGCTGGTCTGCGGCCTGACCGCAGCTGCCGTACTGCTGCTGGCCTTCGTTCTGTTCTTCATCGTGAAAGAAGCACTCCCTCTGTTTGACACAGTGGGAGTGTCTGACTTTTTACTGGGGCAGAAATGGATGCCGGTGGATTACACGGGAGTGACCTCCTTTGGAATTTTTAATTTTATTGCGGCTACAGTCTATATTTCCCTGACGGGCCTGGTGCTGGCAGCGGGGATTGGCCTGGGAACGGCAGTGTTTCTGGCCTTTCAGGCAACTCCGCGTCAGCGTACTGTGCTGTATCCGCTCATTGATCTGCTGGCGGGCATTCCGTCCGTCATCTATGGTTTTATCGGACTTTCCGTGCTGGTGAAGCTGTTTTTAAAGGCAGGTGTTCATACTGGTTCCTGCGTGCTGGCAGCAGGTATTCTGCTGGCGGTGATGCTCCTGCCGTACCTGGTTTCTTCCTGCAGCGACACCATGGTAAAGGAGTGGGATAAGTACCGGGAGGCTTCTGCGGCGCTGGGAATTTCCGACTGGTACGCGGCTGCCACCATGATCCTTCCAGCGTCCATGCCGAATATTTTAATGTCCATGGTGCTGGCGGTGGGTCGGGCCATGGGAGAAACCATGGCGGTGATGATGGTCATGGGGAATGCGAATCTGTTCCCAAAGCTGTTGGGAAAGAGTGAGAGCATTGCCTCTGTCATTGCCCTGGAGATGGGAACGGCGGTCTATGGAAGCCCCCACTATCATGCGCTGTATGCGGCAGGACTGGTGCTGGTGTTGCTGCTTCTGGTGATCAATCTGGGAATCCATATGCTGAGACGCCGCCTGCTTGAGGGAAATTTGCCGTGGAAAACAGAAAAATTCATGGATGCAGCGCAGGTTTTTTTGGTGTCAGCAGCAGAGGAAGAGATCGCAAAAGAACAGGAGACGGTGAGGCAGGGAGGAAAAAAGGTATGAGATGGATGGGAACCCTGACAAAATTCTGGGCCTGGCTGAGCACTTCTCTGACGGTCCTGCTCATTGTATTTCTGTTCGGCTATGTGTTTGAGCATGGGGCAGGAAACATCAGCGTGGAATTTCTGACCCAGTCCCCAAGAGGCATGGTACTGGGATCCGAGGGCGGCATCTGGCCTGCGATTGTGGGAAGCCTGTACTTCACCGGTGCCGCTGTGGTGATGGGAAGCATCCCGGCGGTGGCAGTGGCTTTGTATCAGGTGTTTTACTGTAAAAAGAAAAAAGTGGCATCGGGCATTCGGCTGGTGATGGAATGCATCTCCGGCCTTCCCTCCATTGTGTTGGGCCTGTTCTCTTACACCGTGCTGGTGCGGGACCTGGGACTGGGACGCTGCATTTTATCTGCCAGCGCGGCCCTGGCTATCATGATTTTACCATTTATTGAGGTGCGGGCAGAAAAGGCATTCCGGGAAGTGCCGGATTCCGTGGTGCAGTCCGCCTATGCCCTGGGATGCTCCAAAGCTTACACCATTCGTAAGGTGGTATTTCCGGCCTGCCGCGGGGAACTGGTTTCTGGCATGATTCTGGGCGGCTGTTATGCCATGGGAGCTACGGCGCCGGTTATGTTCACGGGAGCGGTGGCCTACGCATCAGTGCCCCACAGTCTCCTGGCTCCGGCCATGTCTTTGCCGCTGCATCTGTATCTGCTACTGTCCCAGGGAGCAACCTCCATGCCTGCGGTGTATGGGACAGCATTTGTGATGATGGTGCTGATTCTTCTGGGAAATATGGCGGCTGCTGCTTATGCGGAGCACTGTCGGAAAGAGTGGGGAAGGTAGGTGCAGGTATGGTTCCGGCAGATGATATTTCCGGGGGTGAAGCCTGAAATCGTGCGAACATACGCCCAATGGACACACAAATGAAAGGATTACAAAATGGAAACATATACGAATGACACCATCATGCAGATCCGGAATCTGGAGGTCTCCTACGATGGGAAGCTGGTTCTCCATGATATTTCCATGGACATCCGCCAAAACCGGATCACCGCTATCCTCGGGCCGTCCGGCTGCGGAAAGACCACTTTTTTAAAGACGCTGAATGGCCTGTTACAGGAAGAACGTGGAACAGAGGTATCGGGGACGATTATGTTGGAAGATACGGATATTCGCCGATTATCGCTGGAAACGCTAAGAAAAAACGTAGGCCTGGTATTTCAGACTCCGGCGCCATTTCCGTTTTCCATCTATAAGAACCTGACCTACGCGCCGGTCTACTATGGAATCCGGGAAAAACAGAAGCTGGCAGAGATCGTGGAAGAAAAGCTGAAGCTGACCGGCCTTTACGAAGAAGTATCCGGGGAGCTGCACAAGAGCGCGTTGAAGCTTTCCGGTGGACAGAAACAGCGCCTCTGCATTGCCAGGGCCCTGACCGTGGAGCCGAAGGTACTGCTCTTGGACGAGCCCTGCTCCGCGCTAGATAGAAAGGCTTCCGCAAAGATCGAGGAACTGCTGCTGAAGCTAAAAAGACGTTATACCATCGTCATTGTCACCCACAACCTGGCGCAGGCAAAGCGCATTGCGGATGATGTGGCCTTTTTCCAGGATGGACGGCTGGTGGAAGCGAAGGACGCAAAGGAGTTCTGGGAAAATCCGGAGCAGGAAGAAACGAAAGAGTTTTTACAGGGATGAGAAAAGGCTGGTGTGCCGCGTGGTGCGGTGTGCCGGCCTTTTGGCATCCTGGAGCGGCAGTCTGTGCCGGAACGCGGAAACAGCAAATTCTGCCTGGCGGTGCCCCTGTGTGTGAAATCTCTGTGAAAATGTGGAAAAGCCGAAAAAACTCTGCTAAAATGGGGAAAAAGAAAGAAGAAAACACAACAAGAACCAGAAAGGAGACGATACATACCATGGAATCGTTAAAGATATTAGTAGTGGATGATGAAGCCAGAATGCGCAAGCTGGTGAAGGATTTCCTGACCATCAAGGGCTTTACCGTGATCGAGGCAGAGGACGGCGAGCAGGCTGTGGATATTTTCTTTAAACAGAAAGATATTTCCCTTATCATTCTGGACGTGATGATGCCGAAGATGGATGGCTGGGAAGTCTTAAAGACGGTGCGCCAGTATTCTCAGGTTCCGGTCATCATGCTGACGGCTCGCGGTGAGGAGCGGGACGAGCTTCAGGGCTTTAAGCTTGGCGTAGACGAATACATTTCCAAGCCTTTTAGTCCGAAGATTCTGGTAGCCCGGGTTGAAGCTATTCTGCGCCGTTCTAACGTGGCGGTCAGTGAGACCACGGAGGTGGGCGGTATCCGCATTGACAAGGCAGCACATCAAGTGGAGATTGACGGAAAGCCGATTGATTTAAGCTACAAGGAGTTTGAGCTTCTGACCTACTTTGTTGAGAATCAGGGCATTGCTCTTTCCAGAGAGAAAATCCTGAATAATGTCTGGAATTATGATTACTTTGGGGATGCTCGTACCATCGACACCCATGTCAAGAAGCTGCGCAGCAAGATGGGAGAGAAGGGCAATTATATCAAGACCATCTGGGGCATGGGCTACAAGTTTGAGGTAGACTGATGAAACACAAAAAGATTTTTCAATTTCATTCCATCCGTCACCGCATTATGCTGATCTTTATGGGACTTATGGCTGCCATGCTTCTGGCCATCTGGGGCGTGAACAGCTGGTGGCTGGAAAAATACTATGTGGACCAGAAAATGAAGGTGATGGAGCAGGCCTACACGGATATAGACAGCGCCATTCAGGAAAAGGTCGGCGAGAATGAGAATATCGGTGATGTACTGCGGGAGGAACTGGAGCAGGAGTGGGATATCTGGAAGCAGACGGCCAAGGGAGATACCGATACTGACTACGCAGAAAAATCATCCGGGGCCGATGAGACAGAATCTGCCAGCCAGGCCGATGAAGTCGTCCCGGCAGATATTCCGGCAGATTTCCCGGAAGCACAGGGAACGCTGCTTGGAACAATCCGCTCATACAGTGAGCAGAATAACATTGCCATCACTCTTATCGACAGCGATACCGGCAAAGCTCTGGTCAGCTCCGGGCGCGATAGCGATTTTCTGACTCAGAAGCTGCAGCGCTATGTGCTGGGCATGGGCCACAAGCACATGGAAATCTTAAAACAGCATGATAATTACGTGGTGGAGAAGAACCGGGACTTCCGTTCCAGCAGTACCTATATGGAGAGCTGGGGCTATTTCTCGGACAATCGAACTATGTTCATCATGTCCATGCCCCTTGCCAGCATTCAGGAGAGTGTAGCGCTTTCTAACCGCTTTACCACCTGGGTGGGCCTGATCGTGCTGGTATTTGGAAGTATTATGATGTGTTTCGTTACCAACCGCATCACCAAGCCAATCATGAAATTGTCTTCCCTGTCAGAAGAAATGTCCCGGCTGAATTTTGATGTTTCCTACGAGGATGATGCGGAGGATGAGGTGGGGGTTCTGGGACGCAGCATGAACTCCCTTTCCCACAGTTTAAAAGATGCCATTGGCGCCCTGCAGGATGCCAACAAACAGCTGCAGCATGACATCAATGAGAAAATCCAGATCGATGAGATGCGAAAAGAGTTCATTGCCAATGTCTCCCACGAGCTGAAAACCCCGATTGCCCTGATCCAGGGCTACGCAGAGGGCTTATGTGACGGCATGTGCGAAGACCCGGAGAGCCGCAGCTATTACTGTGAGGTCATCATGGATGAGGCCAACAAGATGAACAAGATGGTGCGCCAGCTTCTGACACTGACGGCCCTGGAATTTGGAAACGACACGCCGAGCATTGAGACGTTTGATGTATCGGAGCTGGTTCACGACCTGATCAATTCCTCCAGTATCCTCATTCAGCAGAATGAGGCGAAGGTAAGCGTAGACATGCCGGAAACGTTAATGGTCATGGGCGATGAATTCAAGATTGAGGAAGTTGTGACCAACTACCTGACCAACGCCATGAACCATCTTGGCGGGGATCATAATATTCGCATCTGGAGTGAGACTCTCGATGGTGTGGCAAAGATCCATGTATACAACAACGGTGCTCCGATCCCGGAGGAAGACCTGCCGAATCTGTGGACGAAGTTTTACAAGGTAGACAAGGCCCGAACCCGTGCCTACGGCGGAAGCGGCATCGGTCTTTCCATTGTCAAAGCCATTATGGAGGCACATCACCAGCAGTACGGTGTGGCAAACCACGAGGATGGTGTAGAGTTCTGGTTCACCCTGGCTCTGGCACCGGACCTGCCGGAAGAACCAGAAAACGAGCAGCAGGGATAGAACAGCGAACAAAAAAATGATTTGCCGTCAGAAAGTAAATGCCAGTAAATGAATGAGAAAAACAAAAGAAAATAAAGCGAAAAACTAATTGACAATATGACGGCATGGAAGTAAAATAAAGAAAATTTAAAATGAAACATTGCTTAAAACCGTTGAAGCGGAGATAAAAACAAATCGTGCACTTACAGAGAGACGGAATGCTGAGAACCGTCAGAACGCAGCTTGTTAAATGGACCGCTGAGGGCGCAGTCAAAAGCCGCAAGGCCCAGTATTCTGCGACGTGTGGGCATACGTTAGTTGCCGGGAATATGTTGGTATTCCGAAAAGAGCGCGAAGAGTCCGTACATCACGGAATGGGTCGCGAAGCAAGGTGGCACCGCGGGTGATAAGGTAAATCAAATTTTCCATCCCGTCCTTGACAGATTTCAGTTTATGTGAAGTCTGCCAGGGACGGGATTTTTTGTGTTTCATAGGAAATTGCATCCTATGAAACACAAACGCTCCGCGAGGATGCGCCAAGGCACATTCTTATTCCTTAAAATTCCTCTCGGGCAGACAGAGAAAAGGAGGACTGCAATATGATGACCCTGGAAGAAGCAAAAAAGCTTGCAGAAGACAAAACCTACGGACGCATCCCGTTAACCCGGGAAATCTACTCCGATATCCGCACCCCCATGGAAGTGCTGCGGGTCTTAAAGCAGGTGAGCACCCACTGTTACATGCTGGAGAGCGTGGAGGAATCCAAACGCTGGGGCCGCTACACCTTCCTGGGGTTTGATCCAGTGCTGGAGCTGACCTGCCGGGATGGACTGCTTCGCATCAAAGGTGCAACTACGGTGGAACAGCAGGTGGAGCATCCGGGAGATGCTATCCGCAAGATTCTGGCAGAGAACAAGAGTCCGAAGCTTCCGGGACTGCCAACTTTCACCGGCGGCCTGGTCGGATATTTCGCCTACGACTATATCAAATACGCGGAGCCGACCTTAAAACTGGAAAAGGGAGATGAGGATTCCTTCCAGGATGTAGACCTGATGCTGTTTGACAAGGTGATCGCTTTCGATAATTTCCGTCAGAAGATCATTCTCATCGTCAACATGAAGACCGACGCGCCGGAGCAGGAATATTACAAAGCCCAGATGGAACTGGATAAGCTGGTGAACCTAATTCGCACCGGAAAACCGGCACCGGAACAGCCGTTAAAGCTCAAAGGAGATTTCAAACCGGTCTTTTCCGAAGAAGCTTACTGCGAGATGGTGGAAAAGGGAAAGCAGTATATCCGGGAAGGGGATATTTTTCAGGTGGTACTTTCCAACCAGCTGGAGGCAGAGATGGAGGGAAGCCTCTTAGATGCCTACCGGGTTCTCCGAACCAGCAATCCGTCCCCCTACATGTTTTATTTTTCCAGCGATGACATTGAAATCGCGGGTGCTTCTCCAGAAACACTGGTCAAGCTGGAAGATGGGAAACTCTTCACCTATCCGCTGGCCGGAACCAGGCCGAGAGGCACGACACCGGAGGAGGATGAGCGGTTGGAGCAGGAACTTCTCGCTGATGAAAAAGAACGGGCTGAGCACAATATGCTGGTGGATCTGGGACGGAATGACATTGGAAAGATCAGCCAGATTGGTACTGTGAAGGTGGAAAAATACATGGCAGTGGAGCGTTATTCCCATGTGATGCACATCGGTTCCACCGTTGGCGGAATGATCCGTCCGGAGTATGACGCAGTGGATGCGGTGGATGCCATCCTCCCGGCAGGAACGCTCTCCGGAGCACCGAAATTCCGGGCCTGTGAGATCATTCAGGAGCTGGAGAGCGGACGGCGCGGTATTTACGGTGGCGCCATTGGGTATCTGGACTTTTCCGGTAACCTGGATGTCTGCATTGCCATCCGTATTGCCTACGCAAAGAAAGGAAAGGTGTACGCCCGGTCCGGAGCCGGCATTGTAGCTGACAGCATGCCGGAAAGCGAGTACCAGGAGTGCTTAAACAAAGCCAAAGCCGTAGTACTGGCTGTAAAGAAAGCAGAGGAGGGAATGGAATCATGATCGTGCTGATCGATAATTATGACAGCTTTTCTTATAACCTGTACCAGTTGATCGGAAGCATCCGGCCGGATATTCAGGTCATCCGAAATGACCGGATCACGGTGGAAGAGCTGGAAGCCATGAAGCCGGAAGCCATCATTCTTTCCCCCGGACCGGGGCGGCCGGAGAATGCGGGCATCTGCATTGATGTGGTGAAGAAACTGGGAAAGAAGATTCCGGTGTTCGGCGTATGCCTCGGTCATCAGGCCATCTGCAAGGCTTACGGGGCTGAGGTTTCCTATGCGAAGCAGCTGATGCACGGCAAGGTATCCCAGGCTGCCTGCAGCAAGGACAGCGTCCTGTTTGCCGGACTTCCGGAACAGATTCCGGTAGGCAGATACCATTCCCTGGCGGCAGTCAGGGAAACCATGCCGGAGGAACTGAAGGTAACGGCAGTAACCGATGACGGTGAGATTATGGCTGTGGAACATGTGACGGACCCGGTTATGGCCGTGCAGTTCCACCCGGAATCCATTCTGACACCGGATGGCAAAGCTATCGTAGAAAACTTCCTGCGGATGGCAGAAAAACATGGTGTTTAACAAAAATATTTATTTATTATAGAAGAAACAGCATTCGAACAAGAAAGGTGAGGCAACGGATATGATCAAAGAAGCAATCCATAAAGTATTTAAAAAAGAGAACCTGACATACAAAGAGGCAGAGGCCGTTATGAATGAGATTATGGAGGGAGAGGCCAGCGCGGTGCAGATGAGTTCCTATCTGACTGCTCTCAGCATGAAAGGTGAGACCGTAGAGGAAATCACCGCTTCCGCGGCTGGCATGCGCGCCCACTGTGTCCGCCTGCTTCATGACATGGATGTTCTGGAGATTGTAGGAACCGGCGGAGACGGAGCAAATACGTTTAATATTTCCACAACCTCTTCCCTGGTGATCTCCGCGGCGGGCATTCCGGTAGCCAAACACGGAAACCGCGCGGCTTCTAGCAAATGCGGCGCAGCGGATGTTCTGGAGGCCCTTGGCGTCAACATCACCATTGCGCCGGAAAAGAGCCGGGAGCTGCTGGAGAAGATCGGTATCTGCTTTTTATTTGCCCAGAACTATCACTTTGCCATGAAATATGTGGCTCCGGTGCGCAAAGAGCTTGGAATCCGCACCATCTTTAATATTCTTGGACCGCTGGCAAATCCGGCAGGTGCCAACATGGAGCTGATGGGAGTTTACGATGAGAGCCTGGTGGAGCCGCTGGCCCATGTGCTGGCGAACCTGGGCGTAAAGCGTGCCCTGGTCGTATACGGAAGTGATGGACTGGATGAGATTTCCTTAAGCGCTCCGACCAGGGTTTGCGAAGTGAAAGACGGAGCCTTCACTTCCTATGAGATTACACCGGAACAGTTCGGGCTTACCCGCTGCAGCAAGGATGACTTGGTAGGTGGAACTCCGGCGGAGAACGCACAGATTACACGCGACATTCTGGCAGGAAAAACTGGCCCGAAGCGCGATGCAGTGCTCATGAACGCGGGAGCAGCCATTTATATGGCAGGCAAGGCAGAATCCATTCAGGCGGGCATTGATCTGGCAAAAGAGATGATTGACAGTGGAAAGGCTACAGCGCAGCTGGAGAAATTTGTGGAGCTTTCCAATCAGGAATAGGAGCAGCGTATGATATTAGAAGAAGTTGCGGCACTGACAAGAAATCGTGTTGCGGAAGAAAAAAAGAAAATCCCGGCGGATGAGATGCGCCGTATGGCGGAAAGCCTGCCGGTAACGGGAACGTTTCCCTTTGGGAAAGCGCTTCGGACACCGGGGCTCTCCTTTATCTGCGAGGTGAAGAAGGCATCTCCATCCAAGGGTCTGATCGCGCCGGATTTTCCGTACCTGCAGATCGCACGGGAATATGAGCAGGCAGGTGCCAGTGCCATTTCCGTGCTGACCGAGCCGTACCGTTTCCTGGGAAGTGACCAGTATCTGCAGGAGATTGCGCAGAGCGTGAACATTCCCGTACTGCGGAAGGACTTCACGGTAGATTCCTACATGATCGATCAGGCAAAAACACTTGGTGCGTCCGCCGTGCTTCTGATCTGCTCGATCCTGGATGATGGGGCAATTCGCGAGTACATGGCCCAGGCCAGAGAACTTGGCCTGTCTGCGCTGGTGGAGGCACACGATGCAAAGGAAGTGGAGCGCGCGCTGGCAGCAGGCGCCTCCATCCTTGGTGTAAACAACCGTGACCTGCGGACCTTTCAGGTGGATGTGAACAATTCGGTCCGTCTCCGGGCTATGGTGCCGCCGGAAATCGTGTTCGTCTCAGAGAGTGGCATCCGTGGGCCGGAGGATACAAAGGTTTTATATGAAAATGGAACCGACGCGGTGCTGATCGGAGAGACCCTGATGCGCAGCGCCGATAAAAAGGCGGCGCTGGATCAGCTTCGGCAGGGAAAATAATATGTGGTGCGGCAGAAACAAGCAGTGAAAATGAGCAAAGTGATTGCACCCTGGTGCAGAAAAGAGGACAGAATTCATGACGAAAATTAAAATATGCGGACTGAGGCGGCCGGAGGATATAGCTGCGGTGAATCAGTATCGGCCAGATTACGCCGGATTCGTGTTTGCCCCGGGGAGACGTCAGGTGACTCCGGCTCAGGCGGCAGCGCTGGCACAGGAACTGTCTGCCGAAATCTGCCCGGTTGGCGTGTTTGTGAATGCGCCGGAGGAGATGATCTGCGGGCTGGTGGAAGCAGGCACCATCCGGGCAATCCAGTTTCACGGACAGGAAACGGAAGAAGCCATCACCCGGATGAAACGCCGCTTCCCGGATGTTTTGCTGATCCGTGCCGTGTCCATGAAGGAGAATCATGAGCTGCGCCGCTGGGATGCAAGCGAGGCGGATTATCTGCTTCTGGATGCCGGAAGCGGAGGTACCGGTCATACCTTTGACCATAGCCTGATCACACAGGCAGGAACGATTCAGAAACCGTGGTTTCTGGCCGGTGGAATGCAGCCGGGCAATGTACAGGAGGCTATGGCCTTTTTCGCTCCCTTTGGCATTGACTGCAGCAGCGGTGTGGAGACCGATGGCTGGAAAAATCCGCTTAAGATCCGGCAGATGATAGAAAATGTGCGTGAATTTGTTCCATTAAAAATGGAAGTGTGATAAAATGGAACGACGAGGCAATCGAGCGAGCATGTCACGAGAACGAGTGCAAGAGAACCAGAGGCGCGCTTGCGCGTTTTACATCAGGAGGAGAGTATTATGGAAATTAGAAATGACCAGGACTGGAAGCAGGATCTTCCTGCTTTCCGGGAAAAAACTGCAGCGTTTTACGCAGGAGAACTCAGCAAGGACGCTTACAAAGGATTTTCCGGACTGTACGGAAGCTATGCCCAGAAGGGCGGTAAGGCAAGCATGCTGCGTCTGCGCATGACCGGCGGCTGTGTAACAAAGGAAAAACTGAAATTTATTGCGGATACCATTCGGAAGTACAATCTGAAAAAGGCGCACTTTACTACCTGCCAGACCATTCAGCTTCATGATCTGGACGGCAGTATTGTTGCGGACATTATGGAGCAGGCTATGGACATGGGAATCATTACCATGGGAGGCGGCGGAGATTTCCCGCGCAATGTCACCTGCAGCCCGCTTTCCGGAGTGGAGAAGGATGAATATTTTGATGTGCTTCCCTGGGCGAAGGCAGCAGGAGAATACCTGATGGGCTTTATCCGCGCGGAGAAGATGCCGCGTAAGTTGAAGGTGGCATTTTCCAGCTCTCCGAGCAACCTGTCCCATGCTACTTATCGTGACCTTGGCTTTGCGGCCCGTCCGGATGGCTGTTTTGATGTATACAGTGCCGGCGGCCTGGGCAACAATCCGCGGTTTGGCATTCTGGTTGCGGAAGCAGTAAAACCGGAGGATATCTGCTATTACATCAAGGCCATGTGGCTGACCTTTCGCGCATACGGAAACTATGAGAACCGTGGCAAGGCCCGCAGCCGTTACATGCAGGAAAGCCTTGGCGGCGCTGAAAATTATAAGAAAGCATTTCTGGAGAAGCTGGATGAGGTATATGCTTCTGGTGAGGATTTAAAACTCAGCCCGGTTTCCCAGCCTGTGTCAAAGAGCGGGGATGGCAGCAGCATTTCCGATCCGCGTGTTCTGGAGCAGAAACAGCCGGGACTCTATACCGTATCCTGGCATCCGGTGGGCGGACAGCCGGATCTTTCTGTGTTGTGTGCTCTTAGTGACGCACTTCAGGATATGGATGATGTGGAAATGCGTCTGGCGCCGGATGAGACCGCGTATATCATCAATTTGACTGGAGAAGAAGCAAAGAAGGTTCTGACTGTGACAGCGGGCAATACCGCGACAACCGAATTTGAGGCATCCGTAAGCTGCATCGGTGCATCCGTATGCCAGATTGGCGTGCGGGATTCCCAGGCCCTTTTGCAGGCCTGCGTAAAAGCAGTGCGGGAAGCAGGCCTTCCGGCAGATGCTCTTCCAAAGATCCATATTTCCGGATGCCCGTCTTCCTGCGGTACGCATCAGACCGGTGTTATGGGATTCCGTGGTGCGGCCAAGAAGGTTGCCGGAAAAGCAGAGTCTGCGTTTCTTCTGTTCTTAAACGGATGTGATGTACAGGGAAAAGAGAAGATGGGAGAAGAGCTGGGTACCATCCTGGAAAGCCAGATCCCGGACTTTTTGGTAACCCTGGGAAGAACCGTAGCGGCATCCGGAAAAAGCTTTGTGGAGTGGAACCTGGAAAACCCACAGGGAGTAAAAGAGACAGCGGCTCCGTTTATCGCAGTGGAATAGGCCCATTATTTGCGTTTTCCATGTTAAAATAAAAAAATGAAAAAAATTGGAAAATACTGTTGACTTTTGCTGTGACATTTGATATTATAATCCTCGCCCCGTGAGAACGGGGCAGGAAATCAAAAAGATTTCCAAAAAGAAATTAAAAAAGTTGTTGACAAAGCGAAAACAATGTGATAAAATATTGAACGTTGCCGCTGAGAACAGCAACAACATGAACCTTGAA